>Ga0315277_10000397_pt1 | contig 69817 bp, 53 predicted proteins | sample YL17G05_15_MG_FD_203695 | JGI IMG/M metagenome (GOLD analysis project Ga0315277, IMG submission 203695) | Sediment microbial communities from Yellowstone Lake, YNP, Wyoming, USA - YL17G05_15 | ecosystem: Environmental > Aquatic > Freshwater > Lake > Sediment | place: USA: Wyoming | collected...
TGTGGGCCTCGCGCGAGCCCGAGGTGCCCGAGACGGTGCGCGCCACGGCGCAGCGCCTGGTGGCGCGCGTGCTGCCCGGGGGCCGTCCCGCCTTCGACGACGATCCCCTCACCGATGCCGAACTCATCCTGCACCATTGCCTGGGTGACGCCGGCCCCCTCAGCCGCGGTTGAGCCCGCGGCCTCTGCTATACTCGCCCTATTCACGCAACGGAGGCGCGCGGCAGGTGTTACTTTGAATAGCGGCTGCGCGAAGCAACCAGGTTGAGCGTTACGACCGAAGAAGTTCGGCTCATCCGGCGCGCCAAGCGAGATCCGCAGGCCTTCGGCGAACTGTACGAACGCTACGTGCGGAAGATCTACACCTACGTCTACTACCGCATGGGCAACGAGCACGATGCCGAGGACCTGACGGCGCGCGTCTTCCAGCGAGCGCTGACGCATATCGACGGCTATCAGGACCAGGGCTTGCCTTTTTCGGCCTGGCTGTATCGCATCGCCCACAACCTGGTGGCCAACTGGCATCGCGACCACAGCCGGCAGCAAGTGGTCGGGCTCGACGAGGCACTCGGACGCGAAGCGGGCGACCAGCCGCACGAACTGGCTGAAGACGAAGAGGAACGGCGCGTACTGTTGCGTGCGTTGCGGCACTTGCCGGAGGAACGCCAGCAGTTGTTGATCCTCAAGTACGCCGAGGATCTTTCCAACGCTGAGATCGGCGAGATCATGGGGCGAACCGAGGGGGCGATCAAGAGCCTCTACCATCGCACGCTGCTCACGCTACGCGACGACCTGGTAGAACATGTGGAGAAGGGACACCCGCAGGATGGAGAGCATGCCCGCCGGGTCGTGCCCCGAGGCCGGCGCTCCTCCTGAGTGATTCTGTACGTGGGGATATGCAGTCAGATGAAGCAGATTAGGTACCAAGAAGCGCGCCTCGCGCGTTTGCTGCAGAACAGCCTGGCGCCCCGCCATCCTCGCCCGGAGTTCGTCCATTCGCTGCGCGAGAAACTTGCCCGCCTGAGCTCGATGCCGGTGCTGCTCGAACAGCCGCGCCACTTGGCGCGCTCCGTCGGCCTGGGCATTCTTGGGTTGATCGGGGTCGTAGCCTCGGCCTTTGCTGCGGCCCTGGTCGCGCTGCGGTTTCTGGGATGGGTTCTCACCTCTCTGGGGCTTGCGCCCAAGGTCCGTCCCCAGCCGCAGGTGCCGGATCACGAGTTGGACAGTTAGCGGTCGGGCCGGTACGGTTCTGACACCCCGCCGGACGGGTCCGGCTGATTAGTCCTCGCCTGTGTGCGCAAGGTGATCCCGTCTTCTGCACAGATTAAAAGGTGTTGCTCCTCGAATTGCCGCCACGCCGCTGTTTGCGCCTCGGATACCGACAAGATCTCTCCGCCCGCCACGGGGAACCCGATAATCATCTGTCCAATTAGGCCACTTGACCGTGGGGGGTGAGCCTCGCGTCGGTGTACAATGTGCCGAACGGGCCACCGGGCCGAATGCCTCTCGACCCAAGGGCGGCAGCCACAAATTCAACCGGCTGCAGCCTGGGCCCAATGCACCCCGAATGCTGCTTGCCGCCGCGCCAGGGGCTTGCGTCTCGCATGCCCGCAGCTTAGCGCACGCTCGCGCCGCGCGACCGACAATTGCTCGCCGTCCATGACCATTCACCCTGCCAACCTCACCGCCGCCGACGCCCGCCAGGCACTTGCCGCTGGCGATCGCACGCGAGCGCGCCAACTGGCACAGCAGGCGCTTGCGGTGGACGCCACGAACGAAATGGCCTGGTTGGTACTGGCCGCACTCTCCTCCGGCGAGCGGCGGCGAGCCTATCTTGAGCACGTGCTGCGCATACACCCGGAAAGCCACTCGGCCAGGGCGGGGTTGAAGTCCCTCGAAGATCAAGCCCAGTCGCAACCCGCCAGCAGCCCCGCACCCCCTCAAAAGCAGCCTGCCCCCTCGTTGACCCAGCCCATATCGAGGCAAGTTCGCGGCCTGGCGAGGAGCAATGAACCCGCTTCGCGCACCCAACGTGTACCGCCCTGGAAGGGTGAACCAGCCCAGGCAGCCAAGCGTGCTGCGCGAGACGCCGACCTTGATGCCTTGCGCGCTGCCCCGTGCGATGCGCCCGTGCCACCACCTCCGCCGGGCGAGCCTCCTCCCGCCTCAGCTGAAGAGGCCGCCCTGGCCGGCGATCGAGCCCGGTGGGAGAAGGCGCCGCTCTCTCGTGTGTTGGCCGTCATCGCCCGGTGGGGCGGCATGGCGGCGGTCACGCTCCTAGTCATCGCCTATCTGACGCTGTTTGGTCTCACGATGGCCAACCGTGGGCGGACCGGGCTGCCGGCTGAGCCGCTGCAGGCGGCCGGCGCGGCCGCCATCCAAGTTGCCGAATACCTCTTCGACCATCCGTCCACGTACATCTGGCACCGCCTCGAGACTCCCGCACTCAGCGTCGTGGCGGAGGTCTTCGCGAGCAGCGCCGGATTATTGCTCGTCTCCCTTCTCCTGGCTGTGCTTATTGGCGTACCGCTGGGCATTGCGGCAGCCACCGCGCGCGGCCGGCTGGGGTCCGTGCCTCTGGTAGTTCTTTCGCTCATTGGCATCTCTACCCCCAGCTTCCTGCTGGCTATGTTGCTGTGGGTGGTCGACCTATGGATCTATCGTCGCACCGAGATCCTGCTTTTCCCGCCAACGGGGTTTGGATGGGACGCGCATCTGATTCTGCCTGCACTCGTGTTGGCCGGCCGCCCCATCGCCCAACTGGCGCAGATAACCTACGTCACGCTCAGCGACATCCTGCAGCAGGATTTCGTGCGCACGGCTCGCGGCAAGGGCCTACGCAGGGGGCTGGTGCTTCGGCGTCACGTCTTGCGCAATGCGGTGGTTCCCATCCTCACGACGCTTGGCACCTCCTTGCGCTTCTCGCTGGCCAGCCTGCCGGTTGTCGAAATCTTCTTTGTCTGGCCGGGTGTTGGCAGCACGCTGTTGGAAACGATCGCTTCGGGGAATGATGCGCTCGTCACAGATCTGATCGTTTCGCTGGGTCTGTTCTTCCTGCTGGTCAATGTCGCGATCGAAGTGGCTTTCCCGCTGATCGACCCGCGTTTGCGCGCGGAAGCTCTCACCCAGGTGCGTACAGAGAAGACCTCGGTGCGGGAAAGCCTGCTAGCCTTCGTCGGTGAGGTGAAGAGTGGTGTGCGTTCGCTGATGCAGTCCATCCTGCCCCGGCAACGTCAGGCTGCGGGTGACGTACGACGCCCCAAGCGGAAACGCGCGACTTCTCGCAACTCCCCCGATGGAAGTCACCGACCCCGCGCTCGAGGCCTGTGGATTCGGAATGTATTCGGCAACCCGGCTCTTATCGTCGGCGGAATCCTCGTGGTCGGACTGACCCTTCTCGTCTTTTCGGGAGAAGCGCTCACCGGTGCAAACGCATACACGACTCACACGACCCGCATGATCGATGGCGTCATTCAGGCGCCGCCCTTCAAACCCTCGTCTCTCTTTCCGTGGGGCAGCGATGTGGTGGGGCGTGATGTGCAGGCGATGGTGGTGGCCGGGGCGCGCCAGACGATGATCCTTGCGTTGCTGGCCATGCTTTCCCGCGTAGGTCTGGGGGCACTGCTCGGCGCGGTGGCAGGATGGTGGAAGGGCAGCGGGTTCGACCGGTTGCTGACGGGAGCCATCGGGGTGTGGGCGGCCTTTCCGGTGACGGTTTTCGCCATGGTGTTGATCTATGCGCTCGGGATCAAGCAAGGCATGTGGGTTTTTATCCTCGCGCTGTGCCTGGTCGGGTGGGGGGAAGTGGCTCAGGCCGTGCGTGCCAAGGTCGTGTCGATTCGTGCTGAGCCGTTCATCGAAGGCGCGCGGTCTCTCGGTGCCCGGTCGTGGCATATCCTGTGGCGAGAAGTGTTGCCCAACCTTGTGCCCTCGCTCATTGTGCTGGGGGTGCTCGAGATGGGTGGCGTGCTCATGCTCCTGGCCGAGCTCGGGTTCCTCAACGTCTTCCTGGGCGGCGGGTATCAAGTGGAGATGGCTCCCACCGGCCGCCAGTTGACGACCTACTTCTATTCCGACGTGCCGGAATGGGGCGCGATGCTTGCCAACATCCGCTACGCGTGGCGATCGTACCCGTGGATGGGCTGGTACCCGGGCGCGGCTTTCTTCCTTTCGATCATTGGTTTCAACTTGCTGGGTGAGGGTATCCGCCACCTGCTCGACGATATCCACTTTGCTGTGACCCGGCTGCTGAACCGATACACTGCATTGGCGGGTCTTTCGGCTGCACTGGTGGTGGTGCTGCTCACGCAATCCACTACTCCTCTCGGCACATACCGAAACGACTCCCTTCGATTTGATGGCCAGCGCGCATTGAACGACGCCACGGCCCTCTCGGCGCCGTATTTCCAGGGGCGTGAGACAGGCAGGCCAGGGGCGAAACTCGCGGCCGAGTACATCGCTCAACGCATGCGCGAGGTGGGCCTCAGCCCGCTCGTCTCGGGCGAGAAGTATCTCTTGGAGTCATCCAACCCGCGAGTTCATGTAGCCGCGACTCCCGTCTTGCAGGTGCTTGCCCCGGATGGTTCGAGCCTCCTCTCATTTGGATACCACACCGATTTCGCAGAGTTGGTCCTTGGCGCGCCGGCCTTTGGCGATTTCTCCGGGCCGTTGTTCGGCTGTCCTCCGGGTTCGGTCGGAGCGGCTCCACCCTTCGACCGTATCCCGTGGGATGACAGAGGCAAGACCGCGTTCCTCTTGCCCGAAGGAATGGAGAATGAGGAATTAGCCTCGCAGGCTGGCGCGCTGCTGGTCGTTGCTGATGACCCTGCCCTGGTCGAGCGCAAGCATCTCTACGGTTCCTACGGATTCGCCACCCCTGAGGACTTCCCGGCGGCGGTCGTGGTGACTCCGCAGGCGGCGGAGCGCATTTGCCAGGTGGCTGCGGCAAGTGACCCGGATGCCATCTCGCCGCTTCGAATTCATCTGGATATCCCGGTCGAGGACGAGAACCTGCATGAGGTGTACTACGACGTCATAGGCTACGTGCCTGGCACGGGCGCGCAGACGCGGACCGAGGCGGGCGTGCCGCTCGACAAGCACGTCATTATTGTTTCCGCCTACTACGATGGACTCGGACTGGGCGTTGAGGGTGGCATGTATCCGGGCGCGAATGACAACGCCAGCGGGGTGGCCACCATGCTGGAGGTGGCTCGGCTGCTCAAGACGACAAGCTACGCGCCTGAGAAGACCGTCATCTTCGTTGCTTGGGCGGGCGGCGAGCGCGGGGAGGGATTGAGCACGTTCAAAGTCCTCAATGCGCGAGCCGGGTTTACCGACATGACTCTGGAGGCGGTGATCGAGTTGAGCGGAACGGGCGGAGGGACAGGCGGTGGAGTGGCGATCGGGCAAGGCACGAGCTTCCGTTTGACCAAGCTCATCGAGCAAGCTGCCAGGCGGGTGGGGGTCTCGGTTACCACTCGTGGGCGCAACCCCCACTTTGGTATGGACCATGCGTACTCGTTCGGCGGGCGCACAGCGCTTAGCGCTTTCTTGAGCTGGGACGGTTCCGATGAACTTGCGCACACGGTTCTCGATTCGGCTGACAGGCTCGACGTCCGGAAACTCGAGCGAGTGGGGCGTCTGGCGACGCTCACTGTGATGGTTTTGACTCGGGAGACTGCCTATTGAAGCCACTTGCGCATAGGCACCATCTTCGCCCTATTCCACCCCTGTTTGCCATGCTCCTCGCCTCCGAGCCCCTTCAACGGTCGCGATTCTCCCCACAATTGAAGTCATGGCGCCACGATGATCTCGGCCAGGCGCTGGCACACCCTCGCTAAGGTGATAGCCATCCCCATGCCACGCCTGGGGGAGCAGGGGCGTCGTTGCCAGGCTCATCCCTATCGCCGATGGCCTTTCGGTGCGCAATCGGGATGAAGGTGATCAATCCCCCGGCTCTGCTGACAACTGCATCCTGTCGCGCCTCGGCGGTAGCTGCCGGGGGGGTCCGGGCCTGGAGACGCCTTGGGCGCCGGCAGCCACACAACCCCGCTTCGACGCCCAGTCCACCCTTCTTTGGCCTTCCGGCCTAGAAACAGCTGGATTCGGGCTGTCTCCCTCCTCGTCCTTCGGGCTCGTAGCCGTTCTTCCCAACCTTGTGTTGTCTTCGAGACTTCTCCAGAGAGGGGGGAAGGCCTCCTGGCTCTAGGCGGCGATCTCTATTACGGCGCCTACTTTCTCCACTCCTTAGTCAGTTCGTACGAATGTCAAGTCGGGTTCCTTTAGGGGGGACGAGCCAGGTGGGGGCAACCCAGGAGTGAATCCGGTCCGCCGTCCCTTCGTCCTAGCCACTAATGCAACTTTAGATACATTGAGTTGCATTATATATTCGGCGGCCCCGCGTGCCTTCGTCCACGTCTTCGACGCAGCCCTCCTCTTATTGTCTGCTATGGTCCGCCTTTGCTATTTGTTGCGCGGGCCTAGCATCGTGACGCCGCTCGCCGCTGCATTCGGTGCTGTGGAGGTCGATCCGTCGCCCAGCTCGCTACCTGAATGGTGAACGCCATCGTGGCACCCTGGGGCCACTGATGTGTCGACGAACGGTTGGATCTCCCTCCGCCGCTCGGACAGGATGTATCGGCGCCAGCAGGCGCGTTCGGGGAACCTGACTTTCTAATTCGAGGGCATTTGTCCCCGCTCGAGGAGTACGCATGCCCTCATTGGGACCTGGGCAGTCACAATGTCTTCAACAGAGAACGAATGTTCTTGGGGTTCGCCAGCTCTCTCCGAAGGGTTTTGGCATCGATTGCGAGGGGCCAGGGCAACATCGGTGGCCAAGTTGGGTGGGGAATTGTGACTCTGGCAGAGTGCAGGAACATCCCCTATAAGACTTTGCATCCTGCGTCCATCGGGGTAAAATGATACCGGCGCGTCATTGCACCAAAACCCGTTCAGCCCTCACCCGGTGCTCGATACCCCGGATGGTCGAGCACAATGGCGAAGCCGGTGAAAGTCCGGCGCTGTCGCGCAACTGTAAGCTGAGGCCGTATCAATGTGACCACCCGCCGATCGGGGGCCATCAGGCACTCAGCAAGCCAGGTCGCCCGCCGAGTTGAGAGGCCATCTGCCTTCGTCGCAAAGGAGATGAGCCCATCGCACCCCGCGATCCGGCCTTCCACACCCCCCAAATCGCTGCGCAGGCCCCGCAACATCCAAGCCCGCTCAAATCGGGCGCTGGAGCCTTCCTGTGGTGCTTGGGCCTGCTCTTGATCGCCCTCTGGCTCAGCACGGCGGTTGGCGCCGTTACGCTGCCATTGCGCGAGATTCTTGCCGGGCTCCTACCCGTCCAGTTGCGCGGAGGGGTCGAGCTGTCGTCCACGACCTATGCCATCCTGTACCAGATACGACTCCCGCGAACTGTGCTCGTCGCACTGGTTGGGGCTGCGCTGGCCGGGAGTGGCGCCGCCTATCAGGGGCTCTTTCGAAACCCGCTCGCCGATCCCTACCTGCTCGGTGTCGCCTCGGGCGGGGGATTAGGTGCGGTCATCGCTATGACTTGGCAGACCCAGGGCGCCTCTGATTATGCTCGCGACGTCCCCCTGCCCTCGTTGGTGCTCATCCCATTGGCGGCTTTCGCAGGCGCACTGCTCACGGTGGTGCTTGTGTACCGACTTGGATCGGTCCGTGGGACGTCCCTGCGCTTGATGGACTCGCACATCTCACGGCTGATCCTTGCGGGAGTCGCCATCGGGGCATTTGCCACCGCCATGACTACGTTCGTCATGCTCCGCCTTCAGGGCGACATGTACCGCCCGGTGGCATGGATGCTCGGCGGGTTCACCATCGGCGGCTGGGGGCCGGTTCTCGCCAGCTTGCCCTTCATCCTCATTGGCCTGGGGGCTCTGGCAACCCTCGGCCGCGTGCTCAATGTGATGCAGTTCGGCGAGGACCAGGCCCAGCACATGGGGCTCAACGTCACCCGTGCGCGAGCGGCGGTTATCGTGGGCGCCTCGCTGGTCACAGCGGCCGCTGTGGCCTTCTCGGGCATCATCGGCTTCGTGGGACTCGCGGTCCCTCATGCCGTGCGCCTGATGTGGACGCACGACTATCGCAAGTTGGTCCCGCTGTCGATCCTGCTCGGCGCCGGCGGCCTGCTCCTAGCGGATGTTCTTGCGCGGACGCTCGTTGCGCCTCAAGAGATTCCCTTGGGCGTTGTGACTGCGGCACTTGGCGCACCCTTTTTCCTGTATCAACTGCGACGGGCCGGGCTCCAATGAATTTCCAGTCGGCTCTTTCCCTCGAGAACATCAGCCACTGCTATAACGGTGCCGACTCGCCGCTTGTGCTGGATGGTGTCTCGCTCCGCGTGGACCTAGGGAAGGTCACGGCGCTGGTGGGCCCGAATGGGTCAGGAAAAACGACGCTGATCCGGGTGGCCAGCGGGCTGCTCGAGGCCAGCCAAGGCACAGCACGGGTTACCTCCCTCCCCCTGCCCTTGAGCCGCATGAGCCCCGAGGCCCGTGCAGGATTGGTGGCCGTGGTGCCCCAGGCCGCCTACTTGCCGCCGGACTTCACGGTTGAGGAAACAGTACGCCTCGGGCGAATGGCCGCCCGCGGATGGCTGGCTCCAGAAACCGAAGTAGACCGCAAGGCGTCCGAGGCGGCACTTCAGGCGGTGGGGCTCGTGAGGTTGCGCGGCCGCCCCCTGGGCAGACTCTCGGGAGGCGAACAGCAGCGCACTTTGATCGGGCGCGCGCTCGCGCAAGGCGCACCGATCCTGCTACTGGATGAGCCGACCGCGCACCTCGACCTGCGCCATCAGCTCGAGGTGCTTCGTCTCGTGCGGTCCTTGGCCGCCAGCGGCAACTACGCCGTCCTGCTCGCCCTGCATGACCTCAACCTTGTCGCCCGTTTCGCGGATGAGGTGTTTCTGCTAGTCTCAGGCCGAATCGTAGCCTCGGGGCCCCCGCAGGCCGTGCTGCGAGAAGACATCCTGACCGCAGCCTACGGCGTCCCGGTCCAGGTCCTTGAACACCCGGTCCACCACACACCGCTCGTCGTCCCCGACGGGGCAGATTCCGCCGATGTCAGCGGCGATCTGGCCGGCCGCGGCTGAACCAGGAGGAAGCGTTCTATGCCACGCTTGACGTCCATTCACACCGGCAAAGGTGATGACGGCAGCACTTCCCTCACCGGCGGGCGGCGGGTTTCGAAAGACTCGCTGCGGGTTGTGGCGTACGGCACGGTGGACGAACTGAATGCGATGCTGGGCGTCGTGTGCAGCGAAAAGCCCGCCCCGCAACTTCTGGAGATACTGATCAGGGTTCAAAACGAGCTGTTTCACCTGGGTGCCGATCTCTCCACCCCGGAGGAAGAGAAACCGCGCCGACCGCTGCCGGCGATCGAACAAGCCCATGTTGAGCGCCTCGGGAAGGAAATCGACAGGCTGATGGAGGAGGTCGGGCCCCTTAAAAACTTCGTCGTCCCGGGAGGTGCCAAGAGTGCGGCTCTATTGCATGCTGCGCGCACCGTGTGTCGCCGTGCTGAACGCGAGGTGGTGGCATTAGCACGCGAGGAACTGATCAACCGCGTGGCGATTGCCTACCTTAACCGGCTTTCAGACGCTCTGTTCGCCATGGCGCTCTTTGAGAATCGCGCGCAAGGGATGACCGAAACGTACTGGGACAGCCGCGCCGGGCCGCTAACCGAGTAGGTGCCTTCCCCATGTAAAACGAACCGCCCGCTGGTGCGGGCGGCGTCGATTGGGTGGGGTTACCCGCCGAACTCCTGTTCAGGCACCCGCCGGAACAGCCTCGACAACGCTCAGGAAGGTCTCCACGACGTTGGGGTCGAATTGGGTTCCCTTGCAGCGGCGCAGCTCCGCAACGGCCTCGCCGTGGCTGCGCGAGTCCTTATAGGGGCGCCGGTCGCGGATGGCACTGTAGGCATCTACAACCGCCAGGATGCGTGCACCAAGAGGGATGTGATCGCCGTCCAGTGCATCCGGATATCCCTTGCCGTCGTAACGCTCCTGGTGGTGGCGAATCAACGTCGCCGTGCGGCGCAACGCATCCACAGTGCGTACAATGGCTTCCCCCCGCTCCGGATGGCGCCGGACGATTTCCCATTCGGCCTCCGTCAGCGGACCAGGTTTGAGCAAGATAGGATCGGGGACGGCAATCTTTCCGATGTCATGAAGCATTGCCCCCCACCGGATGTCCTCCAATTCGTCCTCCGAACATCCCAGGCGCTTGGCGGTTGCCTCGGCCAAGGGGGCCAATCGCTTGCTGTGCTCGCCAGTGTATTCGTCGCGAGCGTTCACCGCGTTGGCCAGGGCCAAGACCGTCTCGAGCTGCGCCTGCTGCAATCCCTGCATGAGCAACCCCCGGCGCAGTGCATTTCCGGCGATTTGGGCAGCATGCTCCACAAAGGCTCGCACCTCCTCAGTGGGCTGCACCCCTTCGCCAAGGGCTAAGGCCAGCACACCAAGAGCGTGCGGGCCGGCGCAGACCGGGGCCCACACGGCCACCCCCTGCCCTAGTGGCATCTCCTCGACCCCGCTCTGTCGGCCAGCCTCCGCCGGCTGGGTCAAGTACACCCGCCCGGCAATCAGGCAACGCCACGGTAATCCCTCCTGGCGGGGCAGAAGCTGCCCCAGCCATTGCTCGGGCGCGCCCCTCGCGGCTGAGACTCGCAGGTAGATCTGGTGTCGATCAAGAAGAAGCACGGCGCCGCTCTCGGCAGCCAGCAATTCCAAAGTGGAGTCGAGGAGTATGACGGCCATGGCCTCGGGGTCGTCAATCTGGTTAAGCGCCCCGGTGAGACGAAACAACCCCGAGGTGCGTACGTGCTCTGAGATGTCCGCATCCAGTCGCTGCGCGTGGTGCAGCGAAGACGATGTCTGCTGGATGAAGGCTGCCATGCGCTTGAGGTCGGCATCGCCCCATCGCCTCGGACGGCGGAAGTAGCAGCCGGCCACCCCAATCAAGATGCCTTCGAACGTGAGCGGCCACAGCGCTTTGGAGCGGTAGGCCCTCGGCTTGTCGCTCCCATTCCCCTTGTGCTGCGCTGCGGCAACATCCACGGTGATCGGGATGCCCTCCAGACTCAGACGGCGCAGGTGATCTCGATCGAGATGAGAGGTCTCGCTCGAAAGTGCGTCGGCCGAGAACCCTTTGGACCAGAGGACCTCCGATGTGCCGCCTTGCGCCGGGCGCCAGATGGCAGCCCGGTCCGAGTGGCTGGCGATGAGCAGGTCGTGCCCAGCCCGCTCCAGTGCCCGCCTGGCCCATCTCATCGAGACCGCGTTGCTGTCGGTTGGATTGATGACCAACATGTCCTTGCCCTCGCAGGGTATTTCGGCAGCCCGGTTGTGCGCAGGCCTCTCCGCGGTCTCTTCTTGTGCAACTTCCCTGCCCGGCCGCCAGAAGCAAGACCAAGAGGACTCATAAGTCCGCGCGTCGGTCCTCTCCAGAATCGAAAACTCGAAGACCAGGTCCAGATCTGATTCGGCCCTAGGCTCCGCAGTTCGCATAGCCTATCTATCCACTAAGGCATGGAGAATTTCAGAGATGGAAGCTTATGTGGTGGCTATGCGCAATTTGGCGCTGAGTTTGGCTTGTACTATTCCTCTCGGCAGGTCCACCTTTACACTTAGCTCCGGGAGGGCACAAATGGATCTAATCCCCTACCTGATTGACAAGCCGCCGGACGTAAATGTCATCATCGGCCAGGCGCGCTTCATTAAAAGTGTCGAGGACATTCATGAAGCGATTGTCAACACCGTCCCTGGCGTTCAGTTCGGGCTGGCATTTTGCGAGGCCTCCGGCGAGGCCCTCGTCCGCTTTTCGGGCACCTCGCAAGCGATGACAGATCTAGCAAAGAAGAATGCCCGGGCCATGGGCGCCGGGCATTCTTTCATCATTCTCCTTGAGAACGCTTACCCGATAAACGTTCTCAACGCAATCCAGGCCGTTCCTGAGGTTTGCGCCATCTTCTGCGCGACGTCCAATCCAGTGCAGGTCATTCTCGCTGAGACGGATGAAGGTCGCGGGATCCTAGGCGTAGTTGACGGCTGCTCGCCCAAAGGTATCGAGGCCGAAGCTGACCAGGCAGCCCGCAAGTCGTTGCTGCGCCGCTTCGGTTACAAGTTCTGACGTGCAAGTCAACGTCCTGTACCCGCTGCGCGAGATGCAAATCGACCGAGGCCGCTTGCCGACTTCTGGCGCTTGATTCCATCCAGGTTGTCTACGAACCCGTCCACGCTAGATACACCAGATCCCGGTGTGTCGGACGGTCTCTCTCCTGGGGTACGGATCGAGCTGGCGCTCGCAGCCGTTCGCCGACATCCATCTCTCGAGCACCTCAACATCATCAAAGGCGAAAAGATGCGACGCCGTCCGCGCCTGCACCACCCATCTGTTGGCTGCGCACCAGGTGCTAGCACTTCCAACAAATGCCAGCCGGGGCAGGCCCTTTCTCAGAAAGGACCAGGACCTCCTGCCGCGCAGCGGACTTCCTAGACCTCACACGCTCGCTTGCCCCGCACCCTGCAGCACAAGGCGCGATCGAACATCGTAATCGGTGTATCGGCCCATCGGTGTCATTGCCGGACTATTGCGCATCGGTTATTCCAGTTGCCACGATCTTCGCCCCCCCTGCTGGTATCACTAATCTCGCCCTCCCTGACTCGGGGCCACGCGTCTTCCTGCGCGCGAAAGCTGCGATTTCGTATGCTATACTCCCGCCATGGCCCGACCTTATTCCATTGCAGTCGATCTCGGCGGGACGCATATTCGCGCGGCACTATTTTCTGGCCAAGATGCCACACCGCTCCGCTACGCCCGCGGGCTCACTCCTCACACGCCCGATCAGGCCCCCATCCTCGAGGCAGTTGCGCATGCCATCCAGGATGTCCTTCCGCCCGACACGGATCTCGCCAACCTCTCCATCGCCGTCGGGACGCCCGGCCCGGTCGACCCATTCCTCGGGATCGTTCTCAGTGCGCCCAATATCCCCGCTTGGCGCGGCCTCCCGCTGCGTGCTTGGCTCCTGAGCCGCTACGCTGCCACCATCCACATCGCGAACGACGCCAACCTGGCCGCGCTTGGGGAGTTCATTTACGGCGCCGGTCAAGGTGCTACCGACATCGTGTACCTGACACTGGGCACAGGGATTGGCGGCGGTGTCATCACTGGCGGCCGCCTGCTTCTCGGCAGCCGCGGGCTTGGCGCCGAACTGGGTCACGTCACGGTTGACCCGCGTGGCCCCCGCTGCGGATGTGGCCGCAGCGGACACCTGGAGGCGCTTGCCTCAGGCCCCGCCATCGCCCGTGAGGCACGCGCCCGCTTAGCCGCCGGCGCACCCTCTTCTCTCTCCCAACAATATAGGAGCGATCCGCTCTTAGTCACATCAGAGCGGATCGCGGATGCGGCCCGCCAAGGCGATGCCTTTTCGCAAGCCCTGGTGGCCGACGTAGCCACGGTGCTGGCCCGCTTTATCGCCGACTGCCTGGCTGTTTTCTCGCCCCAACGGGTCATTCTCGGAGGAGGAGTATTGGGCCTGGGCGATCTACTCCTCGCGCCAATCCGCGAAGGGGTAGTCAACCATGCCATGGCCGCTGTCTATCTCGAGCAACTCACCATCTGTGCCGCCCAACTCGGCGACGACGCCGGCCTCATGGGCGGACTGGCTCTCTGTCTCAATCCGGCGTTGCAGCCCGGCTCGGCCGTTTCGTAACGCTGTCCCTCAATCCGCGCTCGTAAGCCTAATGTTCGTGTGAGGCCCGCTATGCCCATCCCGACTCTCAAGGTTCCCGGTCCCAAATCAGTCGAATTCATCCAGCGTGACACCACCTTCATTTCGCCTTCCTACCCACGCGATGTCCCCTTTGTGATGGATCACGGAATTGGGTCTGAGGTCTGGGACGTGGATGGCAACCGCTTCATCGACTTCAACGCCGGCATCGCGGTATGTTCGACCGGCCATTCTCACCCGCAGGTGGTGGAGGCCATCCAGCGCCAGGCGGCCCAATTCATCCACATCTCTTCCGATTACTACCATCGTTCCTGGATCGAGCTGGGCGAAAAGCTCGATGAAATAGCGCCCTTCAAGGAAGACGCGCTATGCTTCATGACGAATTCGGGCGCCGAATCGGTCGAGGCGGCGATCAAGCTCGCCCGCTATACGACCGGCCGTCAGCGCTTTATCGGGTTCTTCGGCGGCTTTCACGGGCGCACGATGGGGGCTTTGGCCTTCACCGCCAGCAAGCCTCTTTACCGCTATCGCTTCTACCCCACGATGCCCGGGGTGACTCACGTCCCCTTCCCGAATCCTTATCGCCAGGTGCTCGCTCCGACCTCCGCGGACTACGGCGAGACGGTCGTCGATTACATCGACGACCAGGTCTTTGGCCACCTGATGCCTGCCGAGGACTGTGCCGCAATCCTGCTCGAACCCATCCAGGGCGAGGGCGGGTACATCGTCCCCTCCGACGGCTTCTTCCCCGCCCTGCGCAAGCTGTGCGATCGGCACGGCATCCTGCTCATCGCCGACGAAGTGCAGTCTGGAATCGGACGCACGGGCAAATGGTGGGGCATTCAGCACTGGGGAGTCGAGCCAGACATGGTGGCCTGCGCCAAAGGCATCGCCTCAGGCATGCCTCTCGGCGCGCTCATCGCACGCAAGAGTCTGATGACCTGGCCAAGTGGCGCGCATGGCAATACCTACGGCGGCAATCCCATCTCGTGCGCCGCGGCCCTGGTCACCCTGCGGCTCATCGAACAAGGATTTATGGCCAATGCGGCCAGCCTGGGCGACTACACCCTCGAGCGTCTGCGCGCGATGATGGCCGCCCACCCTTCGATTGGAGACGTACGCGGCAAAGGCTTGATGCTTGGCATCGAGTTCGTCCGCGACCGCGGGACCAAGGAGCCGGCGAACGTGTTGCGCGACCAGATCGTCCACGCCGCCTTCTCCCACGGCTTGCTGCTCCTAGGCTGCAGCACCAACGTCATTCGCATCGCCCCACCGTTGAGCATCTCGCGTGAGCTTCTTGACGAGGGACTCGAACTCCTCGACTACTCGATCACGGAGGCGGAGCGGCGCGAGGACTGGTAGAACGCTGCTCCCAAACCATCAACCTGTGCTCCCAGATTACCGAGTCCGTCAGCGCGACATCCTCTTAGAAATCGCGCGCGCCATCACCCAAGAACTCGACCTTCCGCGGCTGCTCGACCAGATTCTGCGCTATGCGGTCGAGATGCTGGGCGGCAAGGCGGGCATCATTGCTTTGTGCGACCCAGCCGGCCGCGCGGGCGGCGACCCGCCGGCATGGCGCGTGGCCGCCTCATTCGGCCTCAAGCCCGCGTTCCTGCATGTACTCGAACCTCTGCTTGCCGACCTGCCCGCCCTCGGCGACCCGCAGACGGTCGTCCTGCCCGCGCTTAACGATCGCCTGCGCAAAATCACGCGCATCGCCACGCTCGGACTGCTCACCGCCCTCGGTTTACCAATGGTGGCACACGATCGTGCAGTGGGGGTCGTGTTCGTTTTCCGTGACTTCGAGGGCGGCTTCGGCACCAACGAACGCGCCCTGCTTCAAAGCTTCGCCGATCAAGCGGCCATTGCCGTCTCGAACGCCCGCGCCTTCTCGCAGGTCACCGAAGAAAAGCGCCGCCTGGACGCCATCCTTGACAGCTCGGCAGAAGGCATCGCCATCCTCGGCCCGGACAACCACATCCAACGTTTCAATCGGGCGCTGCACAAGCTTTCTGGCATCGCCCAGGACGGCGCCACAGGGCGGCCCCACGATCAGGTCTTGCGTTTTGCCACGGTCACAACTGGCAAAACGCTCGAACAGGCGGAGGCCGATGGCTGGCCTCTCTCCGATCAAGCGACTCTCTACGTGGAGGGCACGCTCATCCGCGGCGACGGCCGCCTGCTGCCGGTCGGTGTCTCGTACGCGCCGGTGTTCGCGCCCGATCGAACCTTGCAGAACACAGTCGTCAGCATCCGCGACCTCTCGCGATTCCGAGAAGCGGAGGAGCTGAAGAGCACGTTCATCTCCATCATCAGCCACGAACTGAAGACGCCCGTCGCCCTGATCAAGGGGTATGCCAGCACGTTGCGCCGCGAGGACGCTGCCTGGGATCCCCCGACCGTGGCCGACGGATTGGCCGTGATCGAGGAGGAGGCCGACCGTCTGGCGGGGCTCATCGAGGACTTGCTCGATGCATCCCGCTTACAGGCCGGCGGCCTGCAGCTGCACATGGGCGAGGTACAATTGGCGACCTTGGCCTCGCGCCTCGTCGACCGCTTCCCCAAGCAAGAGCCGCAGCATACGTTTCGGATCGACTTCCCGCCGGATTTCCCGCCGGTCACGGGCGACGAGGAACGCTTGACGCAAGTCCTAAGCAACTTGCTCTCCAATGCGGTCAAGTACTCATCACCAGGAACGGCGATAAGCATTCGCGGCAGCTTTGACCCGGCCCAGGTGGTTGTCACCGTGAGCGATCAGGGCCCGGGCATTTCCCAAGAGGACTTGCCTCATGTGTTCGACCGCTTCTATCGGGCGGTCGATGCAGCTCGCCGAACAAAGGGCGCCGGGTTGGGGCTCTTCTTGGCGAGAGCCGTCGTCGAAGCTCACAACGGCCGGATTTGGGCCGACAGCCGGCCCGGGGAAGGGACTTCGATCTCGTTCGGCATACCGCGCGCCGACTACCCGCACCCTCTCACGGACCCTTTGTAGGACCCTCCCCCATGCTCGAACGGAGCGCGGAGGCCATCTACCCTTCAGGAGCACCCATGCCCGCAGCACGGACCGCTATCAAATGCCCGAAATGCGGCAACCCACTTGTCGCAGAAATCCAACAAGTGTTCGATCAGACTCAGGATCCATCGGCCAAGACGCGTCTCCTGCGAGGCGACTTCAACGTGATCGACTGCCCCACGTGCCAGTATCGGGGCGCTCTCGGCACTCCTTTGGTCTACCACGACGCAGAGAAGGAACTGCTGCTCACCTTCGTCCCGCCTGAACTTGGCATGAGCAACGTCGAGCAGGAGCAGATCCTGGGTCGACTCACTCAGTCGCTGGTCTCTGCACTACCGCCCGAACAGCGCAAAGGCTACTTGCTCAGGCCGCAGTCCTTCCTCACATTTCAAGGCTTCGCTGAACGCATTCTCGAGGCGGACGGTATCACAAAGGAGATGCTCGAAGCCCAACGTGCGCGCACCCGTCTTGCGCAGGAACTCATGACGGCCGAACCTGCCGCCCTTGACGAACTGATTCGTGCCAACGATAAACAAATCGACGCGACCGTCTTCCAGCTCGTCTCGCTCTTCGCAGAATCAGCTCAGGCCCAGGGCGATAAGCCCACCGCCGAGAGAGCCGCCGCAGTTCGTGCCCGACTGCTCTCCCTCACCGCCTTCGGCGCACGGGTCCGCCAGCAGACTGAGGCGCTGGAAGCTGCCGCCAAGGACCTGCAAGCGCTCGGACCCAATCCAACTCTCGACAAGTTGGTAGCGCTTTTCAGCAGCGCGCCCAGCCTTGACAATGTGGCTGGGTTGACTGCCCTGGCGTGGCAAGTCATGGACTACGCTTTCTTCCAAGCCCTCACCCAACGCGTCGACAAGGCCGATCCCGCGGATCGCGAGCGATTGGCGGCCATCCGCGACTTGGCGCTGCGCGAGAGCCAACGTTTGCGTGGTGCCGCTCAGGCCGAAGTTCGCCGCTCCGCCGACTTGCTGCAATACTTGCTGCAAGCCGCCGACCTGCCCGCCGCAATCGAGGAACGCCTCCCCGAAATCGACGAGTCCTTCTTTGCGATCCTCGAGGCCAACTTGGAGGCCGCCCGAAATGCCAACCGCCCCGAGGTCATGACGCGCCTCGAGGAAATCAACAAACGAGTGATGGAAGCCCTCGAGAAGACCGTCCCGCCTGAGGTTCGACTGATCCGCGACCTGCTCAACACGCCAGACGACGCCGCCGCCGAAGGCATGCTCCGGGCTCACGCTGCCGACCTCACGGACCCCCTCATCGAATCAATGGTTGCCATGGAACGCGACCTGCTCGCTTCCGGACAGGAGCCCGCCGCGGCGCGCATGTCGGCGATCCGCGCCATCGCAGAAAAGCAGCGTTCGCTCGCCCGTTTCGGGGTGGGCTAACCGCCCGCTTTTCCACCAAGCGCCCGAATCAATCAGGGGCAGCGACGCGCTGCCCCTGATCCGTTCACTCCTCGCCACGGCCGACGCACCATCCTACCCGGCCTTCGGATCTCCCCGCCCCAATCGCTGCTCCACTGCACTTGCGATGGCTGCGCTTTCGGCCACCAACTTCGGCGATCGATCGTAGACCGAAACGCCGGCCCGGTCCGCATCCCGCACTCCCTCGTCGGCCGAGAGGTGCCCCAGCACCTCCAACCCGGGCGAGTTGCACTCGATGAACTCGCGGTCGTCGGCGCTGGCCACCTTCGACCCCACGAGATACAGGTGGGGCAAATGCAGGTCCTCGGCCAAGGCACGGATTTGTCTGGCCGTTCCCAGGCTGCGCGCGGTCGGCTCAACAACGATGATCAGCGCATCCACCGCGTCCGCCGTTGCCCGCCCCAAGTGCTCCACGCCTGCATACATATCGAGCAGCACGACATCCGTTCGTCGCAGCAAGATGTGCGTCACAAGCGATCGAAGCAGTACGCTCTCCGGGCAGATGCAGCCCGAGCCTCCCTTCTCCACAGCCCCAAGCTGAAGCAGTCTTACTCCCCGATGCAGCGCCGAGAACTTTTCCGGGATGTCTTCCACGCGCGGATTCAGTCGAAAGTATCCACCCATGCTTCCCGGTTGCGCGCCCGTCCGTTCGGCAATCAAGTCCTCCATCTCGGCGATTGGCCGCAATCCCTGGAGAAGATCCTCTGGGAAGCCGAGCGCCTGCCCGAGGCAGGGCGAAGGATCCGCGTCCACCGCCAGAACCTGATAGCCTCGTGCGACGTAGCCGTACGCCAGAAGGGCCGTGGCGGTTGTCTTCCCAACGCCACCTTTTCCCGACACCGCAATCTTCATCCCTCGCTCCATTGGATACCACTCACCATAAGTCTATGCCCCTTGCCCGTGAAGGCGCCGCGCCGCCAGGACCGGGATCCCCGCCGCGAGCAAGGCGCGGGCCGTGAGGTTGACCGAATCGTGCTTGTCGAGGTAGTTGCGCAACAGTGCAGGCATCAGCCCCTTCTGCTCGACGTCTTCCTTCGCAAGGAAGTAATCCAGAATGTCGGAGGGATGCTCGCGCGCCTGCTCGGTAGACACTTCCCCGCCTTCGTGCTTGGCCGAAATGTTGGCAACGTTTCTCGCCACCTCAACCAACTCCGCTCGCCGGTCGTACGGCTGGCGCACGATACTCTTCCATGCCTCGGTGATGTGATGTTCGAATCGGACGATCTCCTCAAGCTCCAGCGCCTCACGAACTGCGGCCGACAACTCAAGCGTTCGGTTGTCAATCGAATTACCGAAGTTGAACCCGATCAGCGGCGTGGACCCATCTGGGCGTGCGAACAAGCGCGCACCCAACAGGGTCCACAATGCGGCATACGGGTTGTCGTTGCCCATGAATACCGAAATCTTGAACTCAATGTCGACCCCGACCTTGTAGAGCATGTACCCGAGCAACACTGTGCCAGGATTGATGTTCAGGACCGCCCGCACCCCGTAGTGGGTGTAGTAATAGAGCAGTTCATCCAACCACATAAGTGCGTGGTCATTCGGCTGGCCGATCCCCCCGAAGTAGCCGGTGATCGTCTCCGGCCCGCCAAGGTGCACGTTGGATCCGTCCGTGCCCTTCGTGTCGAGTGTCTCGACGTAGGAAGCGCCCACGATTTGCATGGCCGCCACCACCGCCAGCAGGTCGCCCTGGTCCTGCTCAGACTCCTTCATTCGACGGACGCGAATGTAGCGCCCCGGCATCAACTCCCGCCGCTCGATGGCTTGTTGCGCCTCGGCCACAAGCCACGGGAAGTACTGGAAGGCACTGATCTCCAGGGTCACCGCCAAGCGAGAAGCGAGGCGATCGACCGCCTTCCCCGCAACGGCAGCCAAGCGGAAATCATCCATGGTCGTAAACGCGCCCCGGTCACGCTCACCCTCCAACCAGGCCAGGTCCTTCAGATAGGGGGACCCGATGTCTTTCAGACGTGACTTCAGCGAATCCAATTGCCCCGCGGCACGTGCCTTGCGATTGATTTCCTCGACCGTGCCGTACTTGCGAATCACATCCAGGAATCCGCGAATCACCGGATTAGCGCCATCGCTCAGAAGTCGATTGACCTGCCCCACGTGGTGCCCAGAGAGAAGCAACCGTTCAAGCATCTCGTCCATCGCCCCTCCTACTCCAGGCCTCGCACAAGCTCATCGTACTGGTCGTCCTTCATACCAAACCAGTTCTCTGCGCTTGGGAATTCGCGCGACTGCACCTCGGCCACATACTGCTTAAGTCCGTTCAGGATGACCTCTCCCGCATTCCCAAAGACTTTGGCCATCTTCGGCTTGAAGCGCGGATACAGTCCGAACATGTCATGGAAGATGAGCAACTGCCCGTGAGCCTGCAAACCCGACCCCAGGCTGATAATCGGCACGCCCGAGCGTCCGGTGATGAGCCCGGCTACCCGATCGGGCACCATCTCAAGCAATATGCTGAAGGCGCCGGAGCGCTCAAGCGCGCGGGCATCGTCAACGATGCGCCGGGCACGCGTTGCGTCCTTGCCTTGCACCTTAAAGCCACCCAGAGCCGAGCTGCTCTGCGGCGTGAGCCCGAGGTGGCCCATGACCGGGATGCCCGCGCGGGCGATAGCCTGTAGGCGGTCCGCCATCTCCACGCCGCCCTCCAATTTGACGCCGTCACAGCCCGCCTCTGCCATGAAACGCCCCGCATTGCGAACCGCATCCTCGACGGACACCTGGTAGGTCATGTAGGGCATGTCGCCGATGAGAAACGCGTTGGGCGTTCCGCGCCGAACAGCCTGTGCATGGCGGATCATGTCCTCCATCGTCACCGGCAGAGTGCTCTCGTAGCCAAGGACGGTCATGCCCAGGCTGTCGCCCACGAGGACGATATCCACGCCTGCCTGCTCTACCAGGTAGGCCATGGGATAGTCATAGCAGGTCACCATCGTGATAGGCACGCGCTGCTGCATCTTATCGAAAAGAGCGGGCAGCACGACCTTGCTGCGCTTTTCCATTTCCTATCCCTCCGACCGCCGGCATCCGCTTGGCTGGACTGCCCGGCCTGAGCTAGCTCCGCCCCGCCAGCACCGAATTCACCAGGGGCCGCGGGTCCACCAGATTGTGCCCAAGAGCCGCGTCCTTTTCCCTCCCAAGCGCCACTGCCATCAGCTGGGTGAAGTAGATGATTGGCATGCGCGGTTCCACCTGCATCTGCGCCTGATGCCCCTGGAGATTGATCTCACACAACGGGCACGCCACGACGACCGCCTCAGCGCCCCGGTCGCGAGCGTTGTCGATGATGCGCTTGCCAAGGTCCAGCATCACCTCGGGCCGGGTCATCGCCAGGGAGCCCCCACAACACGCCACCTTGAGATCCCACTCCACCGGAGTGGCTCCGATGGACTGCATCAGCCGGTCGAGCCCACGAGGGTATTCGTAATCCACCGCGCCGGTCACCTTGGGCGGGCGCGTCAGCAGGCATCCATAGTAGCAGGCCACCTTGAGCCCGCGCAGCGGAGCGCGCACTTCCTGCTCGACCCGGTCGAACCCGACGCGTTGGATCACGAAGTCGAGCAGCGATCGCACCTCGACCCGGTCCGGGTACGCCTCGCCCATTTCCTTGTCTATCCTCTCGCGAACGTCCGGCCGTGTACGCCATTCGTGCAACGCCACTCGGAAACGGCTGAAGCAAGAGGCACATGGCAGCGCGGCCTCTCGAAAACCCTGTTGATCCAGAAGTTGCATGTTGATCATCGGCAGGCGAACTGCCTGCCGCTCGTCTAACCGATGGGCAGGCGTCGAGCCGCAACACACCCATCCTTTGGGCTCCACCGGCGTGTACCCGAAAGCGTCCAGCACGGTGCGCGCCGATTTGTCAAACGCCGAGGCCATGCCGTGCAACGAGCAGCCCGGGTAATATCCGATTTCCATTTCACCCCGCGGCGGGGCCTTGGTTGCTCCCGGGTGGAATCGCACCCGGGACACTTCGGGCACCGGGTGGATGGCGCCCTTGCTGACTAGCGCCAGGGCCAAAGGAATATCGCGCACGATCGTCCAATTGCGCAGGTCCACCTCCGCCATTAACCCGAGCTCATAGAGACGGCCGAGAAGATTCACATCGCGCAGGAAGACCTTGTTGAAAAGGGCCACCTCGGGCACTTTCGCAGGTAAACCCCGCTCGACCACTTCGCTGACGATAAAGTCCATCACCTTGGCGATATCGAGTCCCTGCGGGCAGCGTGTCGTGCAGGTTTGGCACGAGGCGCACATCCACGGCGTGCGTGCGTTGAACACGTCGTCTTCCAACCCGAGTTGCGCCGCGCGCATCACTTGGTTGGGCGCCATGTCGAAGAAGTTCATCATCGGGCAGCCGGAGGTGCACTTAACGCACTGGTAGCACATGTACACATTCTCGCCCGTCGCCCGTTTAATGCGCTCCGCCAGACCCGTGTTCACTTCAACGCTCATACCGCCTCCGTTTCGCCCCGCAGGGCGCCTGCACCATTCGCCCGCTAGTGCCCCGCCGTCCCGTTCGGCCTCGGGGCGAGACCCGCGCGTGTAACGATCTCCGCCACGGCCTCTTCCCACTCGATGGCCATGATGTGCACGCCCGCCACGCCCGGCACCTCGCGCATCTGCTGGATCAACTCAACGCAAATGTCGATGCCGACGCGCTTAGTCGCCTCGGCTTTGGCCTTCTTCTCATCGATGCCCTTTCCGGCCGCCTCCATGCGCTCAACGATCTCGTTGGGCACATCCAGCCCGGGCACTTTGTCGCGCATGTACTTGGCCGCACCTACCGACTTCAACGGCCCCACACCTGCGAGCAGGTAGATCTGCTTGTCCACCCCCAGATCGCAGACCCGCGCCATGAACTCGCGGAAGCGCGGTACGTTGTATACCAACTGGGTTTGCACGAAGTCCGCACCGGCACGCGCCTTCTTGCCCAGGCGCAACGGCCGAAACTCTGCCGGATCGGCAAACGGATTCTCCGCTGCGCCCACAAAGAAGCGCGGCGCCACACCCTTGATTTCCTCTCCGCACTGGAAGGCGGCGCGATCGCGTAATCCCACGACCATCTGAATAAGCTGCATGGAGTCCAGGTCGTGGACGTTCTTCGCCTGTGGGTGATTGCCAAATGAATGGTGGTCTCCCGTCAGGCACAGCAAGTTGCGCAGCCCGAGCGCGTAAGCACCCAAGATGTCGGACTGCATCGCCAGCCGGTTGCGATCGCGGCACGTCATCTGGATGATGGGCTCCAGCCCCTCATCCAAGGCAAGTTTGCCGGCCGCAATGGAAGCCATGCGCACAATGGCCGTCTGATTGTCGGTGATGTTCACCGCATCCGCCCACCCGCGCAACAGGACCGCCTTTTGCCGGATGATGCCCGGGTCCGCACTCTTGGGCGGGCCTAGCTCTGCTGTAACCGCGAACTGCCCCGAGCGCAGCACGCGCTCCAGCCGGCTCTCTGTGCGGTATCCGTTGTTGGCTGAACTCATAGCTCACCTCTTTCCGCCCCGTCCTCAGATCGAACCCGTAGGATTCAACCGCAGGTCTTCGCGCACGATCTTGCGCGGCCCGCCGTCGCGCGACGTCCGCCAATCCTTCGGCGGTTGAATCTCGAGCAGCAATTCCAGCCGGCCCTGAGCCTTAAGCCGATCGTAGATCAGCTGCCAGGCACAGTCCGTGTCTGCATTGATTTCGCAATGCCCATTCACCGACCCACCGCAAGGCCCGTTGAGCAATTGTTTCGAGCAGCGCGCGATCGGGCACACCCCGCCCGTCAGCCCCAGCAGACAATCCCCGCACGCCTGGCATCGCTCCGACCACACACCTTGCTCGACCGGCATCCCCATGAAGACCGTGTTCAAACCCGGAACGACGATCTTGTCTGGGAAACGTTCGGCCAGTGCCTGGACCCCGACGCCACATCCCAGCGAGACGACAAGGTCCGCCTCGCGCACCTGGTCGCGCACAGCATCGATATACTCCCACTCACATTGCCGTTGCACGACCGCATGCGCAACTTGCTGCGGCCGGCCGTCCACCCGGCTGGCCATGCGCACGGCCGATGCCAGGATGCCAGCCTCCTTCTCGCCACCCGAGAAGCACACGGTCACGCACGTTCCGCAACCCACAACCAGCACCTTCTCGGCTCCCTGGATCAAGTTGCGAATCTCCTCCAGGGGTTTCTGTTCAGCGACGATCATATTGCCTCCTCACGGCTTTCGCCGTACTCCGCTTCGGGCTATGCACACCGCAACCCATACCGTTCGCCTATCACCTCTCGCCGGCCGACTGCTGAGCCGTGCGGCGTAACGGCGAAGGACCCAACTGGCGGATGTGCGCATCCATCTCGCGAGCCACTTCCGCCCAGCGTCCACCCATCGCCGACGACAAGTTGTACATCCGAATTCTCTCCCCGCCCACTCCCGCCTCGGCCAACACTTGCTGCGTTCGCTCCACGCGCTTCCGTGCCCGCAAGTTGCCCGTCTGATAATGGCAATCGCCTTCCATGCATCCTGCGACCATCACACCGTCCGCTCCCGACTCGAAAGCGGCCAGCACATCTCGCACATCCAAGTCGCCCGTGCACGGAATCTTCACCACATGGATGCTGTCGGGATACTGCAATCGCAAAGCTCCCGCCAAATCGGCCGCCGCATAGGCGCAAAAGTGGCAACATAGGGCAACAATTCGCGGCTCGAAGCCTAGCTCGCCCATGCCCCGGCCTCTTCGAAAAGCGCGGCAATCTTCGAGCGAATCTGATCTGACCGGTTGTGCATGAGGACGATGGCATGCGCCGGGCACTCCCCGACGCATTGACCGCATCCCTGACACGCCACCGGGTCGATGTAGGCCGCTCCCACAATGCCGCCCACCCCAGAGAAATCCACACGAATGGCTGGAACATGCATCGGGCAGACGCGCACACACGTCAGGCATCCGGTGCACAACGCCGAGTCCACATTGGCTACGGCCCCGCCCGCCGGAAGCGTATCGCGCGCGAGGATGTTGGCAGCTCGCGAGGCAGCCGCCTGCCCCTGAGCGATCGCTTCATCCAGAAATTTGGGATAGTGGGCCGCTCCCGCCATGAACACGCCTTCCGAGGCAAAATCCAACGGTCGCAACTTCACGTGGGCTTCCAGGAAATACCCCTGCGCATCGCGCGGCACCTTGAACACCTGCGCCAGTTCGTGGGCCCCCTCCGCCGCGATCATCGGAGTGCTGAGCACAAGCCAATCCGCGGAGAACGACAGCTCCTGCCGCAATGAGGCATCCTCCACGCTCACCTTCGGCAAGTCGCCGCTGCAGTCTACTTGAGGCGGGTTCGCGGCCTCATACCGGACGAATTCCACTCCGGCGCGTCTGGCCTCGGTGTACTCGACTTCGCGCGTCCCAAAAGCCCGCAGATCCCTGAAGAGAATGCAGACTTGCGCGGCAGGGTCTACTCGTTTGAGCGCCGTGGCCGTCTTGAGCGCCTCGCCGCAGCAAATCCGGCCGCAGAAGCCATCGGCCCCAACACATTGCAGCATGACGACCCGCGAGGGGCGATTGCCTGGGTTCAACCCTCGTGCAGAGATGCGCCGACCCTCCTCATCCCATAACCGCTGTTCGAATCCTTGCTGCGTGATGACCCGCGGGTGCAGTCCGAGCCCGTGATATTCTCCGCGCGCTTCCTGACCACCGGTGGCGATGATGGTCGCGCCGTGCCGAATCTCCACCAGCGACCCATCGCCCTGCTGGATTTTCGATACGAAATTGCCGACCACTCCTTGCGTTTCGGCCACGACCGCATCCATGTGACAGGTGATCCGCGGCTGGCGATCCACGCGCCCCACCAAGTCGCGCAGCAACTCTTGGGGGGCGGACCCGCCCGCAAGGAACCGAAGGTTTCGCAGATTTCCACCCAGCTCATTCTCGCGCTCCACCAGGTGAACGCTGAAACCTTGTTCGGCAAGGACGAGTGCCGCGCTCATGCCTGCCGGGCCGCCGCCGACCACGAGCGCCGCGTGCTCGACCGCGACACCGGTGCGCACGAGAGGTTCCAGCCCTCCCGCGCGCGCGACAGACATGCGAACCACGCGCTGGGCCTTCGCGGTCGCCGCGTCACGATCGCTCGAATGCACCCACGAACACTGGTTGCGAATGTTGGCCATCTCGAACAGAAACGGGTTAAGCCCAGCCTGACGCAACGCATCTTGAAACAACGGCTCATGCGTCCGCGGCGTGCAGCTGGCCACGACCACCCGGTTGAGCCGCTGCTCGCCAATTCGCTGGATGATCGCCGCGACGGAGTCCTGCGAGCAGGTGTACAGGTTGCGCTCCGCGTGGACCACCCCTGGCAGCCGTTCCGCAAACCGAGTCACGGCTTCCACGTCAAGATACCCGGCGATGTTCGACCCACAGTGGCAAACGAAGACTCCGATGCGCGGCGCCTCGCCCCCGACCTCTCGCTCCGGCGGATACTCGCGCGTCCGCGTCAGCACGCCCCGCGCCGGCGCCAGAAGCTGCCCAGCCAACGCCGCCGCACCCGAAGCCTGGACGACCGTCTCCGGAATGTCCTTCGGTCCGCTGAATGGGCCGGCCACGAACACGCCGGGCCGGCTGCTCTCAAGCGGAGCGAAGTATTCGGTGTGGCAGAATCCGAACTGGTCGAGTTCGACCCCCAGCCGCCCCGCCAGGCCGCGCACCTCGCTGGAAGTCTCCATTCCTACCGATAGCACCACCAGATCGAAGCTTTCCTCCACGGCGTGCCCGAGTTCCGGATCCCAGTACTGCAACCTCAAATTCTGCGTTCCAGGGTCTTCGCGCACAGCCGAAATGCGGGTCCGGACAAACCGTACTCCGTAGCGACTCTGCGCCCGCTGGTAGTACTCCTCGTAGCCCTTGCTGAACGCGCGCATGTCCATCAGGAAGATGGTGGCTTCCGTTTCGGCGTCGTGCTCCTTCGCCATGATCGCTTGCTTGCTGGCGTACATGCAGCACACCGCTGAACAATAATCATGCGCCTGATCGCGAGAGCCAACACATTGCAGGAAGGCGATCTTCTTCGCCGGCCGATGGTCGCTGGGCCGCTCCACGTGGCCCTGGGTCGGCCCCGAGGCCGAGAGTAGCCGCTCGAACTGAAGAGCATTCACAACATTTCGGTTTCGGCCGAAGCCGAATTCCTGCGCGCGCTCCGCGTCGAACACCTCGTACCCTGGAGCGAGAACGACCGCGCCCACGCGGATCTCTTCTTCGCGCTCCACCTGGTCATGGTCAATCGCATTGGCCTGGCAGGCAGCGACGCACGAGAGACATTCCGAACAGATACCACACTGCAGGCAGCGTTCCGCTTCGCGCCTGGCCTCAGCCTCCCCGTAACCAGCCTCCACCTCCATAAACGTTCCGCGCCGGCGCTCGAGCGGCACCTGAGGCATGGCTGTGCGCTTGGCTGCGGAGGCTTCGCCGCGCGCCACTCGCCCGCGCGCCTCCTCGCTCTCCAACCTCACGACCGGCAGGTCCGGCGCAAAGCGGGGCTCGAGTTCCTCGCCCCGCAAGAAACGGTGGATCGATTTCGCCGCCCGGTGACCTGCCGCAACGGCCTCCACCACGAAGGCCGTACCGGTCGTCGCGTCACCCGCGGCGAACACACCCGGGCGGGTCGCAGCAAAGGTGTTCGGATTGACCGCAATCGTTCCCTGTCGGGTCACGCCCACACCCGTGTCGGGCGGGATGAACGCCAAGCCTGCTCGCTGGCCAATCGAGAAGATCACCGTGTCGCATTCCAGCACGTGCTCCGACCCGGACTCCGTCTCCAGAACGAGCTGGCCCTCGCTGTCGAACTGGAAGCGCGTCACGCGTTGGCACTCCACGCCTGCCACTTGCTCCTCGCCCAGAATGCGCAGGAAGGTGCGCGATGGGACGACCTCGACGCCTTCGGCCTCGGCCTCCTCTACTTCATAAGCGTGGGCCGGCATGGTTTCGCGCGATTCGAGGCAGGCCATCGTTACGTGGGCTGCGCCAAGCCGAACCGCGGTACGCGCGCAGTCGATCGCAACATTGCCCCCACCGATCACAAGCACCCTGTGCCCCGCAAGATCGGCCGCCGCATCCAACCGCACATCCCGCAGGAAACTGGTGTTGACCAAGACCCCCGGCAGATCTGCGCCGGGAATCCGCAGCTTCTTGCCCTCATGGGCCCCAACCGAGATCAACACCGCCGAATAGCCCTGCTCAAACAGTCCGTCCAAATCGTCGACGCGCGTATTCAGGCGCAGGTCGATCCCCAGGTCGATGATGTCCTGCACTTCTCGGTCGACGATCGCGGCGGGCAGCCGGTACTCCGGCACCCCAACTCGCAGCATGCCGCCCGCCACCGGCAGCGATTCGAAAACGGTCACTGGAAAGCCCTGCATAGCCAGGTCGCGAGCGGCCGTCAATCCGCACGGGCCGCCGCCAATCACAGCCACGCGCTCGGCCTGCGATTGCGGCACTCTCTCTGGCGGGACACGCGGCTGGCTGTAGGCCCAATCCGCGACGAACCGTTTGATGCCATGGATGTTCAGAGGCTCATCGACCAGACCGCGGTTGCAGGCAATCTCGCAGCGGTGGTTGCAGATGCGCCCACAAATCCCCGGGAACGGGTTGTCTTCCGTAATCACTCGCAGCGCCTCGGCGTAGCGCCCTTCCCGTACCAGGGCGACGTAGCCCTGCGCACGCTGCCCGGTCGGGCATGCATCGCGGCATGGCGCCTTGCCGAGCTTCTCGATGGCAAACGTCACCGGGGTCGCCTGAGGATAAAGACGGTACGCGGCCCGGCGCGTGCTCAGTTTCTCCTCGAACTCGGCCGGCCGGACGATTGGGCAGGCCGTCGCGCAATCGCCGCAGCCGACGCACTTGGTCGCGTCCACATAGCGCGGCTTGCGCCGCACGCGCACAGTAAAATCGCCCGGCGCGCCACTCAGGCTGACCACCTCGCTCAGGGTCATCAATTCGATGTTAAGGTGCCGCCCCACATCCACCAACCGCGGCGAGATGGTGCACATCGCACAATCATTCGTTGGAAACGTCTTGTCGAGCTGCGCCATGTGACCGCCGATGGCGGACTTCTGCTCGACGAGGTAGACGCGGAATCCCTGCTCGGCCAGGTCCAGGCTGGCCTGCATGCCGGCGATACCCCCGCCGACAACCATCACCGCACCGGTCAAAGTCTCCCTCTCGCCCACTCTCAAGCCCTCCACGCCTGGGAATGCGCTTGCACCAATGCCATCTTCAACCTGTGGCGCAGAAGTTCCGCGGCCTGCCAGCGCCGCGTTGCGCGCCTATCTCACCGGAGCGGCCGAGGCTTCTGCCGACATACTCGCCGCGCGACCGGACGCTTTGAGCGGCGAGGGACCAAGCTCTTGCACGCGCGTTACGAGCGCATTGGCTTCCCGCGCCACGGTGGCGCCTTGGCCCCCGGATACGAAGATCATCTTTACTCTGTCAGACTCGAGACCGATACGCTTCAGCAACTCTTGCACGCGCTCTACTCGCGCTCGAGCGCGTTCATTTCCGCGCACGTGGTGGCAGTTGCCAAGCGGGCAGGCCACAACCAACACACCATCGGCCCCCTGTTCGAATGAACTCAGCAGGTAAAGGGCATCCAACTTGCCGGTGCACGGCAGACGGACAATCTTCACGCTGGCGGGATAGGTCAGGTGCAGCGCTCCCGCCGTATCGATCGCCGTATACCCACAATAGATGCACGAAAACGCCGTTATCTCAGGCTCAAAACCCATGTTCGCACCCTTCCATCTGCCCACCGTGTGCGCCTTGGCCATCCTGCCTCACATCCCGCCACCGTCGCGCACTACTAATCTCAGCGCGCCCTCCGGGCAGGATGTCTCGCACGAGCCGCAACCGGTGCATTCCCAATCGTCAACCCACACCGCCAGCTCGCCGTGCACCCACAACAGTGCGTTGTAGCGGCAGGCACGCATGCAGGCGCGACAGCCATTGCACGCCCGCTCATCCACCTCGGCAACCAGCTGCGAGATCACCTGCATGCCGGCTCCGCCGTCGCACGCGTGGCGCTCCACGCGCCGACTCCAAAGCACAATTGGGCGTCCTGGTATTCCGCCAATTGGATCGCCCGCGCTGGGCATTCCGCTGTGCATGTGCCGCATCCCTGACAGCGTCCCGGGTCGATCCAGGCTGCACCGCGGACCCCGCCCACCCCAATGCGATCTTCCCGCACCTCCGGAACGCCAAATGGGCAGGTGCGCACGCACGTCAGACATGCTGTGCATTTTGTCGCATCCACCGTGGCCACATTCCCACCGACCTGGATTTCGTTGCGCGAGAGGAACGTAATCGCCCGCCCGGCGGCCGCCTGCGCATGCGTGATGCACTCTTCGATGAACTTGGGGTAGTGTGCCATGCCCGCCAAATACATGCCCTCATCCGGGAATTCCATGGGGCGCATCTTGAGATGCGCCTCGAGGAAGAACCCCTCGCTCGACAGCGGCACACGCAACACGCGCGCCAGGTCCGGCGCATCTTCAACTGGCACCATACTCGTGCTGAGGGCAAGGACATCTGGCGCGAATTCCAGCACCTTACCGAAAACATGCTCCCGAACAGCCACCACCAACCGAGCCTGCGCCCCCTGCCCCTCGCGGGAAACGCGCGGCGGATCGTTGCTCGTGTAACGCACAAACACTACGCCCCTTCGCCTGGCTTCCGAGTAGTAGGTCTCGCGGAAGCCATAGGTGATGATGTCTTTGTACAAGATCGCCACCTGGCAGGCCGGGTTGAGCATCTTCAATCGGATGGCGTTCTTGATGCTATTCGTGCAACAGATGCGCGAGCAGTACTCCGCGCCGCCCTCCGGCTGAACGCATTGGATCATCACCACCTGGCGCAGTGCGGCGATCTTCTCCGGCTGATGCGCGATGAGCTCCTCCATTTGCGATTGCTTCATCACGCGCGCATCCTGGCCGAGCAAGTACTGCGACCCGCCCCCCTCCCGTCCGCCCACGGCCACCACCGTCACTCCATGGCGGATTTCTTCCTGATGCGCGGGCATTCCCGGCGCCTCGCCGCGCACCAGCGTACGGAAATCGCCGACGCTGCCCGTCTGCCGGACAACCTGGCTATGGAACAGCAGGCTGATGCGCTCGTGCGCCACCACTCGATTGACCACATCGCGCAGCAAGCCCTGCGGGTTAGTGCCCTCGGCCACGTAGTACACATGGTGCATGTTGCCGCCCAGCGCACCGGTCTTCTCGACCAAGGTCACCGGGTAGCCCGAATCGGCGATCTCCAGCGCCGCCGTCATTCCCGTAATCCCGCCACCGATCACGAGTGCCGCGTTCTCCATCTGGCGCGCTTCCTTGCGCACCGGCTTGGCCAATCGCAACCGCCCGACCGCCATGTGGATCATTTCGCTGGCCTTGCGGGTCGCGCCCTCGGCATCCGGGGCATGCGCCCAGGCGCAGTGTTCGCGCAGGTTGACCAATTCCACAAAGCTAGCACTGAGCCCGGCCTGCCAGCCCATCCGCTGGAAGAGCGCCAGATGGGTGCGGTGGCTGCATGCGCCCACGACGACGCGCGTAATCCGTTTCTCCCATATGGCGTCGCGCAGGTGCGTCTGACCCTCAAAGAAGCACGCCAGGTCCACCTTTTGGACGTGGACAACACCTGGCAGGCCACGGGCGAAGTCGCTCACGGCCTCCAAGTCGACCGGTCCATCGATTTCGCCGCTGCATCCGCACAGGAAGACTCCCACCCGCACCGGCGCGTCTTCGCTGACCGCGCCCTCCGGGTGGGCACTGCCCACCACGAACGGCTCGGCCCGGCTGAAGCCGCGTTCGCCCAAGCTGTGGCGCAAGATGCGCATCGCCTCGGCCGCCGCGCCGGACGCATCCAGCAGCGTTTCCGACATCTCCTTGGGGGAACCGAACGCCCCGCACACAAATACTCCCGGACGAGAGGTGGCCAGGGGATTGAACTTGTCGGTCGCACAGAAGCCGTACGGATTAAGTTCGATCCCCAGCGCCTCGGCCAGTGGTTCCGCCTCCGCCGGTGGGCGGATGCCCGTGGCTAGAACGACGAGGTCGAAGTGGTCCTCGGCCATCGCCCCTTGCCCCACGGCCGCCTCGCCGTGCTCGCGTCCGCCCGGATAGCGCAGCACCAGGTCGCCGGTGTGCGCATCCTCAATGACCTCTGAAATTCGCGTCCGGTTGTACCGGATGCCGAAGCTGTCGCGCGCCCGCTTGTAGTAGGCGTTGTATTCTTTGTTGAAGGCGCGTTCATCCATAGTGAAGATATGGCACTCCGCGCCTGGGATGCGTTGGATCGCCAGCATTGCTTCCTTGGTTGCATACATGCAGCAGATGGACGAACAATACGCATTGTGTTGGTCGCGCGATCCCACGCACTGCAGCCAGGCGATCTTCTTGGGCGCCTGCCCATCGGAGGGTCGCATCACGATACCCTCCGTCGGGCCCGAGCGCGACGCCAACCGCTCATACTGCATCGAAGTAATGACGTTCTTGTGCCGCCCCAGGCCGAGTTCCGGCATCGACCGCGCATCGAACGGCTGAAAGCCCAGTGCCAGGATCACGACCCCGACGTGGATATCCAGGTCCACACTCGCCGCCCGCAGGTCCACAGCCCGCGTCGGGCACACCTCCACGCACTTCTGACATGTGTCGCACGCGCTTGTCTTCTCGATCAAGTAGTACGAATCCGGGATTGAGCGCGGCGCAGACTTGTGGATAGCCGAGACGTTGGAGAGCCCCGCCTGGAACTCACTGACGCGCTGCTCCGGGCAGACCTGGGCACACCGCGCACAGTTGATGCAGCGTCCGGGGTCTACGTAGCGCGGATGCTGCCGCAGGTGAACATGAAAATCACCCACCTCGCCCTCGCTGCCGACGACTTCCGTCAGGGTCAGTAAGGTAATGTTCGGGTGAGTGTTGTGGTCAAGCAACACTGGAGAGATGGCAGGGCGCGAGCACCCATAGCCGTGGTCCGATGTGCCGCGGCACAACACGCAGTCGTGGGTCGGGAACATGTAGCCGAGCTGGGCTACACGCCCGCCCAGGGAGGGCGCGCGTTCTACCAGGTAGACGTGCAGGCCCGCATCCGCCAAATCCACGGCTGCCCGCATGCCGCCGATCCCACCGCCTACAACCAATACACTTCGCGCCGCCGTCATACGCTACCGCCTCCTACTGGGTCAGCAGGTACTCATACGCGGCCAGTGCCGCCTTGGCGCCTTCGCCGATCGCGATAAGCACCTGCTCGGCGAACACATCGGTCACATCGCCCGCCGCAAACACGCCCACCGCTGAAGTGCGATTGGCGCAGTCAACCTTTATCCGCCCTCGCTCGTCGCGGTCAACGATCTCCGCCACCAGCTCCGATTGCGGCACCAGGTCCAACTCCACGAAGAATGCGTCTGCGGTCAACTCGCGCTTCTCCGCTCCATGCGCCAAGACTAGTGAGCGCGCGTAGTCGTCCCCATTCACTCGCTCCACGGTGTACCCCTCAAGCACGGTCACGTTGCCGGCGGCTGCCACGCGCCGCCCCAACGCGCTGTCCAATTCGCCACGGGTCGGGGCCACCAAGGTCACCTTGCTGGCAATACGCGCCAACTCCGCCGTCGCGCGCAGCGCCAGGGCGCTGTCGCCGATCACCGCAGTCTGTCGCTCCACAAAAAGCGGGGCATACGAAATCGCGCTGTAGCACAGCCCGCGCATCATGTATTCCTTCTCACCCGGCACGTTCAGCAACCGCCCCAGCGCGCCGCTGGCCACAATCAGCGCCCGGCATTCGTGCACGGCGCCTGCCCGAGTGTGAACGCGGTAACCCTCGCCCGCCTTCTCCACGCGCTCCGCCTTGTCGAACACCCGCGCGAATTCAAGGTAGTCGATCTCCTGGGCGAAGCGGCTGACTACTTCTTCGCCGGTGATCACCAGATGATGATCGACAAAGGGCAACTGCAAACGGTAGTTGGTCTTGCCGCCCAGGTCTCGGGTGATCAGCAACACATCCAGCCGCTTGCGCAGCGCATACAGCGTAGCGGTTAGTCCCGATGGCCCGCCGCCCAAGATGATCAGGTCATGCATGCTTGTCTCTCCTCGGAACGCTCCCCTCGCCTGGCTTACGGCGCCGGGGCGATCAGCCCGGCGGCCATCATGCCTTGGGTTATTTCGCGCGAGCGTCGGATAATCGCCTCGGCTTGGGCCAACTCCGCCTCGTACGTCAATCGGATTCCGGCCACGTCCTCTTTCACCGCTTGGGCTGCCACTGCGGCTGCTTCGCGTGGGAAGACCTGCCACTCATCCATCGTCGGCAGGATGTATTCGGGCGACAGGCCGTGCTCTTGAGCCATATCGGCCAGCGCCGTGGCAGCCGCCAGGCACATGCCCTCAGTGATCGTCCGCGCTCTCACGTCGAGCACTCCCCGGAAGATAGCCGGGAACCCAAGCGAGTTGTTGACCTGGTTCGGGAAGTCCGATCGTCCGGTCGCTACGATCGCCGCCCCAGCTTCTTTCGCTTCCCACGGCCAGATTTCGGGGGTCGGGTTGGCGCACGCGAAGACGATAGGATCCTTCGCCATGCTTCGAATCCATTCGGCCTGGATAACCCCCGGCCCGGGCGCCGAGTACGCGATGACCACATCCGCTCCGCGTAAGGCCTCAGCAATCCCGCCCTCGCGACCCTCCGCGTTCGTGGTCTGGCAGAACTTCCAGTTGTCCACGAACTCCGCCTTGCGGAGTTCCAGGTCGCTGCGCCGCTTATTGAGCATGCCGCGGATGTCCGTCATGTAGCAGCGCGACGGATCGGCTCCAACGGCGAATATCAGCCGGGCACATGCGACGTTGGCCGCGCCGCTTCCGATGAACGCGATTGTCACCTCGCTGAGCTTCTTGCCGACGATGCGCAGCGCGTTCAACAGCCCGGCGAGCGTGACCGTAGCCGTTCCCTGTTGATCGTCGTGCCAGATAGGGATCTCGGCCTTCTGGCGCAACGTGTCCAGAATGCGAAAGCACTTCGGCTGCGCCAAGTCTTCCAGATTCACCCCGCCAAAGCCCGGCTGCAGAAGCAAGACCGTGTCGATGATCTTGTCGGGATCCTTGCTGTCGATCATGATCGGCCAAGCATCCACGCCTCCCAGGTACTTGAAGAGCAGCGCCTTGCCCTCCATCACCGGCAACCCGGCCTTCGGCCCGATGTCGCCCAGGCCGAGCACACGCGACCCATCCGAAGCCACGGCCACCGTGTTCCATTTGTGCGTGTACTCGTAGACCAACTCCGGGTGGGCCGCGATCGCCTTGCACGGCGCCGCCACCCCCGGCGTGTACCAGATGGCAAAGTCCTTCACGTCACGCACCGGGCAGCGCAGCGTCGTCTCCACCTTGCCGCGGTAGAAGGGATGCAGGCGCATTGCATCTTCCGCCGGCTGGCTGGCTTTGGCGAGCAATTCATCCTTCTTCGAGATGCGTGTCAAGTCGCTCAAGATCTGCTCCTTTCAACCCGGGTAGGCACCGCGCCGCCGCACCCTACGCAGCTGCCCGCCCAGGGCCAGATCAAGATCAGATGCGCAAGTAGGAATCCGTGTAGATTACCTTGTTCAGAAGCACTTGCACGGTCTTCCAAATCTCCGCCTGGCCGGCATCCTTCATGTCCACCGCGTCCGGCTCTAACTCGGCTCCCTCCTTAACAGCGTCGTACAGCTTCAGGTACAGCGCCATCACCGGCGAGCTGGCCTGGCGAGTCTCCACGGTATGCAACACCTGCATCTGCTCTTCGTCCAGTGGGTCGACAATTGCCGCATCCAGCCCCGCGGCTAAGAGCATCACCATGTACGTGCGGTTGATGAGCGGCCGCATGGCCGCGGGCACCTGGTTGGAGACGTTCGAAAGGCCCACCACGGTCATCGGCGCGGGGTCAGCCACCATCTTCAGCATGCGCACCGCTTCCACCGCTTGCGGCACATATTCCTGGCAGCCCGAGACGGTGAGGATCAGCGGGTCGATGTACAGCCGCTCCATCGGAATGCCCAGCTCCTCCGCGCGCGGCATGAGTTTCTCCATGGCGAGGCCGACGCGCGCCTCGGCACTGACCGGGATGCCGCTCTTCTCCATGCACAGTGCAATCAAGCGAGCCCCGTACTTAGCCGCCAGCGCCGGAACGGTGGCCAGACGCTCTTCTTCGGCGGAGGCGGAGTTGATGAATGCGTTGCCACCCAGCTTCCGCAAACCGGTCTCAATCGCGGCCAGGTTCGTCGTGTCGAAGGAGAGGGTCATATCTCCCACGCCCTCTTGGACACAATCCACAAGCCATTCCATCACCTCGGGGCCAGCCTTCTTCTGCGGTCCGATGTTCAAGTCGAGCGCGTCTGCGCCGGCCGCCTTCTGACGACGCGCCAAGTCCTCGAAGAAGGCTCCCTCGCGGGCCGCCAGCGCCTCCTTGACTCGCGGCGAGACGATGTGTATGTTCTCTCCGATCTTGTACATGTTGCCCTCCAGGTGTTGAATGCGAGTCTGAGATGATTGGAAACTGCTTCCGTGCCCGCCGCAGCACGCCCTCCAGCGCGTCAGGCCGGAATGTACCGGGTTGCCAAATCGGCGACGGCCGCATACGCCCGGGAGTTGCCATCCAACGCGGCCAGCGGCATCCCTGCGCCATCCAGTTCACCCACCCGTTCGTCCTCCGGGATGTAGCCAGCAATATCAACTGGGAGCGCGGCCAGCGCGGACTGCATGACGGGCGAGACGGAACCGTTCACCCGATTAACTACCACCACCGCCTTGCCCACGCGGATGTCAAGATCACGGGCCAAATGGATCATGGCTTCCGCCGTCTTTAGGCCCCGCAGGCTGGGGTCGGTCGTCAAGATCAGCAAGTCCACATCGCGCGTTGTCCTGCGGCTCAGATGCTCCATGCCGGCCTCGTTGTCAATGACCACGTACGAGTAGGCCTGCCCGACACGGTCCACGATTTGCCTCAACAGATGATTGACCGCGCAATAGCAGCCTGCTCCCTCGGGGCGACCCATGACCAGCAGGTCCATCGCCACCCCTTCTTCGATCGACATGCGTACCTTGTGGTCGAGATAGTCCACGCGCGTCATCCCGTTCAGGCCGTCGGGTGAATTCTGTTCCCCCAGGTCCTCGCGGATTTGGCCGACCGTCATCGGCAAAGGCAAGCCCAGCGCCAGATTCAGATTCGTTGCCGGATCGGCATCGATCGCGAGGATGCTCCCCCGCCGCTCCCTTGCCAGCCAGGTGATCACCATCGCGGCGATGCTGGTCTTGCCCGTGCCGCCCTTGCCGGCCACTGCCAATGTAAACGTCAAGCGCTACCTCCATCGTTTGTAGAAACCTGCTCACCCGCGCCCTTCATTGCGCCGCGCGGTCCGTGGGCAGCCCGCGTCGCGTTGGCCTCATCCCACACCGTGGCAACGCTGGGGAAGCGCGCGATCTCGGTGTGTGGCAAGAAGAGCGCTGCGGTGAACGCGTCATAGAAGGTGTTGTCAGCCGAGAGCTCGACGTAGGTCATCTTCTCGGCGGCCCGCAGCACCTGGGCGCGCGCTTCTCGCGAGAGCAGGGCCATGTACGCGCCTTTGATCGAGGTGTTGCCCAGGAACCCAAAGCGCTCCCACGGTAGGTCCGGCATCAACCCGATCTGGATGGCCTTTTCGATGTTCAGATACTTCCCAAACGAACCGCCGATCAACACGCGCTGCACATCCTTCAGGTCCAGGCCGACGCTCGAGGACAGCACCGAGAACCCGGCATAGATGGCAGCCTTCGCGCGCATGAGGTTTTCAACATCCACCTGCGTGATGAAAATATCCCGGCCGGTCGCTGTCTCGCCGGCCCAGGCCACGACGTACTCACCGCCGTGTTCCCCCATCCGCACCCGCGCGGTGCCACGGTCCAGGTTAAACTTGCCGCTGCGATCGACCACGCCGGTCACGAAGAGCTCGCCCAGCAAGGAGAGCAGCGCGGACCCGCACAACCCGCGCGGAGGGCCGCCCCCGATGACCCGCACCGTCGGGTCGAGCGTTTCGGAGGAGATCCACACCTCCTCGACCGCGCCAAGCGTCGCCCGCATGCCGCACACCACCCCTGCCCCCTCAAAGGCCGGTCCGGCCGAGCACGCACAGCTCACCATCCAGTCTCGCGTGCCCAGGGCAATTTCGCCATTGGTGCCGACATCGATGAACAGGGTCAACTCCTCCGTGTCCATCATCCCCGCTGCCACTACGCCGGCAGTGATGTCGGAACCGACGTACGAGGCGACACCCGGCAGACAATCGACTCCGGCCAAGGGATTGACGCCCAAACCGATCTCAAATGCGTTCACCGGCTGCGCCTGATTGAAGGCGGGGATGTAGGGCGAGAGGCGAATCGAGCTCGGCGGCACCCCGAGCAGCAGATGGATCATGGTCGTGTTGCCGGCTACCGTCACCCGGTATATGCGCTGCGCGTCTACTTTCCGCCGGGCACAGACGCGCTCGATCAGCGTGTTGACTGTCGCCCGAACCAGCCCGCCCAAGTCTTCCAGGCCATCGCCTTTTCCCGCATACACGATGCGCGAGATGACATCCTCGCCGCGAGCGATCTGGCCGTTGTATTCCGCCGCCTGGTCCACGACCTCGCCGCTGCGCAAGTCCACCAGGTAGATGGTGACGGTCGTCGTCCCGATGTCCACCGCCAGACCGTAGGGGTGCACCTCACCCGCGGCCACATCGATAAGGCGCCACAGGCCGCGCGGCGAACTCCACGCATCGGTCTCGACTACAACCGAGACGTTCCACTCGCCTTCGCGCAATTCGACCCCCAAACGCCGCCGCAAAAGGAGCGGCACCCGCAAGGCCGGGCCCGGCCGCGGCGCCGTGGCCCCACCCATCCCCAACCGCGCCTCCACCGCCTTGAGCAGCCGCCGCTCATCATCTAGGTTGTCGGCCAGCGTGGGTGGATCCAGATGTACTTCAACGATACGCAGCGATTGCTCGCCAACCGGGTCGTATGCAAACGGCACTTCCACCGGCCGCGCGCTCTTGTCGGTAACCAGCCTCCGCTCAATCTGCTCTTGTGGGGGCAGGAATACGCGCGCGTCACCTTCGACCACCGTCTGGCAGGCCAGCGCGTACCCCGCAGCCAGATCGGCCTGCGCCAGGCGGATCACCGACCGGCGGCGGACCGCACCTTCTTCCACCACCACGGCACACCGGCCGCATCGCCCCTGCCCGCCACAGGGTTGGTTGAGGCCGAGCCCCGCGCGCTCGATAGCCTCAACCAGCAGCGCGCCCGTCGGCACGCTGACTGTGACACCTTGCGGCAGCAGGGTGACCTTGTGTTCAGCCATCGCTCACGGTCCGCGGTCTGGCGGCCGACGCACGCTCCAATTCCTTTCGCCACCGCGCCGTGCGGCGGCGATTCACCAGTAGGCTGCCCAGAGCGCCTGCGTCACATCCTCCACTGCATCTCGTTCGGCCTCCCGCATCCATACCCCGCGTGGATCAGCTGTCGATGCGGCTTGCGCCAGCAGGCGCATGGCCGCCGGGATGGGCGCGTGCTGGGGGCACGCCGCAACGCATGGGGCGGGTGCCGTGCATCCCAGGCAGGCCCCCGCCGCTTCCACTGTTCGCCCAACGCTCTCTGTCTGATTTCTTCGCACGGCCAGTCACCTCAGCCAGTCACTGCTCTCCGCCCGGCGACTACTTCCACATCGCCTTGAGATAATTCGGGATGTCCACAGCCTCTCGCGGCCCGACGAGTATCTCCCATCCCGGCAACGTCTCTTCGAGTTCACCTGAGAGCACCGCAACCTGACCCGGGATAATCACCCGTCGATGCTTAACCTTGCCCTCCATGCCGGTGTTCTTCATGGCTTTTGCGATGCGGTCCGCATCAAACTTGCCGGCCGCCCAGGCGGTGAGCACGCTCATACCCTCCGCATCGGCCACAACCAACCAGCCCGGCCATCCCGATCCTTCCACTTCGTTCGAGACCGCGAAGTAGGTGATCGAGAAATTGGTGGTCACCAGCACCGGCGAGTCGTCTTTCGGCGCGTTGATCTCGTACAGACCCGGCTGGACCTGGATCGGCTTTTGGGGATCGGTATAGACGTTTTGGCGCAGGACCAGCAGCGGGTAGACTTCCGCCGGATCGAACCGATCGAGCACGATCAGGCTAGCGTACTTGGCGATCATCTCCGCCGCTAGGACCACCTGGTCCACCTTGCCGTTGGTGCCGGTGCGCGGGAATGCGATGACCGGATAGCCCAACGGCCGGAAATTCTTCTTCAACGCGAGGCGCCGCAACTGCGTGAGCGCCATCAGCGTGTCGCTGTACCCGACCACCTCCGGGTCGAGAATCAAGTCCTCCACGCCGGCCTGGCGGATCTTGTCGGTCAGCTCCGCCAGCTTCTCAAGCGTGGGCGCCCGCACGACCAGCGGCATCTTGTTGGCCTTGGCCAATGCGACCATCCCCTCCCAGTTCTTCTCATCGGCGGCGTGCAGCAAAGGCGAGGTGCCCGCGCATGCCTTCGCGCCGGCCGCCATTGCCTCTGGGCTGCTCGACATCAGGACCAGGGGCCGCTTGCTCACTTCGCGCACGGCCTTGATCGCCGCTTCGAAAGTGGCCGGGTCGCCGGACGCAGATTCCACGGCGAAGCCGTCCACGGTGAGCGGGATGCCGACGTAGTCCACTTTGAAGGAGTCCGCCGCTTTCACCTTCTCCTGGATGGACGGCACGCCATCCGAATCCTTCACTCGGATGAAAAGGCCCGGGCGATGGTAGAAGGTTTTCTCGTGCCGGAAGAGGACAGTCTCATTGCCTACCTCGAGCTTGCCGTCCTCGCCGGCCAGGGTCACCAGACGGATGGGCGGCGTGGACGCAGCCTCGAGCTTCGCCTTGCTTTCTTCCGAGACGTACGGGCACTGCTTCAGTTCAGCCTGCTTCGCGGCCAGCTTCATGGCGAAGGCCAGGCAAGTGGGAAGGCCGCATTCCTTGCAGTTGGTTTGCGGCAGAAGTTTGTAAATCTCAAGTCCGGTGAGTGCCATGTGAACCTCCACAGACGAAGGATTGCTGCAAGCCAGATGCGCCTACAGCAGCCCCTCGATTAACGCTCGGATGCGCTTCACCGAGTCCGGATGGCGAAGGACGACCACGTCCGCGCCGGCATGGATCAGGGCGGTGGCGGTCGTCGTTTCCCAGTTGACCGCCCGCGCGGACCAATCGCCCCAGGCGGCGGGGACACCTTCGCCCACCTTGGCCTCCTTGGCCTTCCATGCTTCCTCGCCCGGTGTAACGATCATTGGCTGCTGCGTCATCCCGTCGCCTTGCAGCGCAGCCAGGCGTAATCGCTCCATGACTGAGTAGCCGTACTCGATGCCATAGCCCAAGGCTCCGGTGGTTGGGTCCATGACGATGCGCTCAAGCGGCATGCCCATGTCGTGAATCAGAATTACCAGCTGCTTGGCGAGGTTGACGTCCATCGGCGTCTTCGATTGGACCAGGTGGCCGTTGGCCATGGCGGTAGCCACGATCGTGCGGTAGTTCTTGTCTTCGCACACGCCCAGCAAGAGGCGCTCGCCTTTGGCTTCCTCGGCGACCGCCACCATCAGCTCGTTGTCCATTTCCGCCTGGCCCGGGCCAACGACGGCCAGCGGCAAGCTGCTCGCCGTGAGCACCTGGCGCACAACCGCGCGCGCAGCATCCGACGTGTTCGGTTTGCCATCCGCGGTGGTCATGCTCAACGCGAGGTAGAGCAGGTCCGTCCCGGCGGCTTCCGCCGCCTTGGCCCACTCCACCGGTGACTCGATCGCCGTCCCCCACGCTTTCAGCAACAGCGGGGACCAATCCTCCGGCTTACGCTGACGGATCTCAATTGCAATGATCGGCTTATGGGGAAGGTCGCCGTCAAACCGTAAGCCGGGCAACGTGCCCTCCCCGCCAATCGTCAACATGCGGGCCCGCGTTCCACCTTCGGCTGGCGTAGCTCCGAGGGTCACTTCGCGCACCTTGCCCGCCCATTTTTCCTTGGGAAGCTCGACCGTGACTGGCATGGATCCTCTCCTTGGATCGCGGCCGCTGCGCCCGGCCGGGCGCAGCGCGCGTCTCGCCAAACTAGAGCAGTGGCGGCATGCTCAATGCAGGGTGCTCCTTCTGCTGCAGGAACTTGAGCAAACCTTCGACATCGGTTGCGCTGCGCTCGTCGCAGATGCTCTCGATCAGCCCCGGAACGCCCTCGCGCTCCGCAACCTTGAGCAGCTGATCAGCCATCTGCTCCTTCAGCACCGACGACATCCACACCACACGCTTGAAACCGCCATCCGCCGAGAGATACTTCGGGCTGAGTATGTAGAACTTGCCGTGACCCATGATGCCCGGCGTCTGCAACCCGCCGCCGGCCATGCCGGCCAAGGTTGAGAAGGTCATCCCAGCCGGACTCATCGAGGTGTCCTCGCGGCTGAGCACCATAACCCCGTTCGTCTCGGGGATCACCATGGCAATGCACTCGAAGCAGCCGCAGGCGGTCATCGGGTTCTCCATGATCGAGTAGACCGCCACGTCCGTGATTTGTCCGTGGCTGGCCACCTGGACGAACTCGTTGACCCCTTGCCAATAGCCCTTGGCTGTGTCGAGCAGTGCGCCCTTGCGAATCGGTTGGTTGGGTCCGGTCGGATTGATCTGATTGGAGGCTTTGCAGTCGAGCCAGTTGTACGCGCCGCACAGCCCGAGCCGCTCGGGCGAGACCACGCACACGTGGTTCGGCGCGAACGACTGGCACAGCGTGCATGAGTAAAACTCTTCCACGCTGTCGTCGGTCATACTGCCCGTGCGCTCGTTGCGCTCCTGATATGCCGTCCGCGCTTTGGCGAGCCACTCCTCTACCTGCGCCGCCTCGGTATAAAGCGTCACTTCCACCTTGTCGACGATGGCTCCGAAATCGGAGTGGAAGCGAGCGTGCAGAATCTTGCCCAGATGTTCTATGGTGAAGCCCTTCTCGGAAGCGGCCTTGCTGATCCGAATCCAGGCGATGTCGCGCTGGCCGATGTGCTGGATCCCGCTCGCGCCATTCACAAAATGATGGATCTGCCGTTCGAGCACCGGTTCGAAGTCCTTCTGCAATTTGCGGCCCGCGACCGCCACCACGATGCCCAGATCGATCGCCCCGCCCTCCGCTACGCTCTCGAAACCCGGGCCCACCAACGTCACCCGTCCATCCTGCACCGCATCCAGCTCGGCCATCTGCAGGAACTCGAAGGCCCGCGAGTGTTTACCGCCGAACTCGATGCGCATGTCGTTCTTGCGCACCACCTCGCCCTCGAAAGCGGAGCCGTACGGCACCGGGATGGGCACTTCGTGCATGGTCACTTTTACGCCGCGCACCTCAATGCACTTCTGCACCAGGCGCTCCGCCCGCTCGAGGTCGTCTTTGCCCTCAATCTGGTCGAACGGCATGGACACAACGTGCTCGTAGGTCGTGACGCCGGTCGGCAGGATTTCCGGAATCACAGTGTCGGCCACAACCGGGAAGCCGAAGTTGATGGCACCTGCGGCGGTGGCGTACTTGACATCGTCCACCTCCCCGAGCGCCAGGACGAACGCAAACACGCGGTCCTTGTTGTAGAGCAGCACCTCGCGCGCCTGCCCGCCTTTCAGCCCGCCGAAGGTGAGCGCTGAGCGGGTCGCGAAGCCCAAGGCGTAGATCGCACTGTACGTGTCAAGCCCAAAGGGCACCGTGTAGGTATCGTAGCCGAGCTCCACGCCCTCTTCCAGCAGTTGGTGGATGATGCTTCGCCCATTGACGTTGCCGCTCAGGAAGGTCAGGATATTGCGCCGCTGCAACTCGCGCACGATCTTGACCGCCACCTCATTCGACTTCGCGCAGCCCACGATGGCGGCGAAGCCGGGCATGCGCCCATCGACCAATTGAATGCCCCACGAGCGCAGTTGGATGTCGTCGATCGGTCCGTTGAGGTGACCGTTGCCGCCGGCCTTGTCCATCTCCGGGCTGGTGAAGGAGGTGGCGCCAGCCAGGTGCAGCCCCTCCAGACGCTGAGGCTCCTCCCCATAAAGGAATCGAATGCACTCGATTCCTTCCTCAGCCATGAGGGTGGCCATGCCGGCATCCAGGGTCTCGCCCAGGTATGGCAGCCAATGGCGCTCGGCCGGAATGGGATGGAGCAGTCCCCTGGCGCGTTCGAGGATCGGGGTCAGATCGCCCAGCTTCTCGACCGCGCGGCCCGTCATGCCCAGGATGAGCGGAATGTGATAGGCCGTGTTCGGAAAGGCGACTGCGGTGTCAGGTCCCTTTTCCGTCAAGGCCCGGCTCAGCCGTTCGTCGAAGTCGTTCACCACAGTGTGCGCGCCACGGATGGCGCGGGTTGCGATGTATCGGGACATTGGACTTCCTCCCCGGCGGGGTGTCTAGGATGGTCGGTGGGTCAGCCCGCGGCGGCAGTTTCTTTCACGCGCGCGTAGAAGGTCTCGTCGCCGCTGCGCCCGAATCGGCCGGCCTCATATGCCGGCAGGTTCAGCGCCGCACGTTTGGCATCGATGTGCGCCAGGGCACGCTTGAGCATCTCCTCATCGGTGGTCACGAACTCAAGCTTGCCACCCAGCGCCTGACCCCAGGTCTCGCTCAGGATGCGCGTGACCTCGGCGCTGGCGCCCACCGGCGAGTCGATCCCGAACAGGACGTAGGCCCCCGAGGCGGCGCAGTAGGCGCCGATGGCGAGAGCTTTCTCGCTCATCCACTCGGGCGCCATGCCTACCGCGGGCACGTCGGAGATGTCGTCGCCTAACCCGCCTTCGGCGACAACCTGGGTCAGCACAGTGAGGATGCGCGAGTTGTCCACGCACGAACCCATATGAAGCACCGGCGGCATACCCGTCGCCTCGCAGACCTCGCGTAGACCCGGCCCGGCGGCCTCCAGCGCGGCCTCCGGCAGAAGGTAGCCGTATTTGCCCGACGCCAGCGCGCCACATCCGGTCTGGACAACCAGAACATCGTTGCGCAGAAGTTCGCGCACCAACCACTCGTGCGATTTGTCCTGCGTTGTGCGCGGGTTGTTGCAGCCCACATCCGCCACCACGCCTCGAATGCGCCCCGACATGATGGCATCGTTCAACGGCCGGAATGAGGCGCGGTACGATCCGCCCAACATGTAGTTGATGTACTCGTGCGAAAAGCCCGGGATCACATCCTCGGCGATATCCGGGATATGCACCGGTCCGCGATTCGGATAATTGTCGATCGCGGTGCGGACCAATACGCGCGCCTGATCCAGCGCGTGATGTTCATCAAATTCCATGTGAAGCCCGCCCTCGATGACGACCTTGGGCGAGGTCGTAATGAACTTGGTGTGGAAGCGGCCCGCGATGGAGGGCAACGCCTGCATGATGCACTGCACGTCGACGATCATCGCCTCCACCGCGCCCGTGATCAAAGCCAACTCCTGATGCAAGAAGTTGCCGGCCGAGGGAACGCCCTGGCGCACCAACGTCTCGTTCGAGGTGCAGCAAATTCCGGCTAGGTTGATACCTCGCGCACCCTTGCTGCGCGCGTACTCGATCAGCTCCGGCTCATTCACCGCGCGCACCAGCATCTGCGAGAGCGTGGGCTCGTGCCCGTGGATCACGATGTTGACTTCGTCATCTTTGAGCACGCCCAGATTGACCCGCCCCGCCCGCGGGCGCGGGGTGCCGAAGAGAATGTCGGAGAAGTCGGTGGCCAGCATCGACCCACCCCAGCCGTCGCCCATGGCGCAGCGCAACGCGCCCTTGAGTATGTGCTCGGCTTGCTGGTCGTCGCCCATGTGCGTCCGGTGCATCACTTCCACCACTTCGCGGTCGATCCCGCGCGGCACGATGCCGTATCGGCGCCAGCGCTCCTGCTGCTTGCGCGGGGCGTGCTTGATGTACATCAGCTCGCCCTGTTGCTGGCCGAACATGCTCAAACCCAGAGTGGCCAATTCGCGGGCGACATCTTCCTTGCTACGGCCGTCGGTTTTCACGCCGAACTTGCGTGCCACGGCATGCAGCTTCTCCACATCACGGATCTCGTAGCCCTGGGCTTTGCCGTCGGCCGTGGCCAGCAGCGTAAGCGCCAGGTCGCGCCCGTGATCGGAGTGCGCCGCCGACCCGGCGGCGATCGACCGCGCCAGGTTGCGCGCCGCGATCGTTTCGATCGTCGCTCCGCACACGCCCACCTGACCATCCTTGGTGAGCCGGCAGGGGCCCATAAAGCAATTCTTGCAGCATGCACCCGCCGACGACCCAACGCCGATCGGGCATGCGGCCATCAAGTCCGCGCGATCGAAGGCTGTCTGAATGCCCAACTCTCCCGCCCGCGCCAGCATTTCCCGAGCGGCTGGGTCGCGGGAGCGCTCTTCAGCGGATCGCAGCTTAGCCATAGTCTCTCCTCCAAACGATGCCAAATTGAGTCGTGGACGGATCGGCCCCGCGCTCAGGGCTCATCAACACGGCCGGCGGGGCGCAAATACTGCATGGGCACAAATGGAGCAACCGCCAAAGCCACTTCGTCCTTCAGGCAATTGCCCGAGACGTGCATCAATGTGTCTCGATAGTCTGCGTCGATGTTCATGCTGGCCAGGCAGGGATAGTGGTGATGCAGCATGCCGGCGTGCTCCACGGCTTCATCTGCACGCACGCCCACCAGACCCTCGGCAACGAAACAAGTGCAGCCGCATGCCGAATCCCGCGTGACGTCGACCCGCGTCACAACCTTGTCCTCGATTGTCAGCGCCAACTTCGGCTGGCCGTACCAATGAGCGAATTCGCGAACCAATGGGTCGTCGTAGCGTTCGACGATCGGCCAGCGGTTGATCGTCTCCTCGCCCAGGGTGCACAACGGGCGCGGGAAGACCGATCGCACACCATCGACCTCTAACCAACCGCGCAATTGCTCGACCAGGCCCTTGGGCAGCGCCTCGTTGCGGTCGATGGGCGCGAGCACCGACGCGCAGCCGCAATGCCGCGCGATGTCCGGGATCAGCTGCGCCAGGCCGGGCGTGTCTCCCAGCGCCACAAGGAGGTCGGCTTTAGGAATTGGACTCTCTATGTACTCTTCGGGGTCTTCGACAACCGGAGGTATTGCTCGCGGAGCGGCCCACGTGTGGACCGTCCAATGAGGTGGGGCATGGCGCTGGATGTTCTCGGCTATCCGTTCGCCCCACAGCCCCTGGGTGACGGCTAGCACAACCAGTGGTCGTTGCCCTTCCGCTGGCGTCGGTGGCGCCATCTGCCTCTCCACGGGATGGGCCTGTCAAACCCTTCAAATAACGATAAATCGCCATCCCCAGCCGGGTTAGTGCGCAAAGTCACCCTTTGCGCGCGTCACCCGTCACCCCAATTCCGATTTGACTCACCCGAATTCCGGAACGCCATTCGAACCACCGGTGCACATGCTCACGGCCCACGAAGTGACGAGCGACACTGCCACCCCGCCCCAAGGAGCGTAGACTACATTCATCTCGGCGAATGTAATTCGAGGTTCCCATGGACCATGGCAACCCAACTCTCGAAGCGCAGGCGCAGCTCCTGCGCACCCTGGCGCACCCCGCCCGTCTCTACATCTTGCAGCTTCTGCGCTCGGGAGAGGTTTGCGTCTGTCACATCCAGGCGGTGCTTGGTGAACGCCAGGCCACAGTCTCACAGCACCTCATGGCCCTGCGTGCGTCCAACCTCGTGCGCACTCGCAAGGAGGGGCTGCGCGTCTTCTACCGCATTGCTCAACCCCACTTGCTCGAGGCGCTCGACAGCTTGCGACCCCTGGCGATCGGCGCGGCCGGCGCTACCGCACGCCGCGCTCCACGGCTCCGTTTGATGCCCTCGCGCGGACGCTGCACCTGCCCGCGCTGCCAGGCCGGGGCGGCCTGAATGGTCCGCGCGTGACACTCCTCTTCTCGCTTTTTATGGGCGGTCTCGGGAATCTGGCCTCGTACCTGGCCGCGCACGTCTTGCTGTGTCTCGTACCTGCCTTCTTCATCGCCGGCGCAATGACAGCCCTCGTCCCCAAGACCGCCGCGACCCGATTCCTGGGCCGTTCCACACCCAAGGGACTCTCGTATCCCGCCGCGGCCTCCCGCCTGCTCCCGACGGTACGAGGTGTTGCAGCGACCCGTATAGCGAACTCCCGGCTGAGCTTCGCCCTCGGCCTGGTGCAAAACCTACCGACTTGCAGCGCGTCGCGTGTCCTTTGTGCGGCCTCGTCTAGTGGACCAATCGCGAGTCGACATCTTGCATTGGCCGTGCCACGCCCCCCGCAAGTGGTTGTCGTCACAGCGCCCGTCAATGATGCGCAATCAACACTTCCCCCGCGTTTCCGTCGCGTGCGAGCGGCGGTCCTCATGCTATGATTACAGGTGCCTTTGGGCCGTATTCCGCCGCGAGTCACAACTCAGCCCCGCCGCCCACGAGCCCGCGAACGCGGGAACCCTTGCGCCACCAGGATTGAGATGCCGACGAGATCATCGACCGCTGATGCTCACCCTTTCGCTTGTCCCCTGAGCCAAGACCGACCGGCACAACGACCAGCACGCGCAAGGTTGATGCTGGCGCTTGTCGTGCTTCTCGCCTCAACCGCCTTCAGCGGGCCAACCCCTACCTACAAGGAATGTCACCCATGTGACCTCGAACCCTCCGTGACGAACCCCGAGCCCGCGACCGCCCCTGCGGTTGTGCATGCGGTCATGTTCTGGATGGAGGGATGCGGCCATTGCGAAGAAGTGATGAACAGCGTCTTGCCGCCGCTGCAATCGAGCTACGGCCAGCACCTGCAGGTCCTGCTCATACAACTCGTCGACCAGGCTTCGGTGGACCGCCTGTTCAAGGCGGCGGATGAGTTGGGCGTGGCCAAAGAGAACGTGGGCGTGCCCTTCCTTATCGTGGGGCGATCGGTCCTCATCGGATCCGGGGAAATACCCGATCAGTTGCCGGGCATCATCGCCGCCGGCTTGGCCTCGGGTGGCATCGCGTTTCCAGAACTGACCAGTCTGGCCGACCTGGCGCCAGGGCGCGCAGATGCCGAGATGCCCCAACCGACCGCGCGCGCCAGCTCCGCTCCTTCTCCGACGCCACTCCCGGTGGGCACTCCCACCCCAACCGCAAACCGCTCTGGTTTTTCGGTTGCCTGGGGCGTGATGGTTCTGCTCGGGCTCTCCGTACTCTTCACCCTCTACGCCTTCCTAGGTGGTCCGCTTCCGCGGTTTGCCGCTTTGACGAGCCGGCGCACCTGGCTCGTCCCGCTTCTCATCGGCATCGGGCTCATCATCGCGGGCTACCTCACCTACGTCGAGCTCGCGCGCGTGGAAGCGTTTTGCGGCCCAATTGGCAACTGCAACGCGGTCCAATCGAGCCGCTACGCCAAGCTGTTCGGCATCATTCCCATGGGCCTGTTCGGTGTGGCGGGTTACTTGGCCATGCTTGCGGCGTGGACCTGGCCGCGCTTCCGCAGCGACGCGTTGGCCCGCATCACGCCCTTGTTCGTCTTCGCGGCGGCACTATTCGGTGTCTTGTTCTCGATCTACCTTACCTACATCGAGCTCTTCGTGCTGCATGCCGTGTGCGCCTGGTGCCTGGGCAATGCGGTCGTTATGCCCCTGCTGCTGCTCACAACAACTCCCGCAGCACTGCATGTACTCGAGGTGCCCGAACCAGCCGACTGAGCTTCCACGATACCGGGCCTTCTCCCTTTGCCTCCTGAGAGAACGGCTTGCGGGAATCACTTCCCCTGATTCGATTCGCTCAATTGAGTTGCGGCTCGACCTCGCACCCGCTATAATCCGACCCGCTGCGATCGACAGGCCCGCAATGCGCTGGGCCTGCGCCGGAAGCCAAACATCCAGGGCATCAACCCACAGGTCCGGCATGAAACTTCCTCTCACGATTGGGCTGGTTGCCTTGCTCGCCGCCCTCGGCGTCGGCGCGGTAGCCACCGACTTCACGGCTTATCTCGGCGACGACCCGACCACGTGCAACAACTGCCACGTTATGGATGCTGTTTACGAAAACTGGTTTCATGCCGGGCATCGTGCCTGGGCCACTTGTAACGACTGCCACACACCTTACGATTTCATCCCTAAGTACGTAGTTAAGGGCATCAACGGCTTCAATCATGTCAGCGCGTTCACCCTCGGGCATATCCCCGAGGCCATTCGTGCAAAGGAACGATCACGGCGCGTGGTGCAAGCCAACTGCATGCGCTGCCACGGCGAGGCCGTCTCATCGATCGCGGACGGGCAAATGGACTCCGCGCGCGCCTGCTTCGAATGTCACCGCCAGGTTGCCCACGGTTCGCGCGGCATCTCGCCTCGGCCCGACCAAGACAAGAAACACTAACCGCGCCCAATCAACCCGGGAGGCCCTCCATGAAGAAGTGGCCCATCACCACCATCGTCCTGGTCGCCATCATTCTCGTCCTGGCAGGCGCCTTGATTGGAACGCTGCTTTACGTGCGCAACCAGCCGCCGCCCGTCCGGGGGGTGGCGCCACTGGTCACGGTGGCCGCGCAGGAATCGGATTCAGCTCAGTGGGGCCTCAACTTCCCCAACGAATACTCCACCTATCTGCAGACGACCAATAACAACTCGCGCACGGCCTATGGCGGGTCGGAACCGTACTCCAAGCTGGAGGCGGATCCCCGCCTGGTGCAGCTCTTCGCCGGCTACAGCTTCAGCAAGGACTACAACGAGGAGCGCGGTCACGGCAATTCCCTGACCGACGTGCGCGCCACCAAACGGGTCAACGAGAAGACGCCGGGCACCTGCTATTCATGCAAGAGCTCCGACAACCCGCGCCTGTGGAGCGAACTCGGCATGGCGGAATTTGATGAGACGCCCTTTGCGACGCTGGGTGAGCGAATCATCAATCCCATCGGCTGCGCCAACTGCCACGAAGCAAACACGATGAAACTCATCGTCACCAATCCTGCCCTCGAGGCCTCCCTCGAGGCCCAGGGGAAGGACTGGCGCACGTTCACCCGCCAGGAGATGCGGACCGTCGTGTGCGGAAACTGCCACGTGGAATACTACTTCCAGGGCGACGGTAAGATGCTGGTCTTCCCGTGGGCCGGGGGAACGCGCATCGAGAATATCGCCGCCTACTATGAGGGGATCAAATTCTCCGATTGGACCCACGCCGACTCGGATGCGCCGATGATCAAGATCCAACACCCAGAATTCGAGATGTTCACCGCCGGCAGCACCCACTTCGCTGCGGGCGTGGCGTGCGCTGATTGTCACATGCCCTACACCCGGGACAGTGCGGCCAAGTACTCCACCCACAATGTCCGCAGCCCACTGCTCAACGCATCGGCAGCGTGCGGCGCGTGCCACCCGGACATCGAGTACGCTACAGAACGGGTCGCCGCCATCCAGGCCCAGGTACGCGCCACCATGGACGCCGCCGAAGATGCACTCATCGCGGCCATCCAGGCCATTCATGCGTCTGCCGCCGTGCCCTCGGCGGACGCGGCTCGCCTGGAGGAGGCGCGGCGCCTGCATCGCGAGGCTCAACTTCGATGGGATTTCGTCGCGGCCGAGAACAGCATGGGCTTCCACAATCCCGAGGAGGCGCTGCGCATCCTGGCCGTCGCCACCGACCTGGCTCGCCAGGCACAGGTTGCGGCGCTACAAGCGGCGGCTCCAGCGAGCGCCCCTGCCCCCTAAACTGGCCGCGACGACCTCGTGAGTTCCTCGCGGGCGCCTGTGGGGCGCCCGCTGCTTGCCTCGCCAAGCGTCTCCGCGCCACCGATTCGAGTAGAATCCGCCCGCCCGAAATCGCCGCGCCCTCATACGCCTGCGAGCCCACGCGTCGGGCGACCCAAAGACCGATTGTTCCGAAAGGTATAGCTATGGCCGATCAACGCATGGACAAGCTTGCCGCTTTGCTGGTCAACTACTCGATTGGCGTGCGTCCGGGTGAGAAGATCCTCCTGCACGCGCCCACGCCCGCGGAGCCTTTCGTTACCGCCTTATATCGGGAAGTCCTCAAGGCCGGCGGTCTTCCCTACTACTACGCCATCGTTCCCGAGTTCGAGCAGTTGCTTTATCGTTTTGGCAGCCGCGAGCAAATCGAGTTCATCCCGCCGGCGCTCACGCACGCCATGGAGACCTTCGACGCGCGCATCCGGGTTATTTGCGACTTGAATACGAAGGCCCTCTCATCATTCGATCCTGACAAGATCGTCATGCGCCGCAAGGCGGAAGGCCCGCTGATGCGCACGCTCATGCAACGCACAGCGGCCGGCAGCTTGCGTTGGACCGTGGCACTCTTCCCGACCCACGGCCATGCCCAAAACGCCGAAATGAGCACCACGGAGTTCGAAGACTTTGTCTATCGGGCGTGCATGCCGGACGAGAACGATCCCATCGGCTATTGGAAGAAGGTTTCGGTGCAACAGGACCGCATCATCCAATGGCTCAAGGGCAAGCAGCACGTTCACCTCACCGCCCCGGGCACCGATCTTCGCCTGAGCGTCGCGGGCCGCACTTTCGAAAACTGCGACGGCCACATGAACATGCCCGACGGGGAAGTGTTCACCGGCCCGGTAGAAGATAGCATCGAGGGAATGGTGAGCTTCTCCTATCCGGCGATTTACTACTCGCGCGAAGTGCAGGGCGTCCGCCTATGGTTCGAGAAGGGGAAGGTAGTCAAGGCTCAGGCCGACAAGGGCGAAGACTACCTGGTGAAGACGCTGGACACCGACGCCGGGGCGCGCTACGTCGGCGAATTCGCCATCGGCACGAATGAGGGCATCACCCGCTTCACGCGCGAAATCCTGTTCGACGAGAAGATCGGCGGCAGCTTCCACATGGCCATGGGTTCGGGCTACCCAGAAACAGGCAGCAAGAACGACTCGGCCATCCACTGGGACATGATTTGCGACCTGCGACAGGGGGGCCAGATCACAGTCGATGGCCAGCTCATGTACAAGGACGGCAAGTTCGTCATCTGAGTCCGTCCGCGCGCCTGTCCATTGCGTTCCCCAGCAAGCAGCGAAGGCCTCCAGCGCAGGCCTTCGCACGGTCAAGCCTGGCAGATTTGCTGGCCCCCAGGCGGCTCTTCTTCGAAGCTCTCCACGCGATACGTGGACACGCGCAACCCGCCACGCTTCCAGGCATCCGCCCGCGTGCCCAACTTCTCGCACAGCAATCCCAAGAAATCCACGGTGCTCGGCACCTTCTCCCACACCTGCGGCAGGAATGTTGCCCGCCGCTGCCCGCTTTCGAGGATGACGCCGTCGACTCCCGGGCGGAGCTTCCGCAGCAAATCGTCGCCGCTGCAATAATCCAGCGGGACGGGCGCGCTGAGCACCGAGAGCTCGATATGCAGGCGGGCTACTTCCTCGGGCGTTACGGGAGCAAAGCGATAATCATTCACGGCGGCATCCACCGCGTGTTCCTCGACGTCTAGCACCAGCGCTCGGGTGGCCTCGAGCGAGCCGATACAACCTCGCAGCTCGCCGTTAATCGTCAGGGTCACGAAGCATGCCCCCTTCTCGCGCAATGCGTCCGAGAAAGCGGTCGATTCGCCCGGCGCCTGCGGCCTGCCCGAAGCACCCCGCTCGATTGCGTGGCGCGCCAGCGTGAGAAGGGTACGTCGGTCCTCCACGTCCAGCGCCATGGACTCCTCCTAAGCTCACCGTTCGGTTCCCACTACGAGGGTACTCCCCCGAGCCCCTTCGGAGCGGCGTAAGCCCGATCGAAGTATACAAGCGGAGTCCCCAAGCGCAACTCGCCCACTTCCTCAATATGCCCCACGACAATCCGGTGCGTCCCGGCCGCGACGGTTTGCACGACGCGCACCTCCATCGCGGCCAATGAGCCCTCCAGGAGCGGCACACCCAGCCGGCCTCGCCGCCAAACCCCCACCTCAAACCGTCGTCGTTCCGCATCGGCTTCAGCGAAGGTAACCGCAATCTCCCTCTGCTCCGCCGCAAGGATCGACACCCCGAAAAGGCCTGCCCGGTCGACCCATCGGGCCGTGTCACTGTCTCCGTTCAGCACCACAAGTATCAAGGCCGGATCGAGCGAAACGGAGGTGAGCGAACTGACCGTCATCCCGCGCCGCGCGTTTGCGACCGCCGCCGCCACGATGCATATGCCGCTCGTCCAGCGGCGCATGGCCTCACGTAAGCGCTCTGCCTCGTCTGTCATCCACCTCGCCTCGTCCGCGGGATGATATCTGCCCCCCGCGCCTTGGTCAAGACGCACCACTCGTTCGAGCATCAACCCTTGCGGCGCTCTCCCGCCGCTCATCATCGCCGACCCGAATCCGCGCTTGCACCGCCCGACTTGACGCACACTAACCCCCGCGATAGACTGCCCGTTCCAACGTGAGGGAGCGCGGACTCTTTCGCCGCCAGTGCTTTTGCAGTCCCTCCGTGCCAACGTGGACAATCGCCGTCTCTACCCCTGGCCGGACGTGGTTCGCCCTCGCGAAGGAGCTTTCATCCGCTCCGCTGGCGGCCGTCTGCAATTGGCGGCGAACATCGACCACGCCAGTCGGCATTCTCCCTGGTTAGCCCCCGAGGCGTGACCCCCTCTGGGTGAACAGGCGGCTCTTCCATGCCCGCGCAACCCGAGATCGACATTCGTCAGCATTCCGCTCAGACCCGTTCGCGCATGGTGCGAATCGGGCTGGCCCTGATCGTTGTCCTTGCCGTGCTGCTCATAGCTGCGGTCTATGGGCTCCCCGCGGCTGGTGTGGGCGCATTGTGTTTGGCCGCTGGATTACTCGCCATCGTGGCGGTCGCCGGGGTGTTGTGGCTCATCCGTTTCATCGTGACGCGGGCAGGCTACGATGAGTGAGGCCTCCCACATCGAGCGTCTGGCCGGCCTGACATGCCGAGTGTGGCCCGCCACATCGCAACCGGCTGCAGGGCTCGCCTTCCTCTTGCACGGTTTGGGAGGAGACGAGAACTCGATGGCAGTCTTTCGGCCCGCGCTGCCTAGCCGGCTTCTCATTGTCTCGCCGCGCGCGCCGTTCGTCGTGTCCCCTGGCGGCAACTCCTGGCACACCCAGCTGGCTGGCCGCACCTGGCCTCTCCTCGAGGATTTCGACGCCTCAACCGCGTACGTGGCCGCCCTGGTTGACACACTGCGCAAACCAGGTCAGTTCACGCACCCGCTACTCATCGCGGGCTTCAGCCAGGGTGCGGCCGCGGCCGCCGCATTCGCTTTCGAGCATCGGATCTTGGTTGATGGGCTTGCACTTCTCGCCGGCTTCGTACCACATCGATCCGGACTTGCACGCATCGATCAGCCGCTAAGGGATTTGCCGATCTTCGTTGCGAACGGAACGCTGGACACGACCGTTCCGCCCAAGAAAGCAAACGAGGCGATCGCTCTCCTCAGTGCGGCCGGGGGCAGCTTGACGTCCTGCGACGCCCCGATTGGCCACAAAGTTTCTGCGCAATGCGTTCGCGCGCTGGGCGACTGGGCTGGCTTAGTGATGGGTGGCGCGGTGAAGAAGAGTGTGGCTTTGCGGGAAGAGTTGTAGGTCCTACAGTGGCTATGCGCAATTACCCTCACATTCGACGAGTTCCCGCCACGGCCACCATTATTCTGGCTTTCTTCCTTGCATGCACCTCAGCTCCAACGGCCTTGCCACTTCCTGCTCCAAGCCTCGCTGCGCCGACGGCAGAGCATCAATCGTTGCTCCCGCTCGTCGCCCGCAGCGCGATTGCGCCCATCGATGAAGGTCTACCACTTCATCCGCTAACCCCGCCCCAGACCGCCCTCTCGCCAAGCAACCTTGCGCGCCTCCGCCAGATCGCGCAGGTCGGTCGAGGATGGCCGGCGGCCGTCGCGTCCTCGCCCAAGGGCGGGCTGTACGCATTGGCCACTTCTCTCGGTGTCTACGTCTACCCCATCGATGGGTCTGTGCCCGAGCGTTTCTGGTCATTCGATAGCCCGGTCTATTCAGTTGCCTTCGATCGCGATGGGACTCATCTGGCTGCTGGCGATTGGCGGGGCACCATCTCGATTATCGATCTTGGCAGCGGCGCAGTCGAGCGCCGCCCCGGCGCTCACCCGCGCGCCATCCGCAGCATTGCCTTCTCGCCCGACGGGCAGGCGCTGGCCTCTGGAAGCGAAGACGGGACCGTGAGAGTCTGGACCCTGCCCGCCCTCAGTGAGCGCTACCGCTTCGGCGGCGTGGCTTATGGCTATTGGGGGTACGGTGTCCGCAGCCTGGCCTTTTCTCCGGAGGGGTCGGTGCTTGCCTCGGGCGGCGACACAGGCTACGTCTCGCGCTGGACGATGATCGACGGCAAGGAACTAGCCCACCTGGGGACGGGCAGCGGACTGGTGTTCGGGGTCGCCATCTCCCATGATGGTCACATCGTGGCCTCCGCCAACAGCACCGGCCAGGTGGAACTGTGGGATATGTACACCGGCGTTCTGTTGCGCACCCTCGCTCCGCATCCCTTTGGCGCTTGGTCACTCGTGTTCACGCCCGACGACAGCCAGATCATCACAGGCGCGGCGGATGGATCATTGCGGATCTGGAACGTTCGCCAGGGCACCCTCGTGATGGAGAAGCTCGCCCACACGCATGCCATCGACAGCCTGGCATTGGATCCCTCGGGCATCTTGCTCTCGGTTGCATCCGGATGGCAGCTCGCCCGTTGGAAGCTGCCCGACCTGGCCGACGAGCCCGCCCCGCCCGAACACCTGCCGGCCTTCCGCTCGCTGGCGATTGACCCCTCCAGCCTTACCCTAGCCCTTGGCGGTGACGACTCCCGTATCCGCCTGTGGGATCTCGCGAGTGGCGCCCTCTTGTGGCTCAATCCGGGGCTCGACGACCGCCAATCAGTGCTCAACCTGCGCTTTGCACCCAATCAGCCCTTCCTCGCGGCCGCTCACTCGGGCGCCGATGAACTCGTGGTGTGGGACCTTTCCTCGCGCTCTCAAATCGCACGCCAGAAGCTGCTGCGCATACGAAGTCTGGCCTTCGCGCCTGACGGCTCACAGATCGCAGCGGCTGGGTCGGGCCTCCTGGTGTGGGACTTCGCCGCCCGTTCAGCCACCCAACGCCAAAGCTCCGGTCTCCTGACGGCGATCGATTGGTCGCTCGATTCATCGCGCGGCAGCGGGGACTCGATTGTCGCGGTCGCCATGGATGATGGGACGACGCAAGTGTGGGATTCGCGCACTTTCGCCCCGCGCGATTTCGAATCCCCCGACGTCGGCCCGCTCTGGTCGATCGCCCTGACCGCCGATGGCGCCCGTCTGGCCGCCGGCGCTAACGATGGCAGCGTACGCCTGTGGGATGTTCACACGGGCCGACTGATCGCCCTGCTCTCCGGTCACACTGCGCCGGTTCAGACCGTGGCCTTCTCCCTGGATGGCTCGCTGCTTGCGACGGGCGCCATGGACAATACCCTTCGCGTATGGGACGGCCGAAGCGGCCGTGCGCTGCGAACTCTCACCGATCCGCGCGGATGGCTCTTCTCGGTGGCCTTCTCGCCGGATGGGCGGATACTTGCGGGCGCGTCATGGGACGGCACGGTTCGTGTTTGGGGAATCCCCCGCTGACTTTTCGCACTCCTGCCACTCCCTAATCGGGCGCAGCGCCGCACTCGCTGCCTGACTCATGGCTCGGTTGACCTGGCCTTCCCTCTCGACTAGAATCCAATTGAAAACCGTTTTCATTAGGGACACATGCCTCCCCAAACGATCGACCTCGCCCTTTCAGTCAATTGCGCCGGATACAAATCAACCGCGCCCCGTCAGGCCGTTCTGCGGGTGGTCACCGGCATGCGCTCGCCTCTGACAGCCCATCAAATCCTCATCCGAGCCAAGCGCGGCTATCCGTCGCTCGGGCTGGTTACCGTCTACCGCACGCTCGAGATTCTCCTGGCCCTCGGGCATGTGCGCCGTCTGCATCTCGAGGGCGGGTGCCACACCTACGCCGTAGCGATCGCCCCACATGGTCACTACCTGATTTGCTCCCGCTGCGGCGCGGCGGTGGAGTTCAACCAATGTCGAATGCAGGGAATGGTGCGCGGCCTTGCCCGGCGAACCGGCTACAGGATCTCGGCCCATTGGCTCGAGCTTTTTGGTGAGTGTCCGCGGTGCCAAAGGTCCACGCCGTCACACACTTCACGGCACCGGGGAGTTGCGCATGCGCACACTCCGCGCTAGCGGGCGCGTGTCCGGGGCCACCCGCGCCGCAATGCTACTCGTCGCCGTCTTGCTGACCGCCCAGGGCGCCTGCGCGCCTCGCACATCAAGCCTTCTCGATCGGCCGCGTGTCGTCGCGATCGAAACCTTCCTTGCCGACATCACTCGCGCTGTCGCCGGCACCTACCTCCAGGTGGACGCGCTCATGCCGCTCGGCGCCGACCCGCACGCATTCGAAATCACACCCTTCGACGTTCGCCGGGTCGCCCACTCCAGTCTGGTCATCGCCAACGGCGCCGGCTTTGATGCGACGCTCCTCACTCAGCTCATCAGCGCCGCTGGTGATGTTAGAGTTGTGGAAGCCGCGGCCGGACTTCCGCTGCAGTCGGCTCCGTCACCGTCGGAGCCAGCTTCCCCAAGCGCAGGCGACCATCAATTGACCGGGGATCCGCATTTGTGGCTCGACCCGCTCAACGTGGTGCACTACGTCGAGAACATCCGCGCTGCCTTGGCGCAGCTCGACCCAATCCATGCACCCGAGTATGCTGCCAACGCCAAGGGTTTCGCCGATCAGCTCCTCGCCCTCGATCAGTGGATCCGCCTTCAGGTGCAGCAAATTCCGGCTGAGCGCCGGCTGCTCGTCACCAACCACGAGAGCCTTGGCTACTTTGCATCACGCTACGGCTTCACGATTGTCGGCGCCATCATTCCCAACTTGAGTTCGTCAGCCTCGCCCTCAGCGCAGGAGTTGGCGCGCCTCATCGATGCCCTGCGCGCCGCTCACGCCCCGGCCATCTTTCTCGAAATGGGAGCCGACCCACGCCTGGCGCGTCAACTGGCCAACGATAGCGGTGTAGCCGTCGTGACCGAGCTCTTCACGGAGTCGCTCAGCCCCGCGGACGGGCCGGCTCCCACCTACCTCGAAATGATGCGCTTCAACACGCGGACGATCGTGGACGCGCTTGCCACGCCGGGGAGTTAGCATGCCAACGACGAACCTAGCTTCGAAGCCCGCTCCACCCGCCGCTCCCGCCCGCCTTGAATTGGCGAATGTCTCAGTCGCCTACGACGGCATTCCAGTCCTCTCGGGGATTACTTTTCACGTGCCGCAAGGTGGCCGTACCGCTGTCGTCGGCCCTAACGGCGCTGGGAAATCCACGCTCTTCAAGGCGCTCGTCGGTCTCTTACCGCTCCGCGCCGGGTCCATTCGGATTCACGGGCTTCCGCTCGGCGATCACAAGGATTGTGTTGCCTACGTGCCACAGCGGGGTGAAATCGACTGGCGCTTCCCGCTTTCCGTGGAAGACCTGGTGATGATGGGTCGCATCGGGCGGCTGGGATGGCTCCGCCAACCGGGAGGTTCCGACCGCGGGGTCGTTGCGGGCTGCCTGGAACAGTTGGGCCTCGCCGACCTGGCGCACAAGACCATTGGAGAACTCTCGGGCGGTCAGCAGCAACGCGCCTTCCTGGCCCGCGCCCTGGCCCAAGAGCCGCACATCCTCTTGTTGGACGAACCTTTCACTGGCGTGGACCCTGGCACCCAAGAAGCGACTCTCGATCTGCTCGATCGCCTTGGGGCGAGCGGGGTCACCGTGCTCGCATCCACTCACGATCTCAATCTGGCCGCCTCGCGATTCGACCAGATCGTCCTGCTCAACCGCACGCTGATCGCCGTTGGCCTGCCCAGCCAGGTGCTCACACCGGCGGCCATCCGCCAGGCCTTTGGTGAGCGCGTCTTGATGCTAGAAGGCGCCGCGCTGGTCGACGAATGCTGCCCACCCGACAAGCCCATGATGTGAGGCCAACATGCTTGCATGGATTATCGAGCCGCTCACCTACACCTTCATGCAGCGCGCGCTGCTTGCTGCGATCCTGGTCGGAGTCACGTGCGCCGTGGTCGGGTGTTACGTCGTACTGCGCTCTATGGCCTTCCTGGGGGATGCGTTGGCTCACGCCATCCTGCCTGGCGTTGCCCTCGCCTATCTACTGCAGGGCAACCTGTTCGTCGGCGCTATCATCACAGCCGTTCTGGTCGCCCTGGCCATCGGCTTCTTCTCCCGCCAGGGCATCGTTCGCGAGGATACGGCCATCGGTATCCTCTTTGCGGCGGCCTTGGCCCTGGGCGTCGCCATTCTCTCGACCGTGCGCACCTATGCCATCGATCTCAACCACGTCTTGTTCGGCAACGTCTTGGGCGTGAGCTCGCCCGACCTGCTGCTCACCGCGGGCCTCGCCGCCGGGGTGTTGCTTATCGTCATCCTCCTCTATAAGGAATTTCTCGTCATCTCATTCGATCCGGTCCTCGCCACCACTCTGCGCCTGCCATTGCAGGCCTTGCGCAATGCCATGCTGGTGCTCATCGCGCTCACGGTTGTCGTGTCGTTGCAGACGGTGGGCGTGGGTCTGGTGGCCGCGATGCTTGTGACGCCGGCGGCGACCGCGCAGCTTGTCACCCGTCGTTTGCCCACCATGATGCTCGTCGCTGCTTCTATCGGCGCCGCGTCAAGCGTAGCTGGCCTGTACCTCAGCTACTACGCCAACCTCTCCGCCGGCGCCTCGATCGTTCTCGTCGCCTCTGCCGCCTTCCTCGCTGCGTATTTCTTCTCGCCTCGCGCCGGCCTCCTGCGGCGGCGGCGTGTGCCCAATCGGTAGCAGTCACCGCCCCCACGCGCACGGTTCTTGTATGCGAAACGTCGCCAGCATTGTGCTGGCGACCGGCTGCGCAGAAAACGCAAAACAGGAGCGGCTTCTCTACTTGAACGTTGGGAACTGCGCCTTGAGCGCCGTGATCTTCTCTATGTCCGGGGCTAGTACCCACAGTACCTCCCCAGACGCAGAATACATGCAGGCGGCCTGCTCGTTCACCGCCCAGCAATCGGCTGCGGCGCCTTTCACAACGGCGCCAAGAAAGCGTTTGCCCAAGTACGACTTCAGCGCCGTACGGAAATCGTTCGCGTCTGTCGCGGTGTCCCACACCCAGCGCGCCACCAGGATGAGATGCTCGTTCTGCTCGTCGGAGTAGACGACGTATTGGTCCCCGCCCCAGCCGCCCGCCGCACCCGCCGCCTGTTTGTCCGATACCTGGGCAGCCGTGTCGGCGCCCGCTCCCAATATGAGGTAGGTCCGCCATTCCCCGAGCGAATTCGCTTTTATCACGCGCCAGCCGGCCCCGACGGCGGACGTCAGGTCCGGCATGCTCACCGTCAGCGGCAACTCCCCCGCGACGTACTTGGCCGGGTGGAGAATCTGTTCTGTGCTCGCCGGCAGGCTGGCATACACACGGTTCACTTCGTCCCAACTGCCGCGATTGTGCAGGTAACTCACGAACGCCAAACCCTTCTCGTAGGGGAAGTTGACATCCTTCTCAACAAAAGGCGGCGGAAACGCTTCCGGGACGACAAACGTCTGCGGGCGATAGCGTGAAAGGTCGAGGATATCTTGCGGTGTGGCGTCTTCCTCGAGCCACTTCTGCATGATAAGAGTGGCATCCCCCTCGGTCAACGCGCGGATCGCGTCGCACCGCTGCTCATCACCAACGCATTCCGGGTAAACGCCCAGCCGGTCCAGCCCGTAATGCTGATCCACCAGCGCATGGGTGAACTCATGCGAATAGATGAACCTCTCCACGCCGGTGAACCCGGCGCCGATGACGAACAGTTGCTTGCTGTCGGGGAAGTAAAATCCGCCCACCCCGTCGGCCATGCGGTTCAGCGAATAGCGAACTAAGTCATAGGTGGGCTTGATGAGGCCGAGCGCGGTCAGCACACGCGCCTCGTCTGCCATTTCGGCTACTGAGCTGACAGCATAGAAGCTTTCGGAAAGCACACGCTCCGCCTCAGTGCGCGAGATCACGTACCGCGGAACCTTCTCGCCGATCGAAAGCCCACGCAGATTCGCCACCTGCTTCTCAATCAACTCCATGCTCGCCGCCGTCGTCGCGTCCGGTGTGGCAAAGGCGGGTGTCCCCGTCGCGCTCGGCACGGGTGTGGGTGTGCGCGTCGGCGTGGGCGTAAACGTCGGGGTGTCGGTCCACTTCGGCGGAAGAGTCCAGGCCGCAGGGATCAGCGTCGGCGCGCCAACGGGCGGAGAGACTCCGGTAGGCACCGAGATGGGTTGTAGCACGAGCAGGCCGGGCACGAGCAACGACACAACGACCGCGATGATCACGCACGCCAGTGTGGAGCTTACGAAGATAAGCAGAATCGTCAGCCAGAGCGGACGGCGCTTCTTCGGCGGAGAGCCCTCCGCTTCCGCCTTTTCTTTCTTGCCCTTGCGCGCGGAGGGCGGTGCCGCAGGCACCGGTGGCGCGGGTGCCGGCTCGAAGGTCGGTGCCTCCTCGCTCGGCAACCTATCGGCCCAGACGATCGGGGCCTGCAGCGGCTCCTCTTCGTCCTCCTCTTCGATCAGCGGGGCGTGCTCGGCCACCTCGCGCAGGCGGCTGACCAGCGCAGAATCGCCGCGGGGTGTCGTCTCAGGGCCTGGTCCTGCCTCATCTTTCGCGCCCTCTTCCTCGGGGACGAATGGCGGCGTGGCCGCCGTCTCTTCTGCTGCGGCTGGACCTGCGGCTGACACGGCAGGCGTCGCGGCAGCGCGCATCGGCGGCGGCGGAGTAATCAGTTCGGCTAGGCGTTCGCGGGCCTTCTCATTATGAGGGTTGATGCGCAGCACGCGTTCAAGGCAGTCGACCTGTTGCGCGCGATCCGTCAGCACGTAGCTGAGGAGCATCCAGCCCAGCTCCGAGCCGGGGTTACGCATCACGTGATCGATCAGCAGCGTCCGCGCAGCGCCGGAATCCCCGCCCCGCATCAGCTCAACGGCTTTGCGCAGTTCATCCGGCCGGTCACTGTCCATGGATGGTCTCCCGCGTCGGCTGCCCGGATTGTAGCACCGCCATTGCGAATCGAGGCGGGTCGCGCAGCCCCCAGGCCGCCTGGGATCCTTAAGATTGTACCTGAGTCCAAACAGTGCAGCCCAGGCAAGCCTGGGCTGCACTGTCCATTCATTCGCGGGAGACCGATTCCCGGTCGTCAGACTTTGTAGAGTATGTCCATATACCGGCGCAAAATCTCCTTCACCATTCCGCGCAAGGGAACCTGTGCCGCCATACCGTAGATCGGACCTACGCCTTCCGGCGCATCAGGGTTTTTCTTGACAAAGGCGACCGCCTCACGCAGATCGCTCATGAAGCGCTCTTTCACACCGGGCTGTGCGTGTCGCTGCGTCACGCACAGGTGCACACTGGGTGGCAAGTGCAGCCCATTCAGCCCCCACCGGCGCTGAGTCATGAATTCCATCAGCTTGTAGACGTCCAGGACGTCGGAGCGCATGGCCACCATGAACAGTGGGTCTCCGATCACCTGCAATTCAGGAATCGCATGGATCTCCTTCTTCAACCACGCCGTCGTTTCGAGTATACGGCGGGCGGCCTCCATGTATCCATTCTCCCCGAGCGAGACCATCGCCGCCCAACACACCGCACTGAGCGCGCCCGGCCGGCTGCCGGAAAGCGTCGGCGAAAAATACAGCCCACCCGGCCAATCGGTGACCGAGAAGTATTGGAAGCGACGCAGGGCTAACCCGCGATACAGCACGACAGAAGTGCCCTTGGCCGCGTAGCCGTACTTGTGCGTGTCGGCCGAAATCGAGGTCACCCCGGGCAGGCGGAAGTCGAACGGCGGAACCGGGTAGCCCAGTTTTTCCGCCCACGGGAGAAGGAAGCCGCCCAAGCAGGCATCCGTGTGAAAACCGATATTCTTGCTCCGCGCCAGCTCGCAGAGCTCGTCGATGGGATCGACGATGCCGTGCGGGAAGGGCGGCGCCGAGCCGATGATCACAATCGTGTTGTCGTTTATCGCGGCGCGCACTGCCGCGACGTCCGCGCGGAAGTCCAGCCCCACGGGGATGCGATGCATCGTGATGCCGAAGTACTCGGCCGCCTTGTCGAACGCGGCGTGCGCCGTGCTCGGCGCGATCATCTCCGGCGCCTGGATGCCCCTGCTCTCCCGCGCCCAGTCGCGATAGGTCTTCATTGCCAGCAGGATGCTGTCGGTTCCGCCCGAGCTCACCGCGCCGCAGATTTGCTGTTCCGGGTCGCTGCTCGTGACTGAAGAGGCGCCGAGCATATTGGCCGTCATGGCCACGATTTCCGCCTCGAACTTGCTCGCGCTGGGCCATACATCCGCATGCAGCGGGTTGCTCTGGGAATTGATGGCGTAGATGGTGGTCAGGAAGTCGATGAACTCCTCGTCGCCGTGATACACCGCGCCCGAAACGTAGCCATCCTTCCACTTCTTGGCCTCGATATCGCGCAGCTTCTCCATCAGCGCGATCACCTCCTTGCGGTCGCGGCCCTCGACCGGCAGCCGTGAGAAGGTGGGGAAGTCCCCCCGGTAAGGCTTGAGCGACTTCTCAAGTTCCGCCATGATGGGTTCGAACAGGCTGAAGTCCATGCGTTCCTCCTTGTCGGCGAGCCGGAGTGAGCCCTGCCCGCTGTTTGTAGAATTGGCCTCCCATGCTCACGCAGCCGTTCGCTCTCCCCGGTTCAGGGTGTGGAACAATCCGCGCAACGAGGGGTACAGGCTCTGGAAGGCGCGATAAGCCTGGGTGTACGCTTCGTGCTGCCCGTTGTCAGGCGCCACGACCTGGCTCGGGCGGATCACGTTGCGTGTCGCTTCGATCGTGGGATAGAGCCCGAGGCCCACCCCGCCAACCAGCGCAGCCCCGACCGCTGCCGCTTCCTGCGGCTGAAGCGTCGGTTCCAGCTGCCGTCCGGTCACATCGGCGATGATCCGCAGCCACGGACGGCCTTTGGCTCCCCCGCCGATGACCCGCAGACTCGGGCAGGCGAAGCCGTAAAGGGATTGGACCGACTCGAGGATCCACCGCAGATTGAATGCGACGCCCTCGTAAATAGCGCGGGTCATCTCGCGCCGCGAGTGATTGGCGCCCAGGTTGATGAACCCGGCGCGGGCGCGCTCATCGCTCACGGGGCATCGTTCACCGTACATCCACGGCGCAAACAGCAGACCGCCCGCCCCGGGCGGCGTGGCATCCACATCGGCGTCCATCAAAGAAAACGCAGCGGCGTCTGCCTCTCGCCCATAAAGAACGCGCGCGCCCCAGTTGAGACATTCCCCGCACGTTTCCATTTCCCCGATGAGCAGGTTCTTGGCCGCATCCGTGGATTGGATCGTCGCGAGGCCGCGCTTGCCAGTCACTTTGCGGCGAGTCATCACGCCTACAATACCCGAAGTCCCGAGGCACATGTGCCCTTCGCCCTCGCCGACCGCGCCGGCCCCAACCGCTGCACACGGCCCATCTCCGGCGCCGGCGATCACCGGCGTGCCCTCACGCAATCCTAGCTCCCTCGCCGCCTCCGCCGTCAGGCCCCCAACCTGGGAGGTCGACCCGACCAGATCCGGGAACTTCGACCGCTCCAGTCCGAAGAATCGCATCAGCCCGGTATCCCAGCTCTTCGACTTGAGATCGAAGAGCCCGGTCACGCTGGCTGTGGTCCATTCAAAAACGAGGCGCCCCGTGGCGCGCAACATTAGGTAGCCGGTGCAGTCGATGAAGGTCTTGGTACGAGCGTACACCTCTGGGGCATGGCGCTTAAGCCAAACATACTTCGGCAGCATATCCTTGCCGGTAATCGTCGCGCCCACTAGGGCCGCGAAGATGGACGGGCCGCCCAACCGGCCCATGACCCAGCGCGCTTCCTCACCCGCGCGACAATCGAGCCAACTAATGCAGGTGCCCAGCAGCTCACGTTGCGCGTCGAGCGCGATGATATCCAGCATCTGCGTCGCAAAAGTCAGGCCCATTACGGCGGAGGCCGGTACCTGCGCCCGATCGAGCACGGCTCGCGCCGTCTGCCCAACCGCCTTCCACCAGTCCGCCGGATCCTGCTCCGCCCAAAGCGGTCGCGGATAGGAGGTCGGATAAGGTGCATAAGCCGTTGCCGCGACCTCGCCCGACGGGCTGACCAACACCGCCTTCGTCCCCGTGGTACCCACATCATGTGCCAGGATGTATTCCATCGCTTGTCCCCAGGTCCGTGGCTGCCGCTCGTCAGTTGCGCGCCCGGTTCAGCCGCTCGTGAATCTTGTGCGTCACTTTGTAGATGGTCAGGTACTCGCGATACATCGAGTCGTATAGCGCCCGTCGGTCCGGGTCGGGCGTATAAGTTGCCTGGTACTTGATAAGATTCGAGATGTCCTCGAAACGCACCAACCCCAGGCCGACGGCGGCCATGAAGGCCGCTCCACGTGCGTTGCCATACACCGGATCCTTCACCTGACGCACCGTTCGATTCAGTACATCCGCGTGCACCTGACACCACAAATTCGATTGAGCCCCGCCGCCCACCATACTGACCGGGTCGAGCCGACGACCCGCGAACTTCTCTGCCGGCTCAAACACCCAGCGGGTGTTGAGAGCCACCCCCTCCATCAGCGCCCGGACCATGTCCGCGCGAGTCGTGCCCAGCGAAAGGTTGTGGAAGCTCGCGCGGACCCACGGGTCATCCACCGGCGCGCGTTCCCCATAAAGCCACGGCGTGTATAGAACTCCCCGGCTCCCGGGCGGCACGGATTCCGCCACGCGGTTGAGCGCCGCGAAGTAGTCGCGTGGCGCTTCTTGGTCGAGCATCGCATCCCGGCTGAAGAGAATGTTGTCGCGGAAGAAGGTCAGGTTGCCGCCCGCGACTTCCTGCGCTGCCATGAGCAGGAACTTATCCGGAATGGCGCACGGTAGCGAGGCCATCGCCGACGCCACGTCCGTTTTCTTGAACGGCACGTGAACGCCGACCCACGACGAAGTGCCCAGGTAGACGTGCGGCTCGAAATCACGCACCGTCCCCGCCCCGAGCGCAGCGGCCGGCACGTCGAAGGCGCCCGTCACAACGACCACTTCTTTGCGCAAGCCAAGCTCCTCGGCTACCTCTGAGCGCAATGGACCGAGGACGTCAATGCTGCGCCTGATAGCCGGCAGCTTCTCGATCTCCAGACCCCCCAGCTTGGCTAGCTCCGCAACGTAGTGCACGTTGCGCGGGTCGCGATTGTCCGTCATCCATGTGCCGACGGCCGAGTCGGCCGAGGTGACGAACTGTCCCGTCAGCTTCAGGTCAACGTAGTCGAGAACGTCCAGGAACTTGAACGTGCGCGCATACAGGTCCGGGCACTCCGCCTTGATCCACAGCATGTGCCCATAGCGATCCTTGCCCGAAAGGGAGGGGGCGCCCCCGGTCAAGTTCACCCACTTCTGCAATTTGAGCGCGTTGTAGCCTCCCAGGTCGAGCCCGCCTCCGACGTGCCGTCGCACTACTTGCGCCGCGCGCGAGTCGAGCCAGATCATGCAATTCATAAGGCAGTTGCCGTCGCGGTCCACCGGCGCCGTGCCCCCACCCTGGGTCGAGGCACATACTGCGACGACCGCCTCCGCTGGAATCAGTCGCCGCCCAAGCAGCCGCTTGGAGGCGACCATGATGCCGTTCCACCAATCCAGCGGGTCTTGCTCGGCGCCTCCGTTTGGCAAGAGGGTCAGACCTATCGGCTCGCATTCCCAGCCTGCCACGTCGCCCCGCATGGAGATGAGCGCCACCTTCGCGCTTGAGGTTCCCAGGTCGATCGCCAGCACGTACTTATCCACCTGCGCAGACATGCATCGCCTCCGCAATGGCGCACCCATTCCTCATTCCAATGGTCGATCCCAAATCCGCGACCTGCCCCCTTTCCGCAACCAACTACGCCGCCCGCTTCATCATCGGCGACTCTTTGGCGATCCCCATGAATACGCATCCGATGGCCAGCAGGCCGGCGAAGATCAGCAGGGGCGTCACGAAGGAACCGAGCCATTCGCTCAGCAGCCCCATGCCGTAGATGAAGACCACCGAGATCTGACCGGCCAGGACAAGCAGGCCGTTCGATGTGCCTTCCGGCGCAGGATATGTGATCTCCGCGCCGTATTGATACGCAACCGGGCCAATGCCGGTGGTGAACAACCCCAACGCAAAGAAGGATGCCAGCAACACGCCATAGCTCGGCCCGAGCGTCACCCCGAGCAACGACGGCACCGCGAGCACCAACCCCGCCACAATTATCAATTTGCGAATTCGCAGCTTGTCGGAGATCGGCGAGAATAGCACCGCGCCCACGATCCCGCCGATGAGCATGACGCCTCCCAGCGTCCCCGCCTGGGTGATGGACATGCCCCGCGGCCGCACGATACTCTCAACAAAGGTGGAGATGCCGTTGAAGATGCCGCCTCCCACGAACAGGACGTACGCCAGGACGTAGAAATCCCGCGTGCGCAGAATCGAGCGCAGGCCGTCGAGCATGAGCGCGCGCGCCTCGAACTCGGGCGGGGAGGCCGGCGTCGGCGGGTTCTCGCGCACCAAGACGAGGAAGATTGCGGCCGAGGCGGCGGTGATGACGCCATACCACAACTGAGTCTGCTCGAAGCCCAGCGACAGGACGAGGGTCGGCGTGAGCATTTGGCCGAGGACGATGCCGAGGAAACTCGCCACAAACCCCAGCGCGACGGCCGTCGCCCGCTCCTCCAAGGCGAACCATTTGGCCGCCACCTTCGTGTTGGCGTTCAACAAGAAGGGCTGAGCGATGGCCAGCCCGATGGTCGAGACCACGGTCAGGCCAAAGCTGCGAATAAAGACGCCCCTCAAGATGGCGAACACCCCCAGTAGGATCGCCCCAAACCCGACCGCCTTGGCAAAGCCGAAGCGGTCGATGGCCCAGGATGCTGGAAAGGCGACCGGGATGTATATGATCATGAAGAGCATAGCCAGCAATCCGATCTCGAGGTCGGTGACACCGTAGAATTTCGCCGCCGTGCTCGTGATCGGGGCAAAGCAAATCCACAAGATCTGTATGGTTACGTTGATAAGCATGAACGCGAGCAGCACGACCCAACGATAGCCGTAGGTCTTAACGGTTGCTCCAGGCATGGCATGGCCTCCTTAGAGGGAGAGGACGCGGCCTACTCGCCCGTGCGCGGGGTGCGCGGGCGGGATCCTGCATGCGCCCGACGTGCAGCGCCGACAACCAGTGGAGTCAGCATAGTCTGCGCCGATTGTCACACTTCGTCATGTTATGTATATCATCACCACCTTCAGCGTTTCTTCCTCGGCGCGTTTCGGGTTAGGGCAAACGGGCATTCTCACTCGCCGGGCCTTGTCGTCGCACCCGCTCCGCCTCTTTAAGAGGCCGGTCGGGAACGCCGTGTAGCATATTCGTCTCCCCTGACATGCGCAACTCGACACGTCGCAGCGCGACCGAGTCGACCAGACGGTTGTTGCGCCTGCATCGGCGATGATTCGCCGAATTCCGGTGGTATCATAGGTGTGTAGACAGCATTCTATGAAGAATAAGTCAAGGGGTACATAGTCCGGCACGAGAAGCATCGAATCGACCTCGACGGAAAGGCGCTCGAAAGGGCGAGGTGGAGA
>Ga0315277_10000398_pt1 | contig 69597 bp, 56 predicted proteins | sample YL17G05_15_MG_FD_203695 | JGI IMG/M metagenome (GOLD analysis project Ga0315277, IMG submission 203695) | Sediment microbial communities from Yellowstone Lake, YNP, Wyoming, USA - YL17G05_15 | ecosystem: Environmental > Aquatic > Freshwater > Lake > Sediment | place: USA: Wyoming | collected...
CCTGGAGCGTTCGCGGGTAGTCCACCCCACCGACCGGGTGCGCGCTTTGCTCGTTCACCCACTACATATAGCACATAGGAGAGCGAAGTGGATATGCCTTTTGAGTGATTTGTTTTTAATTCCCTGAATGGGCTGCTTGAGCGGCAGAACCGAAGACCGCTCAACCAGGTACGATTTCAATATGATTCCCAGGGATTCCCCATTCTCTCCGCGGATGCGGGACATGATGCGCTTCATGCTTTGCTGCCCCATTTCGTAAATCGGCTGATGCACGGTTGTCAGGGATACGGGATGCGAATGCGTAAAAGGCAAATCGTCGTATCCCACCAATGAGACAGCGTGTGGAATGGAAATGCCTAATTCTTGAGCAATGGAATAAAACAAATAGGCAATGCGGTCGTGCCCAGCAAAGATGGCTGTCGCCTTTTTGCTGTGTCTGAAAATGGCACGTGCGTACCCCAGGTATTGTTTCTCCTGGTAAGGGTCGGTGTTAGTAAAGATAAGCGACGGATCCAGCGGAATGTGATGGTAGGAGAGCGCTTTCTGGTAGCCCTCGAGGCGCTGCCTTTCGGTACTGAAGAGGGTACTCAACGCGATGGCTATTTTTCTATGCCCTTTGTGGATAAGGTATTCGGTCAGTCCATAAGCGCCCTGGAAATTGTCGGTCGTTACATAATCAACTTCTAAGTTGGGAATGGTACGGTCTGCCAGGACGACTGGTATGTTTTTTCTTGCGAACTTTTCAACGATCAGACAGTTTTTCACGTCCGAAGCGGCCGTGGGAACAAAAATAATCCCGTTGACGCCGTTTTCAATGAGGCGATCTGCCTGATAATTGGCCTTAACAAACAGATCGTCGGTACTGCAGAGGATCAGGCTGTGCCTGTTCTTGGCGGCTTCATCCTCGGCACCGCGCGCCAATTCGGGTGCATATCCGCTGCGGATATCCGGCACAAGAATTCCCACTATCGTCCGTTTGTCGATATTCACGGCCCGGTTGATCACAAACGTCCCCAGCCTTCTCTGTCTCGACAGGTAGCCCATGTTCACCAGATTCTGAACCGCCTGCCGCACGGTAGCGCGTGCCAAACCGGTGATTCGGACCAGTTCCTCCTCTGTCGGAATCTTGTCGCTGGGCTTGAATACGCCCTGTTCGATCTGCTCGATCAGCCATGTCTGCAGTTGAAAATATTGCGGGATCGGGCTGTTTCGGTCGATGATCATAGCTGACTTTAAGAGCGGGGCTTAAATCAATTTGTCTAGACAATTAGACAAAAACAATCCTAGTATGTCAAATCGTTTCTGGATCCCCCCAATTTGTTGTCCGCGTTACGAATGGCATGTGAAAAAATATGGCCCGCGGATAAACACAGATGTACACGGATCTGCGTGAGTCTGTGTTAATCTGTGGGCCCTTGTTTTTCCCCCAGACGCTATTCGAATCGTGGACACCAAACTTCGGTGGATGCATGCGGTCTCGCAACTGCCTGATTGCGGACATAACTGGCCACGCCTACAGGCCACAGACAAGGATTGACAATTAAAGGCTGTTAGGTGGGTAATTGTCTTGAGTGCAAGCGAAAGCTTAACTATGTAACGGCCGACCTCACCACAAAACCAAGGGGTGAACGAGGAAGTCATGCTTAATCTGCGCCGTCTGCTCCCTCCCATAATCGTGCTAATCGCGGCGAGCACCCTGGCGCAGGCCGAAACCAGAGTGACCATCGCCACCGTCAACAATGGCGATATGATCATCATGCAAAAGCTGTCCCAGATGTTTGAGAAGCAGAATCCGGACATCAAGCTGGACTGGGTGATATTGGAGGAGAATGTCCTGCGCGGGCGGGCGACCACCGACATCGCCACCAAAAGCGGCCAGTTCGACATCATAACCATTGGGACCTATGAAGCCCCGATCTGGGGCAAGCGTGGATGGCTGGCGCGGCTCGATGACGACCTGCCGGCGAGCTATGACCTCAATGATGTGCTTAAGCCGATTCGCGACGGGCTGTCCTACGAGGGCAAGCTTTATGCCTTGCCCTTTTATGGCGAAAGCTCGTTTACCTTTTACCGGAAGGATTTGTTCGACAAGGCTGGGTTGAAGATGCCGGAGCAGCCGACCTACGGCGACATCGCAAGATTCGCCCAGGTCCTTCATGACCCACGGAATGGGATCTACGGAATCTGTCTGCGCGGCAAGCCCGGCTGGGGCGAGAACATGGCGTACCTTTCGGGGAACACGACGGTGGAGCAGGCCCTGCAATCGGCCCAGTCGGCGGTTGAACGTACCATGCGTCGGGCAGGCTATTTAAAGTGAATACTCCATCGGACACAAATTCCCACGGATCTCAACTTTTGAGCTGCTCGCCCGATCCGTACTACTCACGTGAAAATCCCTGTAATCCTGGAAAGGATTCTTCGTGAGCCTTTGTGTCATTGTGTCTTCGTGTTGTCATTTCAACGGACAACACGAAGACACGAAGGACACCCTGCTGTGGATGCTGTCCACCAAGATGCTGCCGCCGGTGGGCGTGCTCGTGCCGATCTATTTGCTCTTCCGCGACATGGGCCTGCTCGATACCAGGTTGGGGCTCCTGATTGTATATTCGCTGATCAACCTGCCCATCGTCGTGTGGATGCTGTTCACCTTCTTTATAGAGGTCCCGCGAGAGGTGCTGGAGGCGGCGCGCATGGACGGCGCCGAGCTTAGGGACGAGCTCTACTACCTGCTTCTGCCGCTGTCGCTGCCCGGTATCGCCTCCACCGGTCTGCTCTCCATCATTCTGGCCTGGAACGAGGCCTTCTGGAGCCTTAATCTCACCGCCGCTAACGCGGCGCCGCTTACAGCCTTTATTGCTTCTTTCTCCAGCCCCGAGGGTCTCTTCTGGGCAAAGCTGTCCGCCGCTTCGACCATGGCTATTGCTCCCATTCTTGTCTTGGGCTGGATGAGCCAGCGCCAGCTGGTGCGTGGTCTCACCTTTGGTGCCGTCAAATAAAGCAACCCTGGAGGCAATTTCAGATGGCAACTGTCAGGCTCAGAAACATTAGTAAGAGCTTTAACGGTGTCGAGATCATCAAAGGCGTAAATCTCGACATCGAAGATCGAGAGTTTGCCGTTATTGTCGGCCCCTCCGGCTGCGGCAAATCGACGCTGTTGCGCCTGGTTGCCGGGCTGGAGGAGGCTAACTCCGGCGATCTCTTGATCAACGGCGAAAAGGTCAACGATCTGCCTCCAGCCAAGAGAGGGCTGGCGATGGTTTTTCAGAGCTATGCCCTGTACCCGCACATGAGCGTAGCAGAGAACATGGGATTCAGCTTGAAACTTGCCAGGGTGGCCAGGGAAGAACGCGGCAAAAAGGTGCGGGAAGCAGCCCGCATTCTTCAGATTGAATCTCTGCTCGAGCGTTTGGGTGGAAAGACCTTTCTCCATATCCAAATCGAAGACGGTCAGATGTTCATTGTCGAGGCCGATGGCGAGGATCCCGTCCGCATTCATGACCGAGTTGGCATCAAGGTGAACGGTGACACCTGCCATCTGTTCAAAGAAAACGGCGAGGCCATCCCACGCGCCTGGCGCCATCCGCTCGCCGACATGGGACATCCACAGGAGGAAGCTTAATGAAACAATTCATGCTTGAGGGCAAAGTCGCGGTGGTCACCGGTGGTGCGCGGGGGATCGGTCGAGCAATTTGCGAGCGTTACGTCGCGGAGGGCGCCAAGGTGGCGGTCGCCGATGCGCGGGTGGCCGAGGCACAGGCCACCGCTGCGGCGCTGGGGGATGCGGCCTTTGCCGTCGAGCTGGACGTGACGCGGCAGGATTCGATCGATCGCATGGTGGATACCGTGGTCGCACACGCAGGAGGCATCGACATTCTGCTGAACAATGCCGCTGTTTTTGACATGGCGCCATTGCTTGAGATCACGGCGGATAGCTACGACAAGGTCTTCGCCGTCAACGTCAAGGGGCTGCTCTTCACACTGCAGGCGGCGGCCCGGCAGATGGTCAAGCAGGGTCGCGGCGGCAAGATCATCAATTTATCCTCCCAGGCAGGTCGACGCGGCGAGGCATTGGTTGCAGTTTATTGCGCCAGCAAGGCGGCAGTGATTAGTTTCACACAGTCGGCCGGCCTGGCACTGATCAAGCATAAGATCAACGTTAACGGAATTTCGCCCGGGGTGGTCGACACGCCGATGTGGGACGAAGTGGACGCGCTGTTTGCCAGGCATGAGAATCGCCCGATCGGTGAGAAGAAGCGCCTGGTCGGCGAGGCTGTGCCCTATGGGCGCATGGGCCTTCCTGGGGATCTCGCTGGGGCGGCGGTGTTTTTGGCCTCCGGCGACAGCGATTACATCGTCGCCCAAACTCTCAATGTGGATGGCGGCAACTGGATGAGCTGAGCCTTGACGGACGATTCGATCATCAGAGAATTACCCGCGGAGAGCGCCATGACTAACGCCGCAAGCAGGGCCATAAGATTGAATCAATCCAACCTGAGGCTTTTTTCGCCCCACGTGCAAGTGCCGACCTATGACCGCCATGGCGTTACACAAAGCATCGTGCACATCGGCGTCGGCGGATTCCATCGCGCACACCAGGCTGTCTATCTCGATGACCTCTTGCACCTGCCAGGCTACTCCGAATGGGGTTTCTGCGGGGTCGGGCTGCTCAAGCACGACTGCCGGATGCGCGATGCCTTGCTGCCACAGAATTGTCTCTACACCGTTGTGGAATGCAGCGCAGCGGGCGAACGTGCGCGGGTGATTGGATCCCTGATAAACTTTCTTTACGCCCCCGAAGATCCACAGGCTGCGATCGAGAAAATGGCTTCTCGCGAGTGCCGGATCGTTTCGCTCACCATCACCGAGGGCGGCTATTACGTCAATCAGGGAACAAGCGAATTCGATTACAGTCACCCGGACATTGTGCACGACCTTGAGCATCCCCATGAACCGTGCTGCTCTTTCGGTTATCTCGCCGAAGCGCTGGACCGGCAGCGCAAGCGCGGATTGCCGCCTTTCACGGTAATGTCGTGCGACAACCTGCAGCACAACGGCGACGTGGCCAAGAAGATGATCCTTGCCTTCGCGGAGCGCAGAGATCCGGCGTTGAGCAAGTGGCTTGCCGAATACGGCGCCTTTCCCAACAGCATGGTCGATCGCATAACGCCAGTCACCACAGACGGGTACCGGGCCATGGTGAAGGAAAAGTTCGGCATCGACGACGCCTGGCCGGTGGTCACCGAGCCGTTTAAACAATGGGTCATCGAGGACTGTTTTCCGAATGGCCGGCCCTGCTGGGAGCGGGTCGGCGCCCAGATGACCTCGGACGTGCTTCCGTATGAAAAGGTGAAAATTCGCCTGCTCAACGCCAGCCACCAGGCGATAGGCCATATCGGACGGCTGCTGGGATACCAATACGTCCATGAGGCCATCGCCGATCCGCACATCAGAAAGCTTGTCACGGTACTCATGGACGAGGAAGTGACGCCGCTGCTGCCGGAGGTGCATGGCATCGATCTCGACGAGTACAAGAAGACGCTGATTGAGCGCTTTGCCAATCCCGCCATTAAGGATCAGCTTTCGCGCATCGGCATGGAGGGATCGGCGCGCATTCCCAAATTCGTTCTTCCGTCGATCTACGAGCAGCTGGCGTGCGGCGGGCCGATCAAGATGCTGAGTTTTACACTAGCGTGCTGGTTTCGCTGCCTGTGGGAAACCGATGAACAGGGTAACGAGTTACCCATCATCGATCTGCTGGCCGGCAAGCTGCGTGAACAAGCGCGCTGCGGAAGGGCAGATCCCAGAGCGTTGCTTAGCATAAGTGAACTATTCGGCGACGTTTTACCCAGGTCTCAGGTCTTTATTGCTGAGGTAAGCAATGCGTTGCGCAGCCTGTACGAAAAGGGAACCAGGGCGACATTGAAAGACTATATTGGGTCTTAGCCGCGTCCGCCGAGGTTGGAGATACGCCTCGGCCTAAACCAAGTACGCGATTTCATAAATGCGATAACGTATTTTTCTGGACACGGATAAACGCGGATGGACGCTGACACCACAAGAAAGAATCGGCGTGCGAACGCACCGGGAAAATGCCGGCATCTTCCCGGTGCGTTTGCACGTGTTCGTCCGCGTCCCTTTTTGTCCATCCTTGTTGGGCGGTGCACGCGCCTCCGTAGGGCGCCACGAAGGTGCGATCGCTTCGCAAAACACCATGAAGTATGTTGCTGAATTCTGAAAATCACGCCGGCAGCGCTTCCACGATTGTGAACCAACCGATAAGCTTCGGATCGGCTCCCTTAGCAGAATTCTTGGTGAATCTTAGAGTTCTTTGTGTCTCTGTGGTAGGGTTTCGATATGAACCGACGACAATTTCTGAATATGACAACCGCGGCGATGCTCATCCCCCGGATTGAACTTGCCGCCGAAAAGCCTAACATCCTCTTTATCCTCGCCGACGACCTGGCCTACGGCGACCTAGGCTCCTACGGCCAGAAGCAAATCTCGACTCCGAACCTCGACCGCCTCGCGGCTGACGGCATGCGCTTCACTCAGGCCTATGCGGGCAGCACCGTTTGCGCCCCCTCCCGCTGCAGCCTGATGACGGGCCTGCATACCGGCCACGCCACGGTGCGCGGCAACAAGAAGCCCGAGGTCGGCATCCGATCGTCTGAGACTACGGCCGCAGCGCTCCTGAAGCAGGCCGGATATGAGACCGCAATCTTTGGCAAGTGGGGCCTGGGCGGCCCCGCCACGGGGAGCGTGCCGAATACCCGCGGCTTTGATCACTTCTTCGGCTACCTCGATCAGCTTCACGCCCACAACTACTATCCCGAGCACCTCTGGGAAAACCAGAATGAGTTTTTCTTGACCGCGAACTGGTTCGACCAGCGCAAGGAGTATGCTCCCGACCTGTTTACGCGCCGCGCGCTGGACTTTCTGAAGCGCCCGCGCCAGAACCCGTTCTTCATGTACCTGACTTACACGATCCCGCACGCCGACAATGAACTCGCGCGGTTGAAGGGAAACGGGATGGAAGTACCGGATAACAGTGCCTATGCCAATCGCGGCTGGCCGGAGGTGGAGAAGAATTTCGCCGCCATGATCTCGCGCATGGATGGCGATATCGGAAACATCCTGGATCAGCTGAAGCGGTCGGGGCAGGATCGAAATACGATCATCTTCTTCACGAGCGACAACGGTCCGCACAAGGAAGGCGGCCACAACCCGGACTTCTTCCAGAGCCGGGGCCCGCTGCGCGGCATCAAGCGCGATCTGTACGAGGGAGGAATCCGCGTCCCTTTCCTGGCCCGCTGGACGGGTCGGATTTCTGCCGGTGTGGCGAGCGATCAGGTGATTGCCTTTTGGGACTTCCTGCCGACCGCTGCTGAGCTGGTTGGCGTCCAACCTCCTCCTGGCCTCGATGGTGCATCCTTCTTGCCAATCCTGATAGGCAAGTCGCAGCCCGCACATGCGCCTCTGTACTGGGAATTCCATGAGGGCCGTTTCGCGCAGGCGATTCGGACGGGAGACTGGAAAGGTGTCCGCCTCAATCCTGACCAACCCATCGAGCTTTATGATTTGAAGACCGATCTGGGTGAACAAAACAACGTTGCGCCAAAGCACCCTGATGTAGTTCGAAAGATTGATTCGCTCATGAAATCCAGCCGCACCGGCTCAACCGAGTTCCCAATCAAGGCTCAATGATCGCTGAAGAGCATCGCTGCAAAACGGCAGCTGGGCCGGCTAAAGGGTTGAAAGAATCGGTGACATTCCGAATTTCCCGACTTGCTCAGCTGAATCGGACGGATCAACCAGCGGTTGATCTTTTCTATTCAGCGGAGGAAAGCTGGAAATTCGGAATGTCCCCGATTCTCCGGCGGCCGGGACCTACCTTACTACGGCGCCGCTGCCCCGGGGTAACCAAGGGACTGCAGTGGCCGTTCTTTTAAAATTGACAAGGCAGCGGCAACTATCCCAATAATTAGCGTGCTTATCTATTACACACGTGTGTACTGGAGATCGAATCATGAGCCGAAAATGCAATCCGCTGGTCGTGGCAGCGCTCCTCCTCGCCCTGCCGCTCGCGTGCCTGGCGCAGTTCGAAACAGCCACCGTACTGGGCACTGTCAGAGACCCCTCCGGGGCCGTGGTCCCGGGAAGCCAGGTAACACTGGAGAACGTCAAAACCGGCGTCACGATGGTTATCAAAACGAATGAGGCCGGCAATTTCGACTTCGTCAACGTGTCGATCGGGACCTATCGCGTAAAAGCCGAGGCGCCCGGATTCAAAACTGCTCTCACCGAGCAATTCACTGTCACCGTCAGCGCCCGCCAGAGAGTCGATGTCACCCTGGCCATCGGCGACATGACCCAGACAGTCGAGGTCAAGGATGCCGCCGCGACGCTCGAAACCGATTCCAGCGATCGCGGGCAGGTTGTCAATAACCTCACCATCATCAACCTGCCGCTCAATGGGCGCTACTACGGCGACCTGGCCCTGCTCACGCCCGGCGTGCGGAGATCGTTCCTCGCCATGGACCAAAGCAGCAGCAATTATCGCGAGTCCTCCTTCAACGTGAACGGACTCCGCAGCTCGCTGAATAACTTCCAGGTCGATGGCGTGGACAACAACACTTATGCTACCAGCAACCAGGGCTATTCCAACCAGGCCATCCAGCTCAGCCCGGACGCGGTCGCCGAGTTCAAAGTCCAGACCGATAATTTCAGCGCCGAGTATGGCCGCGCCGGAGGCGCCATCGTCAACGTCTCAGTGCGTAGCGGAACCAATACCTTTCACGTCGCTGCCTGGAACTACCTGCGCAACACGGCGCTGAATGCCGTTGGGTTTTTCAAGCCGGCGCTTGGCAAACCCGTCTTCCAGCAGAATCAGTTCGGAGGATCCTTCGGCGGCCACATCATCAAAAACAAGACCTTCTTCTTCGCCGACTACGAAGGCACCCGGCGCGCAACCAGGACACTGTCGTACTGGACCATCCCCACCAAGGATCAGCGGAACGGCGTGTTCAAGCTTGCGAACGGCTCCCCGCTGCCCATACGGAATCCTTACACCGGACAGGTCTACTCCGATGGGGTTGTCCCGGCATCGGCGATCACTCCGTTTGCCCAGAAAGTGTTCGGCCAGCTCGTGGCGCCCACCACGTCCGATTTCGCCAACAACTATCAGGCCTTGCCACGCATCCCTACGAACGACGACAAGGGCGACATCCGGATCGATCATTACTTCAGTACCAAGGTGACCTCGTTCTTCCGTTATAGCCACCGCGAGTTCACCCAGACCGACACACCTGTCATCCCGCTTCCAATCGGAAACGACCAGAGCAACGGAAATGTCACCATCAAAAACAGGCAGGCCGCGGGCGGCGTGACCTACACCCTGAGTCCGAGCTCCCTGATCGAGTTCCGCCTCGGCATCACCAAGAGCATCGGCGGCAAGTGGCCGGTCCAGATCGGGATGCCCAACATGCAGGATGCCTATGGAATCCCCGGGCTCCCGACGGATCCGACCCTGGCCGGCGGCTTGAACACGCAGAACATCAGCGGCTACGCCGGCATGGGCCGCCGAAACAGCACGCCGCAGTTCCAGAATCCGCTGGTCATCAACCCTAAGGTCAACTTTTCGAAAGTCTTCTCCAAGCACACGTTGAAGCTCGGCTATGAGTTCCAGACCATCCACACCGAAGTGCTCGACTTCAGCCCGCAATACGGCCAGGACAGCTACGCCGGTCAGTTCAGCGCTCCTCAGGGCGCGGCCAGCAACAACATCTATAACGTCGCTGACTTCCTGTTCGGAGCGCGCAGCGCCTACGAGCTGACCAACACGTTCGTGGCCCAATACCGCCAGCGCATGAACTTCTACTACGCGCAGGACGACTGGAAGGCCAACGCCAAACTCACTCTCAACCTCGGCGTGCGCTACGAATATGCCACGCCGCAGTGGGAGGATGGGAACCACATGGCCAACTTCGACCCCGCCAACAAGACCTTGGTCTACGCCGCGGGCGGCGATATCTTCAAGCGCGCGCTTGTTCGTCCGGACAGGAATAATTGGGCCCCTCGTGTTGGTCTGGCTTACCAGATAATGCCCAAGACCGTGATTCGGAGCGGTTACGGCATCAGCTATATCCACTTTAACCGCCTGGGCGGCGAGAATCTCCTCGCATACAACCCGCCTTCGGTGATCGACGTCGCAATTAACAACCCCAGTCCGTTAAACGCCGCGCTTTGTGCAGCCGATGTCGCTTCACCCACTTGCTTCCGTCCCACGATGATGGGATACACGCCCAATCAAATCTCCCCGACGAAGGTAGATTTGACCAATACTCAACTGCGTTATACGCCGCAGGATAATCGGACCGGCTATGTGCAGAGCTGGCATCTGACCCTCCAGCGCGAGCTGGCCAAGGACTTGGTTCTCGATGTGGCGTACGTAGGCAACCACTCGGTGAAGTTAATGATCTTGGGCGACGCCAACCAAGCCCGCGCGCAGAATCCTAACGAGAATATAGGGTTGAATGCGCGCCGGCCCTACCAAGGCTTCGCCGGGATCGAGGAAGCTTGGGGCGCCGGCTTCTCCAACTACAACGGCCTGCAGGTCAAGCTGGAGAAGAAATACTCCGCAGGCCTCTATCTCCTCAACTCGTTCACCTGGTCAAAAGTGCTCGACAATGCGGCCGGCCATCTGGAAGTGTCAAACGGCGACAACTCAAGGGTGAACTATAACGACCTGAGAAACGAAAAGGGTGTTGGCAGTTACAACCAGCCTTTCAACGACACAACGACGCTGGTCTACGACTTGCCCTACGGCAAGGGCCGCAAGTTCGGTTCATCCGCGAATCCGGTCCTCATTGCCGTTCTGGGCGGCTGGCGCGCGACGTTGATCAACACCATGGTCAGCGGATTGCCCGTCAATCTGACCTACGGCCCAGCGTCGAGATACTCCGTCAGCAGCCTGCCGACCTACCGGCCCAACCTGCTCGGCGATCCGATGGCGCCCGAGGGTCAGCGCAGCATTGACAACTACTTCAACAAGAGCAACGTGGTTATCCCAGTCGATCCAACCCATCCATATCCGTTCGGCAACGCCGGACGGAACAGCGTGCGCGCCTACGCGTTTTATGAGGCCGATTTAGGACTTCACAAGGACTTTCCAGTGTGGAAGGAAGGCAAGAAGCTGGAGTTCCGCGCTGAGTTCTTCAACCTGCTCAACAAGACCAATTTCCAGGCGCCGAATTCCACCGCAAGCAGCAGTGCTTTCGGCACTATCCGCAGCACCTTCCCGGCGCGCATCATTCAGTTCGCGCTGAAGATCAGCTTCTAGGTCATTGCCTTCTCTCCCGGCCCGCTCCTCTGCGGGCCGGGAGACAACTGGCTGTGATTAGAAGTGAGAGTCACCCGCGCAACGACATTGGCCGGAGGCAACCCATGCGGTGGGAGCAAAAACTCGTCCGACTTCCCGAGAGTGGCAATCCGTGAGTCCGTGCAAATCCGTATCCAGGGTCTCTTCTATTTGCGCCCGTCGTTCACCTCAACCCATTCTTCTTCAAATACGCAATTAGCTCCGCCGGATCGTCCGTGATGATCGCGTCGACTCCCGCCTTGATCAGCCTGTCCCAGTCAGCGGGCGTATTCGCGGTCCATGGGACTACCTCCAGCCCCGCCGCATGGGCCGCTGCTACCTTCTCACTGCTGACGAGGTTGTAGTTCGGTGAAATGATGCCGGCCTGCGCTTCACGCGCGATCACCGGGAAATCGCGCTGGTCGGTTTCCGTCAGAGCTGCCAGCCTGATCTCCGGCGCCAGTTTCTTCATCGCGACCAAGGTCCGGAAGTCAAAGGATTGCAGGATCACGCGCTTTTCCAGTTTGTACTTGCGGATCTTTTCGAGAACGATCCGCACAAACTCTTCCGGCGGCGGCGTGTACCCCGGCTTGTCCGGAAAGCTCTTCGTTTCGATGTTGAAATCGAAGTTGCCGCGGCCTGCAAGGCTGAACACCTCGTCCAGCGTGGGCATGCGAGTGCTCGGCACCGTTTTTTGTTTCGGGAACTTCGGATTCTGCACGGCGCCGCAGTCCCATTGGCGGACCTGTTCGAGTGTGAGTTCATGAATCACCGCGCGTTGCTGCGGACCGGTACACACGGGCCTCTGCAGAATCGGATCATGCGAGATCACGATGACGTTGTCCTTGGTTACCGCCATGTCCATCTCAAGGACATCCACGCCGGCTTGGATTGCATACTCGAAAGCGGGAATCGTGTTTTCCGGCAGCATGGCCCGGGCGCCCCGGTGACCGTGTACCAGAATTCTGTGTTGGTCTACTGCTGAGGAAATCGCGGACATCGAACTAAAAATTGCAATGATCAGGCATTGCGTAGTGAGCTTTCGTAGCATCAACATATAGAAGAGGCCTTTCAGATGAATTCCGAAGTTTGGTGTCCAGGGTTCGAACGCTGTCTGGAAAAAACAATGGCCCGCAGATTAACCTGGAGCGGCATAGCCGCAACCAATTTGCTTGGTGTCCTTGGCGCTCTTGGTGTCTTGGCGGTGAGGTTTTTAAAATGACACCACCACGATGAAGAACACCAAGAGCACAAAGATTTCTTGCGAAAAAGGCAAGGATTTGTACGTAAGTAACACGGACTCACGCAGATTTTGCCTGCGAGCTTGTTGGACGAGCATTCCTCAGATCGCGATGTGCTCCTGGCTTATGTGGTTGCTTAGCCGCCGTTCCAGGACTCCGAGACGAACTCGGAATGTCGTCCGATCGCCACGATAGTAGTCCAGCGCATACTCGACAGGCACGCCGCGGGCATATCCCACGCGCCGGACCAGCAACGCGGCCGCCCCCGGAGGAACGGTCAGCAATCCGGACTCTTCCGCCTGGAGCGTAACCGCCTCGATAGTCTGGATGGCATCGGTGGGTTTCAGGCCCAAGGTCTCCATGATTTCATATACGGAGTGGCGCTCGAGATCGTGCGTCAGGAACTTAGGGAAGCGTATTTCTGGAAGCCACGTGTTGGCGATTACCAGAGGCTGGCCGCTGCCCAGCCTCAGACGCGTGAGAAAGATCACGCGCGCGCCGGGCTTGAGGTGAAGGTAGTGCAGCACGGGCGAATCGAGGTCGGCGATCTGCTGAACCTCGGCGCGGATTATGCGGGTACCGGGGATCAGGCCGCGATACACCATGAATTCGGTGAAACTGAAGAGTTGATCAAGTTCCTGTTCCACGCGCGGTTCGGCAACAAAGGTGCCGACAGCCGGCCGCGAATAAATGAGCCGTTCGTCCTGGAGTTTGGCAAGGGCGCGGCGAATTGTGGCGCGCGCCTTGCCGTAGCGCTTCACCAGTTCCGACTCGGAGGGCAGCCGCGCATGCGGCGGCAGATGCTTCGTCGCGATTTCATTACGGATTGATTCGGCGATGGCGAGATAGGGTGTGGCGTCCATTTGCGCTCTATTTTCCCAGGGCAATATGACGCTTCTCGGGCGTTGCCGCGGCACTTCGCGGACTTAGTTTCCAGGTGATGGACAGAATCGCGATGCCGGCCAGCGTGGCGCCCAGAATGCAGTATAGCACCATGTTCCATCCGTGCCGTTCGGCAACCAAACCCAGCACCTTGCCCTGAGCGGTACGGCCCAGATAGCCGAACAAGCCGATGAATCCCGCGGCCGCTCCGACGGCCTTCTTGGACGTGAAGTCGAGTCCCGTTACGCCCAGCAGCATGACGGGAGGGTAGATGAAGAAGCCCACGATCCCAAAGAGGGTCAGGTCTAGCCAGAGCATGCCTGGCGGCGTATACAAAACTCCCGCAAACGCGCCGAACACCGGCAGCATGCAGAGGAAGCTCACCATGCCGCGGCGGCCGCCGGCCTTATCGGAAAGCCAGCCCATCAAGAGCGTGCTGAAAATGCCGGCGAATTCGAAAATCGCCGTACTGAAGCCGCCGCTTTCCAGGCTGGCGCGCTTCACTTCCTTCAGGTAAGTGGGTCCCCAGTCGAGCATGCTGTAGCGGGCGATGTAGACGAAAAAATTCGCCGCGGCGAACAGCCAAAGATACTTGTTGTTCAGGACATAGCGAAACAGCAGTTCGCGCGTGCCTAACTCTTTTTCCTGGTCGCGCAAATGCGCATCCGCCGCGTAGTCGTTCTTGTACTCCTCGATCGGCGGCAGACCCAGGGATTGCGGAGTGTCGCGCAAGCGCAGAATGAGGTAAACGGCGCAAAGGATCGCCAGGATGCCGGGGACAAAGAACGCATAGCGCCATCCCATCAAGGCAGTACTGTAAGCGGCGATCACACCGGTCAGCCCGCCGCCAACATTATGCGCGATGTTCCAAAATGCGAAAACCGTGCCGCGCTCCCGGAGGCTGTACCAATGGCCCAGCGACCGGCCGCACGGCGGCCAGCCCATGCCCTGCACAAAACCGTTCAGCGTCCAGAGAGCTAGATGAATGTGGAAGTTGCTGGATCCGCCGAACAGGAAATTGCACAGCGCCGTGAGAAGAAGTCCGGCAGGCATGAAATAGCGTGGGTTGCTGCGGTCGGAAACGGCACCCATGAGGAACTTACCCAGCCCATATGTGATGGCCGTAACCGCGAGGAGGTCGCCGATCTGACCCTTACTGTACCCAAGGGCTTGCCCCATCTCCTTCGACACCACGGGCAGATTGTTGCGGACGAGGTAGAAGGCCGCATAGCCGATGAAGGTTGATTCCAGAATTTGCCAGCGAAACCTGGGATACATCTTGCGAACGGTGTCGTCATCAAAGAGCGGAACATGTGGCGCAGGGCGAAAGAAGCTCAGGATATTCGGCATCGGCGCTACTATAGGCCTGTCTAGACAAGGAGTCAAACGCGTTTCTCGGATCGGAGGCAACACGCGACTCCGATATCGCCGCTTCTGGCTTTTAGCTTGACATGCAGGACGACTTTATAATAGATGATCCTGTCTAGACAGGTATGAAGATGCGCCGCTTTCCCATTATCTCCCCGAGCGAATCGACAGGAGTCACCCCCATGAACGGGATCTTAAAACTACGTTTTCTGCTGGCATTTCTGCTGTTCCCAGCTTTGGTTTTTGCGCAGTTCGACACAGCCGAAGTCTTGGGTACGGCGCGCGATACCACGCACGGGGTTCTGGTCGGCGTAATCGTAACGCTGATCAACCAGGACGCCGGCATTCAAGCGAAGACGGCGACTGACGAAAACGGAAACTACAATTTCTTCAACGTCAAAGTTGGCCGCTATACCATCACCGCCGAACTGGCCGGATTCACGAAGTTTTCCACCACGGATGTCGGGGTCAACGTCAATGCTCGCCAGCGTGTCGACATCACGGTCTCGGCCGCGCGAACGACTACCAGGCGCTGTTACTCGCCCGGGACTACTACGACAAGTACGACGCAAAGATAGACGCCCAGCTTAACAGCAAAATGAGTGGATTCCTGCGCTTCAGTCAGCGAAAGGACAATCAGTATTACCAGCCGGATCAGGAAAGAGATCGAGAATACAACATTTGATGTTGTTGTCATCGGCGGCGGCATCATTGGAGCTGGAATTGCCCGTGATGCGGCGATGCGCGGCCTCAAGGTGGCGCTCTTTGAGCGAAACGATTTTTCCAGCGGCACAACCTCGGGCTCGACGCGCCTGATCCACGGCGGGTTGCGCTATCTTGAGATGCTCGACTTCCGGCTCGTTCGCATGGATCTCCGGGAGCGGGAGACCCTCCTCAGAATCGCTCCGCACCTGGTAAAACCGCTTCAGTTTTTCATGCCCTTTTACAGCCGCAGCCCGTTCTACCGGCTAAAAATGCGCCTGGGCATGATTCTCTATGACGCGCTCAGCTTCGACAAGAGTCTTTCCAGCCGCCGGTATCTGTCTGCCGACGAGCTCAGGGCTCAGGAGCCGCACCTGCGAGCGGACAATCTGCAAGGCGCCAGCGGATTTTTCGATGCGCAGGTAAACTCGCCCGAAAGGCTCTGCCTGGAAAATATCCTGTCGGCCCGCGAGAATGGCGCCGCCGCATTCAGCTATACTGAGGTCACGGCCGCTTTACGCTTCGGCCAGACTATTATCGGGGTGAGGGTGCGCGATCTTCTTGAGGATGATGAGATCGAGATTAGAAGCCGGATGGTCGTAAACGCCGCAGGCCCATGGGTGGACAGGCTCGCCGCGAAGCTAACCCCGAACTGGCAACGGCGGATTCGCACTACAAAAGGAATCCACATTGCCTGCCCACCCATCTGCAGGCACGCCATGGCACTCTTCTCTCCAGTCGACGGGCGCCTCTTTTTCGTCATTCCCTGGCTGAACTATACCTGGATTGGCACGACCGATACGGATTTTGCCGAAGATCCGGGTTCGGCTCGAGCGGACGGCAGCGACGTTCAATATCTTCTGGACTCGGCGAGCGCGTATTTTCCGGAGATTGCCACCAGCCCCATACTGTTCAGCAACGCTGGAATTCGGGCGCTGGTTAAGGAGAAGGGAGATGAGTCTTCGATCTCCCGAATGCACAGGATGGTGGACGGCGAGCGAGAGGGAACCCCCGGGCTGATTACCGTCCTTGGAGGCAAGATCACCGGCTACCGGGCCATCGCGGAAGAGGTTACCAATTTGATCTGCAGGAAGCTCAAGCATCGCCGCCCCTGTTTGACGGCCGTCGCGCCTCTTCCAGGCGCACAGGGGGCAGCGCTTATCTCGGAACCAGCGCCGGTGGGCCGTAAGACTCTGGATCACCTGATAGCGCTGTACGGCAGCCGCGCCTCTGACGTGCTGGCTCTGGCCTCTTCCGACGGCCGTCTGAGGGAGCCGCTCGCTCCTGATTATCCCGATATTGCCGCACAGGTGGTTTTTGCCGTCCGAGCAGAGCAATGCCTCCAGGTTTTGGATTTCATCGAGCGCCGCACTCTGCTCGGCTTTACACCCGATCAAGGGCGAAAAGCGCTTCCAGGTGTCATATCCTGGATGTCCCGCGAGCTCGCCTGGTCAACGACCCGGGAAACGGGGCAAATGGAGTCCTATGAGCAAAGGCGGCAGCAAACTCAGAAGTTCGCAGAGGAATTGAAGAGGCCCGTTCCACTCCCGGAGCGGAGCCGGTCTTCAAAGGTTTGACCGGGAGCGTGTCCTGCTGAGCCTTCGTGTAATTCGTGCAATTCGTGGCAGATCATCCCCTAGCAAGTGCGGGGATTATCACGAATTCCCCCCAAGACCAGCCAACGGGCTACCTTTGACCTCATTATATTCGCTCCGGTAGAGCGAGCAACTATTCATCCCGAGTTTCCCATTTACAGATCGCTGAATCGATCCGTCGGGAGATCAGCTGCTTGGGGAGACATTGCTGAAACAGCTCAAGACAACCCAATAGACGCTGCTGACAATCGAAACTGCAAGTCCTTCGAGTGTCTTCCGCTTCGTTATTCTTTGCAACTCACAAGGACTTCCCGGTGTGGAGGGAGGGGCAGGAAACGCCAGTTCCGCGCGGAGTTCTTCAACCTGCTCAACAAAACCAATTTCCAGATGCCAGATGCCACCTCCATCATGTCCGCATCACAGGCGCTAACCCGTCCGGCATCCTCATGAATCCAGAACCTCGCGCACCTTGCGCGTCAAGGCATTACGCGTGAATGGCTTTTGCAGAAAGGCGATCCCCGGTTTGATTACGACACGTTGCGCAATGGCTTCGTCGGTGTAACCGGATATGTAAAGCACTTGGATGTCCGGCCTCACCGACTTCATTCCTTCAGCCAGCTCGCTCCCGCTCATTCCAGGCATCACAACATCGGTGATCAGAAGAGGGATTGCTCCTTGATGCTTCCTGGCGATTTCCATCGCTTCCTGGGGATCACTTGACTCCACGACACGGTATCCGCAGTCCTCAAGGATCCTAAGGATCAGGTTCCGAACGTTTTCCTCGTCTTCAACCAACAAGACTGTCTCTGCTCCTCGTGGAGACTCCGCATGGACTTTGTCTCGCTCGATTGCTTCTTCGAGGGGTTCCAGTTTGACCCTCGGCAGGTAGATCTTAACTGTAGTTCCTCGGCCAAGCTCGCTATGGACCCAGATGTATCCGTTGCTCTGTTTTACGATGCCATAGACGGTGGGTAAGCCCATTCCGGTTCCCTTGCCTGGCTCCTTGGTGGTGAAAAAAGGTTCGAAGAGGTGAGCCTTGGTGTTGTTGTCCATCCCGACGCCGTTGTCGCTCACGGTCAACACAACGTAGTGGCCTGGGACGACGACGGGCTGCTCGCGAACAGAATATTGGTCAAGCTCGACGTTGGCGGTCTCGATGGTAAACCTGCCGCCTTTGGGCATAGCATCGCGCGAGTTGACGGCAAGGTTCATCAGGATCTGCTCGATCTGTCTGGGATCGGCTTTGACTCTTCCCAGTGTGGGGTCGAGCAAAGTGAACACATCAATATCCTCGCCGATCAAGCGCCGCAGCATATTGGCTACTTCCTCGACGACAGTATTCAGGTCGATCACCACGGGCTGCAGCACTTGCTTGCGGCTGAAGGCCAGAAGTTGATGAGTAAGGTCACTGGCCCGCTGGGCGGCCTTCTTGATCTGCATGAGGTTTGGGATTCTGCAGTTCGTGTTGCCCGCATCTGTCAGCAGCATGTCCGAATATCCCAGGATCACGGTCAGCAAGTTGTTGAAGTCATGTGCGATACCGCCTGCTAGACGGCCCACTGCTTCCATTTTCTGTGCCTGGCGAAGCTGTTCCTCTGCCTTCCGCCGCTCAGTCTCATCGATGAGATAACCATGAATCTCTATCAACTCCCCCAGATCATCGAAGGTGCCAGTGGCGTTTTCGAGGACATGCAGCACACTTCCATCCATGCGGCGGAGTTCCGTGTGAATGTATTCGAGCTTACGTTGTCTTCTCAGAAGGTCCAGCAATTCTGAGCGCGCTTCGGAGGTGGGGTGTAGCAAGGCAAGGTTCTGGCCGATGGCCTCTTCAACGGAACCGAAGCCAAGCATGCGAGCAAAGGCCGGATTGCAGTCGAGGAGCCGGCCGTCGGGCGTGGAAATGTAATCACCGGACAGGTCTTCTTCGAAGAAGCGGCGATATCTTTCCTCGCTCTGCCGCAGGTCATACTCCATCCGCTTGCGCTCGGTGATGTCGCGTACCACGCTCACCCAACCAATACGCTTGCGCTGATCATCTTCCAGCGGCATTACGCTGTGCTCTGTAGGAAAAACCGTCCCGTTTTTGCGCTTCATCCTGAACTCCAGGTAATGCAAGAGGCCGTGCCTTTCCATGGCGATATAGAGATGCCGCCTGAATTCCTCCAGTGCGGCCTCATCAACGTGCAGAAACGAGGATGTTCGTCCGATCATCTCCTCCCGGCTGTACCCGAAGACATCTGAAGCGGCAGGGTTGCAGTCAATGATCTGCACCGAGGCAGCATCCAGGATAAAGACAGCGTCACGCAGACTTGCGAAGGTGCGCTCCAATAGCCGTTGTGATTGGTACATCGCCGCCTCCGCACGCTCGCGCTCGGTTTCTGACCTCTGCACTTGAGCAAGCTGCATGCGCAGTTCACGCAACTCACCTATGAGCTGATCTCTGGTCTTTTCTTGGTCTTTCATTTCTATTGACTCCCCGACCGACTGCAGGACTCGGTCACCGCGCCTCTTTCCAAGAAATAGTCATCCCTTCAAACGCGTAAGGCAATAATGTATGAATGACTAATACGGATTCCTCTCTCGTCATTGCAGGCAGCCGCGGCCTGGTTTCAAACCCTGGGTTCCAGTTAACGAATTGCCTGGGATATTCCCTGTCTCGTTACACGTTCCACGAATAGATTGATGAAACGGTCCCAGTCCAGGTCGTATTGGACAACGATCTTTTGAGAACCCTCGGCGCCTGGCCAGGATTGCTTCCCTCCTACAGACACACCATAGTTCAGGTCGTGATTGATATCGACATGAACTAGCGGCCTGTTGGCTCCCCTGAACACCGGGATGTCGTCACGTCCCGCGATCTCGAGGACTTTGAGCGCATCAACCGTTGCTCTCTCCACGTTTTTGTTGCCCGCAACTGTAGTGATTCCCAGAATCTCAAGCTCCGGACAGTTGAGGGCGAAGATCAGAGCCATTGCGTCATCCTGGGGTGGAAAGACAAAATCCGTATCGAATATCACTTTACGCGTTTGTGATGCTCCTGAGAGAGGAATCACAGATATCATGGCGATGAGGAGAAGGTATGCCGGCTTGCGCCTCATAATCGATCACCTGTCAGTCTCAAGGGACATCGACTCATTCAGCCAACGCCCCGATGATTTCCTGGCAAAACTCGGGCAGGTCATTGGGCGTCCGACTGGTGATAATGTTGCCATCGCGCACGTGCCCGTTGTTCTGACCGCGCCCCAACTCTCGCTCGCTAATCCACATGATTGACATCGCCCACTTGAGGCAGTCGCAGGAGCGTGGCAAGGGGGATCGCGACCATTACCATAAGTCCGACTAAGCTCAGCGTGAGTTGTACCCCGCCCCAATCCGAGACGAAGCCATAGAAGGTCGGGGCTAGCGCAAGCATGCCGACGCTGCGGGTGGCCCAGCGCCACCCAACCAAGGAAGCGATCAGGGCTGCTGTGGCCGGCAGCGCCATCTTTCCCAGATCCCCCGAGAAGCTATAAGTCCCCAAGACCAGCCGCCGTGGTCCTTCCTCGTACGCCCGCGAAACCATGGAGGAGGACAACGGATGCTGCACGCCTGATCCCAGGCCTGCAGGCAATAGGACCAGGAGAAGCCACTCGCTGGGCACCTTGTGAGAAGAGGACTCCAGTGTATGTAAAACTGGCCAGCGCAAACGAAAAATCCGAAGCCTGCGCGCTTCTCTTTCGGCTGCAACGGCAATATCCGTGGGCTTTCTCCGAAGAAGCACTTCAGTCTCTCCACCTCTCCACCATAACCATATTCATTGCCGGATGGTATCTGCAGTAAAAGCCTACAGCGGTGAGACCGGCCAGAGAGATCATCTCTTTGGACTTATCCAGGAACATGTCTTCGGTGAGTTGGAGTTTAACCTCATCTTTGTCATAACTGAGTATCCCGGACTTTGGATCGAACCTGCCGGACATGAATGCGGCCAGCGCATTGATGTCGACAAACCATTCCCCAGCCTTGTTCTGCTTAGGCGGTTTGCCAAAAGGGAGCAAAAAGCCAAAGGCGGCAAAGCGAGGACTCTTATACGCGCCGAACGGGACTGCGGGCGTGCTCTCTTCGGGTTTCGTTTTGTTAATCTTGAAGGTGTCCACAACGGTCCCGTCCTGCAGCCTCGTCTTGATGTTCAGTTCATCTCGGTCGACGCTGACAACCAGATAGCAGGTTTGGGCTTGCGGATCATAGAAGAAAGGATGCCATATTTTGCGGCCAAGGCTATCCTTTGCGTTGTCGCCGGATCTGCCGGAAACGTAGTACAGCGTGCCTTCTGCGGCACTTGCTACGAAGTCGCCGTTCTTGATGAAGTAACTGCGGGCCATTGCATGATCGTGCGCGTTGAAGACCACGTCGACATGATGCTTGTCGATGATCGGCCCGAAATTCGCTTTAGTGAGGGTTCCGGAGCGGTCCGGCGTTATGTTATAGGTGGCGTCGTGATAGACGGCGATTTTCCACCGTTTCTTGCTTGCAGCCAAATCAGCGTCCAACCAAGCCACTTCGGCATCTATCATGGCTTTGCGATCTGCCGGATCGGAGAACTCGTAATTGAACGAGCTGTTCAGCACCGCGACGTGCGCTGAACCATAATCAAACGAGTAGACTTCGCCTTTGAAATTAGCCGGACCGTTCTGGGGAACTGTGAACAGCTTCACGAAGTATTCCGGCCTCTGCCATTCATCCTTGCTGGCAACGCCCCGCGGCTCATGATCCCCGATGGCCGGCATGTCTGGAATATTGGCAATAACCCCCTGGCAGGCGGCAAACCAGGCTTGCCACTGGTCATAGTCTTTTCCGGAGTAAATCAGATCCCCAACACTCATGAGGAACTTGGCGCCGGGATTTTGCTGATAAGCCCGGGTAACGGTGTTCTGCCAGACCATGTACACGGGCTTTTTTTCATGAGAGTCGCCGAAAACGAGGAACTCGAATGTGTCCGCCTCGGCCTTTTCGGTTTCAAAGGAGTAATAGGCGCTCCAGTTTGTGCCATCCCCCACACGGTACTGATATTTGGTGCCCGGCCGCAGCTTGCGAAGCGTAATCGAGAAAAGGTGAATTGGGCCGATGTTGGTCACCAGTTTTTCCGGCGGCGGGGCGGTGACAGCCGTAAAAGACTGGCCCGAAATGGCATATTGAACCTTCCCTACCGCGACGGCAGTGTCGGTGCGCCAGCCAATGGTCTGAGTGGTCTTCGGGCTTTCGGACCATGTCAGGCGGATGTTGTCGGGCACCGCCGAGGCGGCTGCATTGGCCTGGCCGGCAGCCAGAGTGGCGATAAAAAACACTGTCACTGTTGAAACAATCCAGGATTTTTTAGACATTCTCTTACCTTCGCGCAAGTTGCCTGCTTTCCTCGATAAATTGCCCTGAGTTTCTTTGCATCCTGCAAATGGTCTTACAGATCCCACCTTAAAGACTCCGGTACTCAAAAACTCATTAGGACCACTCACCTTACTGTGATCACTATGCGCCGTATTCTCTCTGAATTAGATCTTCCACATCAGCCATGTATCTTTTGATCGGACCTTCGGCTTCCATTTTTAAACTCGTAACGGCTGCCGCCCAGATGGTGGCCATTTCGGGAGAAGCGCTCAGGCGTTTGGCCACGTACGATGCGATACAGGTATCGCCCCGTCCGGAGCGCCCGACCAGCTTCCGTGGACGGAATGGCGCCTCATGGAATTGTCCTCCGGCAAATACGAGTACTCCATCGCGGTGGGTTAGTACGATCTCTTTGGGTCCCCATGCGGCTAGGGTTCGAGCCGCAGTTTTTATTTCGGCCATGCCGGTCAGCATTTCCGCTTCTACCGCATCAGTTTTTAGAATGTCGATCTGAGAAAGAATCTGCTGTTTTTCTGGCCAGGCTTCGTACTTCAGCGTGCCGTCGGACGCGATGACCCGAACAAAGCCCTGCACATCGGCGGCAAGCAGCGTGTCTTTTCTTCTCAATTCCCGCATAACCTCCAGATCCACCTCCCCGCGGATCGATGCATTGATTAGAAACGCCCGGGCGTCCAGTTCCTTGATTTGATCGATGGTATAAGTTCCGGCGGTTTCCGTGACAGATATAATGCGCTCGTCCACATTGGAAGTCGGGTAATACAAGCGCAAGACAGTAGAGTGCGGAGTATAGGTCGGAAACACAACAACACCCAGCAGGCTGAGAGCATCAACCACCCGAATGTCTTCCCGGGACAGCCGGGTCACTGCAGCCGTCTTCAAGCCCATCATGGATGCAACATGGGCTCCGTAGTTGAATCCGCCCCCATCCACCAATCTCGTTCCCGCCGCAGAAACAATGGTGTCCTTCGTGTAATTTCCCAGAATGACCACATCATAAATCGGACCGCTGTTCACTTATTGCTCCAGGAAATTTCTAATCGCTCATTTTGGCCCGCCACAATGATGCGGCAAGAATCAATGAAACGATGGACATCCCCAGCCAGAAGATAACCGCGTTATGAAAGTCGTATTGCCGCACCCCGTTCACGACGGCCGTTCCGCTCCGGATCAGGAAGCCGCTGATTCGTTCCTGAATAGCCGCGCCGATGTAGCTGAAGACGCCAATGAAGCCCATGGCCGCGCCGGCCGCCTTCTTCGGCGCTATATCCACCGCAAACAAACCTCCCAGCGAAGTCACAAGCCCGTTAATGGAAAAGCCGTATAGTAGAAATGCCACGCTCAAAAGATACGGGTGCCCGGGCGGGCTGAAAAACAGGATCGCCAAAGCCAGAATCTCCAGCAAAGCACAGATGAGATTGACCGGTGGCCGTCTGGCATGAAACAGTTTGTCGGAGATGAATCCGTATGCGGCACATCCCACTATTCCCGCCAGCGGATTGAGCGCCAACAGCCCCCCCGCCTGAAGATCGGAATACCCTTTCGCTTCCTGCAGGTAAAGCATGCCCCAGCTGTTCATGCCGTATCGGGTCATGTACATGGTTGCACTGGCGAGTGCAAGCAGCCAGATCGAGGGCAATTTGAGAACCGAGAGCTGCATCTGCCAGGTCGACTTTGCTTTCGCAGGGCCGAGGACAGACGGGGCGCCATGATCATCCTTCCAATCTGCAACAGCCGGCAAACCCAAAGTCTGTGGCCGATCCTGCAGGAATGGATATATCGCAAAGGCGACTACGACACATAGGATCCCGGGTCCAACAAATCCGGCTTGCCAGCCCAAATAGGTTACCAGCGCGGTTGAGCCGACGAATATCAGCCCTTCGCCTATTGAATGGGCCGTGCTCCAGATCCCGTAGTATCTGCCGCGTTCCCGATTGCTGAACCATTGGGATAACGCCACGATGCCCGCAGGAGCTCCGAATCCTTGAAACCATCCGTTGAATCCCCACAGAACAACCCAAATCCACAGGAGAGTCGACCAGCCCATGGCGATGTTGGCCACTGCCGACAGGAGAATGCCGGTCGCCAGAAATCTCTTGATGTTGGCATGGTCTGCCAAAAAACCGTTGAACAATTTGCCAAAGGCGTAACCGTAAAAAATCGCCGATCCGATTATGCCAAGATCATCCGCAGTGAAGATGCCGCCATCGATCAGGGGTTTCTTGACGACCGACAAGCCCAGCCGGCACATGTAGGCAATGCCGTAGCCGAGGGTGATCGCCAGCATGACAGAGATGCGGTTGCGCTTGTAAAGCCGGTCGATTTGCTGCTTATCCGTGAGGAGAGGCTTGTCTTGCCCGGCTGCAAAAAACCGAAACAGATTTTTCATAAGCAGTCCAGCCTCTCCGCTGTTTGGAAGGGCCGGTTTCCCCTATGGAGAATCAGAGGGCCTGGAGCGGCATAGCCGCAACCAATTTGCTTGGCGCTCTTGGTGTCTTGGTGGTGAGGTTTTTAAAATGACACCACCAAGACACCAAGAACACCAAGAGCACAAAGATTTCTTGCGAAAAAGGCAAGGATTTGTACGTAAGTAGTACAGATCGCCCGGAAGCGTGCCACATAACGCTTTTACAGCACCGGGATAGGATGTGCGTTCATCCGAAAAAAGCCGAGTCCCTTGTCTACCGGGTTGTGGCGGCTCGGCCGGTTGGCTGGCTTTCCTTCCAGCCGTAGGCAGCCAGCATGATTTGGAACAACTGTGTGTTCGGGAAAAAGCCTTTCACCCGCTCCGCGCCCGGCCCCTGGGCCGCGACCAGAACTTCCTCACCTGTGTGTCCACCGTCGACACGAATTAGGGGTTTGGCAGGGGATGTCGTCTTAGCGCCGGCAATATCCGATGGCAGCAGCGCTTCTCCTTTGTTTCCGCCCCTCAATCGAGTGTCAAAAGAGTGGTCCGCAGTGAAAATAACCATGGTATCGCGTTTCGCGGTGTGGGCTGTCTGCTCGATGATCCGGTCCAGAAGGAGGGTACGATCCAGGCCTTGCTTTAGCTTGTCGGTGTGCAGGTCGCTCTCGACCATCAGGAAGAAGCCCTTCCGATTTCGGGACAGGATTTCAATTGCGCGTCGGACCGCTGCCTCCAGATCGAATTCGTTGGAGCCCAGAAGCACGATGGCGCGGCCAGAAGTCGGCTTGAATTCATCCAGGGACTTGAGGATGGCATAGCCCTTGCCGCGCAATCCCGCCTCAATGTCGCTGCCTGCGGCGGTCGAGGCATCGGCCAGGACTTTTCCCGCGGCACCGATAAGAATGTCGACTCCGTCGCCGTAGCGCGGCTTGAGAAGCTGCGCGAAAATCTCGCCCGATTTCCTACGGTCGTTCGAGTGGGAATAACATGCCGCGGCAGTCGCGCCGGTCACAACGTCGTTGGTAATGACGCCGGTGGACAGACCGTGCTCTTCGGCATACTCCAGAATTGTCTTCAGAAGTTCGCCGTCCTTCTTGCCACGCTCGGCGGAATCTGACTGTGAAATAACGCCGTTGTGGGTTTTATGCCCAGTAACTATCGCCGTCATGCCCGCAGCCGAGTCTGTAACCCAGGCCTTGGCTGAGGAGGTGTCCGACAATCCGATATGGGGCATCTGCTGAATGAAGAGTGATTGCGGCTTGCCCTTATATGCGGCTGCCGTGCTGATGACCGGAAGCCCGCCGGCATCGCCGATAAACAGGATCACGTTCCGGGCGCGCTTCTCGGCTGCCCAGAGCGAGGTGGAAAGGAGCAATACAACGAGAATGTACTTTTTCATGATGAATGAGCCCAAGGATTTTTCCCCGCGTTTTGAATTTTTGCGACGCAGCCTTAAACAGACCACCGCAAAGACGCAAATATGCCTGAAAAATCTTGCCGATAGGAACAAGATTTTCGAAGGAGTAATGCCGATGACTGAAGTCGTTGCCACAACAGGCTCGCTGCAGCAACAACTTTAGTCCATAGGGTCGGTGCAGGCACGAGGCCTGCACCGATTCGTCCACAAGGGATGAGGAGCCCTTACGCTCAGAAAGAGTAGCGCAGCGTGAACTGGATCTGCCGCGCCGTACCCGTTCCGATCTCCCGGTTCTGGGGCGAGGTAATTCGCCCGAAGGAAGCCAATGAGGTGAAGGTTGTACCAGGATTGGCAAAATGCGGCCGGTTAAAGATGTTGAAAAACTCGGCACGAAATGCGATTTTCTGCCCTTCATGGATCTTCACTGCTTTCTGAAAGGACAGATCCCATTGATTGACCCCCGGTCCGGTAGCAAGGCTGCGACCCGCATTTCCCCACGTGTTTTTTGCGGGTGTCGCAAACGCGGCCAGATTCAGCCAGTTACTTAGAGTCTGGTTGTCCGGGATAATCGAAACGCCCGGTACGCGATTGGGGCGCTGGCCGCTGCTGTTGCCGTCTAACATTTGCGAGGAACTCCGCGACATGCTGATGGTTAGCATCCGGCCCGTGCGTGTGGCCCAGATGCCGCTCATTTCCCATCCTCCCAGTACGGCGCCGGCGAAACCGCCACCCTGAAGGTAGCGCCTTCCCGGCCCGAACGGCAGTGCCCAGACAAAGTTCGTGGTGAAGGTGTGGCGGATGTCGTAGCTGCTGTTTGCCTTTTCCGCCTGACGGTTGTTCACGTTCTCCGGGGCCGTTGATTCGCCTCCGCCGACGTTGTTGTCGTTGAGGGCGTGGGACCACATATATTCGGATCCCATCTGAAAACCTCCGGCCATTCGCCGCTTTAAGGATACTTGCATGCCATTGAAGTTGCCATTGCCGTCGTCTCTCCTGGAATCGATCTTGCCAAAGCTCGACCAAGGGCGCTTGCCGGTGGCGGGATTGATATTGTTGATGTAACTGCGCGACATGATGTGGTGGGCGTTGTTGGCGGTGTAGCCGACTTGCATCGCCATCTGCGCGGGCAGTTCCTGCTGGATGGAAAGACCCCATTGCTGCGAGTACATGTCCTGCCGATCCCATTTTAGATGCCGCGGCGTCCGCCCCTCATTCACGAGCAGGCCGAGGAAGGGTTCGATCGGATAGGAGAGGCCGCCCGGGACGTCTGCGCCATCCAGAGAGTAGCTCTGCTCGTAACTTTCCGCGGGGCCAAAGACGTCGTCCACCTGGCCCGGACCGTAGAACATTCCGTAGCCGGCGCGGATGACCGTCTTGTTCTTGAGCGCTTCCGGAGCCCAGGCCACGGCGATACGCGGAGCGATGTTGTTGCGGTCAGGAAAGTAGGGCGCAGTACCTTGAGGCGCAAAGTTGCCCTTGGTTTCATCGAAGACTACCATCCGATCGTATCTTTCGCTCAACACGGAGTAGTACTCGTATCGCGCACCCAGGCTGAGGGTCAGGTTTGGACGGAGCTTGAATTCATCCTGGGCGTAAGCATAGTAGTATGTTCGGCGGGCACCCATTGTCGGCAACCCCCCATCTATGCTGATGCCGTCCAGCCGATTATTGATAAAGTCACTGATGCTGGCAAAGTCCACGCCGACTGCTTCGTTCCAGCCTACATTCATTCGAATCCTGCGGACTTCACCGCCGAACTTGAGGTTGTGACGGCCTCTGAAAATGCTGAAGTTATCGAGGACGGAAATGGTAGTCCCGATCTCTCGATTGAGATGGGCATCGTGTAGTTGGGTGAGCCCGGGGATGCCGAAGGATTCGACCGAAACACCGGTGTCATCCTCAATGCGAGGAACTCGATTGATGCCGAATCTCGTTTCGTTGACGATGGTGGGACTGAAGGTTCGTTGGAGCTGGAGTACAAGATTCTGTATCCGCTCGTCGTCGCCGTCATAATACTCCTTGCGCAAGCCTCCGGGGCTGAGTCCATGCGCCTCGTTGATGTTCCACCTGCCGAACAGTGTGGTCTTATTGGAGAGATTGTAGTCGATCCGCAGGGTCCCGGCATCCTCATTGTTCTTTATCGTGAAGTCCTGCACGGCATCGTCCACCAATGGATCTTTGGTCGGCCGGGTGCCAAGAGGATAGGCATCGATGATTTTCTTCAGCGCGGGTGATTTTGCGAGCACCTGGCTGCGAAGCAGCCCGCTGGGGACTTGTTCGGTGTACGTGGATCCCTGACGCTGGCGCAGACCCTCATAGTTGACGAAGAAAAACAGCTTGCTCTTTACGATCGGGCCGCCGAGGTTGCCGCCGAACTGGTTCAGCTTGAAAGGCGGCAGCTTCGGGCCGTCAAACACAGTCCGAGCGTCGAGCGCGCTGTTGCGGAGGTACTCAAAAACGCCGCCGTGCCATTCGTTGGATCCGGTCTTGGATACCAGGTGTACCTGTCCTCCCATGCCGCTCCCCGATTCGGCCGAGTAGAGCGAGGAACTCACCTTGAATTCCGCGATCGAATCCATGCTGACCACCAGGCGGACGTTGGAGCCATAAGTCGGATCCTTGATAGCCGTGTTGTCTATGCCATCGTAGGTCCAGTTATTGTCATCGTTTGCCCGCCCGACAAAACGGGTGGAGTCCTGGCTGCCAGAGCCGGTGTTCACGGCGCCCGGCGCGAGCAGCATGAGTCCCGCCCAGTGCCTTCCGTTGACAGGAAGCGATCCGATCTGGCTCTCCTGGATGACGGTGCCGAGTTCGGCCGAGTTGCGATCCAATGGCGCCACCGTGTCCCTAACCCCGATCTCGGTCGTCACCGCGGCAACCTCGAGCTGGGAATCGAGCGTCCTGGTCTGGCCGACGAGCAACTCGACCTTGTCATACCGGATTCCTTTGAAACCGACGGCGGTAATCGTGACCGTATAAGAGCCAATAGGCAGTTGCGGGATTGTGTAGAGTCCACTCTCGCCGACCACAATCTCCCGTGTCAGGCCGGTTTCCGCATGAACAACTTTAACAGTCGCCCCGTTTAGCGCTGCGCCTGAGGGATCGGTGATGCTTCCGGTGAATGTGGCGCGGTCCAGCTGCGCTGCTGCCGGCGCTGCCAGGCATAAGAGCACTATCAGGGCCATCAAACCCCGAAGTGGTGTTTTCAGAAATGGTTCTGGGTATAGCATTATTCTTGCGCCTTTCTTCAAATATGAGACCGCCAGGGTAGGATCTCGATGGATGGAAGTTCTGTTGCCGAAATTCGCAACACGAGTATTCCAGAAATAGCAGAGCGACTCTGCGGTTCCATCCTATCCTTACACCGGGGTAGGCGAGGCAACGGGGGCCTTCCTGCTGTGCAAGCTTTTGCTGGTCCGCAAGCCTGACTTGGTCCTCAAAAGAAGCAACATTCTCTCGTGGGATGACGTGCGGAACAGCAACGTGATCTTCCTGGGCCCGCCCAAGTTCAATCAGCTCCTTAGTGATCTTCCGACGGGGGATGGTTTTGCGATTGAGCGCGGCGCGATTCGCAATCCACACCCTCAGCCAGGTGAACAGGATGCTTATCGCAGCACATGGAGCGGGGATCAGATGCAGCTGCTAGAAGACTACGCTCTGATCTATCACCTCCCAGGCCTGTACGACCATGGCGAGATAATGATGTTGGGTTCGGCTTCAACCGAAGGGATATGGGCGGCTGCGGAGTATGTGACGCGGCCGGCCTACGCCAGGGATCTCGTCGACAGGCTAAAGCTTCCCTCCGGACGGTTGCCCCGCAGTTACCAGGTCATGATCCGCGTCGAGTTCAAGCAGCAGGTCCCCTGGAAGATCTCCTACGTGACCCATCGCGTACTGAAGCAGCCCTGGAATTCAGGCCAGGCAGCCCGAAGCCAGGCAGCTCGCTAGCATCCCGAGGCACAAACTTTTTAATATTCTCTGCGGGTTTGCTCTCCCAGGGCAGCAGGTGTGCGGGCTGCCAAAAGTCGAAACGAACTTGCGGGATCTATACCGTCGCAGATGCATGGCAACGAGGCCTTGGAGAGAGCAAATTCCATTGCAAACGTGTGCCCCGTGTGCTAAACAAAATGCCGGCTGCTACCAAATGATTTTGTTTTAGAATACGGGTGAAAAGCCGAAAAACGTCTAAAACGCACAACTGGGCGGCTCGGAATGTGAGAAGTTCAAGCTCAGAACCATTCATTGCCGGCCGCCCAATAATGAGGAGGAGCCACTGCGTGAAGAAACGCTTGAATGTCGGGGTCATAGGTCTAGGGCGCTTGGGCCGGGTGTATGCAGCGGATCTAGCCCAGCGCGTACCGAATGCAAACCTGATTGCCGTGGCAGATCCGCAAGCAGATCTCGCCGAGTCGTTTGCCAGAGACTACGGTGTTTCCAGGTGGTACAAAAGCCATCACGATTTGCTTGGCGATAAAGAGATTTCTGCAGTGGCCGTTATTACCCCTACAAGCACGCATGGGCAAGTCGTGATGGATGCCGCAAAATGTGGCAAAGCCATCTTTTGCGAAAAACCAATATCGACATCGCTCGAAGAAGCCGCGCAGATGCTCAAGGTAGTTGAAACCACAGGAGTGTTTCTCCAGATGGGCTTCCAGCGGCGATTTGATGCCGGATACGTGGGTGCAAAAAAGAAAATCGAGGCAGGAGCCATCGGCACTCCCGTGCTCATGACCTCGACTTCGCGCGATCCCTTTCGCCCGCCGCTGGAGTTCTGCGATCCCAAAGTCAGCGGCGGTTTGATCGCCGACATGGGCATTCACGATTTTGATCTGGCACGAATGTACATGGGGGATGTAAAGAGTGTACATGCCATCGGCGGGGTTCTGGCTTATCCAGAAATGAAGCCGATCGGCGATATTGACAACGCGATCATCAGCATGGTTTTTGAGAATGAGACGCTGGGCGTCGTGCATTTGAGCCGGAATGCCGTTTTCGGCTACGACATTCGCGCTGAAATCTGGGGGACGAAAGGGTCCCTGCAGATCGGCTATCTCCGCGAGATTCCCATACTGGTCATGACCAAAGAAGGAATCACCCATGACGCCGTGCCGCACTTCATGGAACGGTTTGAAAAAGCCTATCTCACTCAAATCCAGGATTTCGTGGATAAGGTGCTGAACGATCAAGAACCATCCATCACTGGAGCGGACGGCGTTGCCGCGCTGAGGATAAGCCTTGCGGCTACCAAATCCTTTCACGAGGGCCGTCCTGTCGATGTAAGGGAGATATAAGTCACGTAATGAAGAATCCATTTCATTTTTTTGCTACAGGTGAAGATCGTCCCCTTCTTAGTGATCAGGAACAGATCGCCAGGCTCTACAAACGAAACCGGATAACGATCATGTTGGCAATCACGGTCGGTTATGGAATTGCTTACATGTGCCGTCTGGGTCTGTCGGTCGTCAAGAAACCGCTGATCGATGGCGGCATTTTTTCGGCGGATCAACTGGGCTTGATTGGCTCTGCCATATTCTATGGTTATGCCTTCGGCAAATTGATCAACGGCTTTTTGGCAGATCATGCCAACATTAAAAAGTTCCTGGCTGCAGGCATTCTGCTTTCTGCACTGATCAACCTAGGCATGGGCTGGTCAAGATTACTGTGGGTTTGGATTATCCTTTGGGCATTTAACGGCTGGTTTCAGGGATTCGGAGCTCCCGCTGGCATAGTGTCGCTATCCCAATGGTTCAGCAATCGGGAACGGGGAAGATATTACGGGATCTGGAGCACTGGGCACCCACTAGGCGAAGGCTTGACCTTTATCGTCTCTTCCGCATTGGTAACCTTTTTTGGCTGGCAGGCTGGTTTTGTTGGACCCGGAATGGTGAGTGTTGTGGTCGCCTTGTGTGTGTACCTTCTCATGCAGGACCGTCCGAGGACTCTGGGCCTGCCGGCTGTTGCGGATTGGAAGAACGATCACGCAACCGTCCCCGCCGGTGAAAGGAAGCCCAAGACAACGTGGCAGATGCAGATTTCCATTCTCAAATTGCCCTCGATCTGGGTGCTTGCCTTGGCCAGTGCAACCATGTACATGACCCGTTACGGCATGAACAGCTGGGGCATGCTTTATCTGCAGGAAGCGAAGGGGTATTCCGATCTCCAGGCGGGCGGTTTGCTGGCGCTCAACCCCGTGGCGGGAATAGCGGGCTGCACTGCGTACGGATTCATCTCCGACAAACTGTTTCACGCGAGACGTCCACCCCTCAATCTCATCTGTGCCTTGCTGGAAATCCTGGCTTTGTCGATCATGTTTTTCAGCCCCCCCGGGCACACGTATCTTCTCAGTATGGCATTTTTAGTTTATGGCGTTGCCATAACAGGGCTCGTGACCTCGGTCGGCGGCCTGTTCGCTGTAGATATAGCGCCGAAGAAAGCGGCCGGTGCGGCCATGGGCTTCATCGGTGTTTTCAGCTATATCGGAGCGGCCATTCAGGAGCGCATCAGCGGCTTCCTGATCGGGCACGGAACAAGCGTCGTAAATGGTGTCAGGCAATACGATTTCCATAACGCAATTATTTTTTGGCTTGGAACGTCCATTGTTTCGATGATTCTTGCAGCATCTTTGTGGCGTGCGAAAACAAGCGATTAAATGGGGAGGGGACGGGTGAGCATCGATTTCTTCTATGATTTGGTCATTCTCGGCAATTACACAAAGGATACAATCGTTTCCGCAGCGGGAACGCGGAGGGTGGATGGCGGCGGATTCAATTACGGCGCTCATGTCGCATCCATGATGGGCCTGAAGGCAGCTGCCGTAACTCGGCTGTCCATGGAAGACATCCGTGTAGTAGATGCCCTGGTTCGGTTGGGCGTGGCTGTGTATCCCACTTACACCTCCCATTCAACCACCATGACTTTGTTTTATCCGACTTCCAACGTGGACGAGCGCATTTTAACCGTAACGGAAACTGCCGGAGATTTCACGGCCGATCAAGTCAGAGACCTGAACGCCCGGGCATTTCTCATCAATGCATCGATTCGCGGCGAAGTTGGGCTGGAGGTAATCCGGGAATTGAGAAGAAAAGATGCTCTGCTCGCCGCAGATGTGCAGGGTTTCATTCGAATCCTCAATTCAGACGGCACGTTGGCAAATCAACCATGGCCGCAGAAGGAGCAGGTTCTATCTCAAATCGACATCCTGAAAACCGATGCGGTGGAAGCGGAAATGCTGACGGGTCTGGCCGAGATAAAAGAAGCAGCGCGTGTCATCGCCGCCTGGGGGCCTAAGGAGATCGTGCTGACCCATCGCAATGGAGTGCTGGTCTTTGCCGGCAATCAGTTTTACGAGGCGGCGTTTTGTCCGCAAAAACTAGTCGGGCGCAGCGGGAGGGGAGATACCTGTATAGCTTCGTACGTGTGCCGACGATTAACCGCCCCTCCAGAGGATGCAACCATCTGGGCGGCGGCCGTAACCAGTCTGAAAATGGAAGCCGAAGGACCCATTAAAACAAAGATGGCTGATGTAGAAGAAGTGATTCGCCGGATGTACAAAGCATAGACGCATCGGGGCGCGGTACGGCCTTTACAGAGCGCCGGGCGGCTTGAAAGAATGCCGCGCATGAACCCACATCGCGCGAGAGCCACTACTGCGACTGCCTGCGCCACTCACTTCCTTCATGACGGGCTCTGCGACCTTCTATACGTCATGTTCCCGCTGCGGGCACGGGAATTCTCGCTCTCGTTTGCCCAGGTCGGACTCCTCAAGACGAGCTATTCCGGCGCGATGTCGCTCTTCCAGATTCCGGCCGGTCTCCTGGCCGAGCGATGGGGCGAGGCCCGCTTGCTGGCCGGCGGAACGCTCGTTTGTGCCCTGGGGTTTCTGGCGCTCGGCAAGGTGACGCAGTCACAGGAGGCGCCGTGGGGAAATTCGTTTGTGGAGCGGCGGCAGAGCGGCTTGGCATCATTCGGACCGTAATCCTCACCGAAGCCGGCACCGGCCTCGGGATCCTGGCCGTGCTGGTCATCCCGCTCCGGCCAATTCTGGTGTTGCTCCCAGCGCTCGGCGTGGCGCTCAACGGGACATCGTCGGTGCTCTACGGGACTGTTGCCGACCTCGTTGTGCCTGAGCGGCGCTCGCGCGCCTATGGGCTCTTCTACACGCTCGGCCTCGGCTCAGGCGCACTGGCCCCGACTCTCTATGGATTCGTCTCGGATTGGGGTGGCGTAGCGCTCACTCTGGCCGTAGTTGGATTTGTGGTGATGATAACGATTCCCCTTGCCAGGCTTCTGCAACTGCCTCTTGTGAGCGATCCCACGCGCGGGAGTTAGCGCGGACATACGGAGAGTGGCTGTCCTGCTCGGAACCCAGCGGTATCAGACTGAACGGCATTCCCCTCTCTTACTGGATCCGTGCTCGGCTTGGGATCGCTTCATTTATCCAGAACGAGAGAACCCGCTGGTTTCCAGTTGTCCAGCATGCTTGCCACGTTCGAGATCTCTTCTGAATGCAGGCCTGGAGGTGAAGCGATTCTCTTTTCAAGAGTTCGAGCGAGCAAGAATATAACACGTGTAAATATTCTTGACATTACATTCCGCCCAGCTTTAGAATTAAAAAATCTAAAGATTTTATCTGATCGCGTTGAATGTGTAGGTTTAAAGTGAGTTTTTTGACCTTGAAGGTGGTTCAGTGTTTTTTTGTTAACCCAGGACACACGTTTGCAACCATAATCCCGGGCCAACTTTTCGTGAAACGAACAAAAATCTCAAAAAGGGAGATTACTTCATGAGCAAAAATCTTTTGGCAGGTTCCCTTATACTTGTTGCACTTGTCGCGCTTGCGGTGTTTGGCGCGGGCTTTCAGGCATTTTCGCCGGGCCAACGGACGTTGATGTTTGCTCACAATGTCTGTCCGGGCCAGTGGGCAGATCGTTTCGAGCGCGCCCTTTCGACGGGTATGCCGCTTGTCATCGAACTCGACCTTAGGTGGGTTCCGAACCCGAAGACTGGGAAAAATGAGTGCCTCCTATGTGTCACCCCCAGAAGCACAAACATCACCGGTAACGAACCTACTTTGAAGTCGTTTTTCTTCGAGCGTGTGCGGCCCATTGTTGAAAAGGCGCTGAAGGAGAATAACAAAAAGAACTGGCCGCTCATTATGATGCACATGGACATCAGTAACGATACACCAGAGCATCTTGAGTTTATTTCGAAACAAATCGGCGAATACGAGAATTGGCTGACAACGGCGGTGAAGACGAAGAATCCAGCGGATAGGCCACCTCTTGACGTAAAACCTTTGATGATACTTTCGTACAGTTATATAGTTGACAACAAAGTAGAGTACTTCTACAACCGGCTGCCCATCGGCGGCAAAATCCTTGTGTTTGGAACCGCCAAACTGTCGATGCCGCCCGGCGAAGGTCTCACCCCTCAGCAAATTAAGGGACTCCGATTGCCGATGAAGCCGGAAGAACTGGTCAAAGAGCCGGCATCTAACTACCGCCGCTGGTGGCACAATTCTTGGCATTATATCGAGGGGGACCCGTACACTGGGGAATGGACCCCCGAAAAAGAAGCGCGGCTGAAGGCTTTCGTAACCTACGGCCACAAGCTGGGCTATCTTGTCAGTTTTTATTGTCTTAACGGCATTGATCCTGAAGCTGGCAAAGCTCAGGGTTGGGGTCCAGACTATAACTTCGGTTCGCTTCAAGAGGCCACGATTCGCTGGAAGGCAGCCGCCAAGGCCGGAGTCGATTTCGTCTCGACGGATCAGTTTGAAGAAGTCGCCAAGATCCTTAAAAGCGGGAGATAACAACTTGGCTGAATTGGCAGCGGGCGCTTCAGTTGCACGGGAAATGCTCAGCAGTGTTGGGAGCCACGAAGCGAGATCCTGGCGAAAAGTCGCGCCTGTTTTTAAGGTGCCGATCATAACAGATTTGCTTTCACCCTCCGGGGCAGAGACAAAGCTAGTCGCTGCCCGGAGGTCGCACCATAGCGGATGCAAGTAGGCTACCACCCGCAGAACGGGTGGCTTTAGGGGGCCTCCCAGAGGGAGGCGTTGGGCTTGGTACGGCAACGGAAGCAACCACGAATAACACGAATCAAAAACAGCCACGAATTTCACGAATTACACGAAATTGCAGCCAACAACTCAGGTTTCGTACAATTCGTGCAATTGGTGGCGGCCTCTTTCGTGCAATTGGTGGAATTCGTGGCTGATTCTCGAATGCCCCCGGAACGGCAGAGCCTTTTCGTGTCTCACCGCCAGAGGCGGTGGTTTGCCCCAATGGAATTACTCCGTCTTATCAAAGGGTGTTGCTGACAGTTTGCGCCGCCAGCAAACCGGGCGCGCCCGCTACGGGGCCGAATGCGCCCGGCAGCGCTGCGTGTGCACAAAACACCATTAAATTCAAAGTATGTTAAGGGAGGGTTTATATGAAGACTCGAAGAGCGATTTTGTTTTTACTCGCGGCGCTGTGCCTGCCCATGGTCTATCCAACAAGCCGTGCGAACGCCCAGGGCAATCCGTTTTTCACCGTTCGCCGAGTCTTGCTTCTCAGCATCGATGGCTTTCATGCCATCGACTTGGCGTATTTCGTTCGATCGCATCCAGATTCCGCCCTGGCTCAACTTTGGTCGGCGGGCGTGACCTACACTCAGGCTTCCTGCGCCAAGCCTTCGAACTCCTTTCCGGGCCTGTTGTCCATTGTTACCGGAGGATCGCCGAGGTCAACGGGCGTGTGGTACGAAGGGGCCTACGCGCGTACCCTCTCGCCTCCCGGGTCCAATTGCAAGACCGTGGGCACAGAGGTCGTCTGGGACGGTTCCCTTGACAAAGACAGGAAAGCGATCGATGGAGGAGGAGGAATCGATCCGGCCAAACTTCCCCTTGACCCGAGCAGAGGATGCGTCCCCGTTTATCCGCACAGCTTTCTCAGGGTGAATACGATATTTGAAGTTGTCCACTCGGCCGGAATGCGTACAGGGTGGATCGATAAGCACCAATCCTACGAGATGGTCAATGGCCCTTCCGGCCAGGGTGTGGATGACTTTTTCGGGGCAGAAATCGGTGCCAGCGGGGGATCGAGGGGCGTGGCGGCCGCGGAAGCCTACGACGATATGAAAGTCCAGGCAATCCTCAACGAAATTGACGGGAAGGACCATACCGGGACGAAGTCGGTGGGAGTACCGGCGCTTTTTGGCATGAGCTTCCAGGAAGTCAGGTTCGCGCAGGCGACGGCCGGCGGTGGCTACACGGACGCGAGTGGCACGCCGAGCGCAGCTTTACTGGAAACTATCAGTCACACGGATCAGTCGATCGGCAAATTGGTGAGCGCGTTAAAGGCGCGGGGTCTGTTGGATTCGACTCTGATCGTCATCTCCGCAAAGCACGGCCAGGCGCCTATAGACGTAAGCAAGCGCCGGCTCATCCCCGATACCATAATCCCCGATATGATCAATCGGGTGGAGAGCGGCCTTATTGCCCTCGCCTACCAGGACGGTGATCTCTGCTCGATTTGGCTCACCGATCAGAGCAAGACCGGCAAGGTCGTCGAGATTTTGAGCCAGCCCGCCAACCAGGCAGCGGCCGGCATCGAGAAGATTCTCTGGGGGGAGTCTCTGAAGTTGATGATAACTGACCCACTCAAGGACAATCGCGCCCCGGACATTGTTGTAATACCGAACCTTGGGGGGATATACGCTGCTGCCGAGGACAAGGTCATGGCAGCGCACGGTGGTTTCCACGAGGAAGATACGCATGTCGCGCTGCTCATTGCTAATCCGGGACTCGCGCACGGGGTGATCAAAACCCCCGTCGAGACCACGCAGATCGCGCCCACGATTCTCAGGGCTTTAGGACTTGAGCCCGGAACTCTGCAGGCGGTGCAAATCGAGAAGACGGGCGTTTTGCCGGGACTATTCGTCGAAGCTGGTTCCTGGTTGCGAATGCTGTCCTCCCGGTAGGCCCGAGTTGGCAACTTATAGCACATTAGATCTCTCCTGACATGACATCCTATGCGAGTTGTGTATCCCCGTAGAGCTCGTGCGGAAGGCGTTCATCTTCTGTTTATCTGGCGTTTGCTAGAGTAACTTCGCTAGAACTCTTCGTCTGTCACTTATGTGGTTGATCCGATACATGCCCACTCTGTTTGGGCCGGATTCCCTCATTCCCAGTCACATCCTTGGCAGGGAGGCAAAATGAAACTTTTAAGGGCAGTATTCATCACGGCGGCTCCTCTCATGTTCCTTGGCCTTCTATCTGATTGTTACGCGCAAGCGCGGATTTCGGTGTACAACTCGCCGGAGCCTATCACCTTTGACGGACTTTTGACGGAGCCCTGCTGGCAGAAGGCCCAGGTGATTTCGGACTTCCGCCAGCGTGATCCGCACGAGGGAGAACCCGCCACTGAGAAGACCGAGATACGAGTTGTTCTCTACAAGAAGACCTTGTACATCGGAGTCGTTGCTTATGATTCAAATCCAGACTTGATCGTGGCCAAAGAGATGAAGCGCGATGGCGCCGTGGAGGCGGACGACAGCATTACAATCGTTCTGGATACGTATCTCGATCATCGGAATGCCTTCTATTTTGCCTTCAACGCCAACGGGGCCCGGAGGGATGGGCTCATTGTCGATGAAGGCATGATAATTGCGCCTAAAGGCGGAACAGACGTCGAGCAACTGAACGCCGACTGGAATGGGATCTGGGATGTGAAAGCAGCCGTCACAGACACAGGCTGGCAGGCTGAGGTGATGATTCCCTTGGATACGCTTCGCTCTAAGAGCAACCAGCAAGTTTGGGGAATCAACTTCCGTAGAATTATATGCAGGAAGCACGAGGAGGCGCTCTGGCAGGCCTGGCGCCGGAACCTCGGCATATTCAGAATCTCCGAAGCCGGGCTGTTGGATGGCATGCCCAATTTCCAACTCGCCCATCGCTATGAGGTCCATCCTTTCGTTTCCTTTGCCGTAACCGAGACCCTGCCGCCGAATGCAACGCCGACCTCAGACCTGGTGAACGAACACCCCGTGAAATTTGGTGCCGACGGCAAGGTCAAGTTGTCTGAAAACCTGACCGCTGATCTGACGGTCAATACGGATTTCGCACAGACCGAAGTGGATCAGGCGGTGGTGAACCTCACTCGCTTTCCCGTCCTGTTCCCCGAAAAGAGAGACTTCTTCCTGGAAAACGCCGGCTTCTTCGATTTCGTTCAGCCCGCCGGCAACAAGGTGTTCTTCAGCCGGCGCATCGGCCTCTCTCCGGCCGGAGACCCCACGCCGATTGATTTCGGGGGTAGAGTCACAGGCAAGATTGGCCGGTTTGATGTAGGGCTCCTGAACGTCCAAGCCCGAGAGCAAGGGTCAGATCTGCCCGCCACAAACTTCACCACCATCAGACCCAAGTACGGCATTCTCAAAAAGTCGTACGTGGGCGCTATTTTCACCAATGTGTACAACACGCGAGACGGAAACCGCAACCAGGTTTTCGGACTCGATGGGGTCATGCGATTCACAAACTTCTTTAAGCAGAATCTGTCTGTTTCTTCCTCGATCGCTCTATCTTCAACCCCGGGCCTAAAGGGGGACAATGCTTCCGGCTATTTTGGCGTCTCGTATCCCAATGATTGGGTGGAAGCATTCTTCAACTACGGTTTTGTCCAGAAGAATTTCAACCCTGAGCTGGGATTCATGGAACGCGGTTCGGTAGAGCAATACTCAGCCAAATGGACCTTCCAGCCCCGGCCTCCAGCTCCTTGGAACAAGGTGATTCGCCAGCTTGCCTTCAAGCCTCTTGAGATGATACTCTACAAGACCCTCCCTACCCACCAAATGGAATCGCTCAAGCTGGAGTCCCGGCCGATTGGCGTGCTCTTCCAGACGGGCGATGAATTCGAAGTCAACATTCAGCGCTACTTCGATCGGCTGGACGAGGATTTTAACATCTTCAGGAACGTAGTGATCCCCAAGGACAGGTACTGGTGGACCATTTACCAGCTTCAATTCAATACGTCCAACAAACGGCGCTGGAACATTACCAAAGCAGATATTCAGTGGGGACGTTATTACAATGGGAAAATGACAACCTTCAACTTTGACGGTGCTGTCAGATTCACGAGCCACTTCAGCCTTGGCGGCGGTGATGTTATAAACTGGGCAACCCAATTTCAGGGGGCGTCCTTCACAACTCACGCGCCTTACGCACGCGTTGCGTATGCGTTGAGCAATCGCGCCAACCTTCAGGTCTTCACGCAATGGAACAATAAGGATAGAACTGTTGATGTCTACGTTCGGTTGCACATCATTCCGAAGATCGGAAGCGACATATACGCGGTATTCAACCAACTCGTCGATACCACCGGGCTGCGCCGTACCAATATGGGGAGGGCCATACGCGGAAAGGTGATACCCGGATTTCTGTTTTGAGCACTTCCTGATAACTTCGAGAGGCTTTCGGATTTTGATATCAGCCCGGCACTTCACGAGCCCGGCACAAGTGAGGCAATTGAGCGCAAGTTCTAGTGCAACGACGCTGTTTCTGCAGGAAGTCCTGTCGTACCCGCAGCAAATCGGCGCCATCTTCCCCAGTTCGAAGAACCTGGCCAGCGCCATGGCGAATTGGCTGCCGGCCGACCCCGATGCGTTTGTGCTCGAACTCGGCCCGGGCACTGGCGTTGTCACACAGACCCTGCTCGAACGCGGGCTGCGGCAAGACCGGCTCGTGGCGATTGAGAAATCCGCCCGGCTCGCCAACCTGGTGCGCCAAAGGTTTCCCCATGCCCAGGTCATCACCGGCGACGCGTGTAACCTGGACAAGCTCCTGAGAGAAAATACCCGAGAAATTGATTCCGTGGCCGTGGTCATCTCCAGTCTGCCGCTGCGCATTTTCTCAGCCGACGCGGCAGCGGTTCTGGCCCGGAAAGTCCGCTCCATCCTGCAGCCTGAGGGCAAGTGGGTCCAATACAGTTACTACCTCGGCAGCAGCCATTCTCAAGCGACTGCGCATTTCCGGCTCCTTGCTTCGGACGTCGTCTGGTGGAACCTTCCGCCCGCCCGGATCAGTGTCTATCAGAAGGAGCCACTGCGCTAGCCACGCCAGGACCAACCTGCGAACCACGAGCCGCGAGTTGCCCGAGGAAACAAACCCGTGAAAGGCAATGCACACGTTTGTCAAGACCTTTTTGTGATTTTTAGGGGAGGGCCCTTCCGCAATGGCGATAGATCTCGCGAATCACCGGCTATTTCTCGGGTGCTGGCACAATCTGATGGTGGTGATGGACAGTGGTTCGGGTAAGGTCGTAACGAGGGTGCCTATCGGTGATGAAGTGGATGCCATCGCATATGACCCAGCCACAAAGCTGGTCTTCGCCTCCACTCGCGATGGGAAGGTCACAATTGCTCGCGAAGAAACTCCCGACAAACTGACGGTCGTGCAAACGCTCGCGACTGCCGTGGGCTCAAAGACGATGGCTCTCGATCGGAGGACACACAACATCTACCTGGGGGCTGCCGATTCCGAAGCTCCTGCCGCCCAGGCACCCGGTGCGGCCAAGTCGCGCCCCAAGATGGTGCCGGGTTCTTTCAGAGTTCTCGTTTTCGCCACTGAAGTGGGGAAATAGATGGTCTGGGCACGGCGCGCCGTGCCCTCTGCCTTTCCATTAGTTCCGGCTTGGCCGGAGGGCTCACAGGTTTTGACAATGCCGGGACTAGCCTCTCCATTTTGATTCTTTGATGCTCCGAGTCTGCGATCTCCTATTGGGATCCTTCTGGGTAATCTGCCGTGTAGGTCCGCTTTACCTCGAACGGCACGGCGAGTTGGGTGTGATGATGCGCGCACCCGCTGCCGCGGATAGCAAACCCGCGAAAGCCAAAAAACCAACAAAAAGGTCTTGACAAACGTGTTCATTAAAGCGTAGAGATGCTTCCAGAAGTAAGAACCTTACCAAACGAAGGAGTTGGGGTCAAAGATGACACCGTTACTTTGTTAGAGCGTGTCTTGGAGATACAGCACATGAAATCCACACGTTTGCTGTTTTGCGTCTGCGTCGCGCTTTCAGCCGCGCTGACGTCGTTTGGTCAAGTTCCACAGGCATTTCCCGGCGGCTACGCGCTACCGAACGGCTGGCGCTTAACCCCGCTAGGCAAAGCGATCCCTACCGAGGACATGATCTTAAAGGCCTTGCCGGCGCCGGATGGGAAAGCGGTCATAACTCTCCACTCGGGATTGAGCCCCCACGGAATCCTGGTGATCGATGCGAAAGCCGAGGCTGCGGTTCAGCGGATTCCGCTGAAATCGGCGTGGCTCGGCATGGCGTGGCATCCCGATGGAAAGAAGCTCTACGTTTCCGGTGGCAACGCAAGCGGACAGGACAACCCCACCCGCGGGCCAATCTATGTATTTTCCTACGCAGGTGGGAGGCTCTCTCCGCAGCCGGTAGCCACTCTGGAAGAGACCACCATCGATAAGGCGCAACTTTACTGGTCGGGACTGGTGCATCACTCGAAGAAGGACTTGCTGTTTGCCGCAAACCGAGGCACCGGCCGCAGACCAAGCAATATCGTGGTGTTCGACACCTCGTCCGGGAGTATTGTCAAGCGGATTCCGGTTGAGATAGCTCCTTACGAGCTTGTGCTGAGCGACGACGGCGGCACGCTCTTCGCTTCGAACTGGGGAAGCGATTCAGTGAGTGTCATCGACGTCGCCACGCTGCGAGTCACAGCGACAGTTTCGGTGGGCGACAATCCGAATGACATGGTCCTTTCCAAAGATGGCCGCCTGTTTGTCGCTTGCGCAAACGACAACACCGTTGTGGTGGTCGATACGCGCAAGCGGCAGGTGATCGAAAAGATTGCAACTGCGCTCTACCCGCGCGCGCCGGAGGGCTCCACGCCCGACGCCCTCGCACTCGATCGTGCAAATGAGATGCTGTTTGTTGCCAATGCGGACAACAACGACGTGGCTGTGATTCGGGTGGCCGACCCGGGCCACAGCGAGGTCCTCGGTTTTCTGCCCTCCGGCTGGTATCCCTCGGCGCTTGCGCTGTTGGGAGGCAAACTCTACGTAGGAAACAGCAAGGGGCTGGGATCGTTTTCAGATGTCAAAGGCCAATACGTCTTGGCGTCGGGTTTCGCGGCTAATAGAGTCAGAGCCCTTCATCTCACGAAAGGGAGCGTGAACATCGTTGACCTTTCAAAGCTCGCAGAGAATCTCCGCCAGTGGACGAAACAGGTGTATGAGAACTGTCCGTACCGGGACGAGCAGCTTGCGGCAGCCAGAACTCCCACCGTCCCCTCGATTGTGCCGCCTGAAGTGGGTGCGGGGTCGGTGATCAAGCACGTTCTGTATATCATTAAGGAAAACCGCACTTACGATCAGGTGCTTGGCGATCTCGCCAAGGGCAACGGAGATCCCCACCTGGCACTCTTCGGCCGCAAGGTCACACCGAATCAGCACGCGCTGGCCGAGCAGTTCGTACTGCTTGATAACTTATTCTGCGACGGTGAAGTAAGCGTTGATGGCCATTCGTGGTCCGACGGGGCGTATGCCACGGACTACAACGAGAAGCTCTGGCCGCCCAGGTACGGCGGTCGGAGCATCAATGCAAATGAGTCAAATGCTGCGATTCCGAGCAGCGGCTACCTGTGGGACCTCGCGCGCAAAAAGGGACTCACCTACCGCAGCTATGGCGAGTCCGCATCGCGCGTGAGCGATGGAACGACCATGGATGCCGCGCCCGGCGCGCTGGGTCTTTACGGACACGTGGCGCCACATTTCGGCGGGCGGAATGCGCGCGACACCGAGAGGGCCGCCGAATTCCTGCGGGAATTCGATGCATACGAACACGACTATGACAGTACCGACCCGGGAAAGCGCCTGCCTAACCTGACGGTCATGGCTTTGCCCGAGAACCATACCAATGGGACCCTCCCCGGAAGCTATTCCCCCATCGCGATGGTGGCGAGCAACGATTTGGCGGTTGGCATGATCGTAGAGCGCGTTACCCACAGCCGCTACTGGCCCGAGATGGCGATCTTCATCATTGAAGATGACGCACAAGATGGGCCCGACCACGTCGATTCGCGCCGCACTGCAGGCTTCGTCGTTAGCCCCTATATCCGCCGTGGCACGGTCGACAGTACGCTGTACACCACCAGCTCATTCCTCCGCACCATTGAGTTGCTGTTGGGTCTTCCCCCGATGAGCCAGTACGATGCCGCCGCGCCGCCGCTGTACGCATCCCTGGGGGTAAAGGCCGATCCTACGCCGTTTGAGGCGCTGAAGGCACAGGTCGACTTGAACGAGAAGAACACGCCTACCGCATACGGTGCGCGCCGTTCCATGAAGATGGACTTCGATGAAGTGGACCGGGCCCCCATGGCCGAATTGAACGAAATCCTCTGGAAAAGCATCCGTGGAGCGAATTCACCTGTGCCGGCGCCAGTCCACCGCTTCCGGTTTTCCAGCCGCTAAGGAGCTATGGAGGCCGAGATTAAGAACGAACACCTAACGCTAAACGAAGGAGGAGAATAACATGCTGGTACATTTACGCACCGCCATTAATTGTTGTCTACTACTAGTGCTGCTGTTGCTTCCACTCCCGGGTCTTGCTCAGGGCGTCGCCACGGTCCTGGGAACCGTCACAGACCAGAGCGGCGGAGTCGTGCCAGGATGCAAAGTGGTTCTGGAGAACCTTGAGACTGGGGTGTCGGCAACCACCCAAACGGATGGAAATGGTCTTTACCGATTCCTGGAGGTACGAATCGGCCGATACCGAGTGGTTACCGAGGTTCTCGGCTTTAAGTCCGTGACGACGGACGCCTTTATCCTCACCGTGGACGCACGCCAACGTGTGGACCTCACTCTGCAGGTTGGAGCAACCACCCAGACTGTCGAGGTGACTGGCGCCGCCGCGGCTCTGGAGACCGATTCCAGCAACCGTGGGCAACTGATCCTGCATGATGCAGTCGTCGATCTGCCGCTGAACGGCCGATCCTACGCCGACCTGTCGCTGCTGTCGCCCGGCGTTCGGCAGTCGGTTTTGGGCAACATGGCTAAGCGCGAGGCTTCCTACAATGTCAACGGACAACGGGCCGCATACAACAATTTTATCCTGGATGGGGTCGACAACAACGCCTACGGCACTGCCAATCAGGGCTTCTCCAACCAGGTGATTCAAGCCGCTCCGGATGCCGTGCAGGAAATCAGGGTGGATACGAACAATTACAGCGCCGAGTATGGCCGGGCAGGTGGAGCGGTCATCAACGCCGTGGTGCGGAGCGGCACGAACGTGTTCCATGGCTCGGCCTGGGACTTCCTGCGCAATACCGTCCTGAACGCGACGGGGTTCTTCCAGCCGCTCGGCCGCGTCAAGCCCCCGCTGATCCAGAATCAATTCGGCGCTACGTTCGGCGGTCCGATCCTCAAGAATAAGATGTTCTTTTTCGCGGATTACGAAGGCGTCCGAAGTGTTTCACGTACATTGAGTTACCTTACACTTCCGACCCAGGCCCAGCGCGCCGGCAACTTCGGTATTCCTATTCTGAACCCTTATACCGGTGTGACATACTCCAACGGAGTCATCCCCGCCTCGGCGATCACCGCGTTCGGGCAGAAAGTATTGAACGACCTGCCACCCCTGAATCTCCCGGGGACGTCCAACAACCTCCAAGCCTTCCCACGAACCCGAGACCAGATCGATAAAGGCGACATCCGGATCGATTATCACCTCAGCGACAAGTTGACGCTGTTTGGCCGGTACAGCCACAGGCTGTCGACTTCCGACGCAGAGTCCGCGTTGCCGGGCCCTTCCGGCATGGGCAACGTGACCAAACGGGCGTATAACCAGCAGATCGCTGTTGGGGCGACCTGGATCATGAGCCCTCGCTCGTTGCTGGACGTGCGCTTCGGGATGACGAGGACCCAGGGGGAAGATGTCAGGGAGCGTGAAATAGACGACACGCCAAGCATTTTAGCTATGTACGGAATCACCGGACTCCCCGACAGCAAGCCGATTGCAGGCGGGATTAACCGGCAGGCAGTCAACGGGTTTAGCAATTTCGGACGCGATAGCGGCCAACACCAGTTCCCTAATGTCATCAACCCAAAACTGAGCTTCTCGCAGACCGCAGGGCGGCATACGATCAAAGCCGGCTTCGAATACCAAGCCATCAACACGGAACTCGTCGATTTCAATCCGCTGTATGGGGCGGACACGTACGCAGGCCAATTCAGCCGCCCCAAAGGAGCAAGCAGCAACTCTGTTTATAATATGGCAGATTTTCTGTTTGGTGCGCGGGCTTCCTATCAACTGACCAGCCCTGACAGCCCTGGCGTTTTGCAGTACCGGCAACGGATGTACTTCGCCTACGTACAGGATGATTTTAAAGCGACGCAAAGGCTAACGCTCAACCTTGGGCTCCGTTGGGAGTACGGCACGCCCCCGTGGGATAGCAACAATCATCTCAGCAACTTCGACCCGGCCACCAACAGCCTGATCCTTGCGAAAGACGGATCCATGTACGACCGTTCCTTGGTTAACCCCAGCCGGCTGAACTTCGCTCCGCGCTTCGGAGCTGCTTTTAATCTCACTCCGAAGACCGTCATCCGCGGCGGTTATGGCATCAGCTATGTGCATTTCCAGCGCGCCGGTAATACTAATCTGCTCGGTTACAACGGCCCATACGTCGTGAGTGTCACGGCTAATCAGTTGCCCTCGCAGGGAGTTTGCGTTTCTCCCGATTCCCCGTGGAGAACCTGTTTCCGTCCCACGCCGATGGGTTACCCCGCTAATTTCGCCGTTCCGGCAAACTTCAACCAGGCTGGTACGAGCATACGTTTTCTGCCGAAGGACTCCCCGACTACGTACGTTCAGACTTGGTATCTCAGCGTTCAACGGCAGATTACACGTGATCTAGTGCTCGACCTAGCCTATGTTGGCAACCGTGGCGTCCACATCCAGGTGCTCACAGACTACAATCAGGCGTATCCTAACTTGCCGGGTCAAAATGTGGTGGTCGATGCACGACGTCCGCTGGCGAATTTTGGAGTCATTCAGGAGGTGATCGCGTTCGGAACGTCCAGCTACCACGCCATGCAAGTTAAGCTCGAAAAGAGACTCTCAGGAGGACTCTATTTCCTCAACTCATTTACCTGGTCGAAGACAATAGACAACGCGGGGGGCAATATGGAAACTGGATCGGGCGATTACTATTATATCAACAACTTCGACTTTGCCAGCAGCAAAGGGCTGTCCGGCTTTAACCAGCCCTTCAGCAATGTCACCACCGTCACTTGGAATCTGCCCCTGGGACAAAACCGGCGGTTTGCCTCCGGCGTGCCGGCGTGGGCCAACGTTGTGATCGGGAACTGGCGCATCACCGGCATCAACACCATGTCCAGCGGCCTACCGGTCAACCTTTACTACAGCCCCTCGGCGGCATTCTCGGTGGGTTCACCCGCCTCGCCGTGTAACTTCTGTCGCCCCAACATTACCGGGGACCCAATGCAGCCGGCAGACCAGCGCACCATCGACAGCTACTTCAATAAAGCTAACCTCTCCCTCCCTACGGATGTGTCGCATCCGTTTGGAAATGCCGGCCGGAACATCGCGACCGGTTGGCCCCTGTACCGACTCGATGTGTCTGTGCAGAAGAACTTTCCGCTGCGAGCAGAAGGCAGGCGTCTTGAGTTTAGAGCGGAGTTCTTCAACGCTCTGAACAAGACGAATTTTCAACCGCCCGCCAGCGATCTGGCGAATTCGGCATTCGGTACCACACGGAGCACCTTCGCAGCTCGCCAGATCCAGATGGCGTTGAAGTTCGTGTTTTAGCAAGGAGAAATTGATTTGCGAAACCAAAGGACCGAACACCTAGCGGTGAGGAGTCGTAGTGCTGGTCACGGCGGCTCCTCTCATGGTCCCTGGCCTTCTATCCGGTTGTTACGCGCAAGAGCGGATTACGCTGTTCAACCCGCCCGGCTCTATGACTCTTGACTCCGTTTTCGTTCTAGCGGATTCAAATCCGGGCCAGAAAAACATCAAGAAGGAGATTACTTCATGCGGAATAATCTTTTGGCGGGTTTCCTGATCCTTGTTGCACTTCTCGCGTTGGCGGTGTTTGGCGCTAGCTTTGATGCATTTTCGCCGGGCCGGCGGACGTTGATGCTGGCCCACAATGCCTTTCCGACCAAAGGCCAATGGGCAGATCGTCTCGATCGCGCCCTTTCGTGCGGTACGCCGCTTGTCATCGAAATCGACCTCGCGTGGGTCACGAACCCGAAGACTGGGAAAAATGATTGCCTCATTGGTGTTAACCCCGGAAGCAAAGACATCACCGGTAACGAACCTACTTTGAAGTCGTTTTTCTTCGAGCGTGTGCGGCCCATTGTTGAAAAGGCGCTGCAGGAGAATGACAAGCAGAACTGGCCGCTCGTTATTCTGTACATGGACATGAGGAACGATCCACCGGAGCAGCTTGAGTTCATCTGGAAGCTGTTGGGCGAATACGAGAATTGGCTCACAACGGCGGTGCAGACGAACAATCCAGCGGATAAGGCGCCTCTTGACGTGAAACCTTTGGTGATACTGACGCAAGATAAGGACAACGACATCAAAGAAGAGTACTTCTACAACCGGCTGCCCATCGGGGGCAAACTCCGTGTGTTTTCAACCGCTAAATTATCGCTGCCGCCCGGAGAAGGTCTCACCGCTCAGCAAATTGCGCAACTGCGATCAAAGATGAAGCCGGAAGAACTGGTCAAAGAGCCGGCATCTAACTACCGCCGCTGGTGGCACAGTTCTTGGGGATATATCGAGACGGCGCCGATGAGTACCGCTGGAGAGTGGACCCCTGAAAAGAAAGCGCGGCTGGAGGCTCTCGTGAACTACGGCCACAAGCTGGGCTATCTCGTCGGTTTCTATTGCGTTGACGGCTTCGACTCTGAAGCCGGCAAAGCTCAGGGTTGGAATGCAGAGTACAACTTCGGTTCGCTCCAAAAGGCCAATATTCGCTGGAGGGCAGCCGCCAAGGCCGGGGTCGATTTCGTCACCACCAGTCAGTATGAAGAACTCGCCAAGGTCATTAAAAGCCGGAATTAACCAACCCGGCTGAATTGGCAGCGAACGATCCAGTGGCACCGGAAGTCACGCAACGGGGAGTCCGCTTATCGACGCGACAGGCCGCGCTCCAATTCAGTTTGAGAATGGAGTTCTAGCCAGGCGGTAATTCCCCCGAATGTGAATCCCGCGCACAACCGTCCTCTCAGGAGGGCGGCTGTGCTGGGCTGCGTCATAAACAAATCATTCAAGTCTCGATTCGTAACCCCCAAGCGCGAAGGCGCGGACTTGGGAGCACGCGCAGGAGCAGGGGAGCTGCCCGCAAATTGCGCTGAATATCTTTAATCTACAGGACAGAGAGGGCTCGCAAATGAACTTAAACAGATTTCCGTGGTTAATGCTGGTGGTGCTGTCGTTCCATCTGGGCGCAGTGGCAGTGTTTGCTCAACAAGCTCCTGCGAGTGGTGCTGAACTGAAGTTCGTCGTCGTTTTTACCCGGCATGGTGTTCGTCCCCCGACATGGAGCGCGGAAGAACTCAATCAATATTCGACCGAGGCGTGGCCGAAGTGGGACGTTCCTGCCGGGAATCTCACATCGCATGGCAGAACCTTGATAAAGCTCTTCGGCGCTTACGACCGGGCATACCTGGCGCATGCAGGGCTTTTGAAGCCGGAGGGCTGTGCGGAAGCTGGTCAGGTCTATATCTGGACAAACAACGATGAGCGGACCATCGAAACCGGACGCGCTCTGGCAGCGGGTATGCTGCCAGGTTGTGAAGTCGCGGCCCACGCGCTGCCGGAAGGAACAACCGATCCGCTCTTCCTCCCAACACTGGCCGGAGTCGGAAATCCAGACCGTGCTTTGGCGGCGGCCGCGGTGTCGGGCCGGATCGGCGGGAATCCAAGGGCTGTGATGGATCTCTATCGCCCTGCCCTTGAGACGATGCAGCAGGTGCTTGTCGGATGCAAGCCGGGACCGCAGTGCCCGCCGGAGGGCAAGTCAGTCAAACTGTTACTGCTTGAACAGCCTGTATCGCTTGCTCCGGCCAAGGGCGATCGCCTGGCTGATTTAAGCCCTCTAAACAGGGCCTCGACGCTTGCGGAGAATTTTCTTCTCGAGTACCTCAACGGGATGGAAGGCAAGGATCTCGGTTGGGGCCGACTCAACGAGTCCAACCTCCGGGAGCTGGGGAGTCTCCACACCGCCTATGGCGATCTGCTGCGGCGAACGCCGTACGTCGCGCGTACAAACGCTTCAAACCTGATGAGTCACATCCTTAAGTCCATGGAGCAAGCTGTCGCGGGCAAGGAATTGCCCGGCGCGCTGGGCAAGCCCGGCGACCGCCTTCTCGTCATCGTCGGGCACGACAACAATATATGCAATATTGCCGGGATGCTGGGGGGACTTTCCTGGCTGATCGAGGGATATCAGCGCGACGAGACGCCGGTGGGCGGCCGCCTGGTCTTCGAGTTGTGGCGTCGGCCCGCAAGTGGAGAGTATACGGTCCGCACCTACTATATGTGCCAGACGCCCGAGCAGATGCGAAAGGCGCTGCCTCTGACACTCAGTTCGCCTCCGGCTAAATCAGCAATCTTTCTGCCGGGTTGCAGTACAGCCGGCGAAGGCTTGCCGTGCGATTGGAAAGCATTTCAGCGTATTGTTGACGCTGCAATCGATCCGGCATTTGTAAAGCAATAAAACATACGCAGGAGGACAGCATCCGATTGCTCGCGCGCGCTGAACGCTGCATAGGCAGGCATTCAGAGCCGCGAGTGGTAGCGAGTGGGTCGCCATCCAAACGCGATACCTCTTCAAACGCAAATGCGAAAACGCTTGATAAGAGAGAACTATGGCCCTCATGGAAGGCCTACCCGTTCCCTACCGGTCGCGGCCCTGTAAACCTCGCGGAAGCAGGGGAAAAAGAGCTTGACCTCGGATGAAATGTTTTGTCTAATTGTATAGACAATTAGACAAAAGGCAGGATCTCAATGTCCGCCATAATCATCGACCGGAACAGCCCGATCCCGCAATACTTTCAACTGCAGACATGGTTGATTGGACAGATCGAACAGGGCGTATTCAAGCCCAACGACAGGATTCCGACTGAAGAGGAACTGGTTCAAATCACTGGACTGGCTCGCGCCACGGTTCGTCAGGCAGTTCAGAATCTCGTGAACATGGGCTATCTGTCCAGGCAGAGGAGGCGGGGAACCTTTGTGATCAGCCAGATCGTAAGCACTGACAAGTGGACCATAGTGGGCATTCTGATACCGGATATCCGCACCGGCTATGCACCCGAATTGGCGCGCGGCGCCGAAGATGAAGCGGCGAAGAACAAGCACAGTCTCATCCTCTGCAGCACCGACGATCTGTATGTTCAAGCCGATTTTCAGGCGGACCAACTTATCGAAAACAGCGTCAATGGCATTATTTTCGTTCCCACGGCCGCTTCGGACATAAAAAACCGTCGGATTGTTGAAAAGTTCACCCGAAAGAACATACCTGTCGTTCTGGCGGATCGCACCATTCCCGACTTAAAACTTGATCATGTGACGACCGACAATTTCCAGGGCGCTTATGGACTAACCGAATACCTCATCCGCAAAGGGCATCGCAAAATAGCCATCGCCTTGAGCACTCTCTTCAGTACCGAAAGGCAGCGGCTCGAGGGTTACAAGAAAGCTCTCTCCGACCATAAGATCCCGTTGGATCCGTCACTCGTCTTCACGAATGCCAATCCATATCGGGAAAGGCAGTACCTGGAATACGCACGGACCCTCTTCAGACAAAACAGGAAGGCAACTGCGGTCTTTGCCGGACACGATCGCATCGCCTACTTGTTTTATTCTGTTGCCCAAGAAATGGCCGTTTCCATTCCACACGATGTTTCTTTGGTGGGATATGACGATTTGCCTTTTACGCATTCCCATCCCGTATCCCTGACAACGATGCATCAGCCGATCTACGAAATGGGGCAGGAAAGCATGAAGCGGATAATCGCCCGCATCCGTGGAGAAAAAGGGGAGCCTCACAAGATTGTCCTAAAGTCGCATCTGGTGGAACGGGCTTCCGTTCTGCAGTCAAAGAACTCTGTTCAGGGAACCAAACGTAATTTATTCAACTAAAGGAGCAGCCATGAAAACAGGAACATTATGCGCTGATTGGGTACCGAAATCGGACTTCAAGCTGGGTTCCAAAGACATTGATGGAAAGCTGACCTATCTGGGCAGCAAGGTCTGGAAGAATCCAAGGCTTGAAATTGTCGAAAAAGAGGTACCCACCTGCGGTCCCGATGAGGTGATCATCGAGGTAAAAGCCTGCGGCATCTGTGGCAGTGATGTGCACATGCGTCAGGCTGACAAAGATGGATACATTTTCTATCCAGGCCTGACGGCTTTCCCCGCTACTTTGGGCCACGAGTTTTCCGGGAAGATCGTGGACGCCGGGAAGAATACCTTCAGTAAGCGCACCGGCAAGCCGTATGAAATCGGCGAGGCCGTGTGCGCGGAGGAGATGATCTGGTGCGCCCAGTGCAAACCCTGCTGCGATGGCATCCCGAATCACTGCGAGCGGCTGCAGGAACTCGGTTTTTCCATTGACGGTGCCTATGCGAAATACATCAAACTGAATGCTCGCTACCTCTGGAGCATCGAGCCGCTGCGCAAGCTCTATGGTGAAGAGAAGATGTATCTCCTGGGCAGCCTGGTGGAGCCCACCTCGGTGGCTTTCAATGCGGTAATCGAACGCGGCGGCGGCATCCGCGCAGGTGAAAATGTCGTGATTCTCGGTGGCGGCCCCATTGGCCAGGCGGCCTGCGCGCTCCTGCGGCATTGCGGCGCTACCTGCGTAATTCTCTCGGAGCCCTCCAAGATACGCCGAGATATGGCTTTGTCCATTGGCGCGACGCACGTCATCGATCCAATGAAGGACAAGGTACCGGAAGCCGTTCTGGATATCACCAAAGGAATGGGCGCCGCAATCATCCTCGAAGCCACCGGCTTGCCCGGCATCGTTTGGCCGGATATCGAACAGATTATCTGGGAAGGCAGAGCCGTGAATACAAGGGTGGTCATCGTGGCCCGCGCGGATGCCAAGATTCAGCTGACCGGTGAGGTGCTGCAAGTGCGCAGGGCGGCTGTGATCGGCTCGCAGGGACACTCCGGACATGGCATCTTCGCAAACGTGATCAGCTGCATGTCGGCTGGCATGGATGTTGCCAGGATGGTCACCAAGAAAATCAGTCTCGACAACGTCCAAGAAAACCTCCTCATGCTCCAGAAGGATCGTGATGAGGTCAAAATCACTCTTACCAACTTTGATTGACCATTGAGAGGTTCGAAATGACAACGTGGCTCACCACAAACAGAAACGATCTCTTTTTTGAAGACACTTCCGTCGGCCGGTTGAAGAAGAGAATCTGGGAGGCCTCGGAAGAAGAGATTGCGCAAATCCTGGCGGATTACGAAATCCCCACTCCCTCCGAACTAGGGAAGCCGGGAACCTACATTCAGACAACCATTCATAAACAGGTCGTGGAAAACCGCAAGAAAAACGACATCCTGTTTATTCCCGTAGGCTCCACTGAATTGCACGGCCGCCACACGGTTACCGGCCTGGACACGTTCATGGTCCTGCTGATTCTTGAAGGGGTCCGCCGGCACACCGCAAAGAAAGGGGCTCCGTGTAATTTGACCTGGACCCCGCTCAACTTCGGCGGTCATCCGCATCACCACATAGGCATGCCCGGCACCGTCCATCTGGAAGACGAAGTCCTGAAACGGGTTCTTATCGATGTCATGGTGGGGTTCTGGAACGACGGCTTCCGTAAAATCATCCTCATCAACAATCACGGGCAACAGTGGTTGCTGGAGGCTGCCATTCAGGAACTGCAAAAAACCTGGAATCTGCCGGGCATTTTCCGGACCATCGATTGGCACCGGGCGGTGCGCGAATTCTTCCGGACCAAGGACCGCGGCGGCGACTGGGATGACAATTTCGTTCATGCCGATGAAGCCGAAACCTCTGTCATGCTGCTGCTGGCACCGGAATATGTGCAGATGCAGTATGCGGAGGAAACATCGGTGCCTGGCTACCTGCCGGACGGTCACATGGACAAGGCTGTTGATCCGTTTGCGCGGCCCTGCAAATGGTCGGAAGGGCAAGGGCACTTCCCAATCGAGATGGGCTCCATCCCGGAAGGCGTTGTTGGGCGCCCCACCATCGGGACCGCGAACAAAGCCAAACGGGCCATAGCAGCCATATTGTCCTATCTCACACTCTTACACGATGAAATCCTGGAAGCCTTTCCGGCAGGCATGGTGCCTCCCATCGAGAAGACCACCATGCGGACTGAAAAGGAGATGGAGCCGTTCATGAAGGAGCCCTTTACAGAAGGCTGGCGGCCCATCTACGCAATCCAGAAAATGGGGTTGTAGCTTAAAAGGAAATCGCTGATCTGCCCGTGCAGCGATGCTGCACGAGTGATGATGAGATTGTGGATTGAAAAAAGAAAATGTCCTTTTGACAATCCGCAATCGCCAATGCGCAATTTCACAGAAGACACGGAGATCTCTGAGAACCCCGTGTCTCTGTGGTGCAGATTTATTCTATGAAACTGAGTATCGTAGTTTCAACACAGCCAGCCTCATTTTCGGCTCTGGCTTACAAGGGGCATTGGGAAGAAAACATCGGCAAGATCAAGGCCTTGGGGTACGACGGCGTGGAACTGGCTGTGCGCGATCCGAAACTACTGGACGTGCCTCTGCTGAAATCCCTCCTCGCACAACACGGCTTTACCGTGCCGGCCATCGGTACCGGCCAGGCTTTCGGAGAAGAGGGCCTGTCGTTCACCCATCCGGATGCGAACATTCGCAAAAGGGCACGCGAGCGCGTCAAATCGCACATAGACTTGGCCAACGGGTTGGGGGCCGTCGTCATCATCGGTCTCGTGCGCGGGAGACGGGGGGTCGGAGTAAGCGCAGATCAAGTGGAACAATGGTTAATCGAGGCTTTGCGCGAGTGCGCGTCAAAAAACGCGGCCGTGAAACTGGCCATTGAGCCCATCAACCGCTACGAGACGGATCTTGTCAATACCGTAGTATCCGGTCTGAACCTCCTCGACAAAATCCAAGTGGAAAATGTTGGACTCCTTCTGGACACTTTTCACATGAACATTGAAGAACCTTCTCTCACCACGAGTATTTGGTCGAGTAGGGAACGATTGTTTCATTTTCACATTGCCGATTCCAACCGTTGGTATCCAGGGGCCGGCCATACCGACTTCAGACCGATTGTCGATGTTCTGGATCAGATCGGCTACCGGGGCTTTCTATCCGCAGAAATTTTGCCTCTCCCCGATCCGGATACGGCCGCGAAAAAGACCATTGAGCGCATGCGCCGATTTGCAGTATAGCTCGTAAGGGGCCAGTTCGTTGCCGTGCTTGACCGCCAAGCCAGCTAAGGGCTCGCGCAAAAATAACTTGGCATTCTGCTGCAGGCCCGCAGGGGCGGGGCGGCGGACAGGCATCTGCGCGCCCGGTGCTCGCGCCAAAATGCCTATTTATTTTTGCGCGAGCCCTTAGCATGATGTCCTATGCAAAGCGCCTCGCCGCGTTGTCAGGCGCTTTGCCTGTTAATCGGTATGTTGTTAGAAGTTCACACCGTAATTCCTGGGGCGGCATCGCCGCAACCGAAGAAATTAGCTGCAATCTCGGGGATGTTCTAGCATTGACGCCAAGAGTAGGCAGCAGGCAGTCTTCCATTGGCACATCCGTCTCTAAGCGAGGTTTTTACCGCCGACTGCCGGCTGCCCACTTGTCACGCATTTCAATTCTTTATGCCGCCCCAAATCCTTTCCCGCAGGCAAAGGAATTTGCCCAAAGTAGTTTGGTGTCCTTGGTATCTTCATGTTGTATTTTCAAAGGACAACACAAGGGCACAATGACAAAAAAACTCACCCTGAATCACCCTGAGATTAGAACTGGATCTCGCTTATGCGGACCGGTCGATTTTCTTTTACCGATTTGGCGGCAGCCAGTCCCATAACTACAGCCATGAGACCGTCGTAGCCAGATATTGGAATAGGGTTATGGTCTTGAAGGGCATCAACGAAGGCCTCCATTTCTTTCAAATACGATTCCGTGTACCGCTCCATGAAGAAGTTTAACGGCAGGGACGAGTGGGTGCCCGTTCGGTCAAGATGCACATGGTTGTCTGGGGTATTGTTCTTAACCGTGACCATGCCATCGGAGCCGAACACCTCGACCCGCTGATCATACCCGTAAACGGCTTTCCGGCTGTTGTCGATAATTCCCATGGCGCCGTTTTCGAACGCGAGCATCACGATGGCAGTATCCCAATCACCGGCTCTTTTGAAGGCCGGATCGACCAGCACGTTCGCCCGAGCATATACTTCGGTGATCTCGCTTCCCATCAAATAACGGGCCATATCGAAATCGTGGATGGTCATATCCAGAAAAAGTCCGCCCGACGACCGGATATAATCTTCCGGAGGAGGCGCCGGATCGCGGCTGGTGATTTTTAAAACGTGCGGAACGCCGATTTTCCCGGCTTTGACCATTTCATGAACTTTCAGAAAATTGGGGTCATAGCGGCGGTTAAACGCCACCATAAATTTGATGCCGCACTTCCCTACCGCTTCATTTATTTCCCTTATTTTTTCGATGGACAAATCGATTGGCTTTTCGCAGAAGATGTGTTTACCTGCGGCTGCGGCATCCAAAATCATCTGGTAGTGCGTATTGGTGGGCGTACAAATGGCAACGGCATCCACATCCGGGAGTTTCAGCACCTGTTTGTAATCTAAAAATGTATTCAGGACATTGAATTTTTTGGCCACTTTTTCCAATTCGTCGGAAAAGACATCCGACAGGGCTGTTACCTGCGTTCCCGGTATTCGTCTCGCTAGATTTTCGGTATGGATTTTCCCAATTCTTCCAACTCCCAAGACAGCAAATCGAATTATTTCATGGGCCATTGTTCAGGATCCTCTCTGGTTTAATTGCTTAAAAAGGTTTGGATTTATAAACCACCTCTAACACTCAATGAACCACAAAGGTGGCGCGGCGACTGACTGCTTGCGACTGTCAATTGGCATTTGTGGCCGTTTATTTCAGACACCGTGCTGGCTCGCGGCTGCGCGCTTGACAATGAATTTATCTGCCGTCACTTTTATGGTCTATTTTGACTTCTGGGTTGCATCTCAGCGGACTATCTTGATACCTTCGCTTTTGGCGGGGCAGTAGACTCCCGTACGATCAACTCTCCTTGCACCTTGATATTGGTCTCGGCTTGGGCATTGGAAAGGAGCTTGATCAAAATCTCCATTGCCTGGCGGCCCATCGGTCGCTTGGGTTGCCGGACAGTAGTGAGTGGCGGATCGACGTAAGAGGCAAAGAAGAGATCGTCGAAACCGACGAGCGAAATATCGTCCGGGACGCGAAGTCCATGCATACGAATTCCTTTTAAAGCTCCAATAGCCGTCATATCGTTGTAGCAGTATACGGCCGTCGGCGGAGTGGGCAGGCCTAATAGCCTATCCATCGGCTGAATGGCTCCTTGGGGGGTACCATTGCCGTGGACGATCAATTCAGGGAGGAATGGATAATCCGCTGATTCGAGCGCCTGACGATATCCCGCAAAACGTTCCGTATCAGATTGAAGTCCGAATTGGTCCCCCATGTAAGCGATGCGCTGGTGGCCGAGCTGGATTAGATGCTGCACAGCTTGGAGGCTGGCTGCTATGTTGTCAATCACCACCGAGTGAACGAACTCGCCCGGGTGCTGATTGTTAATGAGCACTATCGGCACCATCAGCTGGCTCAGCAAGGGCATATAGAGCGCCCCGACGCGCGAGGAGGCGACGAGGATACCGTCCACTTGGCGCTCCTGAAACGAATGGACGATTCGAATTTCGCGGGCAGGATCCGCGTTGCTATTTGCCAGGAATACGGAGTAGCCGTGATCGTTCGCCGTCTCCTCAATGCCGCTGACGATCTCGCCAAAGAAGGGATCGGCGATACTAGTCACAACAACGCCGATAGTCTCTGTCTTCTTGGTCACCAACCCACGAGCAACAGCGTTCGGCCGGTAACGCATTTGCACCGCTGTTTGGCGAATTCGCTCTGCGGTTTTCGCGCTGACCAGCGGGCTATAGCGCAGTGCCCGCGAAACGGTGGGATGTGAAACCTGTACTTCTCGCGCAATATCTTTGATCGAGACCGGCCTCATTTTGATCGCCAGGTACGAGTTTCTTTGCTTTCCGCCTTTCGTATATTAACACAGCGTGAACACGTCTGCAAATACAAAGTGCAGCAACGTTCTTCTACCTGTCTCCCAATCGACTAGCACGAAAGAATCAACCGGGTTTATCTGCGCCAAACCTTGGGATTCATCGGCTCGGGTCAGCGTGTAAAAGTCTCGGAAATTACACAACTATTTGATAGTAAATGAATTCCCGTGTGGTTTTCCGAGGACGAGGTGCCCAGGGGCAAAGGGTTTTAGCGAAAATGTTCGTGAATGAACGCATCACCAGGGGATTCGCCGGATGAACTGGTGGCGATGATTCCGGTCGAGCAGAAGAAAGCGAAGCAGCTTGAATGGGAGATGCCGTTTGGTCCGCTGTTAAAGCGCCTGATGGAGAAAACCCGCGGACGGGTGATCCTCGCCGACGGTGGAGTGCCACAAATCTCCCCGGCCGAGACGCCGAAGCTCCTATGGGATGAGTTTCTGGGACGCGTCAAGGTTTCTAGTAGTGGCATATGCTTCACTGGGCCGTGCCATTGGCGTAGTGATCATGATAGAGACCATATTCCTGCTCACGGTGTTCGCTGAAATTTTCGTTACCACCTCGGGCGGTCCGGGTTTCGCCTCTACCAATCTGGCGTTTCTTATCTATAGATTCGCACTTCTCGAATTCGCTGTCGGTGGCGCGTGGCGTCATCGCCATCGTGCTCGCCAATATCGTTGCCGTCTTCCTAATGCGCACCATCGCTCGCAATCTCGAGGCCTGAGCAGCCGGACATGAAGAAAGCGCTCCGCAAAAAAATGGTTTTCACCGTGCTTGCCTGGCTGGTCGCCGGTCTGATCTTCTTCCCGATCTTCTGGATGCTTCTTACCGGCTTCCAGACCGAGGTCGAAGCTGTCGCGACCCCGCCGAGTGTGTTTTTCCGGCACACGCTCGAGAACTACCTGGCGGTGCAGCAGCGCGCCGACTATTTCAAATTCGCCTGGAACAGCATCGTTATTTTATTGGGCTCCACACTCCTGGGGCTGCTCAAGCACGACTACCGGATGCGCGATGCCTTGCTGCCACACAATTGTCTCTACACCGTTGTGGAATGCAGCGCAGCGGGCGAGCGCGCACGGGTGATTGGATCGCTGCTAAATTTTCTTTACGCCCCTCAAGACCCACAGGCTGCGATCGAGAAAACGGCTTCTCCCGAGTGCCGGATCGTTTCGCTCACCATCACCGAGGGCGGCTATTACGTGAATCAGGGAGCCGGCGAATTCGATTACAGTTACCCGGAAATCGTGCACGACCTGGAGCATTCCCATGAACCGTGCTACTCTTTCGGTTATCTCGCCGAAGCGCTGAACCGGCGGCGCCAGTGCGGATTGCCGCCTTTCACCATAATGTCGTGCGACAACCTGCCGCAAAATGGCAATGTGGCGAAGAAGATGATCCTTGCCTTTGCGGAGCGCAGAGATCCGGCGTTGAGCAGATGGCTTGGGGAATACCGCGCCTTTCCCAACAGCATGGTCGATCGCATCACTCCCGCTACTACGGAAGGGCATCGGGTCATGGTGAGGGAAAAACTCGGCATCGACGACGCCTGGCCGGTGATTACCGAGCCGTTCAAGCAATGGGTTATCGAGGACTGTTTTCCGAATGGCCGGCCCCCCTGGGAGCAGGTCCGCGCCCACATGACCTCGGACGTGCTTCCATATGAAAAGATAAAGATTCGCCTACTTAACGCCAGCCACCAGGCGATATGCCATGTGGGACGGCTGCTGGGAGTAAAACCCCGAGAGTCTCTTACTGCGATTTAGCACACAATGAACACGTTTTTGAGTGCAAGTTGCCGGCAACCTATTTCTGCACTTGAATTCGGTGCAAAGTCACCGATCAAGGTAATTCGCTGCGGGGAATGTCTCAATGGAGTAACTGAACATGATGCTTCGCGGAATTGTCCTTAGAATGCTCCTCCTAACGCCCCTGACAGTCGCTCTCTTTCGTAATTCAGCCTGGTCTCAGACACTGCTCGAACGGAGTTTCCAGGTGGCCGCGGAATCGGAGGCGCTGCTCGACCTGACGGCTGTGGTTCCCGATACCTCCTGGGCAGAAAGCGACCGAGAGGCGGCGGTAGTCACCATCTTTGTAGATGGCCGCTACCACCAGGACGTGATCCTATTCGGGTGCTCCCGAACATTCACATATCCCCTCATGCTTGGGCACCTCGGACCAGGCGCGCACTCGCTGCGGGTTGAGTACAACCGCAAGCAATCCGCCGCCAAAGCCTCAACCGTGGAAGTCAAAGACGCTAAGATTACAGCGGTCGACAAGTCACAGGCCGAGTATCAGGCACTGGCCCTCGCACCATTCATTTATGCCCGGGCCAACACAATAGGCCGTTTCAGCGACGCTCCGCTCCTGCCCTGGTATGAGGTTGAGAAGGGACCATCGGGAACAACCATACGCTACAGCATCATTTTCACTAATGAAGACGGCGGTACCCAGACCAATGCCTTGATGGCACGCTGGGGTCGGACTACAGACATCGAAATGATCTACGAAGCGCAAGTCGATGCTCAAGGCAAGCTGGTAGCCTCCATCTTCCAGGGGAAGGGTCACAAGAATCTGCAATTTCACGGCCAGAAAGAGGCCGAGCACCCGCTGTTCATTGTGGCTACGAACAACAACATGTTCTCCGACGACGGACAGTCCGAGATGCGTTTCGCGTTGCGGCCGATATCGTTCGACCTCAGCCACGCCTCACGCGAGGAGTTGATGTTTCAGCACCCTTGGACATACCAGCTTATGGCCGAGGAGTTGCAGCGCGAGAACAAGATCAACGAGTCCGGCCGTGTCGGCCAGCAAATCGCCGATCCGCGTCGCTACCTGTATGTGCAGTCGGGAACCACGCAGGAGGACACGGCGATGAGTTTCGCCGTGAAGCTCAAGGGGGATCGGAAGTGGTACACCTCAGACGTCGGGATCAATTATTACAAGGTTGACCGAAGCGGTTATTTCCAAACGACCGTGCGCTTGCCCGCAGGAACGACGATTAACAAAATCGAGCGGCTGGCCGTGCGCTGCGATGTTGCCGGCGATCCCCGCTCATGGGAAGAAATAAGCAAAGTGGCGAATGCGCAGTGTGAATTGACGGCCGTAAAAAGGATCTTCATGCTCGACGAGCATTACCGGCCCGGCCCATCTCTGCCTGTTCATGTCCAGCCGCTAAAGCTTCAATATGGAGATATGATTGAGCTGTATGAGGGCCGGAAATAGGAAAGATCTCTTATGGACCTTCGCCCGGCTGCGGCCAGAAGCCGGCACTGCGGAGAGCGCAAAAGAAAAACTGGACACGGGTTTAGACGGTCTTACACAGATCGGACACCTTTTGCTGCAACCCCATGGGGTGGTGGCAAAAGCTCGGCAGATCCGTGTGCATCTGTTTATCCGCGGGCCATTATTTTTTCAGACACCATTCGTAACGTGGACACCAAATTTGGGGGTCAACCCGGTGTTCCTTGACAGCAGCTCACGGATACGGCATCCTCAAAGCAGCCAATAACTCGGGTCTTGCATAGCATGCCGGGTGGCCGGTCGCGGGTGGCTGACGCCGGCCAAAACAATTTCCATCTACTTCACCTGAGGAATTACCAGATGAGCGAAAATACTGGTGCGGTAAATGAACATTCTCCTCTCAAGAAACTTGCAGAGTGGGAAGATGACGTGATCAGGAGATATCCCGAGTCCGGGGAGAAGCACAAGGCAAGAGAGGAATATAGAAACTACGCTGAGCCCTCCAGGTCGACCGTGCGCGAGTTCTATCGTATCAATCACACCTACCAGACCTACGAGTTCGTGCAGCAGAAGAAGAAGCAATTCCTATCCCTGGACCGCAAGGAAATGAGCACCTGGGATGCTATGGAGTATCTCAACACGCTGGTCGATGATTCAGACCCGGATATCGATCTCTCACAGTTGCAGCATCTGCTGCAGACGGCAGAAGCGATTCGGGCCGACGGACATCCCGACTGGTTCGTCCTCGTCGGGCTCATCCATGATCTTGGGAAGGTGCTCTGCCTATTTGGCGAACCCCAATGGGCGGTCGTCGGAGACACATTCCCGATAGGATGCGCCTATTCTGACAAAGTAGTCTATCCGGAGTTTTTCCAGCATAACCCGGACTACCGTAATCCTGCATACCAGACCAAGCTCGGCGTCTACGAAGAGGGGTGTGGGCTCGACAAGGTGCACCTCTCCTGGGGGCATGACGAGTATATATACAACGTCGTGAAAGGCTATCTGCCGGAAGAGGGGCTCTACATGCTCCGTTATCACTCTTTCTACGCAGCTCACCGGGAGGGTGCTTACGAATACTTGATGAACGACCACGACAAGAAAATGTTCGAATGGGTACGGCGGTTCAACCCCTACGATCTCTATTCAAAGAGCCCCGTTGCTCCTGATCCCGTGGCGCTTCGACCCTATTATGAAGATTTGATTGCGAAGTATCTGCCGGCCAAGCTAAGGCTGTGATCGCCATTAACCCCGATAGGGACCTCGGTATTGCATTTTCCGCGATGTCACCTCTGCCGCGAGCGCCGTGGCGTCCCGCAAGTTCATATGGCGCATTGCAAATAGGAATGCTCCTGTGCAGGTGTCCCCGCGCCCGGTGCGTCCTTCAAGCGTGAAGTCCGTGAAGGGGCTTTCGTAATATTCGTCTCCGTCAAATACGCACACCCCGCCGCTGTGGGTGAGAAGTACGATCTTTGGTCCCAACTCGTGGACGGCACGCGCTGATCGGCGGATGTCATCATGACCTGTCAGAATCTGTGCTTCTTTTGAGTCCACTTTGAACACGTCGAAGACTGGGAGCACTCGGCACTTGTCGGCCAAGTCCCGATTCACCATCTTGCCGCCTTCATCGGTATGGCGGAGTAAGCCCTGGGCATCACCCGCAAGTACAGCCGCACGCTGCTTGAGTTCCGGCAGAAGGTCGAGCGGGAATTCGCCAAACCAAAGCGGATTCAAATGCACAACATCGGCCTCAGTATTTTCGATATCCGAGGCCGAAAAAGGATCTGCGTGTGAGATGAGATAGCCTTGGCGGTCGTCCGGATTGTCGCTGGGATAGACGTTTTTAATGGAGGTGCTGGATCGGCTCGGCAGGAAAACGACATCGATCCCCGCGTTGTGGAAGCTGGTCCAACCTTTGCGGTCTGCCTTAGCGCATTTTGTGAGAACAGTGATTTGAGCACCGAGTCGTTTTGCTGTTATGGCGCCGTGGATCACTCCACCGCCGTAAAAAGTCTCGGTCTCTCCGCGAATGACTTTTTTGTCTATGCAGACATGGCCGATAAACGTGATTTTCATGCGCTCTCAGCCTTTGATTTGCTCAGAGCGGCAAACAGCCAGAGCGAAGCGGCAAACGCCGCCGATAGCACAAGGGCTCCGATCCATACCGTAAAAACCAGTCTGAAGGAATAAACCGGTGCACCGTTGACAATGGTTTTGGAGGCATCAATGAGATACCCGCTTACTGTGTCCTGAATGGCCGCAACGATGTAGCTGAACAATCCCACCAGGCCCATCGCGGCGCCGGCGGCTTTGCGGGAGACCAGATCAATCGCCATGAGCCCGCCCAGGAATACCAGCAGCCCCCCCAACGCGAATCCGAATGTGGCGAGTGCAGCGATATCGAGCCAGCGGTGCCCGGGCGGAATCAAATACAATGCTGCAAGTGACCCGATCTCCAAGAGACCGTAGATCAGCGCGGGTACGTTCCGTTTTGCGCCGAAAAACCTATCCGTGACGAATCCGGATGTCAACGAGCCAATTATTTCTGCGATGGGGTAGATGGCGAGCAATGAGCCTGCGGCGGCTCCTGAGTATTCTTTTGCGACTTGCAGGTAGAGCGGCCCCCAGTTGCCCATACCGTAGCGTGCGACACTGAGGCAACTGTTCGCAAGGGCCAACATCCAAACTCCAGGGTGTCTGATAACTTGCAGCTGGTGCTTGCCGATTGATTCGCCGGTCTCGGGTTCCGCATCATTTTTGCACTGGCTGATGGAAGGGAGCTCTTATGTCTGGGGCCGGTCGGCGATTGTGCGGTATAAGATAAAGGAAGTAATGAAACAAAGCAGTCCAGGGCCCCAAAACCCCCAGTGCCAGCCCAAGACCGACACCAACAAAGCCGTTCCCGCAAATGTGATGCCTTCCCCGATACTGTGGCACGCGCTCCACATTCCATAGACGGTGCCGCGTTCCTTGCGCCCGAACCAGTGCGAAAGGGCCACCACACTTGGAGCGGAGCCGATCGATTGGAACCATCCGTTCAATGCCCAAAGCACCAGAAACACCAGGAACACGCGATTGAAGCCGAGCGCGAGATTCACAAGGGACGATAACAAGAGGGCTGTAGACATGAAGCGCGCAATGTTGCATCGATCGGCCAGAAATCCGTTTGTCAGCTTTCCAAAAGAATAAACCAGCAGCAGGGCCGATCCCACTAGGCCCATTTGCGTTGCGTTCATTATTCCGGCATCGAGCAGGGGTTTTTTAACGACTGAGAAGTTTATCCTGCAGGTGTAATAGAGCCCATAGCCCAAGGTTACGGAGATAAACACGGAAAGACGCTTATTGCGGTAGAGGCGGTCGATTGCAAATTTATTGCTGGAAAAGAGGGGCTTGTCCGCGCCGGTCTTAAAAAAAGCAATGATCGAATTGGGTATGGTTTCTCATACAAGTCCGCTCGACGCAATGTCAATCACAATGTGAACACGTTTGCATCACGAACAGGCTGCCACGGCGTTTTGCGCCTTCGAGGACCTATTTGCTGGAACCGAGCCAAAATCACCAAAATCGGCCAATCCCGTGAGGAAGTTGTTGAAAGTTATGGCGTGGTAATGCCATAGAGGTGATTATGAGGTTATTGGTCTTGGAGATACACATGTTTGCAGGCCGCCGAATTATCCGCGAATCTCCAATAAAGACACTGTCAAGGCCGCCTATGTTTCCTACCCGGGTGCACCGCGGCCAGCTCCATGGCTCTGGGGCATGCCGGAGCTGCCAACCTTTCCAGCATGCTTTGCCACGTGGCGAGCGGTGACCTCGAGCTCTCGCGCACGAGGTCCACCCAAAAGCTCGATCAGGATGTGATCGCCCCGGCTCGCGGAAATACGGAAATGATCATTGTGTATCCGAATCCGGATACCTGTGTATCTCAGCTTGGACAACATTTAAGAGGAGAAACCCGTGAATACCATGAAGGCCCTTATATTCAGAGATATCGGCAAGATCGAGATGGATGAAATCCCCATCCCGCAAGTCACCCAGCCCGACGATGTGCTGATCAAGATAGCAGCCTGGGGCGTGCGCGGCCGTAAGTCCACCAGGGGGCCAACGTGAAAGACACGTTAAGCATCGGCATCATCGGAACCGGGCGCATCGGCAGTTTCCATACTCGAAACCTGGCGCGCCGCATTCCGGGAGCGAACCTTGTAGCAGTGTGCGACATCCGGTTGGAGGTCGCTCAGGCTGTGGCTGAAGAGCTTGTAATCCGCCGTGTTACACCGGATTATAGGGAGCTTCTGGCGGATAAGGAGATCGAGGCCGTCGTGATCGCTTCGAGCGCCAATACCCACGCCTTTATGATCAAGGACGCGGCTCTGGCGGGTAAACACATCTTTTCCGAAAAGCCGCTGGCCTTGGACCTGCCGAGCATAGATGAGGCTCTTGCGGCGGTGGACAAGGCAGGTGTCAGGCTCCAGGTCGGCTTTAATCGGCGCTTCGATCACAGCTTCAGGCGCGTGCGCGAGATAATCGCATCGGGCCAGATTGGCAGGCCATGCATCCTACAGATCACCAATCGCGATCCTGTACCACCGTCGATTGAGTAGGCCAGAACGTCCCGCGGTATGTTCCTGGACATGTCCATCCACGACTTTTGCGTGGCCCGTTACCAGATCGGTGAGGTAGAAGAGGTTTATGCGATGGGCGCTGTCCTGGTAGCGCCGGAGCTTGAGCAGGTGGATGACGTGGACACCGACGTCATTATGCTGCGCTTTGCTAACGGCGCTGGGGGTGATTGACAACAGCCGCCAGGCCCTTTATGGCTGCGGCCAGCGCCTCGAAGTGTTTGGCTCGGCGGGTGCGGCAAGGGCGGAGAACGAGGCGACCGATACCGTCCTGCAAAGCCACACTGCCGGCATACTCTCGGCCAAGCCGCCGCGCTTTTTCATGGATAGGTACACAGAGTGCTATGTGACCGAGTTCCGCGAGTTCATCGACTGCGTCTCGAACGGAAAGACACCGCCCGTAACGGGCAAAGATGGACGCCTCGCGGTAGTCATCGGCTATGCAGCGATCAAATCCTGGAAGGAGAACCGGCCCGTCCGTCTGAGCGAGATTTCGGCCCGATGAGCGTCTAGATAAGCTGGGACGCTTTCACAGGTGCAATCAAAAGTGCGAGTCAACTCTAGCCAAGTCAGGAAATGACTTCCGAACAGTCTGGCTCGAAAATGCAAACCGCGAAGTTGGTGAAATCCCGTGAGCTGTGTCGACCTCTTCTCCTTCCGGATTGGGATTGACTCGCCGCAATTCATCTTCTGTTTATCTGGCGTGTGCTAAAATTTCTCATGCGTGTTCTGATAGTCGAAGATGCCCGCCTGATGGCCGAAGCTTTGGCCAAGGGATTGCGAGAACAAGGCTATGCGGTGGACTTAGCCCCGGACGGCGAGAGAGGGCTCGAGCTCGCGGAAATCAATCAGTATGATGTAATCGTTCTGGACATCATGTTGCCGCGGCGAGATGGTCTCTCCGTTTGTCGGGCACTGCGCGGGCAGGGCCTGCACGTGCCGGTGCTGATGCTCACCGCCCGCGATGCCGTAGAAGACCGCGTCGTGGGCCTGGATGCCGGAGCGGACGATTACCTCGTCAAACCTTTCGCGTTCAAGGAACTTCTCGCCCGGCTGCGCGCTCTTCTGCGGCGCGATCACCATGTGCGCCCGCCGCAATTGACGCTAGCCGACCTCACGCTGGACACTGCCAGCCACGCAGTGCGGCGGGGTGAACACACGATACCGCTGACGGCCAAGGAGTATGCCCTGTTGGAATACTTGATGCTCCACAGCGGCGAGATTGTTTCGCGCGAACGCATTTCGGAGCACGTCTGGGATGAGGATTACGACCCATTCTCGAATCTGATCGAAGTCTACATGCAGCGCCTGCGCAAGAAGATCGACAGCGGAATGAAAATCAAGCTCATCCACACGCGTCGCGGCGAGGGATACATGCTGAGCGCGCAAGCCAGTGAGGAAGCTGACAGCTGATAACGCGACTGCAGAGGCAATTCAGAGGTAGGATTATGCCTCGCTTAAGAATAGGACTCGGCAAGACGGTGCGCTGGCGTTTGACCCTGTGGTACACGCTGGTGTTGTTCTTGTCTTTCGCCGTTTTCAGCGCGGTCGTGCATCGCATTGTTTCCCGCAATCTTTACCGCCTGGTAGATCGCCAGCTGTCAGATGCCCTGCAAGCCGCTGTGGGCACAATTAACCGCTCGCACCAGAAAGTAGGTTCACCAACCGAAGCGTACTTGCGGGAGGAGCTTGACGAAGTGGGATTCTCGAGCCAGGTGGCGTTGCGGCTGGTTTGGCCGGACGGCAAGGTGAGCTACTTCAACACTCGCTCCTTTCCGGACTCTCTCCTTAACGGTGCGCAGAAGGCGAAAAGCAAACCCAGCAAACCACTGACACTCTCTGATGGAGCGCGCTCCTGGCGCCTTTTCAGCGGGCAAAGCACCTATGGTGCGCCCTGTCAGATTCTCCTGGCGCGCAGGCTCTCGCCTATCGAGGAACAATTGCGCACCCTGAGGATGACGCTTCTTATAGCGCTTCCTCTAATCCTCCTCTTCGCAGCCGCCAGCGGTTATCTCCTGGCGGCACGCGCACTGGACCCGGTCGCTCAAATCACCGCCAAAGCCCGGCGCATTGAAGCGCATGCATTGCAGGAGCGGCTCGAGGTTGTGAATCCCGAAGATGAGATCGGACAGCTGACGCTCGTGCTCAACGATCTCTTCGCACGGCTGGACCAGGCCTTTCAACAGCAGCGGCAATTCCTAACGGATGCGGCCCACGAGCTGCGCACCCCGGCTGCCATCTTGCGAAGTCAAGCGGAGGTGGCTCTCGAAAAATCCCGATCAGCTGAGGAATATGCTGATACACTCGCCGCAATGCGAGCGGAGATAGAGCAGCTGTCTTCGATTGTGGATGACCTCCTGCTCATTGCACGCGCGGAGTCATCCCAACTCCCAGTTGTCAAGGAGCCAGTCGACCTCACGGAGATGGTCGATGAAAACTGTCGTACCCTGCGTCCGCTGATTCAAAGAAAGAACTTGATCCTGCGCTGGGAAGTGGGAGATGAAGTCAGCGCGTCGGGTGACGCCCGGCTCTTGCGGCGCGCGGTAATGAACCTCCTTGCAAACGCCATCAAATATACTCCGGAAGGCGGCACGATTTCCGCACGCATCACGCGAGATCCGCAATTTGCAGCGATTGAAATCACGGATACAGGCGTGGGAGTGACTTCGGAGGATCTTCCTCACATTTTCGATCGTTTCTACCGTGCCGCGCCCTCTCCAAGTATTGAACCCGAGGGGAGCGGTTTAGGCCTGGCAATCGTCAAAATGATTGCAGAGTTGCATGGCGGCAGAGTTACCGCAAGCAGCTGTCCCGGGAAGGGGAGTACCTTTATCCTTCACATTCCCGTTGCCGATGGTCGCCAGCAGGATGAAAAAACCGTGTACAGTTTCGCGGGTTCTCCTTCGCATGGCTAAGGGCTCGCGCAAGAATTAATTGGCATTTTGGCGCGAGCGCCGGGTGGGCAGATGCGAGGCGCCGCGACGCAGGCGATGTCGGTGTACATCGTCGAGGAGCGGCAACGAAGCAGATGCCCA
>Ga0315277_10000399_pt1 | contig 69565 bp, 49 predicted proteins | sample YL17G05_15_MG_FD_203695 | JGI IMG/M metagenome (GOLD analysis project Ga0315277, IMG submission 203695) | Sediment microbial communities from Yellowstone Lake, YNP, Wyoming, USA - YL17G05_15 | ecosystem: Environmental > Aquatic > Freshwater > Lake > Sediment | place: USA: Wyoming | collected...
TTGCTCGCTCCTTACATACCGCAGCGGGTATGCTCGTCGCTCGCGTCTTGCCAGCGGGCCTGGGGGCCGCAGCAAAGTGGGCCTGTTATTCTGTGACAGGCCCTAAGGAGGCGGATCGGCTCAAGGCGATCATGGAAGGATGCCGGTTTAAGATGCGGTTCAAATCGTTTCAAGATTTGCTTTAGTAATTCTATGTCTGGACAAACAACTATTGGATGAAAGACATCCAAGGCATCGAAAGCTCCGATGGGACAGGCTTGGTGCTGAGGCATTCAAGCGCCTCGGTTTAGGCCTCCCAGAATATTATGTCTCCTTGTGCCTCCACGGTTTTTCACTCACATCGGCACATGCTCTGACATCGGTCCGCCATGGAACATGGTGGACACGTTGCCCCAGCGCACGAAGGATTTCATCAATGGGGAAACTGGGGGAGTCTCGCCCGATTTTTTGTCTGCACTGAGCCCGTTCGATGAAGGGAAAAGCCGCACCGATGCACAGGAAAAGCAAAGTCACCAAGAGGCCGAGGATAGAGCGCCAAGAGATTATTGCCGAGGCTGGTCGTCGTACCTACGAGATCTTGCGTCTGTCGCGGATCAAGTACGCCGAGAATCCGAATACATTCATTGACCTCCGTCTTTTCCAACGTGCGTGGGAAGCCGACACACAGGAAGAGGTGTACTTTCCCACCAAAAAGGGTGTTCAGATAGCGGAGGACCAGTTTCAGCGGCTTATCGGTAAATGGACTCTGATACCCTCGCTACTTTTTCATCCAATCATCGCCAAGAAGGCGTTTCCCGCGTTGAGACGGGAAGAGTTCGACACCGCCGTTTTTCGGGCGTTTAAGGCGGTTGAGGTGCGCGTTCGCGATCTTAGCGGACTACCAAGCGATCTCCTTGGCACTGCGCTCATGCGAAAAGCCTTTGACGTGGACGCCGGGCCTCTGACGGATCCAAGCGCGCCGAGGGCAGAACGGGAGGCGTTGTCCCACTTTTTTTCTGGTGCCATAGGCTGTTACAAAAATCCGCACAGTCACCGTGATATCGAACTCAAGTTCAACGAGGCATTTGAGATGCTCCTGATAGCGAGCCATTTGTTGCAGGTTCTTGATAGTGCCAAAGGCAAGCATCTTGCATAATTACTACTCCCGTTGCGGGTAGCTCCGCTAGATCCAATAGGTCGACGGGCTCGTCAGGTTGGAGGTAACATCGATCATGGATTTCGATCAGAATCAATTGAAAGCAGCTTGCCTTGACATTGCACGAAATACGATGTGGGAACGTCGACCCGTGGATTCGGCCGATATCCTAGCTCATGCCGAAAGCCTTTACCGCATTGCGCAGGATCATAAAGAGTTCGTTATCGGGCAGGGACGCGACCCGAACCTCATAACGCGGGCGGTGCGCTACCTGGGACACACCCACGCGATTCCCCCTATGCGTGAAGATTTACAGTGGTTCTTTGATATGCTTACAGCCCTGATTGAATTGGCTTGCCCCAATACCTCCGCAACGAAGCAAGATGAAATGTTCTACCGCGATGTCGAAGCAGGAATCGCCCTGGCTCGTTTGGAATACGAAGGCCGTGATGGAGGCGGCCATGTGTGACCCACGTGTTGAGGCCGTCGGTTATCCTGAGTTTTGGCAGCAGGTACATGACCGTTTCCCCGCAGTGTTCAAGGCAATTCACGACCTCCATCCGCTGCAGCGCGCGATTTTCCTGAAGCCTGTCAGCGAGCCGCTGCACAAGGTTATCCGCCATCTCGCCAAGATGACGGTTAATTCGCTCGGTGCCCTGACCACGCTCGTGCTCAACGGGTATGGTAATGATGCAATGAAAATAGCCCGCGGTATGTTTGAGGCTGCGGTCAATGTGTGCTACCTGCAGAAGCACCCTGGCGAGCTGGACGATTTCTTTGATTATTATTGGGTTCGAAAATATCGATTGGCGAAGTCCATCGAAAGGACTGATCCTGCCACCCATGCTGCCCATGTTACCGACGTGGCGAAAAACATGGCGGAATTCAACAAGGTCAAGCATCGCTATGAGGACAAAAAGGGGAAACTCCGAGGCTCCTGGAGCATCAAGTCAATCGCCAAGAGAGCTGCAGATGTTGGGATGGGGGACCATTATGAGACATTTTACTCGTGGGCATCCTCCATGCATCACGGCGATATCAGCGGCATGGCTGATCAGGCCGAGGGTAACGACGTTGTAGTGGCCCCCTCTTTCGAATGGATCAACATCGCCCTGATCACGGGCCATATGGCTGTGCTCCGGTGCATTGGAGCCTATAACGAGGTTGCATCCCTTGGAATGGAGTCCAATATCCAAAAGGCAATGGATGACTTTTTGGCGGCATGGAAGAAGTAGCATTCCCACTGCATCTCGTTCCGGACGCCCCACCCTGCGACTACATGGAGTGCTGCCCTGAAGGTTCAGATTATTTCCAACGCTTACGCAGGCTCTTCGCCGTCGGACTCGGCTCCTTTCTCCGCCACTCGTGGTAGCCGTGTGACCGCCTCATGCGCTTCGTAACTGATAACGCCCCTGACATCTCCGGCTTCCTCAAGCCACTCGGCAAGTCGCGCGCGGAGGTAGGCGTGGAAGGCGGGGTGCTTGCGGGCGAAGCCGGGGAAGCTGCAGAGTATGTGCTCGAAGTCGTCGGGACCTATGCCATAAGCCTCGGCCACGGAACGATTCACTGCCCATAAGTGCGGCCAAAGACCCGAATCTTCGGTAATGTGCTTAATGTGAGAGCCCCAGGTAAGAGTCGTATTTGTGGGCGATATATGCGACACCGATGTGCAATTTGGAACCGCCACAGGACGAATGTGCGTCGGGTGAACATTCGTGCTTACCCTGAAGCGTAACGCGTAATCGAAGGCGAACGAGTTCAGCACCGAGCATGCGATATTGATTTCGACGCGCTCCATTAAGACGCCATATGGCTTGTTAGTTGCGACAGAGCACCGAGGGAGCACAGCGGCGATACAAGTACGCTCATTCGTACCGCTGGCGGTCTCGCGGAAGACGAGCAACGGTCCAGAAAGTGGCTGCCTCCCATACTTGCGCTCCATCTGTTCAACTGAGAGCCACCATCGAATTGGTTTCATTCCAACGAGAAGTTGTTCGATGTGTTTCCCCTCAAAAACAGGCCAGAAGCCTTTTTCCCGCATGAGCATTAGCGTTTCGTTAAAGTCGATCGGAACGCGATGTAGTACTGCTTCAGGGCAGTGATAGCGACCACTCGTCTGGTTCGTCCATAGGTCTTTGTCCTCTGTCGCATTAAATATCACTTCATGGGCACGCCAGCTGATCAACCGGGATCCCCAACTTCCTGGACAATTCCCCCCAAGTGTTGGACTTCCTTTATGCATCAGTCTTACGATATTCTGGTCCCTTGGACTTCGAAACTCGAGAAAAGCAAAGCTCTCCGGGGAGAGCTGCTCGATCTCACGCCTTGGCAAAAATACCATCCACGGCGGGCAGGGGCGAGTAACAATATCATTTCCGCATTCCCCGAAATGTGCGCTGGTCTCAAGTTCCTGCAGATCATGCCGCATAAACGCGGCCTCGAAGGTGTCGCTTTGTGACTCGCCCTTGAGAAAGACAAGACTTACGAACTTGTATCGCGAGTCTATGGGGAACACCTTCGCACGATTCTCGAAGCCATAGAATCTCTCGATCGAGGCCCCACTCAGGAGGAAGCGCCGGAGCCCGACGCAGCCATCACCGTTATAAACGACAGAGGGCGCAACCATTCCTACCAAGCCACCTTCACGCACGAGCCGGGCTGCCCGGTCGAGGAAGTACTTCGATACATCCTCATGCGCGGCGCCTGAGCGGGCTTTGGAGTAAGGGAAATCGCCGCCGTTGCGGAGAACTGTCGCGGCGGTCTTTGTGCGGGTCTGGTAGGCCTTGAACTCGTCGACCAGACCAGGGTGACGTTCGTGAAGTTCCCGGATGCGCCGGTCCAGCTCGTTCCCCGTGAATGCCCTGATTAAGACGTCATAGCGCGCATAAAAGTCGTTTCTGGCGGGGAGCACCTTGTCCCATGGTGGGTTTCCCAGTACGGCATCGTAGCCAGGGCGTTCGGTCTCGATGAAAACCTCAGGGAATTCGAGTTCCCAGTGGAAGAAGCGCTCCCGTTCACGGATCGCCTGGAAGGCATCCCACCAGGTGCGATCGGCGGCATATTTCGTGAGTTCCTCCGGGTTTCCGATCTTGTTGCACAGAACGTCCCATTCGCTCCAGATCTCAGGAGCGAACGCGGATGCGGCTCGCAGATCGAAGAGAAGGCGTGCCGACCTGAGGTTCTCGTTCGCCTCGCGGCGGAGGTGTTCCTTGAATTCCTGCTCCTTCACACTCTCCGGCTCGACCCCTTCACGGCGCAAATCCTCGGGGCGCGTTTCATCGATGATGCGGCGTTTGCGCGCAGCCTCCTCGAGCGCCTTCCTGACCTGCGCTTGAAACAATCCAAGCTGCGGCGCGCGCTGACGGCGCGCCAGATTGGGCAGCGGCGGCATTTCGAGCCGCGCGCTCCAGCTTCCGAGGAGCGAATTGCCGCAACGGATGTGATGCTCGAAGTAGCTGAGCGGCCGGTCGCCGGCGACCGACTCGATCCAGAGGGCAACGCGCGCCAGCTCCACCGCGGTGGGATTCAGGTCCACGCCGAAGAGGCAACGCTCGGCAATGCGGCGCTTGCACCAGGCGCGCGCCTCGGAGTTGGCGGCTCGCGCATCCTCGTCTGAAGCCCGCCAGTTGTCGTCCCAGCCCTGGCCAGTGGTGTCGCGGAAATCAGGCGGCGACTTGCCGCCATGCTCCGTGACGTACGCCCGATGGAGTGCCTGACCGAGGAAGCGCATGGCCTCGACAAGGAAGTGAGCGCTGCCGCAGGCGGGATCGAGAACGCGAAGATGCTCGATATCGGTCGCACTCTTCCCTTTGATGAGCGGCCCCAGGGCATGGTGAACGAGGTCCTGCACGAGCGGCCGGGGCGTGTAGAAGGATCCGGAGCCCTTTCGGCCCGGACCGGGAACGAAGTGGAAAGTCCCCTGCTCCAGACGCCTGACGAGGCGAGCGCTTGCGCCCTTGCGCACACCCTTGTCCTCGTCTTTCTCTTCCTCTGCCTCTGCGTCTTCGTCCCCCTCGATCGTCTCCCCGGCATCCACGTCTGGTTCTTCCTCCGGCTCTTCTTCGTCTTCGGGCGCCTCGGGATGGAACGTCTCGGCCGCGGTGCCCGATACGAGAGAGAAATCACCTTTCAAGAGCAGGTTCTTCTGTTCGCATAGGCGAATGACCTCAGAGGGAGCAAGTGCGAAGGTCCGTCCCTGCACGTGGATCTCGAGCGTGGTCTCGCGCGCAATCCGTGGCTCGTACTCCAGCAGTCCCTCGTAAACGGCCCCGAGGTTTTCGATACCGAGTTCGCGGAAGGAAACGCGTTCACGGCCGACGCCCCGGCGGGGAGCGGTGGTCGCAAGATCCACCATCAAGCAGCCCGCCGCCTCCCAAAATGGCGCCAAGAAAAGTGAAGACAACCGATGGTTTCTGCCCCTGGCGCACCGTGCGCACAGCCAGACGGCGCGGCGGCAGGCCGCGCACCGAGGGATACGCCTGCAGAAGACGGCGCCGGGCATCGGCAGCTATAGCCCGCACCAGGGGATGAAGTGGAGTCAGGTATTCTAATTCTTCCGGGCGGTGGCGCAGGGCAACGAACCGGCGGAATGTGACAGCCCGATAAACGGCTTGCACCCCGGGGCCTCGATATATCCAGGGAACCTCGACACGGAGCACGCCTCCTCTGGCCGGATCTGCACTCACGGCACCGGCTCCCAGCATCGCCAGCACGACTTCCTCCAGATGCCGATCATCGGCAAGAAGAGGTTCGGAAGTCTCGAGCAACTGAAGAATGCGTTCCTGCTCACTCGATCCTGGTGCGCCAGCCGCAAGAAGCGGCTGCACGTTGCGGACGAACTCCGCGGTCCGGTCGTCGAAAAGCCGGACCAGGGCAGCTTTGCGTTCCTCAACATCGCCTTTCTCGGGATCGAGTTCGATGAGCCCGCGTTTGATGGCGCGCTCACCCGCCAGCAAGCCGAGGACATCCGGAGTTGAGACCCGATCCTGGGCCATTCTTTCAATCTTGCCGATCAACTGATCGAGGACAGCCTCCTCGGGGCTATCCGGATAATATAGATAGCGGATCACAGGGTTACACGTTTGGCCATAGCGATCCACCCTTCCGTTGCGCTGCTCCAGGCGGTTTGGATTCCAGGGGAGTTCAAAATGGATGACGCGATGGCAGTGCTTCTGCAGATTCAGCCCTTCGCTGGCTGCGTCGGTCGCCAGGAGAACCCGGATTTTGGGGCTCTCGAATTCCTCCTGCCGCTTCAGCCGTTGCGCACGCCTCATATTTCCGTGCAGGATCACATAGCGGCCTGTAAGATCCGGCTCTGCATTCAGGCGCGTCTGAATAGCGGCGAGGGTATCCCTGTATTCGGTGAAGACGATCACCTTATCAGCCGGATGGTTCGCGAACACGCCTCGGAGTTCGCTCACCAGGGCTTGGGTTTTCGGATCATCCGCCGGCAGCTTTCCCAGCAGCCGCCGAATGGAATTGAGGGCCCGAACCTCGTTCTTGCGCCGGCGCTCGTCCCTTGGAATCGCGGAGCGGAGGACTCGCCGGACTGTCCGCTCGGCTGCGGCCTCCCCGAGTGGAAGATCCGCTTGCAGATCCCGCAGCTCGGCGCGATCCGGGGGCTCTTCCCTGGCTTCGTCCTTTCGCAAAGCCTCCAGACGATGATCGAGCGTCTCCGCGAGGGCGGCGCGGCTCGACAGCGCTCGCTTCTTGACGATCTGCATGGCGAACCCGACCAGATCGGCATCTTCCGTATCCTCTGCCTCACAGGCAGTTCGGGAACAGTAGGAGGCGACCTTTCTTAGGAGCGCTTTCTCGTCGGCAGTCAATCCCGTAATCGCGAGCCCGCACACAGCGCGCCTGGGGAAAACGTCCTCTTCGGAGCCGTCCGGAAGCCGGTGCCGGATCTGCGGCTTCATTCTGCGAATCCGGGCTGTCTCAATCCGGCGCTCAAGATCCTCCTTGCGGCCGCGGAAAGTGGCAATCGTTGGCTCGACGAGCTCGAGCAGCGAACGAAAGGAGTGGGAGTAGCCGTTATGGGGCGTGGCGGTAAGCAGCAGAAGACCTCGCCCGGCTTCTCGCAGCGCCAATCCGAGTCGCGTGCGCTGGGTACGGTATGGGTTGTCGGACGTACCGGATTCCGCCAGGGCGTGCGCCTCATCCACTATAATGAGATCCCACCGCTTCCGCAGTGCGCGGTTGCCGACTGTTTCCTTTTTCAGAAAATCGATCGAAGTGATAATCCGGGGGATCGCATCCCATGGATTGATACCAGCCGGCAGGTCCGTCTGGACTCTGGAAAGCCCCGAAGCGTTATCGATAATGGTAAAATCGAGGCCAAACTTCTGTCGGAGTTCGTCCTGCCACTGATCCATGAGACCCGGAGGGGTGACAATCAGAATCCGTGACGCGCGGCCGCGCGCCATCAACTCGAGCGTGACCAAGCCGGCTTCGATCGTTTTGCCGAGTCCGACGTCGTCCGCGATGAGCAGGCTGGGCCTCGGCTTGGCGAGAATGCGAAGCGCCGGCGCGAGCTGGTAGGCTTCCAGCGCGACTCTCCCAAAGCGAGCGCCGCTCAACAATCCCGTCTCTCGCACCATTGTCGCGGCGAGGATAAGATGTGCTCTGGACCAGACAGCGAAGGAGTCAATTCCCTGGAGGTCGAACTGAACCTCATCATTTGGCAGTGGGGTCGCCTCCTCCGGAGGGATTACGGCAGAAAACGCCGCGGGTGAATCGCCATCGAGCGCCTCGCACTCCAGAATTTGATGGTCCTCCCCCGCAATCATTACCTTCAAGACCCGCCACGGGCGGTCGCGAAGAATAACACGGTCACCGACGTTCAGGGAAATCTTCCTTTCAAAACCAAGCGTTCCCAATCAGACGCGGGGAGGAGAATAGCACGGATTCTCGCAGCAGAGCCGCAGATTTCTCCTTACGGGTGGTCGAGTCAATTCATAGGGCTCCCGGGAGGAAAGAAGGACTTCCTGAGAGGCTGACTATTGAAAGCCAGAAGATCTCTCAGCAGATGGATCGAGCCGAAACCGTGGCCCACCCGGAGGTCGTTTACAGAAATCGGTGCCTGGTCATACTGTCCCTATTCTCATGCCATTTTATCTCGTTGATATTGTTTCAGATGCTGAGGGGACAGTATCACCAGGAACCAAGTCCTTTCTCGGCTTTGGAACTCAAGACGGCCAACATCTCGGCGCAAGGGTCAATCGCCACCACGGAGTAGCCCGCCTGCGCCAGCGGCAGAGCCAAGCGACCAGTGCCAGCGCCGAAATCCACGACGCGAGCGGGCGACGGTTGAATTCTCGCGACGCATTCAACCGTCGCTTGCGTCAATTCGTCGTAGAAACCGCGGAACGACCGGCGATAGGCTTCATCATAATGCTGCGCCCAACTTGAATGGGGTGTTTTCACGACAAGACCAGCCGCCGACGGCGAGGAAAGTACCCAGCGAGCCGCCCTCGCAGAATCTCGTTCCCAATGATTCCTCCTGTGCCTGCGAGCATCAGCGTCATGCCGAGCAATGGAGGCAACTGGCCGCAGCGCAATTGATAATCCGCACGCCCGAGTCGGATGGGGGTTCGGAACGTGTCTGTGATGAATTGGCCGATGCCGGGATAGAAATCAGTCAGACTTCCTTCTGCTGGAAAACTGGAGAGGCAGTCGTCCTGAAGATACGAAATCTGCGCTCCTGTATCGAAGAACATTCTCACCGGCTTGCCGGAGACAGTCGAAGCGACAATGGGAACGCCCATGCAGAATTCCGGCGGCAGCACTTCGATCCGGGGGGAGACCGGGCCGTCTCACTCGACCGCATCCGACCCCGCGTTCTCCCGGCTCAGTCATCATTTTCTGTTGATTGCGGCTTTCGCCAGCAGGGCGTGAGGGGGGCCGGTATTTGCCGTCGAACAATCTCGTTGACCGATCCCTCCGTCATGGCATATATGAGATAGCCTGTTTTGTGGTATTCAACAGGAGACCTGGTTTGCCAGCGCGACCTGTTTAGAGCGCGATCGGTTGCCCGAGCGAAAGGAGCGCGAGAAACATGGCGATCCAGCTGAATCCGCGGGAGTATTATCGTTTCCCCTGGTCGCTGACCGACAACGGGATTTCCTGGCTCGAGGTGACATCACACTGCAATCTGACCTGCAAGGGCTGCTACCGCGACCGGACATCCGCCGCCCACAAATCCCTCGCTGAGATCGCCGACGATCTTGCGGTGTTCAAAAAGACACGCGTCAGCGACTGCATGAGCATCGCCGGAGGCGATCCCCTGGTTCACCCTGAGATCGTGGAGATCGTCCGGATGGTCAGCCAGGGGGGATGGAAGCCGGTCTTGAACACGAATGGTCTCGCCCTCACCGCGACCCTCCTGAGAGATCTGAAAAAGGCGGGCGTTTTCGGTTTCACCTTTCACATTGACACCTCCCAGGACAGAAGCGACTCACCCAACGCCCGGAAGGAAAGCGATCATAACCAGCTCCGGCAGCGCTTCGCCGAGAGGCTCGCCGCGGAGGGTGGGATTTCGTGCGCCTTCAATCAGACAGTTACCTGGAGCACGCTTCGGGAAATCCCGGAGGCGATCCGTTGGGCCCAGAGCAACGCCGGCATCGTGCACACGATGGTGTTCATCCTCTTTCGGGAGCCCCGCATGGTGGGGGATTTCGATTACTACGCCAACGGGAACCAGGTAGACCTCTGTGCGACTTATGAGGACACCGGGTGGGGAGACGATCGGATCCTGAAGGCCCAGGATGCAGCGAACCAGATCAGCGAGGCGGATCCCGCGTATCGGCCCAGCGCCTATCTGAACGGCACGGTGGATCCGGACAGCATGAAATGGCTGGTGGGCCTCCGCGTGGGCAACTCGCAGGAGACCTTCGGGTACGTGTCACCCAAATTCATGGAGGCCGTCCAGCACGCGAGCCACACGTTCCGCGGCAAGTGGCTGAGCTACTCGGATCTGCGCTTCCTGCGGACCGGACGAGCCATCTCGTTTCTGCTCGCACCATTCGAGAGAAGCATGCGCCGGATCGCGTGGAACTACCTCAAGTCCATCCCTGGCCGGCCTTCCAACCTGTTCCGCAGGTCGCACTTGCAGGCCTACATGATCATTCAGCCAATCGACTTCATGGAGGATGGACGGATGAACATGTGCGACGGCTGTCCGGACATCACTGTCCATGAAGGCAAGCTCTACTGGAGTTGCCGGCTGGAGGAGATCAAGAAGTACGGCGCCTTCTTGACCGCAGTACCGAACCGGCATGCCAAGCCACGTTTAAGCGAGCCCTGAGCTGCAGCCGGAACTCCGGCGGGCATGCGACTGGAAAGGCGGAAATGATACCGATCATCATCATGATTATTTCGGCGCTGTCGGCATGCGGGAGCTTGCCTGCCGGCGCAACGACAGGAGTCAACACCATGGCCTTCACCATAAAAAGCGCCTCGTTCGTCCACGAGGGCGACATTCCGAAAAAACATACATGCGACGGCGCGGATGTATCGCCGCCCCTCAGCTGGAGCGATCCTCCGGCCGGCACCCGGAGCTTCTGCCTGATCACGGACGATCCGGATGCGCCTGCGGGGACGTGGGTGCACTGGGTGATGTACAACATTCCCGGAACGGCGCGCGAGTTTCCGGAAAATGTCCCCAAACAGGCGGAGCTGAAAGACGGTTCGCGCCAGGGCCGCAATGACTTCCAGCGGACCGGCTACGGCGGCCCCTGCCCTCCCCGGGGCGGACCGCACCGCTATTATTTCAAGCTGTACGCGCTCGATGCCAGCCTCAGCCTGCCTTCGGCCGCCACCAAGGCGGATCTGGAAAAGGCAATGAAAGGCCACATCCTCGCCCAGGCCGAGCTGATGGGCCGCTACAAACGCGGGTAGTCCCTGATTCAGAAATCAGGTTAGGAAGCGAACCACGAAGACCTCGAAGACCGCAAAGATTCTGGGGATTACCCTCGCCTTACCTGCATGGGCTGCCTTCAGCCCATGCAGACGAGGCAAATGGGGCATCTTTATCCATAAAAGCACTTCTTTGCGGTCTTTGAGGTCTTAGTGGTTCAGTTCCAGCGTTCGAATTGCGGTATCTTGAATGGCATTCTTGCCTGAATCGCCGTATCATCGGATTCCGTCAATTATCCTACACAAAGAACGGAGTTGTGATGCGACGCTCATTCTTTGCTTTCAAAGTCCAAAGTAAATTCGTAATGCGCGTTTCGGCCGCAATCATGCTCCTGGCGGCCGGCGCGTCCCTGATTCCGGCACTCAGCCGCGAGAAGTCTCAAAATGAGAAGCCGGTGCTGTACGTCATCGGCACGGCGCATTTGGATTCACAGTGGAACTGGACGGTCCAGGATACGATCCGCCAGTATATTGCTCCGACCTTTCTGGATAACTTCAAGCTGTTTGAGCGCTTTCCTCACTACGTGTTCAACTACGAAGGCGCCATTCACTACATGTGGTTCAAGGAGTATTTCCCGGAAGCCTGGCCGGCACTGCGGAAATATGTGGCGGAAGGACGCTGGCGGCTTTCGGGTTCCTGGATCAACGCCGCCGACGTTAACGTCCCATCACCTGAGTCGCTCATGCGCCAGGCGCTTTACGGGAAGCGTTTTTTCCGCCGGGAGTTTGATCGCACCAGCCAGGATGTCTACCTTCCGGATTGCTTCGGCTTTGGATTCGCGCTCCCTTCGATTGCCGTCCACAGCGGGCTAGCGGCGTTCTCCACACAGAAGCTGACCTGGGGGTCTTCGGTCCCGATTCCTTTCCCACTCGGGAGATGGAAGGGAGTCGACGGCAACGAAGTCCTGGCGGCTTTGAACCCGCGCGCTTATGTCACCCGCATCCGGAGCGACATCTCCGCCGATCCCAAATGGGCCGACGATCTCACGCCTCTCGGCAACGGACGCCAGGTCGCGTTCCGCTACTTCGGCACGGGAGACATCGGCGAGGCGCCGGACGCGGAATCGGTCGGCTGGCTGGAAAAGGCGATTGCCAATCGCGAGGGCGGGGTGGAGGTGCGCAGTACATCAGCAGACCAGCTATCCCGCGATTTGACGGCCGCGGAGAAGGCCGCTCTTCCTCAATACGAGGGCGAGCTCACCATGAAAACCCACGGCGTGGGCTGCTATACGTCGCAAGCCGCATTGAAACGGTTCAACCGCATGAATGAGCTCCTTGCCGATGCCGCCGAACGTGCCGCCGTGGCTGCCGAGTACCTATCCGGGGCAGCCTATCCCGGCGATCGCCTGCGCGAGGCGTGGCTGCGCGTGCTCTGGCACCAGTTTCATGACGACCTGACGGGAACCTCGATTCCGCAGGCCTACGGCTTCTCCTGGAACGACGAGCTCGTGTCAGCGAACCAATTTGCGGCTGTGCTGGAGAACGCGTCCGGAGAGGTCGCGGGGATGCTCGATACCCGGGCGGAGGGCATTCCGCTTGTGGTTTACAATCCGCTGTCGGCAGAAAGGCGTGATCCGGTGGAAGCCACGGTCCTGTTTCCCGGAGCGGCGCCCGCGGCGGTGCAGGTACGGGATCGTTCGACCGGGCGGGATGTGCCGGCCCAGGTCCTCGGCATTGACGGCAAGGCGGCGCGCATTCTGTTCCTCGCTGCAATGCCTTCGGTCGGATACAAAGTCTACGAAGTGCGGGCCGGCGTATCCAAGGGTGCATCCTCACCTCTCAAAGTCACCGGGACGTCGCTGGAAAACGCGCGCTACCTGGTCAAGATTGATGGCAATGGCGACGTGGCATCAATTTTCGACAAGGAGGCGCGTAGAGAACTGCTGAAGGAGCCGGTCCGGCTCGAGATGCGGAATGATCCCTCCCCAGACAAGCCGGCGTGGCGCATTCTCTGGGAAACGGTCCACTCCGCGCCGCGCGAATACGTGACCGCGCCCACCGTCAGCATTCTGGAACGGGGGCCGGTACGCGTCGCGCTGGAAATCACCCGCAAGGCAGCGGGCTCCACGATCGTGCAGCGCGTTTCCCTGCTGGAGGGCGGCGATCGTGTGGATGTCGAAAACATAGTCGACTGGAGATCCCCGAACACCCTCCTCAAGGCGTCGTTTCCCTTCACCTCCTCGAATCCGAAAGCGACCTACGACCTCGGGCTGGGAACCATCGAGCGCGGAAACAATACGCCCGACCAATATGAAGTTCCGGCCCAGAAGTGGGCGGACATCACCGACGCGAGCGGGGCTTTCGGCGCCGCGGTTTTGAACGACTGCAAGTATGGCTGGGACAAACCCGCGGACAACGTGCTGCGTCTCACTCTGCTGCACACGCCGCTGCCCAAAGCTTCCGCCTATCAGCGCAGCCAGGACCTGGGCAGACATGTATTCACGTATGCAGTCGCTGGACACGCGGGCGACTGGAGAGCCGGCCGGGTGCCGGCCCGCGCCGCCGCATTGAATCAGCCGCTGATCGCCTTTCAGACCGCCGCGCACGCCGGAGAGCTTGGACGGAGCTTTTCAATGCTGTCCCTCGACGATGCCGGCGGCCAGGTCGCCATCGTCGCGCTGAAGAAGGCTGAAGATTCGGACGAGCTGGTCTTGCGGATCCAGGAAATGCATGGCCGTCCTGCACGGGCCCGGATCAGGTTCGCAGGTGCGCTCTCCGCCGTGCGTGAAATCAACGCGGCAGAGGAAGTGGTGGGCGCATTCCCGTTCTCCGCAAACGAAATCACCGTGGACTTCAAGGCATACCAGCCGCGTACGCTGGCGGCGCGCCTGCGGCCTTCACCGGTCCGCAAGCCCGCGCGGCCCGCAGCGGTACCCCTCGATCTGCCGTACAACCTCGACGGGATCTCCGGAGACGAGAACCGTGCCGACGGCGACTTTGACGGCAAGAGGCAGACATTGGCAGGCGAGCTTTTGCCCAGGGACCTGCAGCTGGATGGCATACCCTTCAGGTTCGGCTCCTGGGTTCCGGGAACGTTGAACGTCGTGGTGGCAAAAAAACAGTCAATCGTGCTGCCTTCCGGATACAATCGCGTATACGTCATCGCGGCCGCCGTGGGCGGCGATGTGCCGGCCAGGTTCCGGATAGCGGCCAAAACCGGCTCCCAGGCGGCGCTGAGTGACATCGTAGTGCGCGATTGGCAGGGCCCCGTGGGACGCTGGTTCACCCCGCTCCTTGACAGCGCCCGCCTGTTCCGTGAAGTTTATGTGCCGCCGATGCGGGGGCAGTCATGGGCACAGGATGCGATCCAGGCGGATCTCGTCGTGGGTGTGGACCCGGCAACCGGCGCGGTGACCGGCATCGATCAGATCCGGCACGGCTTCGTCAAACGCGACGAGATTGCCTGGGCCGGCACTCACCGCCATTTTCCCGGCGGCAATCAGCCGTACATTCCGAGCTACCTGTTCGCCTATGCGCTGGATCTTCCCCCGGATGCGCGCGCTCTCGAGCTGCCGGATGACAATCGCCTGCGCATCCTGGCAATGACCGCCGCATGGCAAAACAGCCAGTTCAGATCCGGGGAGGCCTTATATGCGCCCGACCTGCCCGAGCCGGGCGTGAGATCCTCCAACATGATCGCCGGCAAATCAAAATGAGCGGCGATGCAGGGCCTCGGAAAGCTGCGCGGGTAATGCCGGGATTGCGCTGGTGGATGATCAGCCTCGTGTTCCTGGCAACGCTGATCAACTTCATTGACCGGCTGACCATTTCCGTGCTCGCCCCCGTGATCACGGTCCAGCTCGGCCTGACCAATCTCCAGTTCGCGGGCATCAGCACATGGTTTCTGATCGCCTACACGGCAAGCCAGGGCCTGTCAGGAAAATTCTATGACCGCGTCGGGACCCGCCGTGGCTTTGCCGTCTCCATCCTGATCTGGTCGGCTGCGGCGGTGGGACACGCGTGGGCGCGCGGCCTGGCCAGCCTGAGCGCCCTTCGTTTTGTCCTCGGGCTCGGCGAGGCGGGCAATTGGCCCGGCGCCGCCAAAGCGGTTGCCGAGTGGTTTCCCGCGCGCCAGCGCGCGCTCGGGATGGGCATCTTCAACAGCGGCGTCTCGGTCGGTTCCATTCTCGCGCCGCCGTTGATCGTCTGGCTGCAGTTGCGGTTCGGATGGCAAACCACTTTCCTGGTCACCGGCGGTCTCGGCTTCGGATGGCTGGCCCTGTGGCTGCTCTTTTATGAATCGCCGGAGCAGCACCGGCGCATTTCCCGTGAAGAGTATGCGCTCATCATGGAAGGCCGGCCCTCGATCTCCACCGGGACCGTGAGCTGGCGCCGGCTTCTGAAATACCGCCAGGTCTGGGCGATCGTGATCTCACGATTTCTGACCGATCCGGTCTGGTGGCTGTACATCACCTGGCTGCCGCTTTACCTTGCCAATGTGCGCGGCTTCAGCCTCAAGGAGATAGGAATGTTCGCGTGGGTCCCCTATGTCGCGGCCGATGCGGGAAGCCTCCTCGGCGGCTGGGGGTCGGGTCACCTCATGTCGCGCGGGTACAGCGCAAATTTTTCACGGAAGACGTTCATGCTGGCGGGAGCGGCGCTGATGCTGGCCGGTATCCCGGCCGCGTTGTCGGAAAGCGCTGGGGGAGCGCTTGCTTTTATCAGCGTGGTGACCTTCGGATTTCAGACCTGGATCAACAACGTTCAGACCACGCCGAGCGATTTTTTCCCGGAGCATGCCGTCGCATCCGTTGCCGGGCTGGGGGGAGTGGGGGCCGGGGCCGGCGCCATCCTGTTTACCCTGGCGACAGGACTCGTGGTCGATCTTGCCCATTCCTACACGCCGATCCTGATCACGGCAGGCCTGCTCCCCGTGCTGGGGACAACCGCATTCTTCCTGCTCGGCGGCCCAATCCGCCGGTTGGAGCTCGCCGCCATGGATTAATGCATGAGACAGCCCGCGGAGGAAGCCGCACGCGGAGAAAGGGTATCGAATCATGGAGCCACGCAGATATGTATTCAGCACAAAGGAAACGACCCATTATCGTTTTCCGACGCACGTCAACGACCTGGTGATGGACCGGGCTGAGGCGGATGCCTCCGAGGTCTTCCTCGTCATTCTCGAACCGGGAGAGGGTCCGCCGCTGCATCTCCACCATGACACCGAACAGATCTTTTACGTGATCGAAGGGGCCGGCGTTCTGGAGATCGGGGAGCATCCGGAGTCATGTCCGGTGAATCCAGGCGATGTCGTGCGCATCCCGCCGCACACCCTTCACAGAATTCAGAGTCGCGGCCCACGGGCTTTGCGCTATTTGTGTGTGGATTGTTTTATCGGCGGCAGGCCAAAAGACGAACCCACATGGGAGAGTCATGTGAGGACGATGTGCATCCAGAATGGCTGGGATTTCGCAAAAATAACGAGCAAGCGCTTGTGATCAGAAGGCCCCGCTTTGGCGATTACAGGACTCGTTACCCGCCGCCTGCCTGATGGCTGCGCACCGATCTGAAGCGCGATGATTGGTCGAGCCATGAACTCCGCGAGTGTCATCCCGGCCGGCGGCTTGCCCTGCCGCCTCTTTCCGCGCACGCTGTGTGGGCACAGATCTGACGTCACGCCATGGGTAGGAAGGCTGGCCAAATCTTTTTGATGGCAAGAGCTCAGAAATCCAGCCCTCCACCTCGTTCAGGTCATCTTTCGGGACAGAAACTGGCACAGGTATCTGACGGCGTGGATTTTATCACTTCCTGATCTGCGGGTAGCCGACCACGTCTGAAAGGCGGCATGCGCGCCTGTTCACGCCCTGCTGATCATGAAAATCCCGATGCGCGCAAGCAGGTTGGCCCAAAGCCTGCACTTCCGGGATGCGGCTAAGAACTCGCACTTATCGATGCGGATGCCGCGTTTGCGGCAGTAGTCCTGGAAATCCGAAATGCTGAGGAAGTGCAGGTTGGGTGTGTCGTGCCATTCAAACGGCAACGCAGGCGTCACCGGGGTCTGGCCCCGAAAGAAGATCTGGCAGCGCGCCCGGTAATGAGCGAAATTTGGGAAGCCGACGATCACCTGCCGGCCGACGCGCAGCGCCTCCTGCAACACGCCGTCGAGCTTCCTGACCTGCTGCAGGCTTTCATTCAGGATGACATAATCGAAGGATCCTTCGCTGTAGCCGGTCAGTCCGTTGTCGAGATCTTCATGAAACACGCTCAGTCCGCGGGCGACGCACGCGTGGATCGCCTGGTCGTCAATCTCGATTCCCTGGGCGCGCGCCCGCCGCTCCCGCACCAGCAGGTCCAGCAGTTCGCCGTTGCCGCATCCCAGGTCGAGCACCGAGCAGTCGGGGCGAATCCATTCAAGAATCACGGCATGGTCCGGACGCAGCGCATCAGTTTTCACGGGTCGCCTTGTGCAAAAAGTGTCGGATCAGATGGGACTCCTCTTCGACTTCCAGCAGGAATGCATCATGCCCGTAAGCGGAATCGATCTCGCAGTAGGTGGCATCCACGCCTGCCTGCTTGCAGGCGCGGGCGATGGCGCGGGACTGGGCGAGCGGATACAGCCAGTCCGATTTAAACGCCACCAGCAGCACCCTGGTCTCCAGTCCGGCGAGCGCCTGGTGCAGTTCCCTGCCCCGGGAAAAGTCGTACGAATCCATCGCCCGGGTGATATACAGATACGAATTTGCATCAAAGCGCTTCACAAAAAACTTGCCTTTGCGATGCAGGTAGTCTTCCACTTCGAATCCGCTGCTGAACTTGTGCCGGCTTTGAGCCTCGCCGGTGCGCCGGCCGAACTTCTCGGCCATGGAAACATCGCTCATGTAGGTGATATGGCCGATCATGCGCGCGACCGCCAGTCCCCTGGCCGGCGGATGGCCGTCGTAGCGCCCTTCCTTCCAGGCCGGATCCGCCATGATGGCCTGGCGGCCCACCTCGTTGAATGCGATCTGCTGCGGCGAATGCCTGGCTGCCGTGGCGATCACGATCGCCGCACGCGGCCGGCCGCGGCGGGAGGCCATCCACTCGAGCGCCTGCATGCCCCCCATCGATCCGCCGGCCACGGCCAGCAGCCGCTCGATGCCGAGATGCTCGGCCAGCCGCAGCTGCACTTCCACCATGTCGGAAATGGTGATCAGCGGAAAATCGAGGCCATAGACCGATCCGGTCGCCGGATTGACCGAGGCCGGCCCGGTTGTGCCTTGGCAGCCGCCGAGGACATTCGAGCAGAGGACGAAATAACGGTCTGTGTCAAACGCCTTTCCCGGCCCGATCATCTCGTCCCACCAGCCGGGCCGCGACTCCCCGGCATGGAAGCCGGCGGCATGGGCGTCGCCGCTCAGCGCGTGCAGGATGAGGATCGCGTTGGACTTGTCGCCGTTGAGGGCGCCGTAGGTTTCGTAGGCGATCCTGACCGGCCCCAGCCGTTCCCCGCTCTCCAGCGCCAGCGGCCGCGGCGGATATGCAAATTCGTAATATTGGGTTTTTACCTGCCCGACAGACACGTTGCACCTCCACTCTAGACCGGCCCGAGCGCCTGGTTCAGGTCTGCCTTGATGTCTTCAATATCTTCGAGACCTACCGAGAGCCTGATGTAGTCTTCGGTAACGCCGGTCGCTTCCTGCTCCGCCCGGCTCAGCTGCTGATGCGTGGTGGAGGCGGGATGGATCACCAGGCTCTTGGCATCCCCGATGTTCGCCAGATGCGAGAGCAGCTTCACCGAATTGATGAACTTTTCGCCCGCCGGCAATCCGCCCCTTATGCCGAATCCCACAAGCCCGCCAAATCTCCCCTTCAGATATTTAACCGCAAGCGCATGGCTTGGATGGTCCTCGAGACCGGGGTAACTTACCCAGTTCACCTTCGGATGTTTATGGAGAAACCGCGCCACCTCGAGGGCATTCTCCGAATGCCTGCGGACGCGCAGCGGCAGGGTTTCGAGCCCCTGCAAGAACAGAAACGCGTTGAAGGGACTCAGGGCGGCGCCAAGGTCGCGCAGCAGCTGCAGCCTCACCTTTGCGACCAGGGCCACATTCCCAATCCCGGGCACGTTGCCGAACGCGTCCCAGAGCCTCAGTCCATGGTAGCTCGGGTCCGGTTCGGTGAATTCGGGATACTTGCCGTTGCCCCAGTCGAACTTTCCCGAATCCACAATAACCCCGCCGATGGATGTCCCGTGGCCGCCGACATATTTGGTGGCGGAAAGCACGGAAATGGAGGCTCCGTAATCAATGGGGCGTACCAGCCCGACGCCTACCGTGTTATCCACCACGAACGGAATTCCGGCACGCTGCGCGATGCCGGCAAGCGCCTCGAAATCGGGAATGTCGAGTTTTGGATTGCCGACGGTTTCGGCATAGATGGCCCGGGTACGCGTGGTGATCGCTTTCGCGAACTCGGCCGGCTTGCCGGAATCCACAAAGATCGCCTTCCGGCCGAGCTTGGCAAATGTGTAATGCAACAGCTGGTAGCTTCCGCCATAGAGGTTGTTGGCGGCGACGATTTCATCGCCCAGGCCCGTGATCGCCAGCAGGGCGAAAGACGCCGCCGCCTGGCCCGAAGCCAGAGCCAGCGCGCCGGTGCCCCCTTCGATCGCGGCCATGCGTTTTTCGAAGGCTTCGTTGGTCGGATTCATGATCCGGGTGTAGATATTGCCCGCCTCCTTCAGGGCGAACAGATTGGCCGCATGCTCCGTGTTTCTGAAAACAAAAGACGAAGTCTGGTAGATGGGCACGGCCCGGGCGCCGGTTGCGGGATCGGGAGTTTCCTGGCCGGCATGCAATGCGATGGTATCGAGTCGGTTCTTGTCCATAGATTTCCTGTCTGAAAAGCCCGTGACGTATCTGGCGGATGAAACAAAAAAACCCACGACCAGCGGCCCTCTCTGGCAGTGGGTTGCGGCAGCTCGAAGCTTTTGGCGTGAAAGCTACATGAGCGCGTCCCCCAAGGCAGAGAGGCCGCGCATGGCCATCGACCTATAGCTTCCGTTGAATTTCATGGCGAAATAGTTACCTGGATTTGGGCGCGATGTCAAGAGGAGACAGACACATCAATCCTGACTCCGGGCTTCCATTGATGTACAATGCGCGGATGTTTATCACGGCGGCCTTCTTGAAAGGCGAGGCAGGAACGCAATGACGATCCAGTCCAGGGCGAAGGAATTTCGCCGGCAGCTCGAATCCCGTGCCCTGGTGGCCGACGGCGCCATGGGGACCATGCTTTATTCCAGAGGCGTCTTTATCAACCGCTGCTACGACGAGCTGAATCTCTCATCCGCGGAAATGGTGAAGGGGATCCACCTGGAATACGTGAAGGCGGGCGCCGAGATCCTGGAAAGCAATACCTTCGGCGCCAACCGGACGCGCCTGGAAGCTTTCGGCATTGCCGGCAAACTGTGTGAGATCAACCGCGCGGGAGTGCGGATTGCCCGCGAGGCGGCCGGCGAAGAGGCTTTCGTTGCCGGCGCCGTCGGGCCGCTCGGCATCCGGATCGAGCCCCTCGGCCCCACCTCGCTTGACGAGGCGCGCGCCATCTTCGCCGAACAGATCGAATGCCTGCTCGACGCCGGCGCCGACCTGCTGATCCTGGAAACCTTCACCCATCTCGATGAGCTGCACCAGGCGGTTCTGGCGGCGCGCCGGGTTGCCGGTCCCGACGTGGTGGTCATCGCCCAGGTCACGATCGACGATTACGGCAACCTGCGCGACGGCACGGACACGCGCACGTTCGCCATGAAAATGGACGGCTGGCCGGCCGACGTGATCGGCTGCAATTGCTCGGCCGGTCCCAAAGTGACCTTCGAGACCGTCGAGAGGATCATGCAGTACTCCCGCAAACCGGTGAGCGCCATGCCGAATGCCGGCCATCCGGCGCTGGTCGAAGGCCGCAGGCTTTACCTCTGTTCTCCGGAGTACATGGCGCAATACGCCAGGCGCATGCTCTGGGCCGGAGTGAAGATCGTCGGGGGCTGCTGCGGCATCACGCCGGAACACATCCGGCTGGTCCGTGCCGAGGCCCGCTCCCTGCAGCCTGGCCGGCATCAGGCAACCGCGGCGGTCGAGGAGCCCGCGGCGCGGGCCCAGGCGCTCGCGCCCGTGCCCATGGCTCGGAAGTCCAGGCTCGGCGACAAGCTCTCTCGCGGCGAATTTGTCGCCTTTGTGGAGATCCTGCCTCCGCGCGGAATCAACTATGCCGGCGAGATCGCCGCGGCGCAGGCGTGCGGCGAGCGGGGCGTCGATTGCATCAACGTCCCGGACGGCCCGCGGGCGAGCGCGCGCATGAGCGCGCAGGCCACATGCCAGCTCATCCAGCAGCAGGCGGGGGTCGAGGCGGTGCTGCATTTTTGCTGCCGCGACCGGAACATTCTCGGCATGCAGTCGGAACTGCTCGGCGCGCACGCCCTCGGCATCCGCAATCTAATCTGCATCACCGGTGACCCGCCGCGCATGGGTTCGTATCCGGAGGCCACGGCGGTGTTCGATGTGGATTCGATCGGGCTCGTAAACATCGTCAGCAATTTCAACCGCGGACTCGATATCGGCGGCAACCCAATGGGATCCCAGACCGGTTTCCTGATCGGAGTCGGCGCCAATCCCGGCGCGCTCAATCTCGAGGAGGAGCTGAAACGTTTCGAATGGAAAGTGCAGGCGGGAGCCGAATACGTGGTGACGCAGCCGGTGTTCGATGTCGAACTGCTGGTGCAATTCCTCTGGCGCATCCGGCATATCAGGATTCCGGTGATCGCGGGCATCTGGCCGCTGACCAGCTACCGCAATGCCGAGTTCATGGTGAACGAGCTGCGCGCGCCCGTGCCGGAGCCCATCCTGGAACGGATGCGCCGGGCGCAGACCGCTGAAGCCGCCGCGCGTGAGGGGATCGCGATCGCCCGCGAGATGGTGCAATCGGTCCGTCCCATGGTACAGGGCGTCCAGCTGAGCGCTCCCTTCGGCCGCTACCCGGCCGCGCTGGAAGTTGCAGAGGCGATCGGCGAGCGCTGAAAGGTTGATCACCGTGCCGACTTACACAACGGCTTGCCCGTGCAATTGCTACAGCACATGCTCGATGCTGGTCGAGGTGGCCGACGGCCGCATCCGGCGGCTGGAGCCTCATCCCGGCAACGCGGCGACTCCCGGGGGGCTCTGCCTGAAGGGGCTCAGCTATGTGGAGCGGGTCACGTCTCCCGACCGGCTGCTCTACCCGATGGCGCGCATCCCCGGCAAGGCCGGTTTCGAGCGCATCTCGTGGGATGAGGCGTTGCGGCGCATCTGCGCCCAACTGAACCATCTGAAACAGGAGCGGGGGCCGCAGAGCATCTTCTACTATGCCGCGAGCGGCACCAAGGGCCTGCTCAACTCCGTCGGCATGCACTTCTGGCGGCTGTTCGGCGGATGCACCACGACCTATGGAGATCTCTGCTGGCCTGCCGGACTCGAGGCGACCCGTTTGACCCTGGGAGACAACCGGCACAACGCGCCGTGGGATCTCGCCAATGCCAGGCTGATCGTTCTCTGGGGCAAGAATCCGGCCGAGACCAACATTCACCAGATGCCCTTTATCGAGGAAGCGCTGTGCCGGGGTGCGCGGCTGATCGTGATCGACCCGCGGCGCACGGAATCCGCCGAGCGGGCCGAACTGCTGGTGCAGCCCCGGCCGGGATCCGACGGCGCGCTGGCGCTGGCCATCGCCCATCTGCTTATCAAGCATGGCCGGATCGACTTCGAATTCATCGAAAGGCACGTGCTCGGGTTTGCTGAGTTCAGCCGCATGGTCGAAGAATTCACCCCGGCGCGCGGCGCCGAAGTGAGCGACGTGCCCGAAAGCCACATCGAACGCCTGGCCGACTGTTTCGGAACGATCCGGCCCGCGACCATCTGCGCCGGTTTCGGCATGCAGCGCTACACGAACAGCGGCCAGACGATGCGCGCCATGATCGCCTTGCTCGCGCTCACAGGCAATATCGGCCTTCCCGGCGCCGGCTGGCAGTTCGCCAATCTCCAGAGCGCCATTTTCGACAGCGTGCGCGATCCGCTCGCCTTCTATCCTCCCGATCGACCCGATGGCGTCGTGCGTTTCGGCATTTCGCCGGCACGGCTCGGACAGGACCTGCCCGCGCTGCGCGATCCCGAGATCCGCATGGCATGGATCGAGCGCGGCAATCCGGTCACGCAGAATCCCGATTCCAATGCAGTGATTCAGGCGCTGCGCGCGCTGGATTTTCGCGTGGTCATTGACCAGTTCATGACCGACACCGCGCGCGAAGCAGATCTCGTACTGCCGGCTAAGAGCCTGCTTGAACAGTCGGACGTGATCGGCGCCTACTGGCATTCCTATATTCAGCTGCGCCAGAAAATCCTCGATCCGCCGGGAGAGGTAAAACCCGAAAGCGAGATCTACCGTTTGCTTGCCGAGCGCCTGGGATTCCCGGCAGAGCCGGTTGCCGAGCATATTCCCGAAGCTTCAGACGCCGGCATCGAGCGCTGGCTCGAGCGCAAACTGGCGCCCTTTCCGGAGCTCACGCTCGAGCGCCTGCGTTCCGGGCCGGCATTGGCGCCAGGCGCGCAGGATGTCGCGTTCGCGGATTTCGCCTTTCCTACACCTTCCGGCAGGATCGAACTGGTTTCGCGGGAATCGGCCGCCCGGTGGGGAGTCGACGCACTGCCGGCTTACCGGGATCCCCAGGAAAGCCGGAGGTCGCCGCTTTTCGACGGCCGCTACCCGCTGCATTTCCTCACACCGAACACTAAAAACCGCATTCATTCGCAGTTCGGCAACCTGAAGATGATCCGGGCCGTCAGCAGTGCGCCGGCATTGATGATCAGCGCCAGGGATGCCCGCGAACGCGACATCGTCGACCATGATCGGGTACGGGTATTCAACCAGCGCGGCAGCTTCACCGCCCGGGCACGTATCGATTTCAGCCTGAAGCCCGGCTGTGTGGTCATGACCAACGGAGCCTGGATCAGCCAGGGGGGGACGGTCAATTTTGTTTCCTGCGGCCGGGAAACCGACATGGGCCACGGCGCGGCCTACCATGACAATATGGTGGAGGTGGAGTGGTTGGAAGATGAGGAGTCAGGAATCGGGAGTCAGGAGTCAGAATGAGAGGCTTCCTGCTGGATCTGAATCGCTGCACCGGCTGTCATGCCTGCCAGCTGGCCTGCAGCATACAGAATGATCTTGGATTCGAGAACAGCTGGAGGCGGGTCTACACGCACAATCCCCGGCTGCGCCCGGGCGTCGCCGCATTTCATTTGTCCATCGGCTGTCTGCACTGCGCCGATCCTGCCTGCATGCGCTCCTGTCCGGCATCGGCTTACCGCCGCGACCATGGAACCGGGGCGGTGCTCCTCGATGCCGGACTGTGTATCGGCTGCCGCTACTGCCATTGGGCATGCCCTTTCGACGCCCCGCGCTTCAGCTCTCAGGCAGGCACGATGTCCAAGTGCACCTTCTGCAACGACCGGCTGCAGGAGGGAAAAGAGCCAGCGTGCACGTCGCTCTGCCCGACCGGCGCACTGAAGGTCACGGAAGTGCAGGACGGGGAGCGGCCGGCCTCCATTCCCGGTTTTCCGTCCACCGGCATCGGCCCGGCGGTCCGGTTTGTACCGCTGCGCTCCACAGGACAGGGTCCGGAAATGGCGGCGGTCGAGGAACCGCCGCAGGCCGCCGCGGATGAGGCCCGCAGGGACTCCACCCTGCCGGCCAAGGTCACGATCGAATCAGAGTGGTCGCTGGTGTTTTTCTCGGTTGCCGCAGCCCTGCTGGTTGCCCTTGCTGCCGAGGCCATTTCGGGATCCGCGCGCATCCAGGCATCAAATTTTCTGGCCGCATCCCTGGGAACGCTCCTGATCAGCGCACTGCACCTCGGGAAACGCCTGCGCGCCTGGCGTGCAATCCTGAACCTGCGCACCTCCTGGCTCAGCCGGGAAGTCGCTTCCTACCTGGGTTTTGCCATTCTGAGCTCCGCCATGTTCCTGTTGCCGCGCACTGCGCCATTGCTCGCCTGGCCAGCAGTGTTAGCCGGTTTTACCGCCCTGTTTTGCATCGACCGGGTGTATGAATCCGTAAGCGGCTACCGCTGGGCACGGCTGCACAGCGCACGCACTCTGCTTACCGGCCTGTTCCTTTTTAGCATTCTGGACCTCAACCTCCCGGTTGCCGGCATGGCAGGAATGCTCAAGCTGGTCCTGTACGCGTACCGGCAGTCCTGGTTCAAGAGCAGGGCCAGGGCGCTGGCTTCCGCCATGCGCTTGCTGCTGGGATTTGTCGTCCCGCTGGCAATATGGGAAGTCTTCCCGGAATGGATACTGCCTTCGGTATTGGTGGCGGAAGTGATTGACCGCTGCGAATATTACCTTGATCTGGATGTCGTCGGCATTTTTAGAGCACAGGCGTCCCGCCCGATGCCGCATGTAGTAGTGCAGACAGGGAGGTGGATATGAGACTGGGCACCAAGATTGCGGTGGCGTTCCTATTGCTGTCCGTCCTGCCGCTCGCCGGGATCACCCTTTACTCGTACCAGGCATCCATTTCGGCTTTTCGTAAGGCTGTGGAAGCCGAGTCCGGCACTCTGGCAGAGGAGATGGGCGGCCGCATGGCGGCATTGCGCGGAGATTTGTCGACGCGCGTCGCGCGCCTCGAGTCCGCTCTGCGGGAAGCGCGCAAGAAAGGCATCCACGAAATGCTCGTCTGCATCGAGGAAGAAAATCGCCGGCATCGGGGGGCCATCGAACCAATGGATGACGCCACGATGCTGATCCTCAAAATCGGCCCCTCCTGATTATCGAACAGGCTCCTAGAACTGCGCCATCACGGCTATGAGTTGAGTGAGGGATTGCGTGAAAAACATCTCAAATCCGAGCAGGGGTCGGTCGGCCGTGACTTCAATGTGGCCCTTGCTCAGGACGATCGGTTGAGTGAAGAATCCGGCGCCGGCCGATGGCCAGCTCAGGAGCTTGGAAACTTTGGCATGAGGTCCGAGGGTAGCCGTGGTCTCCCTCACTTTGTTCCCGCCACCGTCAAAAACTCTCAGGGTGTAATTGACCGGAGCGCCGAACGGATTCAGGAGCGCCACACCCGTCAGATAGGGATCTCCCGGCGATCCCGAATCAACCTGATGGGCTACATGAGAGAACAGAAGCTTATCTCTCGGGATGTATTCACATGGCACAGCCGAACTGGAATGGACTCCGCCGCTGTCGTAGCTGAAATGGGAAAAACCGGTGATACCAGCCAGGTCGCTTTCGACGACCGCATAACCGACGATCATTGCGCCCGGCCCAAGTCCAAACAGACTGGACGCAGATTCGTAAAGGTGGCCATTGCCGCTCACGGCACGCTCGGCCGGCGTCCCCAAGAGGGATCCGTTGTTATCGTAGGCAGCCAATCGGAGATTCGCCCGCGCGGGGTTTGTGTTGACTACTCCGAGGTAGCTCGTATAGCCCTCGTTCACGGCAAAGTGCGGGAAAAAGAGCCGGGTTTCCGTGCTCGGAACGGCGGCGCGCAGCGCGGCGATCTCAGCCGGATTGCCGAAGACTTCGAGGCCCGCAACCGGCCGGTCCGAATCGACGCTGACCACACCCGTGGAGATATTCACGTTCGTGAAGCTGAAAAGCCTCTGGCCCTTGGGAGGCACCGTGAGCGGCTGCGCGAGCTGGTCCACCTGGGATCCATTCTGATCCAGCAGTCTGGCAGTAACCGTCGCCGTGTTGATCCCGGGATTGAACAGTGAATATGTGGCCTTCCCCCCGTCATCGAACTGATGATGCAGGAACAGCAGATGCGTCCAGGCATCCGGGGAGACGTCGACGCCGTCTGCCAGCCTAGTGAGCAGGCGGTCGAACACCAGGAAGAATCCCGTAACCCGCTGGGCGGCGCTTCCCAGCACTCCGCCCACCACATCCGCGGTGGAAGAAAAACCGAAAAGCTCCCAGCCGAAGATCGGCACCTGGCCGGCCGCCCCGAGGTTCATCGGCAGGCTCGGGTTCGTGCCGCCGGCAACGAGCGTTCCGTCCGCGTCGTAGGCGACGAAATTCGCCGCAACCGGGACGTTGGAGCTGTTCAGCGCGGCGATCCCTGTCGTAAGGGTGTCGCCGATCGCGGGATTGAAGCCGTTCACGTGCAGCGGATAGACGATCGGATACGAAGAGCCGGCTTCAATCGCGCCCATGTCCACCAGACCGGAACCGGGCAGCGAGCCTGAACTGGCAATCCGATACTTTTGAAAATAATCCAGGAACGGGACGTTTGCGGCCGAATTGGACCCGGCGTCAATCGCCGGCGAACCGGCGCCGAGGCTGAAGTCGCCGGCAGCAGGATCTGTGAAAAGCGCATCCCCAACCAGGTTTGTGTTGCCGATCGCAGTAAAACTGAGCAGCGAGTAATTAATCTGGATAGCAGTCACATTCTGGAGATCCCCGAAGACATTCGCATTCACGATCGTATTGAACACTGAAAGCACGGGAAGCGTGCCGACTGACCGCGCAATGCCATAAGTCGTGTTGCCGTAAATGGTGTTGTTCACCAGGCTCACCACACTCGACCCGCGCACACTCACACCGGCGCCTGAAGTCGAGCGCACGATGATGTTATTGACCAGGGACGCGCTGGTGTTCAAATCCAGCAGAACGCCAATGCCGTTATCCTCGACCCGATTGCCCAGGATCTGCGCATCCTGCGCATGATCGCTCTGGATGCCCCAGCCGGCATTTGATTGAATGGTATTTCCTTCGATATGCACTTTGGGCCCGGTCGCGCCGCCCGATCCGAGGTAAATCCCGGCACTCTCATTGCCGCTGATCGTGTTGCCCCTTATGGTGACCGTGCCGTCAAAGACTTCGATCCCGTCTCCGTTGGTGAAAGTCAGGTTGCCGGAAATGGTGTTTTTGCTCAATGTGCCCGACGAACCGCTCAACCACACTCCGGGGCCGCGATTGCCCCGGATGTCGCAGCCGAACAGATCGACATTGCTGCTTTCGCTGTAGATTCCCTCGGCAAGGTTGTTGTGCACCGCCGAGTTGTTCACCACGATATTGGCGCCGCCCGCGATGAAGATTCCGGAACTGTTGGCGCCGGTAACGGTCGAATCGATCAACTCCAGGTTCCCTCCGTTCTCCACATAGATCCCGTTGGAGATGGAGGAGGAAGCCTGGCCGGTCAGCGTGCAGCGGTCGATCGTCACCGAGGAAGGCACGGAAGACGACGGCTGCAGAAGGTCAACCGCCACGTCACCGCCCTGGATCGTGAGGCCCTGGAGCAGGACATTGCGCACGCCGACGATCTGCAGATCCGCCCAGGCGGCCGCGCCGGCCAGCGTGCCGTCCAGAACCGGGTTCTGTGCGGCCGCGGCACGAATCGTAATGCCGTGCAACGGCAGGCCCTGAACATTGGTGCTGATCACAATCGAGGGCAAAGAGGAGTCCGATGGAGTCGGCAAAACATAGGTCTGGCTGTCGGCGAACTCGATGATGTTTCCCGGATTGGCCGCGGCCAGCGCATCTTTCAGGTTATTGAATATGTCGGGGCCGGTGGCACTCCGGCTCACTGTCAGGACGCGCGCGGGATCCGGGACATAGATCCCCGCCCAGTAGGGAACCGTGTAAACCGCCTGCGTGCGGCCGCTTTGCACGGTGATGAATCCCTGAAATCCGCCGTTCATGGGCGCGTCCGCTTCCATGGTGACGGTCACGTTGGTCATTGCACCCGGCGCCACTGGGCCGGTATCGGCTGTGCTCAGGCGAACAGCGGGCCCGGACACCAGCGGCTGGACCGACACCGTGAATTGGTCGGTGCTCGAGGAAACGTTCTTGAGCGTCAGTGTCTTCGCAACTGATATCGTGTCCGCATATTCGCTCACCCCGAAGTTCAGGTTGGCGGGATAAAAAACCGCCACCGTTCCGGCAGCATTGCCCATGTTCAGAAGCCCGCCACCCGCCTGGGTGATCAAGGCCTCATGAACGCCGTCCGTGGTGACCGCGCTTGCGGTGTTAACCAAAGCCGACTTTACGTCAGCAGGCGAGAAGCTCGGGAACAAGCCGAGCACTGCAGCAGCCGCGCCCGCCGCCATCGGTGTGGAGAAACTGGTGCCCTGGCTGAAGGTATAGCCGCTGGGATCGTAGATGCCTCCGCCCGTATTAGAGCCGGTAGCCGAAAATACATTCCAGCCAACCGCAACCAGATCAGGCTTGATGCTGAAATCCGGACCCGGACCGCGCGCACTGTCACCTACGACCACCGTGGGGATTGTGGTTTCGACATGGTCATTCGCGCTTTCGTCGATGCGCACGGTTGCGCCCGGATTGGCCGCGAGAAAATTCCTGAGCGCCAGCCCATCCACGCCGCTCACCATGACCGCCGGGATGGAAGTGCCGCTGAGGCCCCCCATAGAAAATGGACCATTCCCCATGATGTGGTTGTAGACGATCACCGCGCTCGCCCCCGCGGCTGCAGCGTTGCTGACTTTATCGGCGAACAGGCAGCCGCCGCGCGCGATCAGCGCATACATGCCGCTCAGGCTGCCGGCGGGGAGGCCGGCGCAGGCCGATCCGTAGCCATCGATGTCGGCGACATCCACGAGCGTCCCGGTGATCGCAGCAGGTATGGACGGCCCCGTGCCGTTGGCATAAGCCAGATTCTGCAGGTTGGAAGGCACGGGGTCGAGCCCCGTCACGTGCAATTGCGCCGAGAAAACGCGGCTGTTCCATACCGCACCCACGGTAATGGCATCCGGAGTGGAACCCGGGGTGCTGATGGTGTGCATGTCAGGTCCTTCGTTGCCGGCGGCAATGCAAACCACCACGCCGGCATTGATGGCGTTGTTGATGGCGGTCACTTCCGCATCCTCGGATGGAGGCAGGTAATCCAGGCCGCCCAGGCTGAGATTCAGTACGTCCATGCCGTCGCTCACCGCGGCGTTGATTGCCGCAATGATCGCCGCGGTCGACGCGAAATCGTTGATGCCCGGCGTGCCGAACACCTTGTAGCTTCCGAGCCAGGCGCCAGGCGCCATTCCTGAAATCTGCACGCCCGGCAATTCGGCGTTGCCGGGTGTGACCACTACCTTGCCGGCGGCGCATCCGGACACAAACGTGCCGTGCCCTTCGTAATCGCGGGCATTCCGGTTCTGGAGGGATTCAGGATTGGAAAAAAGACTCGAGAAGTCACGGGCGGCGATCACTTTGCGGTTTACATAAGCCAAATTCACCGTCGAATTGGTCTTGGGCCATGGCCCCCCCTGCGCAGGATAGGGAGTCGTGCCGTCCTGGAACATCGGATGGGTAATATCGATCCCGGTGTCGATGATGCCGATCAGCACGCCCCGCCCGGCATTCGCCCTCCCGCCCGCCTGCGCCCACAGCGCCGCTGCATTCTGGACATCCTGGGCAGTGTTGAGATTTTTCCGGTGCAGGCGTGAAATATAGATCTTGCTAACCCCCGGCAGGCTGCGCACCGCGTCATACCGGTCTATGGGAACGCGCGCGATGACCGAGTTCATCACCACATCCGTGGCGCCCTGGACCTCAACCCCGTCCAGCGCGGCAAGGCGCTGCCTCACAGCGCTTTGGCTGCGGCCGAGCTGAGCTCGATAGGCATTCACTTCCGCCGAATCCAGACGCATCCGGGCGCGCTGTCCCGGGCCCGCGGCAGCCGCCGCTGCGCCGCGCGCCGCGGCCAGGCGGCGCACCACGGCAGGTTCCTCGAGTTCGAGAATCAGCTGGAGATCGCGGGTTCCGGGAATCAGGTGGCGCAGCAGTTCACGCCGCTGGGCAGGCGCCCGGTTCGGAACACGGCTCCCGGATTGCATCGCAGCCGCCTGCGGCGCCGGTTGCGGTTCAAAAGGATAGGCGGCGAATGCCAGAAACGCCGGAACCACGATGCGAAACAAATTTTGAACCGGGCGAAAGCGCATGATTCCTCTCCACAAATCGTCCATTGCCAAAGCCAAATTATTTATTGTAGCGCATTTGTGCATTCTGCCCAGTTTGCGTTTTGTTTTCCTTTTGCATAAGCGCAGCGACATAACACTCCAATCCCTGTCCAACCCATGACAACTCACCCGGCAATTGGATGAAATCAGGGCTGGAAAGGATCAGGGATTCCAGCAAAAAAAGCACTCGCTCGACAGCCCCCGGCCGTCCTATATTAGACATCTATGCGAGGCGTGACGGGATTCATGTTCTCGCTGGAACACAGAAGCCGGAAGCAAGAAGCCGCAATCGCCGGATCGGGTTTATCCCGATCGGCAGGGTAAAATCCCCACGGATCCCTTCTGGCTCCTGGCTTCCGGCTTCTGGCTTCTCCTTGTTGATCGTTTCACGGGAGGCTGGCAATGAGCCATATTTACATTCATGATGTCGCATTGAGGGATGGCCTGCAGATGGAAGCGCAAACCGTCCCGATGGCACAGAAGATCACCTGGATCGACAGTTTGATATCCGCCGGCGTTGATATGATCCAGGTCGGTTCGTTCGTTCACCCGACCAAGGTGCCGCAGATGGCGGACACCGACGGACTTTTCGCGCATTTTGCCGCTCCGGGCCGCAAGCCGGAGCACGTGACCCTTTCCGGCCTGGTGCTCAATGAAAAGGGACTGGAGCGCGGCATCGGCTGCGGCGTCGACATGTTCTGCATGGGGGTTTCCGCGAGCGAAACCCACAGCCGTAAAAATACGGGGATGCCGGTTGGCGAAGCGACCGGCCGCATCATCGCCATGGCAATGCAGGCGCGTGCCGCGGGCAAGAAAGTACAGGTGTCGGTGCAGTCGGCTTTCGGCTGCGGCTTTGAAGGGCATGTTCCGGATGAAAAGGTTTTTGAAATCATCGAGCGTTTTCTCTCAGCGGGCCTCCAAAACATCAGCCTGGCAGACACGGCAGGTCATGCGGTCCCCGAGCGCGTCGGTTCGATGTTCGAGCGCATTTTCCGGCTGGATCCCGGCGTGGAATGCACGTGCCACTTTCATAACACCTATGGCATGGGGCTGGCCAACTGTTATGCAGCCATGCAGGCCGGGGTGAAATATTTCGAATGCGCGGTCGCCGGACTCGGCGGCTGCCCGTTCACCAAGGTCGCCGGCGGCAACGTCTGCACCGAAGATCTGGTTCACTATCTGCAACGGACCGGCAGGCGCAACGACATCCGGCTTGAGAAGCTCATAGAGATCGCGCGCGGCATGAGCGCCTACTTCGGACGTGAAATGCCCGGGATGGTGTACAAATCCGGACCCGCCAGCGCCGCCGCATCCGCGGTATGACGGCATCGGGAAGACTCGATCCGCCGGGCTGTTGATCGATGGTTGCCGGCTCTGCGGGTAGCAATCCGTGCGCCGGCGCAAAAGCTGAGCGTCTTCACCGCCAGGCTTTCGCTTTTCTGTGTTATTACAGGCGAAAACCCCGGCATGGGGCCGTGCGGCCCTGAACGGCTCGGCCGTTCCGGCGAGCCGTTACAGTGTCGGAGCAAGAGCGGAGAATCCTCGGGGTCGGGGTCGGAATCGGGGTCGCAATCGATATCGGGATTCGAAATCATGATCAACCAATGGTCCTCGGGATTGACATCAATAGCGAATCGATAGCGATAGCGACCCCGATACCGACCCCGACGCCGAGGATTGTTTCGGTTCGCCCCGCTCTGCGGGGCAAGTCAAAGCCACGCCTTGTGGGCGTGGTGGATTACTTCACAAAACTGTGTTTTCATAGCATTCTTACTGAATAAGGAGGGAATCCTATGCAGATCCTCGAAGGGATTCGGGTGTTGGACTTGACGAATGTTTTGGCGGGGCCGTTCGCCACCTTGCATCTGGCCTTGCTGGGCGCGGAAGTGATCAAGGTCGAACCGCCAGGCTCCGGAGATTTGGCGCGCAAGCTGGGAAATGTGCCGAAGCTGAATGCGGAAATGATGGGCACCAGTTTTCTCGCCCAGAACGCCAACAAGAAGTCGATCACGCTGAACCTGAAGCACGCCGCGGCGCGCGAAATCTTCAAAAAACTGACAACGAAGGCGGACATTGTGGTTGAGAACTTTCGCCCCGGCGTCATGGCGCGGCTCGGCCTGGGTTATCCGATCCTGTGCGAAATCAATCCCGGAATTATCTATTGCGCCATCTCCGGTTTCGGTCAGACCGGCCCGGATGCCTTCAAGCCGGCCTACGATCAGATCGTCCAGGGACTAAGCGGCACGATGGCGATCAACGGCGATGAGACCCTGAATCCACTGCGCTGCGGCTTCCCGGTGTGCGACACCGTCGGCGGGCTCAACGCTGCGTTTGCGATCCTGGGCGCGCTCTATCACCGGCAGAGAACCGGTGAAGGGCAGTTTATCGATGTTGCGCTGCTCGATTCCATCATGCCCCTGATGGGCTGGGTGGCGGCCAATCTTTTGATCGGAAAGCAGCAGCCGGTGCTGATGGGGAACGATAATCTCACCGCCGCCCCCTCGGGCACGTTCGCAACCCGCAATGGCTATATCAATATCGCCGCCAACAAGCAGGAGCAGTGGGAAGCGGTGGCCGACTTGCTCGGCGTGCCCGAACTCAAAAATGATCCCCGCTTTCAGGAACGCGACGCCCGCAAGAAGAACCGCAGGGCTTTGACCCCTCTGCTCGAGGCGAAACTGAAAGAAAAGGACACGGAGGATTGGGTTGATGCGCTGAACGCCAACGACGTGCCCGCGGGCGCGATTCTGGGCCTCGAGCAGGCACTCAAGCAGGATCAGATCCAGCACCGCGGGATATTGAAGACGATTCATGCCGAAGGGATCGGGGATCTGCCCCTGTTCAATTTGACGGCGCAGTTTGAAAAGACGCCGGGAAACCTCACAACCCCGCCTCCGAGGCTCTCTGCCCATACGGAGGAGATTTTGAAGGAGCTGGGGTACTCGGCGGAGCAGATCCAGGATTTGCGGGCCCAGCAGGCAATCTAGCGCGGCTCACGGTCGCAACCGAATCCTGAAAAGCAAACCACAGAGGTCACAGAGACACAGAGAGCGCGAAAGGGAGAGGCGGCCTGCCGCGGCAGGCCGTCTCTTCCTTTCGCTCGCAGAGATCGGAAGCCGTGCTTCTCTGTGATCTCTGTGTCCTCTGTGGTTTAGAAATCCCTTCCTATCTATACGGGATCTTTCGCAAAGCAGCCTAGTGCGCTGCTTTGCGCTTCTGCAGGAAATAGAACGCGCGCAGGTGGCCGTCCGCATCGACGATCCAGAAGTCGGTGGCGGCATACCCTTTTTTGAAGTAGGTGCGGAACACCTGGCGCATTTTCCCCTGCCACTCCAGAGCTACTCCCAGGTTGCGTGTCTTGATATCGGACAGGTTGTAGGGCACTTCGAAAAGCAGCACGTCCGCGGCAAGATTCAACCGCAGAGGCGAGGATGCCGCCATGCCGGGGGTCAAATCCTCCAGGCAGTTGATGGCCGGATACTTCTTCAGTTCTTTCCGCAGGTCGTGCCGCGGCGGCCCTGATTCGAGCCTCTCTTCCACCGCCGGATTCTTCAGGTCCCACCGTGCAATCATGCGGTCCGCGGGGAGGGCGCGATTGGCGGAACCTGAAGTTTCCCCGCAAAAGTTCTCTTCATAACTCGCCGACCATGCGCCAAGTTTCCCCAGATTGAAATAGCAATGCAGCGGCTGCATCGGGTCGAACGCCCATGTCAAGGTTTCCAGCTTGCGCCGCAGCGTCTCCTTGCGCTGGGCCGTCTTCAACCGGTAGCCCACATCGAAATTGCGGTAGGCGGAACGCACGGCAAGCATGTGCGAGTGCTGCAGCACTTCTCCATGCTCTATTCCCGGCATGCTCCAGCAAAAACCGATCATTTCCCCCAGGCTGTTGTAGGCGCCCAGGGCAATCCCGCCCAGCCGTTCCGCGGTGATCAGAATGTTGACCGGCACGACATCGATGTCCGCATATCGCCATACTTCGCGCTGGATTTCCAGGCTGGCCTCATAATCCGCCAGGTTGCGGAACCGTCCGATGGTCACCTTGATTTCGCCTCTCTTCTTGCGCTTAGCGGGAGTCATTGGGCATTTCTCCATGTCGTAGGGACAGCCTACCGTTCGTAAAGAAGGGCTTTCTGCCGCCCGGAAAGAAACGCGCGCATGGGCGCGCCACGATCGGCCGCACGCAGGATGTCCGCCGGAGGCTCGCCTCTCTTGAGCGCATCCAGCGCCTGCTGGTTACCCAGGAGCCGGATGACTTTGTCGATTTCAAACTTTCCGGGATACAGCCTGTGCAACGCGGAGATCAGGGTAAGACCCGCAAGCACGGACTGGAACCGGCTGCGGTCGGTGAGCACGAGATTTACGCCGCCGCACGGCAGCCCGCGATGCACGCTGGCCGCCGGCGTAAAGTTCACGGGGACGAATTCCACTCCCGGCACGCGCGCGGCCTGCAACACCGCCGCGAGGCGGCGCGGCTCGATCCAGGGGGCGCCGATTTGCTCAAACGGCTTCTCCGTCCCGCGGCCCACCGAGACATTGGTGGCTTCCAGCAGGCAAACACCCGGATAAAAAATCGCCTGCAGCAGGCTGCGCATGTTCGGAGAGGGATTCACCCAGAGCTGCCCGGTTTCACTGAACAAAAATCCGCGCCGCCACCCTTCCATGGAAATCACGTGAAGGTCGGCGCCGAGCCCTTTTTCCGCATTGAAAAAGCGCGCCAGTTCGCCCAGGGTCATTCCATGCCGTACCGGCAGGGGCATGTAACCGACGAATGAGGTCTTGTCAGGATCGAGCATCGGCCCCTCCACTGCCAGACCATCAATCGGATTGGGGCGATCCAGAACGTAAAAAGGAATCCGGGCGCGGGCGGCTTCCTCCAGGCAATAGGCCATGGTGGTCGAATAAGTATAGAAGCGGGCGCCCACATCCTGGATGTCGAACATGAGAATATCGATGTCACGAAGCATTTCCGGACGCGGCCGCAGCGTTTCGCCATAAAGGCTGTAAACAGGCAAACCGGTTGCCTGATCCACGCCGGTGGTCACCTTTGCATCCTCCACTCCGCGGATCCCGTGTTCCGGGCTGAACAATGCGGCCAGTTTGCAGACACCGGACCTGAAGAGCAGATCGATCGTGGAAATGCCGTCCGCGGCAAGCCCGGTATGATTGGTGACCAGCCCGACCCGTTTCCCGGCAAGAGGCGCGAAGTTCTGCTTCCGCAAAACGTCGATGCCGTTCAGCACCCTCGGCTCCTGTTCCTGAGCGGGGATGGAGCCCCACATCCAGAACCCGGCCAGGAACAGTGCCGCACCAAACCTGAAATACGATCGCTTCATAGCCGTTCACCCCAGCAAGCCTCGATTATACATTAGTTGAATAAAAATTATCACTGCCGAGCATCGTCCCCCTGCGATTCAGACGGTGAATTGGCAAGCACGCCGAATCCTGTTTTCAACCCCGGGCATTTGTATCTGTTTGGCCGACGGTACCAATGGTTGTCAAATCAACCTGCTCAGTCCGAATTTGAACCACAAAGACCGCAAAGACCTCTAAGAATTTTTTCTTTGCGGTCTTCGAGGTCTTTGCGGTTCAGCTTTTCGGGCTTGGCTGAACAGTTACAGGCATTTTAGCGCAGCCTCGGAATCCGGATTTGGCTTGAAGCATCGGAGTAATGCTATAATCTGGCGTTCTTTCCGCCGTGACTGTGGGACCGAATTGTGGATGGGATGCTGAAACCTGGAATGCTCGAAGAACTGCGCGCGCTGGTTGGCGCCGGCAATGTCCTGTCGGATCCCGAAGAGCTGATGGTCTATGAGTGTGACGGATTCGCATTGCACCGCCACCCGCCCGAAGTCGTGGTGCTCCCGTCCAGCACCGAGGAAATCGCGCGCATCGTAGCATTTGCCAACAAACATCGAATCCCCTTCGTTCCCCGCGGCGCCGGGACGGGATTGAGCGGCGGAGCTCTGCCGCGTTTCGGCGGCATCATCATTTCCTTGACCAGAATGAAGACCATTCACAAACTCGATTTCGAAAATCGGCTGGCGGAAGTGCAACCCGGAGTCATCAACCTGGACCTGTCCAAAGCGGCTTCCCCATCGGGCTATTATTTCGCGCCCGATCCTTCGAGCCAGATGGTCAGCAGCATCGGGGGCAACCTGGCGGAAAATGCCGGCGGGCCCCATTGCCTGAAGTACGGCATGACCGCCAACCACGTCGTGGCGTTGCAGGTGGTGCTGCCGGATGGAGAGATCGCCGACCTCGGCAGCCGGGCCGCGGACTGCCCCGGCTACGACCTGGTGGGAGTTTTTACCGGATCCGAGGGGACGCTGGGGATCGCCACTCACGCCGTGCTCAGGCTCAGCCGCCTGCCGCAGGCGGTGAATACCCTGCTGGCAGCTTTCACCACTCTGAAAGAGGCTTGCGATGCGGTCACCGCCGTCATCGCGCGCGGGATCATCCCGGCAGCCCTCGAGATGATGGACAGCCGCATGATCCGCGCGGTGGAGGCATCCGTCCATGCTGGATTTCCGACCGGCGCCGGCGCGATCCTGATCGTCGAACTCGACGGCGTGGCCGCCGCCCTGCAGGCCCAGTCGGATCAGGTCGCGGCCATCTGCCGGCAGCATGGCTGCATCGAGCTGCAGGCGGCCAGGAGCGAGGAGGAGCGCCAGGCCTTGTGGAAAGGGCGCAAACAGGCTTTCGGCACGGTCGGGCGCATGACGCGCGACCTGTATCTGCACGATGCCGTCGTGCCCAGAAACCGCCTGAGCGAGGTGGTGACGCGCATTTACGAGGCCGCCGATCGCGCAGGCATCCCGCTGGCCAGCATGGCCCATGCGGGGGACGGCAACCTTCATCCGATCCTGCTGTTCAATCGAACGCGGGAGGGGGCGGAGCAACGCGTCATGGAACTCGTGCGCGAGATGCTCCGGATCTGTATCGAAGCCGGCGGCACCCTCTCCGGCGAACATGGCATCGGCAGCGAGAAAAACGAATACATGGATATGCTTCTGTCGCAGGCCGACCTCGAAGCCATGCGGCGCGTGCGCGCCGCTTTCAATCCCGAGGAATTGTGCAATCCGGGGAAGGTGCTGCCTTCCCGGTTCAGCCGGTTCTGCTGAGGCCGACGTGGTAAGGGAACTTCTTGAGATCGACGGCGTTCCGGTTGGTCACGCGGCCGTTCCCCAATCGGCCGACGAGCTGGCAGGCCTGATGCGCGCGGCTTGGGCCGCCGGGCAAACCATGGCCGCGGTTGGCGGCGCCACGCAGCTGAACCTCGGCAATCCGCCCAGATCGGTCCATCTGGCCCTGCACACCCGCGGATTGCGCGGCGTGGTCGAATACGAGCCTGACAACCTCACCGTATCCGTGCGTGCCGGCGCCACTCTTCAGGAGTTGCAGGATACGCTCGCCGCACGCGGCCAGTTCCTTCCTCTGGATCCGCCCTGCCCGGAGCAAGCGACCCTGGGAGGGCTGGTTGCCACCAATGCCAGCGGCCCCCTCCGGTTCCGCTACGGCACGATCCGCGACCTGCTGCTCGGCATCAGGATCGTGCATGCGGACGGAACCCGCACGCAGGCGGGAGGAAAGCTGGTTAAAAATGTCGCCGGCTACGACATGTGCAAGCTGTACACCGGCTCGCTGGGAACTCTCGGTGTTATTACGGACCTCACCTTCAAGGTGCAGCCGAAAAGCGAAGCGATCGCCACCGTGATCCTGGGCTACCCTGGCCTGCGCGCGGCGCTGGAAGCCGTCCAGAGCTTCCTGCGCGCGGATTTGATGCCGGACGCCATCGAAGCCTGCAATGCGCATGCCGTCGAACGGTTGGCCGGCGCGCCTGCCGCCCGCGCCTGGATCCTGGCCCTCCGCGTCGGCGATACCGACGCGGCCTTGAGGTGGCAGCTGGACCGATTGCGCGAACTCGCAGGCGGCGGCGAGATTCTGAATATCCTCGACATGGAAGAATCCGAAAAATTCTGGCGCACTGCGGCATCCGTGCGGGCGGATGCCGCGGACCCGGCCGCGGTCCTGGTCAAATGCTCGGTGCTTAGCCAGTCCATCGCCGAAACGGAAAGGCTCTTATCGGCAGCGGGCGACCGCCTGCAGGCCCGCCTGTGCGCTTTCTGCCATGCCGCCACCTTCATCATCTACGGGCTGTTCGAGTGGCCCGAAGGTTCCTGCGATCCCGTCCAGCTGCTGCAGGAGATCAGGGACCTGCGCCGTTACTGCATTTCCGTCGGGGGGCATCTCGTGGTCGAGAGGATCCCGCCTGCCCACAAGCCCGGGCTGGATATCTGGGGCTATGATGCGCCGGCGCTGGCGCTGATGCGCAGGATTAAACAGCAGTTCGATCCCAAAGGGCTGTTGAACCCGGGCAGATTTGTGGGGGGGCTGTAAGAGCATGGCTGGCTGGGCTCCGGACAGTGCATCGAAAGAAACCGCCCACCTGGACTGCATCCATTGCGGGATCTGCCTCTCCGCCTGCCCGACCTATCTGCAGCTCGGCATGGAAGCCGATTCGCCGCGCGGGCGCATTTACCTCATGACCGCACGGCAGGAGGGGCGCCTGGCCGCCGACACCGCCGTTTTTCAAAAACACCTGCTCATGTGCCTTGAATGCCGCGCCTGCGAGACGGCATGCCCGTCCGGCGTTCATTTTTCGGCGATGATGAATGGCGCGCGGGCCGGCATCTGGAAAAGCCAAAAGCCCTCCCTGCCCGTGTTTCTCACGCGGCATCTGGTCATGAACGGGATATTCCTCAACCGACGCCTGATGCATATCGGTTTTCGCCTGCTCCGCCTGTACCAGCGCAGCGGATGCCAGACCCTGGTGCGCCGCTCGGGAATTCTGAAATGGATGCCCGCCCGCCTCGCGGCCATGGAGCAGCTGCTGCCGCAAATCCCGAAAACGCCGCGCTATCGGCTGTCCGGCGGATCGGCCGGGAACGGCAAGGCCTATCTCTTCGAAGGATGCATCATGCCCGAGCTGTTCGGTCCCGTGCATGAGGCCACGGTGCGCGTATTGCAGCGCAACGCAGTCTCGGTTCTGATCGCGCCGCGCGCGGCATGCTGCGGCGCCCTGCACCTGCACGCCGGCGATCTGGAAACGGCCCGGCGCCTGGCGCGCAGGAACATCGCGGCATTTGAGAAGCAACCCGATGCCGCCATTGTGGTCAACGCCGCGGGCTGCGGAGCCTCCCTGAGGGAATATGATGAACTGCTCGCCGGCGATCGGGAATACGCCCGGCGCGCGGAAGAATTCAGCCGGCGCGTGCGCGACGTCAGCGAGTTCCTCGAGGGGATCGGGGTCGGCAAAAATTTGGGGAGGCTGGAGCTCAAGGTCGCTTATGACGACCCGTGCCATCTGATTCACGCCCAGGGAATCAGATCCGCGCCCAGGAACCTGCTCCGCAGGATCCCCGGACTGCAGCTTGTCGAACTGCGCGATGCGGACCGCTGTTGCGGCAGCGCCGGCATTTACAACCTCACCCACCCGGCGATGTCGGCACGCATCCTGGACGAAAAGATCGCCAATATCATCCGCAGCGGCGCCCAGGTGGTTGCGACCGGCAATCCCGGATGCATGCTGCAGATTCAAAGCGGGCTGCGCGCCAGAAATCTCCCGATCCGCGTGCTCCACCCGATCGAACTGCTCGATCAGGCGGGCGAAAAGCAGTCGAAACGCGGGCAAGGAAGGAGCGCGAACATCCCGCCCAATGCCGCATAGTTTTTGCTTCAATCGGACTGATGCAACGCCTGAAGCGCGCGTTTGGAGTGCGGCGACGGGTCGCCGCTTTGGAAAACGTGTTCTGGCTGCACAACGGCGGCTTGCTGCCGTTGTCAGGAGAGACAAACGCTTGGTTTCAGGTGCGCCGTGGCAATCCCGGCAGCAAGCTGCCGGTGCAGGGCAGCATCAGGCTGTTGCAAGCGGCGACGAGTCGCCGCACTCCAAACGTGCCTTCCGCACCATGCGTCAAAAACTATGCGGCATTGGGCGGGCCCCGCTTTGCCGTTGATCCTGGTCCGGTATGATCTTACAATCTGCTTTTTGGCGGGGGCGGAGCGGTGCAGCCATTTTCCTACAAGAATAGCAAATTGCATTGTGAGGCGGTTGCCGTCAGCGCACTTGCCCGCAAGATCGGAACGCCCTTCTATCTCTACAGCCAGACGGCCCTCGATCACCAGTTCCGCTCCTTTGATGCCGCCTTCGCAACCGTCCGGCACCTGACCTGTTACGCGGTCAAGGCAAACTCCAATCTGGCCATCCTGTCGCTGTTCGGAAGGCTCGGCGCCGGCTTCGATGTCGTTTCCAAAGGGGAACTGATGCGCGTCCTGGCGGCAGGCATGAAGGCAGGCAAGGTGATTTTCTCGGGGGTCGGCAAAACCGAAGACGAGATCGATTTTGGCCTGCAACGCGGCATTCTGCAGTTCAATGTTGAATCCGCCGCTGAGCTTGCCATGGTGGAAGCCCGGGCGCAGGCGCTGGGAAAGGCGGCCAGGATTGCCCTGCGTGTCAATCCGGATGTGGAGTCCGGAACTCACCCCTATATTTCCACGGGGACCTACCACCATAAATTCGGCGTACCGGTTTCCGATGCGATCGAGATGTATGTCCGCGCCCGGCGGTCACGGCATCTCCGCATCACGGGCATTGCGTGCCATATCGGGTCGCAAATCACTTCCGTCAAGCCTTTCGAGAACGCGCTGCTGCGGATGAAGGAGGTTTTTCTCGCGCTGCGCGCCCATGGAATCGAGGTGCGCCACCTGGACCTCGGGGGCGGACTGGGGATTGTTTACAGCGACGAGAAGCCGCCCGGGGCAGACGAGTATGCCCGAGCGATGATCGCAGCCGTGGGCGACCTCGACTGCACGCTGATCCTTGAACCCGGCCGCGCCATTGTCGGCAACGCGGGAATCCTGGTCACGCGCGTCGTGCTCACCAAGCAGACCGGAGGCAAAAACTTCATCGTGGTCGATGCCGGCATGAACGACCTCATGCGGCCGAGCCTGTACGGGTCCTATCACGGGATTCAGGCGGTGGCGCGGTCCAACCGGGGCACCTGCCGCGCCGATGTCGTCGGACCCATCTGTGAATCGGGGGATTTTTTCGCGCGCGACCGCGAAGTGCCCGTGGTCAAGGCGAACGACCTGCTCGCGATCATGAGCGCAGGCGCATACGGTTTCGCGCTCGCCTCCAACTACAATACCCGCCCGCGCCCCGCGGAGGTCATGGTGTGCGCCCGCAAGGCCAGGATTATCCGCAAGCGGGAGCAATTCCGCGATCTGATCCGCGGCGAATCGTGCAATCCCTTCTGAGGGTGCCGGTCCGGCTAGGCGTTTTTGACCACGATCGATTCGAGCACATTGGAGACATCTTCCGCCATATCCGTGGCCCGCTCCATGCTCTCGATGATTTCTTTGCGTTTGATGACATCGATCGGATCTTTGACTTCCTGAAAGAGGAAACCGATCGCGGATTGGAAGAGACGGTCGGCGTCGTTTTCCAGGCGGTTGATCTCCACACATCTTTCCACGACATGATCGTTATCCTGAAGCCGGGAGACTGCTGCCGCGATTTCCTTTACCTGGCTGAGCAGGACCGCGGACATTTCCGGCATGTCATGAATCGGCACCCGGATCTGGAAAAGCACGATCCGCCCGGCGGTCGCATCAATCATGTCGAGCACGTCATCCAGAGCCATGGAAAGATCATGAATGTCTTCCCGATCGATCGGCGTGATGAACGTCTTGTTCAACTCATCGATAACCTTGTGGGTGAGATCGTCACCCATGTGCTCCAGATCCTTGATCCTGGCGGCAAGCTGCTGGAGCTCGCCCTCCGGCTGCGAGACCATTTTTTTCAGGATTTCGGCCGCCTCGAGAAGATGCACCGTCATCTGACTGAAAATCAGGTAAAACTTTTCGTCCTTCTTAAATAGTCTGGCCATTCGTTCCACCTGCCTGGAAAAAGCAAACCCTGCTGTTTGCTCTCAAGTCAGAAAATGCTGCCTCCTTGCCGACCTTCAAGCCGCGATTATAACACTCGCACCCGCGGTTGCAACCATCCAGAGCCGTATCATGCGATTCAGACAGCGGCAACAATGGAAATTGCGATTCAGATCCGAAAGTTCCGCATAGGTCTGCGCATAGATTCAGGTGCCGCACCTTCGGCGCGCCGTTCTTCTGCACTCGATATCCCGGCCTGGCGGCCGGGCTTATTTCCTGTCGGCCCTCGGGCCTATCCAACAATCTGAGTCGTTGCCAGCATCTGAATCGCAGAGCCCAATCGCCTTTCATTCGGGAAAGATTCTGGGCTGACTGGAAATTCACAAAAACTGTGGAAAACTGCGTGAAAATCAACTTTTCGACAGGCTTAAGATATAGAAAATAAATTGCTTGCTTCCTGTTTGCCTAATCCTTGTGCAGAGCTCCGAATCCTATCGTAACAGATCGGTGCCAGCCGGGCATCAGACCGCGATTCGGACCGGTGAGTCGCCGGTGTCCGCCGTACAAGCCGGAACCAGGCCCCTGGAGATTGAAGCCCATTGCCGCAACCTTTGATCCATGCTGCGTTTCTCCGCAACGGCACGCGCCAGCAGCTTGCGCAAATCACGGCTTTCGAGTTTCCGGCCATGTACGGTAACCTGATAGATGGTGCTCATGTTCAATTCCCTTTCATTTATATTTGCGCATGACGGCCACTACCACGCCCTGAACCTGAACCCGGGAACCGTCAAATATCATTGGCTCGACAGCCGGGTTTGCCGGCTGGAGCCTTACCTGCTGTCCTTGGCGAAACAGCTTCTTCAGGGTTACGTTTTCACCATCGACGAGGGCCACCACCGTGTCGCCATTTTCCGGCTGTGCGCGTTGGTCGATCACCACAAAATCGCCATCCTCAATATGATCGTCGATCATGGAATCCCCCTTGACCCGGAGCACATAGCATGACCCATGCCTGGGAAGCAATTCAGCCGGCAAAGAAAGGCTTTCCGCGTTGGCAACCGCCTCCACGGGCCGGCCCGCCGCAATATAGCCCAACAGCGGGAGAGTCTGCACAGCCGCCGGCACGGGGGGGCCGAGCCCGATGGAGCGGGCCCGGTTGGCGTCCCGATGCAGATGACCGCGCGCTGCAAGCGCTTCCAGATGCTTGTAAACCGCATTTAGGGAGGCGATATGGAAGTGAGAAGCGATTTCTTCCATGCTGGGCGAATAGCCTTCGCGGCGGATGAAGTCCGTGACAAAATCGAGAATTTCCTTTTGCCGCCTGGTCAGTTTCATGATTTTCACCTTTCCTTCACTGAAAGATACTAGGTGATACAAAGGTGAAAATCAACAAAAAAATCAAGGAAAGAGCATGGTGCCCATGGCGCGTTTGGAGTGCGGCGACTGGTTGCCGCTTTCAACAGCCTGGTGCTGCCCCACACCGGCAGCTTGCTGCCGGGATTGCCGCGGTGCGCCTGTAGACAAGCATTGGTCTCTCCTGAAAACGGCAGCAAGCTGCCGTTGCCCGGCCAGAACACGATTTCCAAAGCGGCGACGAGTCGCCGCACTCCAAACGCGCCCTTCAGGTCTTGAATCAGGCCAACCTTCCCAGGCCGGATCTCGCTTCGGTGAGCATCATTGGGATTAAAGCTTGATCCCTCTCTGGGCCGGCGATTTAGGAAACTCAACGGTAACGGAGATTTCTTTTTTGTCGCGGACGATCCGGAGTTCTGCCTTAGATCCCGCTGTCTTGCCTGATATGATCCGGCCGAGCTCGGTTGTTTCCCCAACCGGCTTTCCATCCACGGCCAGGATAACGTCGCCGGCTTTCAGCACGGCAGCGGCAGGTGAACCCGAGGTCACTGATACCACCAACACTCCTTTTTTGCCGGCTGTGCCGAGAAAAGCGGCCATCTGGTCGGTCAGAGCGATTCCTTCGACCCCTAGCTGAGGCTTCGGGGAAAGCAGATCATCCAGCCGCCGGCCGCTTTCACGCGGGACCGCATACCGGAATGTGTTGCCCCCGAACTGGAAGTCCCGGCCGAGGATATTGGGAGCGAGCCGCTCCAACCTGCCGGAAAACTGATCCCGTTCGCCCGCCTTGACCGAGAGGGTCATTTTCTTTCCGTCCCGCACTATGCCCAGGTTTATCGTCCGGTTGACCGGCGTATCCTGGACCAGATTGGACAATTGCGCGGCCGAAAAAACCGGGATTCCCGCGTACTCGACAATTACGTCATTTTCCTGGAGCCGCGCGGCCCCGGCCGGACTCCCCTTCTCCACCGAACGGATGATCACGCCGGTTTCGGCCTGGAGTTTGTATTTGGCCATGTTTTCTGCAGTCACATCCTCCATTTCAATGCCCAGATAAGCCCCGCCGGTTCCAATCCGGAAGATTTGCGGCGCAGGTTGGCGTTGGGCCTTAGTCAGAACTGCTCCGCCGACAGCAATCAAAGCCACACCCAGGAAACCCGTTGCGATTCGTTTATGCAGCCTGGAAAATTTCATAACCGCTCCAATCCTTTTTTCTGCTGATTACACGGAATCGGCCGCAAACCGGTTCCAAAATTTGCTGCAGGAAACAGAATCTCTGCTAAACTAGCCCGGCGCCTGTCCGGAGCGGCTTTTGGCGGCATGGAAACCGTACTTTGACGGGCTTCACGGTCCGGGCGCGGAACAGATGCGGGTGGAGCGATTTTTCCGAATCCGGGCGAAACTTTCCTTTGCGGCCGGAATCATCCAATTGTGAGTTCAGTTTGGCGAAAAAAGATCTGAACGCCGTTGATAATTTCACGGACGCGGTTCTCCTGGTGCGCTGGATCGAAGAGGCCAAGAGGGGAGACATCGGGGCCTTTCAGAGAATTTATGGCCAGTTCTCGCGCAAGGTCCTGAACTTCATTTTCCGGATGGTGGCTTCGGTCGAAGAAGCGGAAGATCTTACGCAGGAAACATTTATAACTGTTTACCAGAAGCTGGGTTCGCTGAAGGAAGATGCGAAATTCGAGCCTTGGCTCTTCCGCATCGCAAGGAACTATGTTTATCAGAAGTACCGCCGCCGGGCGCCCGTTACCGTGTCGGTGGATTTGCGGGATGAGGAAGGCCGAGCAGCCGCCGAGCTGATCGATGAAAGGAAGGATCCTCAGGAGACATTTCAGGCCGGAGAGCTACAACGTGTGGTTCATCGAGTCATCTTCGAGCTTCCCGAGAAATACAGGGAGGTTTTCGTCCTCTCGGCCATTCATAATCTCAGCTACCAGGATATCTCCGAGATTGTCGGGCGCAGCCTGCCGAGCGTCAAGACGGACATCCATCGGGCCCGGCTTCATGTCCGCAAACTAGTGAAAGACTATATGAGGCTGCCTTAAGGTGAATTATGGACTGCCAAAAATGCTATGATGATTTGACAGCCTACCTGGATGAGGAACTCCCGGTTGCCGAAGCGCAAGTGATGAAACTCCATCTCGAAAAGTGCGCCCCGTGCCGGGAAGAGTGCGAAGGCCTCCAGTCCTCCACGAGTCTGATTGCCATTCATGTGGGAGAAATCGATCCGGCGCCGGAGATCTGGCAGCAACTGCGCTCCCGCCTCCAGGAAATGCCCCCTCCCACGGGATTCTTCGGGTTATTTCGATTTCTGATCGGGTATCGTTGGGTGGCTGCGCTCGGCACCGTGGCGGCAACCCTGCTGCTGGCCGCCGGCATGTGGGGTACCCTGCAGTATCGCCGCACTCAGAGGGAACTCGAAAGCTATATGAACGACTATATCCGGATGCGCAACACCGCCGAGCAGCTGCACACTCTCCGGATTGCCCAGCCCGCATCGGCGATCGAACCCATGGGACACCATACCTTGGAAAATCCATTTGCCGAAATACGCCCCGTATCGATTACCAACCCGTTCCGGGCGGAGGAGAGATGATAACCTGCGGGATACGAAGGCATGCGAGTGCCGTTCTCCTGTTACTGTGGATCCCGGCCGCGCATTATCTGCCGGCTCAAACCACCGACTTGAGCAAAATCAAGAGCTTCGCCGAATCCCAGCATGAGATCGTCAAGATTCTCATCGACACGAAGAAATTCAACGAGGCTGCGCAGGAGGCGAACAAGATCTTCCAGATGAAATGGCCCGACGACCAGGAACCGGTACTGCTGAGGGAGCTGCTGGTTTTCTCCGACCAGTTCCTTTTGTACAAACAGAATGCACTGGCTCTGCAACTGCTCGAAACCAACCTGCCGATGTTCAAGACGGCAAAATCGAAGGCGTCCATCTGGAAGGAAAAAGGATATCTGCTGGAAAAAATGGGCCAGCATGAAAAGGCGCTGGAGTGTTTCCGTGAAGCGCAGCGGCTGGAAAAGGTCGAAGATTCTTCACCGGCCGCGGCCAGGCCGCCTGCGCAAAAAAAGTAAAGTAATCCTGGCGCGGCCTTCTCCGCAACCAGTTCCATAAAAAAGCAAATCCCAGAGAGCACAGAGGTCACAGAGAAATGATGCTTCGAGTCTCTCTGTGGTCTCTCCGGAAACTTCCCTGTTTGAGTGCCACTGTTTTTGAACCACAGAGACACAGAGAACGCGTCGCGGCCTTCGGCCGCAACCAAATGGGGCGTCAAAACCTCACGGCTGTTCTTCAGCCGCAAGACCTTTCACTTGATACACTTGGAAAGGTTGCAGCATGAAAATCTTTGCAAAATTCAAAGAAATGAAATGTTAGTGGTACAGAGGTGGCAACACGCGCGTACGCCCGGGGGCCAACGCTTCGCGTTGCGCCATTCTCGTCCGGGAGCAGCGGAAAAGCCGGAGGATTCCCGCAGAATTCCAGAAATGGCTTACGGCTTTTCCGCTGCTCCCGGACGAGAATGGCGGCCGTAGGCGCCCCCGGGCGGGGCTTGGCATTCCTGTGTATCTCCGTGTCTCTGTGCCTCTGTGGTTCATGATTATCAGTTTCTGATTTCAATGAACGACGACGAAGTCGTCGCAGGATCTCGACACTCCTGCATCCGAACCGGGGATTCGCCCGAAGCAGTCACGGATGCCGCTCGCAACGGCATGCCCGGGGCTGCTTTTTGCTTCATGGCGGACCCGGGATGGTATACATTGAGAACTCATGAAGAAATCTGAGAATGCACATGCAAAGCCGGCGCCTGAAATCACCACGATTTCCGGCCACCCGATCAAGGAACTTTACACCCCCGGGGACCTGCCTGGCTTCGATTACCTGCGGGATCTCGGGGAGCCCGGGGATTTTCCCTTCACGCGCGGCGTGTACAAAAACATGTACCGCGGACGCCTGTGGACCATGCGGCAGTTTGCTGGATTCGGCCGGGCGGAAGACACCAACCTGCGGTTCAAGTACCTGCTGAAGCAGGGCCAGACCGGCCTTTCGGTGGCATTTGACTATCCCACGCTGTTCGGCTACGACTCCGACCATCCGCAGTCATTCGGTGAAGTGGGCAAATGCGGTGTCGCTATCGATTCTCTGGCGGACATGGAGACTCTGTTTGACGGCATCCGGCTGGATCAGGTCACGACCTCGATGACCACCAATGCCCCTGCGGCGGTCATCTGGGCGATGTACCTGGCCGCCGCCGAAAAGCAGGGCGCGGATTGGAAGGACCTGGCCGGGACCATCCAGAACGACATCCTGAAAGAATATATCGCCCAGAAGACCTTCATCTATCCGCCCCGCCCATCCATGCGTCTCATCACCGACACCATGGCGTTCGGCGCCCGTCACGTGCCGCGCTGGAACACGATTTCGATCAGCGGCTACCACATCCGCGAGGCGGGATCGACGGCCATTCAGGAACTGGCTTTTACGCTGCGCGACGGCATCGAGTATGTCGATTACGGGCTGCGCGCGGGGCTGGAAGTCGACGACTTTGCCCCCCGGCTCAGCTTCTTCTTCGATATCCACAACGACTTTTTCGAGGAGATCGCAAAACTGCGGGCTGCGCGCCGCATCTGGGCGCGCACGATGAAGGACCGCTTCCATGCCCGCGACCCGCGCTCGCTGCTGTGCCGGGTCCATTGCCAGACGGCGGGAGTGTCCCTGACGGCCCAGCAGCCCTACAACAACGTCGTAAGGGTCGCGCTCCAGGCCCTGGCGGCGGTTCTCGGCGGAACGCAGTCGCTGCACACCAACTCGCTCGATGAAACGCTGGCGCTCCCTACAGAGAAAGCCGTCACCATCGCATTGCGCACCCAGCAGATCATCGCCCATGAGAGCGGCATTCCGAACACCATCGATCCGCTGGGCGGATCCTATTTCGTCGAAACCCTCACGAACGAACTGGAAGCCGCATGCCGGACCTACTTTCAGAGGATTGACGAAATGGGCGGGATGGTTCCCGCGATTGAGCGCGGCTACCCCCAGCGCGAGATCCAGGAATCGTCGTACCGGTTTTCCAAGGCGGTCGACAAGAAGGAAAAGATCATTGTCGGAGTCAATGAATTCGTGACCGAGGAGCCGCCGCCGGTCGACATCCTGGTGATTGACGAAACCGTCCAGCAGAACCAGTGCGCCAAGCTGAAGAAGCTGCGCGCCGGACGCAACGGGTCGCAGGTCGAGAGCAATCTGTCGGCGTTGAAGCGCGCCGCCGCGGGAACGGAAAACCTGATGCTCCCCATTCTCGATTGCGTGCGTTCCTATGCAACCCTTGGTGAGATCAGCGACGCGCTGCGTGAAGTTTTCGGTGAATATCAGGAGCCGAGCATTTTCTAGCGCTTGGTTACCCGGCTTGAAAACTATGACAGAGAAAAAGATCCGAGTATTGATAGCAAAACCCGGCCTGGACGGCCACGACCGCGGCGCGAAGGTCATCGCCCGCACGCTTCGGGATGCCGGCATGGAAGTGGTCTACACCGGGCTGCGTCAGACTCCCGAGCAGATCATCAACGCGGCGCTTCAGGAGGACGTGGATGCGATCGGCCTTTCGATTCTCTCCGGCGCCCACATGCACCTGTTCCCGCGCATCGCGGAATTGAAGCGCGAGCAGAAGCTGGACGACGTCCTGCTGTTTGCCGGCGGCATCATTCCCGATCGCGATATTCCCAAGCTGAAGGAGATGGGCATCGCGGAGATCTTTCCGCCGGGCAGCTCGCTGGAGGAAATCGTCACCTTCGTCAAAACCCACACCCGCGGTCAGTGATGAGCTACCGCAACATTCTGACTCCTGACTCCTGACTCCTGATTCCTTTCACCGGGCGCAGGTCTGGTGGCGGCCGCCGTCGACCGGCAGGCTGACGCCGGTGATCCAGCCCGCCTGCCCGGATGCCAGGAACAGAATGGCGTGGGCGACATCCTGGGCCTGGCCAACGCGCCCGAGGGGATGAGTGGTCTTGCTGTGTTCGAGGAATGCCTGATATTTTTCTTCCCCCATGCCGCCGCGCCGGTGCAGGTTGGAAACGACGACACCCGGGTCGACCGCGTTGACGCGGATTCCCCGGGGCGCGAGCTCGAGCGCGGCGCAGCGCGTCAGCTGATCGACGCCGGCCTTGCTGGCGCAGTAGGCCAGAACGCCGGGAAAGGCTCGGATGCCGGTCACGCTGCTGACGTTGACGATGCAGCCTTGGTTCTTCTCGAGGTGAGGCAGCGCGTACTGCATGAGCGCAAAAACCGCTTCGAGATTGATCTCGAACATGGCGCGCCAGTCGGCGAGCGTCGTGCAATCGATCGTCCCGCTGGCGATCGTGCCGGCCGCGTTGACCAGGATATCAAGGCCGCCGAACCGAGCCGCGGCGTCGGCCACGATCCGCTTGCGGTCTGCATCGTTCCTCAAATCGCCCGCGAAAGCGGCTGCCTCCCCGCCTGATTCCCTGATGCGCCCGGCCAGTTCCTGCAGCGGATCCGATTGTCGCCCGCTCACGGCGACGCGCGCCCCGTGGCGAGCCATCAATTCGGCGGTCGCGCGGCCGATGCCGCTGCTCGCGCCCGTCACCAGTGCAATCTTCCCTTTCAACATGCATCTCTCCTTTTGAAAACCGGATCAAAATAAGGCACCTATTCTACCTTAATATCATGTCCCGGGCTTCAGTGCGCAGGCGCGTCCATAATAGAGGCACGGCTGGTATAACCTCGAAGGCTCCAAGGGCTCGAAGGTTCTCGAAGCCAAAAACGCCAGGCGTCTCTACCTTCGAGAACCTTCGAGCCCTTGGAGCCTTGGAGGTGAGCAGCTCAGATCTTGATCCAAAGAGAGGAACCAGGAATTTCCGTCGATCAGTGCGGCGATCGGGTTGCAGCGCGCTTCTGTTGGCCACTTCGCGCCGTGTTCCCTCTTATGGGCCAGGCAACCGGAAAAGAGAAGAATTTTGATTTTGGCTGAAATAATTCGGCCCGCCGCGAAACTTCATAGGTGCAACAGGACAACGCAGGTCATGACATCAATTAAGGAGAGAATATGCACACGACATTGGATAACCGGCTCCCGTTTCCGACCAAGCCGCTGGTCATTAACGGAGTCGAGGTCGAGGAGTACATCATCCCGGAGGAAAAGAAACGCAAGGTGCTGGAGGCCATGTATCCGTTCATACCGCTGCCGTCCATGGACGAGGTCCGGCTGGACATTCATTCCGGCAAACTGTTCAAAATCCGGCAATTCCGGGTCACACGGGAGATGAACCAGAACTGGCTGGTCAGCCCCTATTATGAGGAAGGGGGCGGCACTGTGATCGACTGGGTCCCCCCCGACGATGAAGACTTCGCCGATGAAGACGAACTCGGGGATGAGGAATAATCAGGGATCAGCGCCCGCAGATTGAACCTCAAAGCACCGACTTGGTAATCGGCTGCCCCGTGTGGAGTGCGGAGAAACTCAGGATGCCAAGCTGGATCAGGATTGCGTGTTCGATGGCGGCCATTTCCTGCGGCGAGGCACGGCCGATGCGCGCGGAAAGGCGCTGCTTGCCCACGGTGGCCAACAGGTCGGCCATCGCTTTGCTCTGTCTGCGGCCGAGCCTGACAAAGGCCTCGCTCGGATACAGGCGGCTCACGTTGCCGGTGAGCGGCACGATCTGAACCCGATTCAGGAATTGGTTGGCGGCATCATTGCTGACAATGACTGCCGGCCTTCTCTTTCGGATCTCACCGCCGGTTGACGTCTCGAAATCAACCCACCAGATTTCGCCTCTTTTCATGGCTCACGGGTCTGTCAATCGCTTTTTTTGCCGCATGAGTACGGAATATTGTACCGCGCCTTCGGCGCTCAATTCCTCGGTCGATTCGCAACCCCGGCCTGACGGCCGGGGCTATTCCCTGCCGCGCCTTCGGCGCCATGGCGCGGCGAATTTTCTTGTTCCCGCCTTCGGCTCGATATAGATATAGGAGTAACTGAGATCTTTGCCGAATTCATGAATTTCTCGCACGGAGATGTCGATCATGGCAAAACAGGACGCCTATTCAATGTTCATGGAGTTCCTCCGGGAACTGGGCTACGAGGTGGAAGGCAGCGATTGCGGGGACGAAACCGCGCTGATCGTCTTCCTGCACAACAACCGTCCCTTCTGCATCCTCATCACCAAGAATGACGAACAGCTGTTCGAGATGGTCTGTTCATTCGGGACCATCGATCCGGGCAACGCCGAGCAGGTGGCCCACGCGCTGGACGTATGCGTAACGATCTCGAGGGAATCGAAGGTCGTGAAAGCGTATCTCCGCGAGGAGATGCTCATCGCGGCCGTCGAAATGTTCTGTTCGCCGCCCTCTCAAGTCAAGGCGGTATTCCCCCGTTGCCTGCAGACCTTGGCGGATGCCGCAGCGAGCTCCGAGGCGAAAATGAAAATGCGGCCGGCCGTCGGCAGCACGACAAGTTTCATAATGGGATTGGCCTCGTCGATCCCGGCGCCCGTGATCAGTGACTTGATGCGCCGCGGGCTGGTGCAAAACTCTGTCGCTGCCGGCCACAGGCCTGGACAGTGGCAACAGGTCCTCGCCCTTTTGAAGAAGTCCGTTACGAAAACCCGCCGGTGAGGCGAAGCGCGAACCGGATTCGGGACCTCGATCGGAAACGCCGTCAATTCGGATTATCCATGGGAGCTGCGATGAAGATTCGGATCGTAATCATGCCTGCCATTCTTCTTGCTGCGCTGACCTGCAGCCGGAGCGCAACTGCCGCGGCGTCGTGCGAGAGCCTGGCGTCGTTAATCCTGCCACACACACAGATTACGCGCGCGCAACTGGTGCCGGCGGGCGCGTTCGCCGCGACCCCCGCGGGCGTTCTCGCGCCGGGCGCTCCGTCGTTTCGCCCGTACAACATGCTCCCGGAGTTCTGTCGCGTCGCCGCCACGCTCGCGCCATCCAGCGACTCCGACATCAGGATCGAAGTCTGGATGCCGGCCTCAGGATGGAACGGCAAGTTCCTGGGACTCGGCAACGGCGGATGGGCGGGCACGATCTCGGTACAAGCGCTCGCCGGCGCGCTCGCTCGCGGCTACGCCGTCGCAACCACCGATACCGGCCATACCAGCAGGGACGGCAGCTTCGCCTTCAACCACCCGGAGAAACTCATCGACTTCTCGTATCGCGCCGTGCACGAAATGACGGTGCAGGCCAAGGCGCTCGTAAGCGCCTACTACGGCAAGGCGCCAAGTTTGTCTTACTGGGACGGCTGCTCGACCGGGGGCCGCCAGGGGCTGAAAGAGGCGCAGCGCTTCCCTGCCGACTACGACGGCATCATCGCCGGCGCGCCCGCGAATTACATGACACACCTTATGGCGCAGACCTTGTGGGTTGCTCATGCGACGCTGAAGGATTCCGCCAGTTACATCCCGCAGGAGAAGTACGCGGTGATCCACAAGGCCGTTCTGGATGCCTGCGACAGCCTCGACGGCGTCAAAGACGGGGTGATCGATGATCCGACGCGCTGCCATTTTGATCCAAAGACGATCCAGTGCGGCGCGGAGGACGCCCCCTCGTGTCTGACCGCGGCCCAGGTGGAGGCCGCTCGCAAAATCTATGCGCCGGCGAAGAACCCACGGACAGGAGTCGAGATCTTCCCGGGACTCGAGCCCGGAAGCGAGCTTGGGTGGGCGGGCCTGGCCGGCGGACCGAACCCGATGAGTATCGCGACCGATTACTTCAAGTACATCGTGTTCGGGAATCCGGCCTGGGACTTCAAGACGTTCGATTTCGACAAGGATGTCGCGCTGGCTGACCAGATGGACAATGGTGCGGACAACGCGACGGATCCGGACCTCAAGGCATTCTTCAACCGCGGGGGAAAATTGTTGATGTATCACGGCTGGAACGATCCGCTGATCGCGCCGGAAAACAGCATCCACTACTACACGAGTGTCGCAAACGCCCTGGGCGGCGCGGCCAATGTGAATGATTCGCTGCGTTTGTTCATGGCTCCGGGCATGGGCCACTGCGCCGGCGGTGACGGCCCCAGCAACTTCGACAAGCTCGCCGTGCTCGAGCAATGGGTGGAGCACAAGAAAGCGCCTGACCGGATCGTGGCGTCCCATCTCGCCAACGGCGCCGTCGACCGCACACGTCCCTTGTGCCCGTATCCGCTGGTCGCCGTCTACTCAGGAGCGGGCAGCATCAATGACGCGGCGAATTTCGCGTGCAAGCCGCGCTGAAGGGTAGCCAGAGCCGGCTGCGTCGAAATCGCTTCACAACCTGCAAGGGTTGGCTTATGCTCTTTCCGATTGAGTCCAAGGAGAAGTTCACCATGGCTAACTATCTGCTCCAAGTCACCTACACCCCTGCCGCGATGGCCGCATTCGTGGCCAATCCGCAGAACCGTATTGACGCCCTGAAGCCTGTGTTCAAGAAACTGGGCGGCAAAATGACCCAGGCGTGGTTCGCCTTCGGCGAGTACGACATCGTCGGAATCATGGATTTGCCGGACAACGTTTCGGCCGCCGCTTTTTCATTCGCGGTGACCGCGGGAGGCGCGATCAAGGCAATCAAAACGACGCCGCTCATGAGCGTCGAAGAAGGCCTCGCTGCCATGAAGAAAGCGGCCGAGGTGGGCTACAAGCCCCCGCAATAAGCCGCCTCCGGGGGCCGCCATTTCGATTGTAGTAGAATGCTCGTCGGCCACGCCTGGCCGCAACGAGAGGATCTCAGCATGCTCCGATTCTTCAAGACCGCATTCCTCGCGGCCACGGAGCGCCAGCGCAGGTTTCCCAGATCGGGACTCGGGGGAGTAAAGCTGCTGGTGCCCGCGCCGGCCGGCCCGGAACATCTTGGCAACCCGAGCCGCTTGGCCCTTAAGCGCGTTAACCAGGCATGTGACTGGTCATCAGTCAATTTCACAAGCCCATTTATGGCCAACGCAACGGTTTACGGGCTCCCGCAGTCCAGATAAATGCCACTGATTGAGCTTTCCGGATCTCTGTCATCTGAACTATAATGGCGGCCATTTCAGTCGATGCCATTACAGTAGGCGTATCGCCTTTGCGGAGGCTCTCGTGCCCGAGATCGGCCAGACCATTTCGCACTACCGGATTATTGAAAAGCTGGGACAGGGCGGCATGGGTGTCGTTTATCGTGCCGAAGATACCACCCTCGAGCGGCAGGTGGCCATAAAGGTTCTCCCCGATATATTTGCAGGTGATTCTGAACGGCTGGCCCGATTCGAGCGAGAGGCCAAGCTGCTGGCGTCACTGAATCATCCGAACATCGCTGCAATCCACGGACTGGAGGAAGCTGGAGGGAAACGCTTCCTGGTGCTGGAGTTGGTGGAAGGTGAGACGCTGGCGCATAGGATAGCGGAGGGACCGCTGCCAGTTGATGAAACACTGGAGGTCTGCCGCCAGATTGCCGAGGGCGTTGAGGCTGCACACGAAAAAGGGATCATCCACCGCGACCTGAAGCCTGCCAATATAAAGATCACGCCGGAGGGCAAGGTCAAGGTGCTGGACTTCGGGCTGGCAAAGGCATTTCATGATCAGCCCACCAGCCTGGAGTCGCCCACGATTTCCGAAATGACGCGCCCAGGTATTCTGCTGGGCACGGCGGCGTACATGTCACCCGAGCAGGCAAAGGGCAAAAGCGTCGATAAGAGGGCGGACATCTGGGCGTTTGGCTGCCTGCTCTACGAGTGTCTGACTGGGAAGCGGGCTTTTGAGGGCGAGACTGTCACCGAAACGATGGCTGCGATACTCAGGGCTGAGCCGGACTTGACTGGGCTGCCAGCGAGTCTGCGCACGGCCGTCGCCCGATGCTTAAGCAAGGACGGCCGGAAGCGCTGGCAAGCTATCGGTGATGTGCGGCTCGTCCTGGAGGACGACATTGCCGAACCGGCGGCGCTGCCCCTCTTAACAGCGCCCAAGCCGGGCCATGGTTGGCAGCGGATGGCGATCGTCTCAGCAGCAACGCTCGTGCTCGGCGCCCTCGGCGGTTTGACGATGTCGCATCTCCGCCAGACTCCTGTTGACGAACGCGCGATCCGTCTCTCGCTTGATCCGCCAGAAGGCGGCCAGTTCATTTTCGGAAACAACGTGGGCGGTCTGGCGCTATCGCCCGACGGCAGGACCGCTGCCTATATCGCATCCGTCAACGGGAAAACCGGGCTGTGGATCAGGCCGTTGGATGGCTCGCCCGCGCAGCTGCTTCCCGGAACCGAAAGCGCCGCATATCCCTTCTGGTCCCCGGACAATAAGTCCATTGGCTTTTTTACGACCGGCAAGCTGCAGCGAGTTGAGATGACAGGCGGAGCGCCGCTGACCATCTGCGACGTGGCCAACGGGCGTGGCGGGACATGGACGAGCGACCGCCGCATCCTGTTTGCATCACTGGCGGCTGGCTTGTTCGAGGTTCCTGACTGGGGCGGAACCCCGTCATCACTGACGCACGTCGACACATCGCGGGGCGAGACCTCCCATCGCTGGCCGCAGGTACTTCCAGGCGGGCGATTCTTGTACTGGGTCCAGAGCGGCAAGGCTGAAATCCAAGGTGTCTATACGGCTTCGCTTGCCAAACCCGCCGAGGGCGTGCGGCTAGTGTCTGCGAACGCAAACGCCTATTATGCGCCGGGAGGTGATGGCAAAGGCTATCTGCTGTGGCTGCGCGGGGGGACGCTCGTGGCGCAGGAGCTTGACCCCGCCACGCTCAAGCTGGCCGGAGAGCCTCATCCGGTCGCCGATCCTGTGACCAGCGTTGGGCAGACCGGTCAAATGAATGTCGCGGCTTCAGCCCGCGGCTTGTTGTTGTATAGTGCCTTCAACACCCGAGGACAGTTTGTCTGGATCGACCGCACAGGGAAACTGATGGGTGTGATTGGCGAACCAGCCGAGTATACCGCATTCCGGCTCTCGCCCGATAATCGCCGCGTTGCAGCCGCACAGGACCGGCCCGGCGGTACCGACATTTGGCTGCTGGAGGTAGAACGCGGTGTTCCCAACCGGTTCACCTCTAACTCAAACCGCTGTACTTACCCCGTCTGGTCCCCCGATGGGAGGACGATTCTATTCACGATTACTCCCCCGCGGAACCTGTTTCGAAAGGACTCGGGCGGCGGCAGTGAACAGCCCGTCACTCAATCGCCGAACCCCCAATACGCCACGGACTGGTCTTCCGACGGACGTTGGGCTCTGTACTTTGAAGTAGCTCCCGGCACCCAGCGGGACCTTTGGGTCCTGCCAACCACGGCAGAAGAAGTCCCTGCGGCTGACGCCAAACCGCAGCCCTATCTGCGCACGCCTTACAACGAGTCGTGGGGTCGTTTCTTGCCCCAGCCTGGCCCGCGCTGGGTGGCCTATCAGTCGGACGAATCCGGACGATATGAGGTCTACATCGACGCTTTTCCCCAACCGCGTGGCACGATGCGGATTTCAATGGGTGGCGGCACCTATCCGCAGTGGGGCGCCGGCGGGCGCGAGTTGTTCTACGTATCCGCGGAAAACAAGCTGATGGTGGTGAACATGAAGCTGACGTCGGATTCCATCGAACCAGCCGCCCCGCGCGAGTTGTTCCCATTGCCCGCTGTGGACACAGGCTTCAGCCCGTATGATACGGCCTTGGATGGCCAGCGCTTCCTCGTACGCGCCACGCCAGAGAAGGGCGCCTCGCGATCGCTGACGGTCATCGTCAACTGGCCGGCCCTGATGAAGGAAGTGAAAAGGTAGAAATCGGGCACGTTTGTGCCTCTGCAACCGTTCAAAACGCCTGCGGTGCTCGTGCCGGATGTCGGAAGTGCGGCAGATTGCAGTTCTTTCGGCTCGTGGTAACGTGCTTACCGTTGAAGTGAAATCCCCCACACTCCCGCGAGATCTCGTTCTAGGTAGCCACGTCGTCATTGCATGCGGTCAACTGCCTGAGTAGTCGCGATCCCGTCCAAGTGGTTGGTCACCAGTCAAGTTCCCACATTGCCGTTTCTTGGGAGCGTGGCGGTTTCCAGTGGCCGAATTGCGCCTGCAATATTAGTGAATTCAACTACCCAGGACCGAACCAAGTCGGCTATAATCGGCGCAAATTCGCGTCGTTCTGATTGCTGTGCGTGAAGTGCCATTGGGGGATTCTCCATGATCGGCAAATCCGTCTCGCACTACCGAATCAGCGAAAAAATCGGCCAGGGAGGCATGGGCGAAGTCTTCCTGGCACGAGACACATCGCTGGAGCGCAATGTCGCGATTAAGTTCCTCCCCCAGGAAATGCGGAGCGACCCGGTCGCGCGCGACCGCTTTTTGCGCGAGGCCAAAGCCGCTGCCACCCTCGATCATCCTCATATCTGCGTTGTTCACGAGGCCAATGAAGTTGAGGGCTCCCCTTTCATTGTCATGGAGTATGTTGAAGGGGAGAGTCTGAAAGCAAGACTGGAGCGGGGCCCGCTACCCCTGGAACAAACCCTGCAGCTTGCGGCAGAGATTGCGGAAGCATTGCAGGAAGCCCATTCCAAACACATCATTCACCGCGACCTCAAGCCTGCCAACGTAATGCTCACCCGGGCGGGTCATGTCAAGGTCATGGACTTCGGCCTGGCGAAGCGCCTGTTGTCTGCCGAGCATGCAACCACGGAAGCGGAAACGATCACAGAATTAACCCAGATGGGGACAACCGTTGGCACGCTCGCTTACATGTCTCCCGAGCAGCTCCAGGGCCAGCCTGTCGATCACCGTTCCGATATATTTTCATTTGGTGCCCTGTTATATGAAATGCTCACCAGCATTCATCCCTTCAGGAAAGAGGTGGGAATGGCGACGGCGGCGGCGATCCTGAGTAAGGATCCGGCGCCGCTTGCCGAGCATGCCCCCGGGATCCCCCCACAGCTTGTGAAGCTGGTCTCGGAGATGCTGGCGAAGCCCCCCGAGCGGCGCCCCCAATCCATGCGCCAGATCCATGAGGAGCTGAAAGGAATTCTTCTGGAGGTGCAGGCGCCGCCCGGGGAGACGGGCGTTTTGAACCTGAAGAGGCTCGGGCGCAGTCTCCGGAGACCGCAGGTCGTCATTCCGGCGGCGTTTGCCCTTGTGGCTCTTGTCTCTCTCGGAACCTGGTTTTTCAACCACCAAGCCAAGGTCCGATGGGCCAGGGAGACGGCACTTCCGGAAATCGAGCGGCTGGCCACGGATCTTTGGGGGGATTATCCCGCTGCCTTCAGGCTCGCGGAACAAGCGGAGAAAGTTATTCCAGGCGATCCCAGGCTGTCCGAGCTTTTCTCTAAATGTTCCCTGAAGATCAACATCAGGACTGAGCCTCCCGGCGCGAAGATCTACATAAAGGAATACAAGGCGCCGGAGAGCGATTGGACCTATCTCGGCGTTACGCCCATCGATCAAATCCGGCTGCCCATCGGAGTATTCCGCTGGAAAATCGAAAAGGAGGGCTATGAAACGGTGCTGGCGGCCACATCCACCTGGAAAAGCAATTTAGGTGCGAAGAATCTGACCGGCCCGAACGATCTCGTGAGAGTGATGGATAAAAAGGAAAGCATGCCGCCGGGGATGGTTCGTGTTAAGGGATCAGAGACGCCGGCAGGCAAACTGCCGGACTTCTATATCGACAAATATGAAATCACGAACAAACAGTTCAAAGATTTTATGAACGGCGGCGGATATCGGGAAAGGAAATACTGGAAACATCCGTTCATCAAAGATGGCAAGGAAGTGAGCTGGAATGAAGCTGTCAAGCTCTTCCTGGACCAGACGGGCCGGCCCGGCCCCTCCACCTGGCAGGCCGGTGATTATCCTGAGGGGCAGGGCGACTACCCGGTCTCGGGGGTCAGTTGGTACGAGGCTGCCGCCTGCGCGGAATTCGCTGGGAAAAGCCTGCCGACAGGCCACCACTGGGGGCTCGCCAGGGGCGAGAATACCACACTGATAGATGCGCCGCAGCGTGGCGGGTATGCCGTGTTTGCCCCTTTCAACAATTTCAAAGGCAAAGGCCCTTTGCCGGTGGGAAGCCTTAACGGTCCGACTCCCTATGGGGCTTTCGACATGGCCGGGAACGTAAGAGAATGGTGTTCGAATGAAATTCAGGGAGGGAGATTGATCCGGGGCGGCGCCTGGAACGACAACACTTACATGTTCGGCGAGTTGAGTCGGGCACCCGCCATGGACCGCTCTGCCAAGAACGGATTTCGCTGCGTCCTCTATGCCGATCCTGCAAAGATCCCTGCCGCGGCGTTCGCCGGAATGAAGGCAGCTGAAGTCCCGGATTTTTATAAGGAGAAGCCTGTACCCGACCCGGTTTTCAAGCTTTACCGGGACCTATACGCATACGATAAGACCGATTTGAAAGCCCGGCTGGAATCAAGACAGGAAAACGCGAATTGGATCCACGAACAGGTCACCTTCGAAGCCGCCTACGGCGCAGAAAGGGTCAGGGCGCATCTTTTCCTGCCGAAGAACTGGTCGCCTCCCTTTCAAACGGTTATCTATTTTCCCGGAGCCGCATCCCTATGGTTTAAGTCGAGTCAGAATCTGGAAGATTATTACGAATTTACCGTCTTTCTCTCTTTTATCGTCAAGAGCGGCCGGGCCGTCGTCTATCCGATCTACAAAGGGACATTTGAGAGGATCACGGAAGGTACGATCGCCGCCTCCAACGCAGATCCGAACTCCTATCAGTTTGCGGAGCTCAGTATCCAATGGGTGAAAGACTTGAAGAGGTCGATCGACTATCTCGCGACGCGTCCGGAGATCGACAGTCAGAGGATCGCATACGAAGGAATGAGCTGGGGTGGGGTTTATGGCCTGATCATTCCCGCCGTGGAAGAGCGTCTTAAGGCCAGCGTCCTCATCGGAGGTTCCATGAATGGTGTGGGCCGTCCCGAAATCGATGAAGTGAATTTCATCGGCCGGGTGAAGATCCCGACCCTCATGCTGAACGGACGGTACGACACCATCAACTCTCTCGACAGATGCATCAAGCCCGCGTACGATCTGCTGGGGACACCGGCCAAGGATAAGAAGTTGGCATTATACGACACCGACCATATCCCCCCGATTAATGACATGATCAAAGAAACCCTCGCCTGGCTCGACCGGTACCTGGGCCCGGTAAAATAGCCCTAATCAACGCTCTCATCCGGCCCGGGACCCGCCGCACATTCAAGAGGGCGTTGCGCGCACTTTGCGCGAGCACTGCGCGCAATTCCCAAGAGTTGGGCAGCAAGTTGCAGGCGCTGAACCGGCCGCTTCCGGTTCCCGCCGGCGCCCGGATTTGGGAGCTTTGGCTGACCTGTTTGCCAACAGCCTCCGAGGCGCAAACCAACCACCAGCAAAGCCGCGTCAGCAATAACGCCACCCACGATTTTATGCACACCCTAACCGATGTCATGGATTGCGTCGAATCTATATGGCAAGGATGACGAAAGCGAACAGAAGTTATGGTGCACCACTCCCCAGTCCCTATGTGGGAAGTTACACCCCTTCGCTCTCGGTCACTTGGACGGTTAGTCGGTAGACTGGACAAGTGCCGTCCTGTCAAACCTGCAAGCGGTATTCGAGGACATGTGACTGCGGCAACCGGAAGCCAGCCGACGGGCCCTTAGGGCCGGGGAACCGGGGACGCTCTCCTACTTTGCGTTTTTCAAAATTGGGGAGTTAACTGTCTCATCGTTGCCCCCCGTTGGACGTCTGCCCATCAAGGGATTGACAAATTGTGCTACATGTAGCACAATGGAATCATGCAAAAAGCAGGAATCAGGGAGGCGCGCCAGAACATCTCGGAACTTATTGAGATCGTGCGCAAGGGCAGGGAAATTCTGATCACCGATCGCGGCAAACCCGTGGCGAGACTGGTGCCCGCGGCGAGATCCAAGGGTCGGGCATATCCGGGCCGCGCGGCGTTTCGGCGCTCGATGCCAATTCTACGCTCGCCGTTATCTTTGGCCATCTGCGAGGATCGTGAAGACCGTTTCTGATAGAAATATCACAGCAGACAAGGATTGGACCGGCCCATTGTATCTGGACGCCAGCGCTCTGGTCAAACTTTACCTGCCCGAACCGGGCAGCGATGCTCTCGATGCCGCCATTAAGGGACGTAGTGATCTGATGGTCTCGGACCTGGCAATCACCGAAATCGTTTCGGCAATCTCGCGGCGGCGCCGCGAGGGAGTTCTCAATGGGATATCATGTGCGCGCCTTCACCGAAAAATCCTGACGGATATCGGGGGCGGGCTGTATATCAAGAATGACCTGATGCCGGAAATGCATCGCGAAGCCGAACGATTATTGCTGGCCATTGATGATATCGCTCTTCGCGCGGCGGATGCTCTTCACCTCGCTCTCGCAGGTCTGGCAGGAGCGGCAGCAATCGTGACGTACGACCAAAAGTTGGCGGCAGCGGCAACCAGGATCGGATTGAACTCTCTGCCTTAATTGATCCCGGCTGCATTCCAAAGATCCAATTTTCTGCTATTTGGGTCTTGATGATAAAAATCCGCAGGACATCGCCGTGTTCAAAGAGACCTCAGGGAACGTAATATTGGATTATTCGAGTAGTGGTTCAGCTTGCAGAAATGTTTCTTACCTGCCGATAGCGGAAACCGGCACCTATACTCCCCCGAATTCCATTCCGGGAAATAATGCCGCGATTGCATGCGGTCACTTGGCTGAGTAGTTGTTGGCGTTCATCGGAAATGCCTCGGCGCAGAAAACACGGGATACGAGCACAAATTCATTGCCGAGGCATTTTCGATAACGACCACTTGAAGGAAGCCGCTGTCTGCTTGCGGCGGACGCGTCCTATGGGGATTGAATGGTAAATCTTTTAAGCACAATCAATTGCTGGCTTGGATATAATCCAACTTTGGGCTCGTTTCTTGATGAAATCTCGAACATGACGGCACCATCATGGCACACGCGAAGCGTCCGCCGCGACAGCGGCTTCGTTCAAGTCGGTATATCGGACAGGTGGTCGATCAGGCAAAAACTCCGCCGAGATGTTTTCGACGGCATGTGGCGTCGGCCGCCGTGCACCAGCGCAGGTTTCCCAAATCACGACCTCGCGGAAGAGGGCTCCCCAAAGAACACGAAGCACGAACCTGGCAACCATGAGGACAGGACGCACGGACGCCCAAATACGGGATATGCGCCTTGTCCTTCCGATTCGCAAGTCCTCCTGAAATCGTGCGAACTTGCGCGGCGGTAATTGACCAGAGCCTTGCCGGGGGGCTATAGAATGCCTCAAATGAAAACCAACCTGTTCTGGCGAGAATTCGTCGGCGTTCATCCGGTCCTTCTGGCGGCGTTGATCGGCGTGATTGCAGCGATCGTAATGCGCCGGGCAGATCCGGCCGCGGCATCCGGAGTGCTCAATACCCGATGGCCTTGCCGGTGCCGCGCGGATCGGCTGCGCCCGTGAAGCGCACCGGCTTGTGCGCGGAGTTGTATTCGATGGTCAGCCCGTGGGCGTTGCCGATGCCCGAGACGACGCGAACGTTATGTCCCAGCTTGGATAGTTGCTCTCGAACCGATGGGGATATGCTCTCCTCTACCCCGAGCACATCGGGTTCGTAGAAGCTGACCCTGCCGGCGGCGATCGCCTCCCGGATGTCCATCTTGAAATCGATCAGGTTCATGACCATTTGCGGGACCGTTTGCCCGATCGTGTGGCCGCCGGGCGTGCCGATGGCGACCCACGGCCGCCCATCCTTGAGAATAATCGTGGGGCAATCGCCCGACAACTTCCGGCGCCCGGCGTGAGCATCCATCGGATTTCCCTTGGGCTCAAACGTGCAATAGGCGAGGGAGTTGTTGAGCCAGATGCCGGTGCCTTTGGGCATGATCCGAGATCCGAAGGCGTTCCCGAGCGTCTGCGTGGCCGAAACTACATTTCCCCATTGGTCGGCGACGACGAAGTGCGTGGTGTGCTGACGTTCGTCGCCGAATATGGTGGGCGGGACGAAGGGCCGGGCCTTGTCGGGATTGATTTTCGCCGCCTCTTCCTTCCAATAGGCCTCCGACAGAAGGAGGTCCAGCGGTGGCGGATTGATCTCCGGATCCCCGGCGTAGCGCAGCCGCACCCAGAAGCCATGCTTCGTGACCTCGGCAAACCGGTGCAGCCAGGCGGCACTGTTGTGCCCGAGCGCGCCGGCGTCAAACCGGCTCATCATGCCGAGACGGACGAGGTAGTCGAAAGCATTGGCCGGCGGGGATGCGGTGACGACCTGATAGCCGTGGTAGGTGATCCGGACCGGCTTCCACCACTCCGCACGATCGTCCTTCAGGTCCCGGATGGAAAGGAAGCCGCCCCTTTCCCGCATCGCGGCGTCGATCGCCTGCGCAATCTCCCCTTGATAAAATGCCTTTGCGCCCTTGCCGGCCACCTGGCGCAGCGAGCGCGCCAGGCCTTTCTGCACGAGGCGCTCCCCGGCTTTCAGGGGGCGGCCTTCACGCCCATACTCGCTGCGTGCCCAATCAGGGAACGACGCGAAGGCAGCCGCAATCGACTTCTCCTGGTTTGCGCTGACCGGAAAGCCGCCTTCGGCCAGTTCAATCGCGGGCTTGAACAGGTCCTTCCATTTCGACTTCCCGTACAGTTTGGAGAGCTGCTCCCACGCATGGAGATTTCCCGGCGTGGAAACCGCTTTGGCCCCCCGCCGGTTTCCCTGGAAATCGGGCGTGGGCGCTCGAAACGCATCGGAAACAACCCCAACGGGTATGCGACCGCTCGGATTGAGGAATCGCGTTTCGCCTTTCCGAGCGTCATGGATGAGGATCGTGCCGTATCCTCCCATGCCGGACATGTCCGGTTCCACCACGTTCAATGCGGCCGCCACTGCGACAGCGGCGTCAAAAGCGTTCCCTCCGGCCTTGAGTATCTTGATGCCGGCCTCGCTGGCGAGCGGATGGGCAGAGCTCACCATACAGGAGGATCCGGCTGCAGGCGAATCCGCGCGCAGACGGAAACCCGAATTCAACGATAACGTTGCAACGAGAATAAGCGCGAGCATGCATATTTTCATTGAACCGAACCTCCTGAATCGGGGAACAGGCTACTCAACTCCCGGACTCCAGGTCGAGCAGGAGCAAACACGCAGCCTCGGAATTCGGGAGTTGAGAGCCTGTCCGCCGAATTCCTAAAAATGCAGCGCGAATCCGCCGAGCGGGATCCAATGGTGCCGGCCCGGGACGCCGCTTAATCCGGGCCCGGAAACAAAATCGCGCACTTCGGCACGCAGGCTCCAGAGCCTCGTCAGGCGCACATCCACGCCGCCGCCAAAAGCGAGGACGCCATGGACGGTGGACCGGGAAACCATCGCGCCGCTGCTTTCGCTCATGGTCAGCCGGCGAAGCCTGCCATAGCCGCCGCCCAAGGCGGCATAAATTGAAACACGCTCGTGGGCCGGAATCATGAAGCGAATTCCAGGAGTGAGAAAACTGCTGCTGTTGCGTATTTCGCTCGGGCTGTCGCCGGCGACACTCTTACCGGGAATCGAGATCGTCCAGGGGACTTCCAGATAAAGCTTGCCGGCCCGTGTGGAAAGAAGCTGGTAGCCGAATTCGTATTTCAACGCGCATCCGGCAGGAGTCGAAAGACTGTAGCCGTAACCCGGAACGATCTGAGAAGAGGCTGAAACGGCTCCAAACATGAAGGCGATGTCGCGATTCTGCGGCCCTTGCGAGAAGGCCAATCCGGTTCCCATCACCCAAAACACGAAGACTTTGGTCGCTGTTGTTCGCATCGCGGTTGCACCCCCAATCCGCTTGTCAAAATCCATCGTTGATTCATGTGATCTCGCCTGCCTGATATCCTAGGTGAATCGCGGGCCGGATTGCCACAGGATTCGGCGCCATCGACATCCTTGACGGGTGATACCCAGGGAATGAAAGGTAGTCATTGTCAGGCGGGGCCCGGCCGCCTATACTGAATCTTGAATCATGGGCTCCCACAACCGGAGGCTCCGCATGAAAAACAGCAGGAATCAAGCGCTGGTATTGTATCTGGCAGCCGTGCTTATGTGTATTCATGGAATCGATGCGGCAGGCAATTCGTGGAACAAGATCCGTTTCCTGGGCGGCACCATTCAGGTGAAGGTGGAACGGTTTGACTGGAACACCACGTTGACCGTGAAACCCGACGCACTCATCCTCGTGTTTGCCGCACGCCAGACGGTGCGCATCAAACCTGCGCAAGTAACCTCGATCAGCTACGGCGCCGAAGCGATTAAGCGCGTGACGGAAGTGCTCTCCGCTCGCAAATCCGCGGTTCCGCAATCCCTGCCACGTCCTGCAAATCCTTCAGATCACTGCGTGGGCATCGTGTATCAGGCCGAGGACGGGACGCCCGGCGCCATCTTGCTGGAACCGCTCAAGGCGATATGTCTCGACATCCTGCAGGCTCTAAAATTCGTAACCGGCAAGCCGATCGAAATGTCCTGACCAGTTGCTGCCGCAAAAACAGGAATCCTTGTCCGCGGGACACCCTGGATTGCTTCGCCCCGGCGCCTACTTGCGGGGGATGATCCTGACGGCGGCGATTTCGTCCCCCTCCAGAATGGAATCCACTACATCCATGCCGCGCACGACGGTCGCAAACACCGTGTAGTTGTGATCCAGGCGGGCGTTGTCGGCCAGATTGACATACCACTGCCCGTCGGCGGTGTGGCGTCCCCGAGTGGAGAGGCCGACCGTGCCGCGGCGGTTTGAAGCCAGGCCCACTTCATCCCTCATGAAATGGGCGTATCCCGCGTACTCGTTCGCGCCCGGGCTTCCGCCCTGGATCACGAAGTTCGGTTCGACGCGATGGAAGGTCAGGCCATTGTAGTAACCGCATTCCGCAAGGCGCGCAAAGCTGGCCGCCGTTTCCGGCGTTTCCCAAGTGAGCAGGGCGAGCGTGAACGAACCGCCGCGTCTCATCTGAACCTCGGCGAGCGAGCCGTCAAGTTGGCGCAGTTCCCTGATGGAGAGTCCGCCCCCGCTCTGCCGCGGAGCGGCCGGCTCGACGGCGGTTTTGGTCCATCTGGTGAGGATCGCCGCGGCCGATGCGCCGACACGCGGATCCGGGTCACGCAGAAGCGGTTCCAGCGCGGCCGTCTGCTCCGCGGATCCGAGTTCGCCGATGCGCTCCAGGAGTGCGAGGCGCGCATCCCTGTTGGTGCTGCGCGCAAGCCGCGTCCTGTTGTCGAGCGCTCCCAGCAAGGCGGGCAGCGCGGCGGCGTTCTTGCTGCCCCGCAAAGCCCGGGAAGCGGTCATCAGCAGCTGCTCATCGCTGCGCGCCAATTGCGCGATATAGAGATCGTCCGCGCCGTGCTGTTCCACCGTCACGAGTCCGGCCACCGCTGCATTGCGCACGTTGTCATCCGGATCGCCGGCCAGTGCGCGCAGCGCGGCGGCTTCTTTCAGGATTGCCGCGGCACGCGCGGCATACATGCGCACCTGCCAGACCGGATGCGACTGAAAGCGTCGCAGTTCCGTGCGTGCAAGGTCCGGCGCTGCCGCGGCAGCCGCGACCAGCGCGTGGGCGGCGCGGTGCCACGCAGGCGCCTTATTTCCTGCCTGGGGACTCACGCTCGCCGACAAGGTGCCCAGAAAACCGCGGAGCGAGCGAATTACATCCGGGACCGCGGCTCCCTTGCATTTCGGCGACTGATCGATGGCCAGCAGCGCGACGTGCGTGGCCCGGTCGCCAGTTGCAGTCAGGATCGGCGCGCATTCCGGAATATCCTGATTTCGGGTGAAAGCAGAAAGCGCTTCATAGCGCACCTGCCAGTCGGCATCTTTCAGGCCACGGCGGATAAGAGCAAGACGGGATTCCTTTGCGGCGGAAGCAGCTGTGCCCAGGCCCGCACCCGCAAGACGCATCGCAATTCGCCGCACCTCCCAGTCTTTGTCCTCGAGGGCCCCGGCCAGCGTCTTTTCATCCGCCTTGCCATGAGGGCCAAGCGCCAGCAGAGCCAGGCGGCGCACACGGCGCGCGTCGTCGTCTTGCGCGGCGGAACTTCCGGTGTTGCCGCCCGCGAGCGCCAGTGCGCGCAGCCGCGCGATCGTCTCCTCGGAAGGAGTGAACAGCCTTACCTGCTGGCGCAAAAGCGCCTCCATCCCCTTCACTGCCCCCAACCGCGCCGCAAGACGCGCAGCGCCGGGCGAGTTCCCCGGCGCGGGCGCTTCCGATCGGATTGCTTCCGCCAGGATTTTCTCGATCAACTGCGCCGCGCCGGCGTCGGCGTAAGTCAGCCGGCCCAGAGTTTCATAGATTACCGCGCGAACCGCGCCTTCCTCTTCCTTTTCGAGACGTGCGCGCAGTGCGGCGGCCGCTTCACCCGCCACGCGCGGCCGCTCGGCCGCGGACGCGCCTTGCACCGATTGCCCCAGTGCGTTGGCGGCTTCCTTTCGCACTTCCGGCCATGAAGAAGAAAGCACCGGCACTAGGGAGGAAATCAATTCCGGCCGTTCCAGCCGGCCGAGCGCCCGCACCGCAAAAGCCTGCGCCTCAGGATCATTGTTTCCCAGCCAGGCCCGAACCATCTCCTGAAAAAATGAAATCCCGGATGGATCCACGGGATAGACAGCAAACATCAGCACCTGCTGATATATGCTTTTGGCATCGATGATAGGCGCAGCCTGATTGCATCGCCTGGCCAGCCCGAGAAATGGCTCCATTCGGGATTGGCCCTCGATCCCGTTCACCAGCCCAACCAGGCCGATTCCTGCAAATGCAAGTTGTCGGAGCATGTTTCTTCTCCTCGAAAAATGTCCCCTGTTCCTGATAGCTGATTATATGGATTTTATCCCTTATGGGAAAGTTCTCCGAGGCCCTCGGCAATGCGCTGCCAGACCCGAATCATCCCCCGATTTCCTGCCTCCCCCTCTGATTTCCTTGCGGAAATGGGGGAAATTGGGGACGCTCCCGTTTTTGGCGAAACGGGGGAACCATGGCCTGTCGTCGCGGGCTGATGAAGACAAAAACGGAGAGCGTCTCTAATTTCGCAATTTCGGCTTTCTATGCGCCGAGGCGCACATAACCCGGATTGCGAAGTTGACGCCTCCCAGACGCCATTCTCAACCGCATGGATCCTGGTTGAAATCCATGTTTCGAAAAAGCACTTTTGGGGCCGCGTGTCGATCCGCAATCGATGAACCCGGCCGGCGGCTGCCCGGTTTTGGAGTGCGGCGATTCATCGCCGCTTTCCCAGAGCGACCTGCTGCCGCACCGGGCGGCTTGCCGCCATTATCCATCGGGCCGCCTGGGAGCAAAGCCGGAAATCGGCTTGTGGAATTCCCGGCAGCAA
>Ga0315277_10000400_pt1 | contig 69552 bp, 60 predicted proteins | sample YL17G05_15_MG_FD_203695 | JGI IMG/M metagenome (GOLD analysis project Ga0315277, IMG submission 203695) | Sediment microbial communities from Yellowstone Lake, YNP, Wyoming, USA - YL17G05_15 | ecosystem: Environmental > Aquatic > Freshwater > Lake > Sediment | place: USA: Wyoming | collected...
AAGCAAAATAATGATAGTCCAGCCAAAAGTCGGATTTCTACCCCATGATATAGAGACCATCCCGCTCACCTCAGCTGACCACGAACTTTCTCCGACCTCATTCACCGCACTCACCCTGTAATAATAGGTCCGTCCATGAATTAAATTAGTATCCGTGAAACTAGAGATATTGGCAATAGTCACAAGATACTTTTCATTGCCGGATGAGGTGCCCCGATAAATTTTATAGCTGGTGATAGCCGAGCCACCATCGCTGGCGGGTGCCTGCCAAGTGAGACACACTTGTCCCTTTCCCGGATTGGCTTGCAGATTCCATGGAGTTGTTGGCATTGTAATCACCGTGATGCTAATGTTCAAACTATTCCAACAGTTCCCGGCATTATCAAATGCCCGAACATAGAGGGTATGCACCCCATAGCCACCTGTTTGCCATTGAACCCCATACGGTGCCGTAAATGCCGTCCCGAGCAGTATACAGGCATCCCGGTAAAAGGTGACATTCTTGATACCGATTGCATCCGTTGCCGTGGCATTGATCCAAATAGTGCCATGTACATGCGCCCCCGGTGCCGGCGCAGTGACCGTTGCACTGGTGGGTACTGTGTTATCTACAATTATAGCAATCGGGGCGCTGTCCAAATAGTTTGCAGCATAAATAAATCTCGGATACGGCGTACCATCTATCCAGATCGCATGCATTATTTCGTAATCATAAAACCCCGCCCGATCGAACGCTCGGATATAAAGGGTATGCGCCCCATCCAAACCTATCGTATTCCACTGAATTGCATAGGGTGCTATAGTGTCAGTCCCGATCATCACAGCGTCATCCCGGTAGAAGGTGACGTTTCTGATGCCCATCGCATCCATTGCCGTGGCATTGAGCCAGATCGTCCCCTTTACGTATGCCCCGACCACTGGGTTGGTGACAACTGCGGCACTGGGCGGTGTATTATCCACCTTTATAATCACGGGGAAGCTGTCCAAAGAATTCTCCGCTCGATCAAACGCCCGGGTATATAGGGTATGCACCCCATCGAGCCCTGTAGTATCCCATGAAATAAGACTGCCCCACATGGTGGATTCTGCCTTCCCAATCAATACACCAGCATCCCGGTATAAGGTGACGTTCTTAATCCCGGAGGTCTCATCCAGTACCGTTGCATCGATCCTGACATAACATAGGAATTTCACACAATCTCCTAGCGCGGGATTGAGGATGCTCGCAACACCCGGCGGCGTATTATCCACCGTTATGGTCACAGTGTTGCTGTCCAAATAATTCCCCGATCGATCGAATGCCCGAATGTATAGAGTATGATTTCCATCAGAGGTCAATGAAGTGTTCCATTTCAGAGAATAGGGTGCCATACTAGACGTCCCGAGCAGTATACCGGCATCCCGATAAAAGGTGACGTTCTTGAGGCCGATCGTATCCGTTGCCGTGGCATTGATCCAAATGGAGCCCCGCCGAAAGGCTCCTCCTATGGGGGAGGTGATATCCGCCGCACTCGGAGGTGTATTATCAAGTCTAAAGAAAATGATTCCCACCCCTTTTTGGTCTACCTCATTAATGACGGTTACATTGATTTGTAATATCCCATCGGAGATACAACTACTATTATAAAAGGCAAACTTCCCTGAATCATTGCCGATTAGAGTCGTGGCATTGGTAAACCGTGTATCATTTATGAGGACTTGTTGAATTGTATGGTTTGTTCCGGCGGAAGCCGTGCCATTAATCCAAATTTTGTCCCCGCTAAGGAACGCCCCGTTGCTGGGTTCCAAGATATTCGTACGAGGGAGATTCGGGTCCACTTCTATATACTTTAAGAGGAGAAAATCCTTGCTGGTATTAATAAATGTATACCCGACACAATAAATAGCTGCTTGGCTATCCAACACCACTCCATTACCATAACTCTGTTGCGAGTCATCCCAAATCGTCTGCCACGCCTTAGTCCCATTTGGAAAGAACTTAACTAACACCAAATTGCTAGTATTTCCTGTAGAGCCCACGCAGTAAATGAACCCATCAGCAGCCAGTGCCACACCAACCCCATAATCTTCATATGGGTTAATCCAAGTCGTCTGCCACATTTTCGTCCCGTTTGGAAAGTATTTAAACAGACCTAAATCTCTACCCCCCAAACCCGGTTGATCGCCCACACAATAAATAGAATTGTTGCAATCCACCGCAATTCCCCGTGCGGCAAAAGAATTCATTATTTTGGTCCAAATGCGGGTTCCATTTGGGAAAACCTTACTTAAGCCAGAATCTCCACTCCCACCACTTACACACCAATCCTCTGTATAATAGATGAATCCAGCACTATCCACGACCACGCCTTTGCCAGGTAGACCAGGATCCCTTCTTATTTCCCATAGCTTAGTCCCATTTGAAGAAATCTTAATTAATACTGTCCAGCCATACCACATAATAGGGTTATAATTCCCGCCTACGCAATAAATAAATCCCTTATTATCCACTGTTACTCCGAGCCCATAATCACCTCCTCCAAATGACAAGACGGTTTCAATTTCCCATGCCTTGGACCCATTGGAGAAAAATTTAACACATAACAGAAGCCCATTTCTCGTTCCTACACAATAGATAGAGCCACTGGCATCTATCGCCACTCCATTGTGATCGTAATCACAGTTAAAGCCTAAATCCGCAGGAATATTATCTTCAGGAGTTGAGTTGGTGTTCTCCCATGCCATGGTCCCATTTGAAAAAAATTTAGTCAGTACTAAATACCCCCGACTACCGCCCACACAATAGATAGAGCCATTTGAATCCACGGTAACACCTTTTAGAACATCGTTTTGTTGACCGCCCCATATCTTTGCCCATACCAATTGGGCATTAGAATTCATTGTGGGTGTAACTACTAGAATCTCTAGTTCAGTGGAATTATAGCTTACACTATCATTACACTCAAATGAATAAATATACGTTCCGGGGGGTAAGTATGTTAGATATTGGTAAAATACGCCCGTCACATAATTATTATCTGAAAAATCTCGTTTTTTCATCTCAAACTTAGTTTCATTTAGTAGAACATTCACCAAACTCGGCGATCTGTTATCTGGTTGCCTATAGATAAGACTGAAATTAAATAAAGTATTTTGAGTTCCGGCCTCTGGCGTGACACTATAAGCCAATATTTGCGGAGCTCGATAATTTGATGCACTTGCTTCATTTGATAGAGGTCCTTCGCCATCGCTATTCACAGCACTCACTTTGTAATAATAAATCTGTCCGTTAATAACGCCTGGATCAGTGTAATTGAGAATATTGTCAATGGTCGTGAGGTAGGTTTCGGCACCCAGAGCGCTCCCTCGGTAGATTTTATAGTTGATAATATCTGTGATGCCATTGCTGGAGGGAGCCTGCCAGGTTAGTATAATGGAGCCGGCAGCAGGCGAAGCTCGCAGATTCCGGGGGGCACTTGGTAATGGGTTTCCTAATTTCAGCAGTAAAAAATAACTAGGAAACGTTGTTCCTATATAACCTGCGCAATAAATGGATCCGTTAACATCCAATGCTACTCCAGTACCGTACGTATCATTTGAATCATTCCCTATGAACTGCCACGCCATAGTTCCATTTGGAAAGAACGCGATAAGTGCCAAATTTGCCGTAGCCCCGTAACTAAGTGTATGACCCACGCAATAAATAAACCCCTTGGCATCCACCGCCACTCCCGCCCCTTCATCAGAATTTGAACCACCCCAAGTAGTATTCCATACCTCGGTCCCATTTGAAAGGAATTTACTCAAACTTAAATCATCATTCGACCTTTGAACGCCCACACAATAGATAGAACTATTGGCATCTACTGTAACGCCTTTGGGTTCCATAAAAGTAACAAAAAAATTTTCCCAAACAATAGTTTGTGATATTGGATCAATCTTGTATAAACACCAACCGTTAACACAATAGACGAATCCAGTATTATCCACGGCTACGCCCGTACAATAACTACCCATTTCAAGAAAATACGTCCATGCCCTGGTCCCATTTGAAAAAAACTTAACTAATATTGAATAAACATCCACTACCATGAATTCAAGGCCTGCACAATAAATAGCACCCTTATTATCTACCGCTACTCCATAACCAACAGCAGAAGTCATTCCACCAGTTCCTAACTCTACCACCCATGCTTTGGTCCCATTTGAAAAAAATTTAACTAACACCAGATCAGTATCGGCGGATCCTGTGCAATAGATGGAGCCATCGATATCCACCGCCACTCCATAGCCCGATCCACTGATTGAATTGGTGTTCTGCCATGCCAGGGTCCCATTTGAAAAAAACTTGAATAGCGCTAAATAGCTGCCTGTAAAGCCCACATAATAGACAGAACCATTTGCATCCACCGCGACGCCATTTCCTCCACTCTTTGGACCACCCCACGTCTTATTCCATAATACTAGTGGAGGATCAGAGCGTATTTTTAAATTTCCCGGATCATTTTTTAGGCTTATTTGCCTTTTTTGATCCGGTATTTGAATAAAGCTGGAAAGCACTGGTAATATAAAAATTACAATAATAAAAATCGCACAAACTTGCTTTCTGCCCAAATTTTTAACCCCTTTCTATTTTTTTTGTATACCATTCTCCCATTGCCGTTTCCTTTTTAATATTTTAATTTTGATAATATTCAGTATAATTAGGGTATTATATACAATAGTAGACGACTACTATTAATGCGTGTGTGTGATTCTATTGAATCACGAAAACTCAGGAGAGAATTTTTTTGAAGGATCGGTACTATTTCTCGGGGAGGTCCTAGTTGTGGATGAGGAATTGTGAAAAAAAGAACTAAAAAAAGGAGAAATGTTTTTTGGGCACGTGGAAGAATTATAATTTGTTATATTCTTCCAAGACCTTTTGGGCTACATCAGTGGTACTACCGAACTTGCCTTCTTTCCGATAGCTTTCTGGAACGCTATCACGAGGGAGACCTTTCCAGTTTTCCTCGATATCGAGTCCGCCTTTGAGTGTATTGACAACGGCTTGCTCCAGTTTCACGGCTTGCGCCTCATAGCCCAAATAATCTAACATCATGGCCGCGGCGATGACGGTCGCAATGGGATTGGGAACGGGGTCGCCCTTGTAATTCTTTCTTTTTAACACTTCGGGAGCCGAGCCATGCGTGGGTTCAAAGTATGCCGCTTTGGGACCGTAGACACCGGAGCCTGCAACCCCAAGACCGCCGACAACTTCAGCCGATTCATCGCTTAGGATATCACCCATCATGTTCTCGATGACGATGGTATCATGATAATCCGGGTATCTTAGAAGTCTGCGAGCGAAATCATCAACGATATAGGTTTCGACCTTGAGGTCAGGAAATTCGGTATTGGCAATTTTCGTAATGCGATCGATGAACATCCGATCTTGCGTTCGAAGCACGTTAGGTTTACATACAATTTCAAGAAGGCCCTTTCCGATGCCCTGCTCCTTTCGCTTTGTGCAGATTTCACAGGCGACACGACCAATCCGGTCTGTGGCTTTCTTGGAAACGATCCGCATGGCATACACCGCGTCTTCGCCCCATTTTTCCACATCGGCAGGGGTAACAATTCGTTTTTTAGCTAATTCCCGGACCTTCCCTTCCTTGCCTGCGGCGGCATACATTCCTTCAGTGCCTTCTCGGACGAAGGTGTAATTCACTTTTTGGACGAGTTCATCCTTCATCACGGTGTACATTCCGGGGTAGTATTTTATCGGACGAATATTGGCGTAATTGCCAAGGCCCCAGCGCAAGTAGGCGATGACTTGCAGCGCGGACTCTTCAGTAGCGCCGAAGAGAATTGCGTCAGATTCGTCAATGGATGCCTTGGTTTCAGGGGGAAAAGCAGCCCCGTGCGTCTTAATTGCGGATTCGCCTGCAGGCATCGAACGAATTTCGAGTCCCGGTAGATTCATCCCATTTAGAATTAAAACGGTCGCATCCACGACTAGAGGACCAATTCCATCGCCACCAATCGCTGTGACGAGCTTTTTTTCCTTATTAATATTTGGTGATTTCAATGGGCTTACCCATCGTTCTTCTTCTTTTTTCTCTTCAACATTTTCAGTCATAATCTTCACCTAGACCTTATTTCGTCATTCGATATCCTATTAATATGATTATCTTTCGGTTTCGTTTTTTAAAGATTTGTAAAACACTATTTTTGGATAACAAAATAAGGTTAAATCTATATTTCTTCAATAAAACTTGATTCAAAAATCCTATTCACTAGGGACAATGAAGAGTTAAATTGGGAAACATCGCCATTCCAATTAACGATTTCCTTTTCATATTGAGTTTCAAACGCAATTAGATATGTTTTTAATTTTTGATGTAAAATTCCTAGATTTTCTCGTGAAAGCAAGGCGACTCCGATTAGCTTTCCATAATCGAGGAGGATATTCATATCTTCTTGTTTTATCGCTCTAACAGGACTCGGATGCTTTGTGATTTCTTTTATAAAATGAGTAATGCCTATGAGCCCACTAGCAAGCAATGGTGAACCACAAGCTTTTCCCTTTTCGAAACAGGTTACAAAGAGAGGTATCCCAGATCTTTTATTAAAAACATGAATGCTTTCGATGGGAATGTATAAATAATTCTTGATTTTGAAAAAGCCTGTTAGAATTACGATCATTCCAAATAAAAGAAGGCTGGGCGAGAACAAATGAAAAAATAATTCGTTTCCGGGATTAATCAATAAAAAATGTAAGATGGTGCGATATCGAAGCATCCCGCCCAATAAGAGCCCGCCAAATCCTATAAAGAAAAAGAAGGAACTTTTCCGAATGGCAGAACTTCCTTTAATAGCCAGATATAGATAAACAAAGGGGAGAAATATGACAATGGGTAGATTAAAAGTACTGAATGGTGGATCGACCATGGTAAATCCCATAAAAAGCCCTGTAATCGTCAGAATCAATATGTAGAAAATAGATAAAATAGAAATTAAATGCTTGATTTTAGGCCAGAATATCCGTTCTAGTATATAGATTAGGATAATTAAACTGAATAATGTGGTAGTTTGGAATACGATTTCTTCATTATAGCTGAAAGTTTCAAATCCAATCCCCCAAGGGACTAAAAGGAAATTGAAGATAACGTCCCAAAACCAAATGATGACGTTAATTAAGAAAAACATGAAAAGACCCAGTTCATAGGTAAAAGGAATCTTTTTATTTCTGCGTCTTTGGATCCTTTTAAATAGTAAAACGGTTAGAAGGATACCTAGAATCTCAATAATTACTAGCAGACTCAATTCGATTGATTCAGCTTGAGTTAGAGACAATTGTGCTCCCTATAAAGTTGGTCTTGACTATTTGTTTAAAATTATTTTAATTTGGTTTTAATCCTATAAATATTGTCAGAACCAGAAATTTAGGCTATTTCATTTAGAGCTTTGTTTCTATTCAGACGGTTACACCAGCGCTATTTTTAGATAATAATGCTGCGGTTATTCTGCAAATGTTGTTTATTTTTTTAAAACTTGCACTCCGCCAGATTGCATCGTATATAGCGTACCTGTGAATGTAGCCGCCAACATGGAGAGTCTGATCTTTTAAAACGGGGTCTACAACCATACTGGCATTACAAGGGTAAGAATGATGGTATTTAGAAATCTTTTCTTCCATTTTATCCAGACTCTCAGTGAACCGAATTAGTTGTCTTACGATATAGAACATACAGCCACATGGAGAGGTTCTGAGGACTTTACCATTAACAAATTTGTTGTTATGGATTTCCAATTCGACGACCGGTTTCCCTACTTTGTAATAATCAATGAATTCATCAATATAGCGCTTTCCCGTTTTATCCAGACTGCAGAAAGGTCTCGGAAATGCAGATTGAATATTGTATTCGGATAATTCGGCCTCTACTTGTTTCTGCAGCCCAAACGGCACCCATTTCCCACTCTCAACCGGCACAATTATTCCTTTAACCCCGTATTCCCGGGCTAATTTAGGGAGCCCCGTGAGCAGATCGGGATGAATACCCAGCACTAAGAAGAGATCCACTTCGGGAACAGAGGTCGGGAGGTATTTTTCAGGCTCCTCAATCATGTCCGGAAGCTCCAGCGGAAATTGGTGCACGCCCAAGATATCTTCGGGATGAGACCCGAAATTAAGGCGGCAATCATCGCAGTATGGATCGCAGGATGTACAGAATTTATTGTAGTTTAAGAGGTTCCCTATGAATTTCTCTGCCACTGGATCCTGGAAAAACACAAAGAGCCTCATACCGTTTAATACGCCTCTTTCTTTTCACCTTTGATATCAATGATAACCTCATCAAGCAGAATGTCCGATCCCGCCAATTTAATCGCTTCTTCCACGATTTTTTTGAGTCCAAAACAACACGGCACGGTCATATGGACTACCTGTATACTCTTAGGATTAGCGGTCTTAATGATTTGGGCAATTTTTGGTATATACTCTTGCACATCATCGAGTTTGGGGCAGCACACCGCAATCGCTTTCCCCTTCAAAAAATCCTGGTGGAAGTTGGGGTAGCAAAACGGGACGCAGTCAGCGATGAAGGCGAGGTCGGCATTTTGAAAATAGGGCGCGGAAGGCGCTACAAGGTGGAGTTGGACGGGCCATTGGCATAATTCAGATTCAATTCCTGCCGAAGTCTTCGAGTGATTTTCCGTGCCAGTCCAATGCATGGTTTGGGCAGATGGACATCCGGTGAATCCGTGCGCCTTATGATTGTGATGAATTCCGTCCATATCATGTTCTTGAGCCGCAATTAGTTCACTGGCATGTTCCTCAATGTGTTTAACATGGGTATCCTGCATTTCGGGGGCGATTTCCTTTATCCGGTCCAGGGTGGCATCGTCATCGTAGGGATCTGCTGCTCGCGTTTCAATCGTCAAGGCGCCAGTTGGACAGGTGCCAAGACAGGCTCCCAGACCATCACAGTAAATATCTTTTACCAACCTTGCTTTTGGTCCATCTGGCGTATCCACGAGCTGGATTGCTTGTTCGGGACAGCCTATGATGCATTCTCCACAGCCAGTGCAAACCTCTTCATTTATCTTTATAATTTTACGGACCGATTTCGCCATCTGATCACCAACTATAACTAGCTATAATACCATCAACACTGTTTTAGTTCTTCATACGCATTTAAATAAATAATATGGCAATATAACGATAAGATAATGAAGCGATAAGAAATTACACTTTCAACCAAGTGATTCAAATGATTGATCCTACTAAACCGGAGACAATAAAATTAGCAAAACCGAAAAAACTCGGTCTAAGAGATAATTCCGGGATTATAATCAAGGATCTCGTTAAAAAGTTCGAAGACATCACCGCAGTAGATAATTTAAGTCTCGAAATAGAGCAAGGAGAACTTTTTGCGCTCTTAGGACCAAATGGAGCTGGAAAAACGACCATTATAAAAATTTTATGTGGACTTTTGCAACCCACCAGTGGTTCTATTTCAATAGGCGGTTATAATGCACTAAAAGAAGTGAGTAAAGTAAGACCGTTAATCGGGTTTTGTCCACAAGAGACCGCAGCCTTTACTTTTCTTACAGGAAAGGAAAACCTAGAATTATTTGGTAAGTTATATGGAATGCCAAAAGCGGCGATGAAAGCGAATGTGGAAAATCTCTTGGAGAAATTGTTTTTAACTGACCACGCAGATCGGCGCGTGCAAAAATATAGCGGTGGTCTCACGCGGCGCATCAGTTTAGCAATGGCTTTGATTCACGATCCCGAGTTTGCGTTTTTAGACGAACCTACGGTGGCTATGGACCCCCAATCGCGACGGGCGGTCTGGGATTTCATCAGAGAACTGAAGCAAAAGAATAAAACCATTATTCTCACGACCCATTATATGGAGGAAGCCGAAGAACTCAGTGATCGGGTTGGTATCATCGATAACGGCAAACTTATTGCACTTGGTTCCCCAAAAGAACTGAATGAAAAACATCAAACAAAGAATCTAGAGGATTTGTTTATTAAAATCACGGGAAAGAAAATTCGGGAGGCAGTCTAAATGAAATTCCAGCGATTCTTTGCATTGTTTATTATGGATATTAAAAAAACTATTAGGCAACCAGAAGCCTTATTTATGGTAATCCTCTTCCCTTTGATTTTAACTGCAGCATTTGGGCTTGCCTTTGGATCTTTTGGAGTTGGGGAATCAACCTATGATATTGCTATCGTTAACTCAGATGGAGGCCTGTGGTCCCAATCTTTAATCGGGAATGTCAGTGCGAACCAGATTTTCAGACCGATGAATTATGCAGATAACGAATCGGCGCATTTTGACCTTGTCCAAGGTAAAATCGATGCGATTCTGATAATTCCGGAAAATTTTAGTGCGAGCTGTGATTCCTACTGGAGTAATCCTCTTAATGGCAGTGCATGGATAAATGTCACAGTTGAACTTTATGTGGATAGTGGATCCTTGATTGCAACCTCAGCTATTCCCCCTGTTATAAACCAGATTATTATGAATACCCTATTCGGAGAATCTTCAGTAGTCGCCACGCCAATTAATTTGGGGTCACCGAGCTTAATTTCTACTAACAAATTTAGCCAATTCGATTTTATGGTACCCGGCTTGTTTGCATTTGCCGCAATATTCCTGATAATGACAGTTTCCTCAACAGTAGTGGAAGAGAAAAACCAAGGACTCCTCCGCCGGATTTATGTTACCCCTACATTGCCCTCAGAATTCATTCTCAGCCATGGGGCTTCAAATATGGTCTTTGTTACCATCCAAACGGGTCTAATCTTTGCCATAGCTACGTTATTGGGGTTTCAACCAGGCGTGGGATGGGAGAGCTATGCCATGGTCTTTCTTTGCGTGCTCGTCTTTGCCTTATGCAATGTAGGGTTTGGGCTGCTCGTAGCATCAATTGCAAAAAACGCGGGAACCGCTACCGGAATCTCCTTCGCAATCCTCATCCCGCAAATGTTCTTGGGAACCTTCGTCCCTGTCCCTCAAACGGTGGCTCAATTTGTTCCAAGCTACTACATGACAGATGCAGTCACCTCGCTGTTCCTACGCAGGGCGCCAGTAACTAGTCCTACAATTCTCTTCGATCTTTTAGTGCTTTGCACTGTTAGCATCCTGATCTTCATCGCAGGCATGCTTGTCTTCAAAAAATACGGTAAAGCCTAATTATTTTCTTTTATTCTTAGGTTCCATCAGTGGTTTCTATAATTGGATCGCCTGTTCAGGGCAGTCGATAATACATTCCCCACAGCCAGTGCAAATCTCTTCATCTATCCTTATATTTTTGCGGATTGATTTCGAGATGATATATAATATGATTAACACTGTTATAATAGTTTGTACGAACGTGTGCCAACAAGTTTATCTCGAAAAATTTCAAAGAGACTATAATCTCACACCAATACGTTCCAAGAAGTTCTTAGATAAATATTAAAAATCAAGTTTTCGTTCAATATTCAATAGGTTTATCATCAATATTGGAAGTTGGTTATCGCATGCCCGGTATTTCCCACCTCATTTTTGGTTTAATGATTGTTATACCCCTCATGTATTTCGCAAAGGAGAAATTTAACTACAAAGTTGCAACTATCTTTGTGCTAAATAATTGGATTGGACCCGATTCATATTGGCCATACCGTTGGATTCCCCTTGAGATGCATGCTTTGCTGGGATTTCTCGTTTGGGCAATTCCACTGTCCTTATTTTACTCTTATCTGTCGCGGTTTTCCTTTTCCACATCCAAATGGTTTTTCAGTGTAAAAGATGATGGTAAAAGGGATGTAAGCTGGAAAAATTCCTACATTGTGTGTGTTGCAGGAGCTACCTTTCATAATGTGATTGATATGCTATTCCACGGACCACCTTATGGGATAGACCTCTTTCCTAGTGAATTCGGAATTCCCAATCCGAATTTGGGAGACTTAGATGCATGGGGAACGATTAGCTATGGTTATTCAGAAGTTTTAATTGTTGTTGGGTATGTAAGCATGATAACTATGTCGTTACTAATTATTTATTTCTTAAGAAAAAGAGTTAAGGATGTATTAGTCTTCCTTGTTCTAGCAGCCTGCTTTGTTATCTTGAGTCAAGTTCTTTTGGGTTGGGAGACCTTTGGTGAACGCGAACTGAGCGCCACTTCTTATTCTTTCTGCTTTATCTTTCTCCCACTCATGGGATTTGCATACGTCCTAAACCACGTTAATAATCATCCCACTAAACCATCAGAACCCTTGATTAGTAAGGAAACAGCGCACATGCTTGTCGCAATAATAGCTTTAATTTTAGCTGGAGGTTTTCTCTTCTTGGGATTAAGCCCCTTCTTTGCCCCAAGTATTCCTGATGCCCTTATTGGCGGTTATTTATCAGCAGAGGCAATTCAGATTGTTGGAATAATTGTTAGTGCCATTGCAACTATAGGCGTGATAGGGGCAATAGGGTTGTTCTTTAAAAATAAAATATGTCGCTATTTCGTGATCTTCGTCTGCATTCCTCTCTGGTTCTTCGTCTTTCCATTCGCGATTGTGTTATTTCTTTCACGAGATGATATAAAAGAGATGTACTTCAAAGCGTGAAGGAATAAATTAAGAAAAATAAATCGGCGATCCAAAGCTACTCTGACTTTATTATTTCGAGTTTCGCACTCATTATTTCGGACGTATTAACTTACTTATTATACAGTGATGGCTCGTACTCCCTGAACGAAAATCAATCCCTTCTGTCCCACGTCACGCCCCTCATCGTGATCGTCTGCATAAGACCAAGACACTGTCCATCCAGTGGCCGCAAAGAACGGTTGGATGTCTTTTTTATCAAGGCCCCATTTGAAGTGCTTGGAAAATGGACCCACTTTGGCTTCCGCAAGACCAGGAATGCAAGTATCTACAAAAAGCTGACTATTTCCAGCGCTGATCTTAGACATAGTTGAAAGTAGAGTGGTAACGGCATCTTTTTCCATATAGTAGATAAGGCCCTCTAATATCCAGAAAGTTGGAATATTAGAGAATCCGCCTTTAATCAGATCTGCAATCCAATCAAATTTAGAAAGATCTGCGGATACGCGTATAATGTCACATAATGGTTTTTCAGTTTGAAGGAGCTCTTCTTTATAGTGGATCACGCTGGGAAAATCGATTTCGAAGAGAGTATGTATATTCGTTTGAAGCGGTTTAAAACGGTATGCACGGGTATCCAGTCCTGCGCCTAAAAGAACGATTTGAGACTTAGTCTGCGTATTGCACCATGGAGTTAATAGGTTTTTCTCGAGATAAGAGGCCCGGACAAGAGGATAATCCATTTCAGTATAGCGCCGATGCTTACTGAAATAGGAAGTCAAATCGCCTGCGAGACGCTCAGCGAAAGGATCAACTACCAAAGGGTGATCGTGTTTAACTTCCAGTGCACGATAATATGCCATCAAACGTGCAGTGAATGTTACAGGAGCATTATCCTCATTGAGTTTCCGACTTTCCTGTAGCTTTACCCGCATACCCCTTGCATCTACGCTGTCGATCTTCCATCTCGTGGCAATGGGTATTAGACAATCTTCTGACGCTTGAAATACTGGAACAGGTCAAGCGCGGCTCTAGCAGGTAATTCAGTGCCGATGCCCCAACCGCCGGCGTCCCCAGATGAATAGTACAATCCCCCTATCGGGGAAACCATGGGAGGTCTCTTCTCACCTACTTGATCGATAGATTGTGCGATGCCAGTTCCCGCACCTTCCTTCCCAAATCGTGCTTCCAGAAGGCTAGTCGAGATGAAATCTTGGATGACAATATGCTTTTCCATTTCGGGCCATAATGTGAAGAAGGTATTGAGACAGGTTTGTTCCCATTTCTTCTCATCCGCATGGCTCCACTTCACTAAATTGCCGAACGCCGTGGGTGACACCGCGTGGAGATTTTGGCACCCTTTGGGGGCTAACGCCGGATCATGATTGCTGATTGGGACGATAAGAAGGGCAGTTTTTTCAGGCACGCCGAGTTTCGCCAGATCCCATGCTTTAATATCGGCTTTGGGATTCATGATTTGCCCAATGACCTCATCCCCTTTCATTTTCGGAACATAGGTCAGCATCTTTTGGTCAGTAATGATTGTATCGATCCCGAGTTTGACAGAACAGACTTGGCCGCCCCATTTCAAGTCCTTAACATATTTCACGTAGTCGCTAGGTAAATACTGTTCTCCAATTAGCTTCAACACCGTAGTCTTAATATCCGAATTCGCAATTACAATATCGGCTTCATGAAACATATTATCGGGTCCAGCTTCGACACCCTTGACTTTGTTATCTTCTACAACGATTTTTTTGACATTACCTTCTTTCCCCATGAAAATCTTCCCATTCTTTTCCTTAATTGCCGCGCAGAAAGCCTCTGGGATAGCACCAGTTCCGCCCAGAGGATAACCCATCGACATCTTGCGGGCATTATCCCCAATACACCTCAGAAATTCTCCTGTAGATGTGCTTTGCGGATCTGTTCCAAAGCATACGCCAGCCTGCATGCTAAACATTATTTTATTCATTTGTCCTTTGGTAGGTCCGTAGAACTTATCGAGGTAATTAATGAGTGGCTCTTCGTCATACTGCCAGGTCTCTTCAATGGGCATCGCCTTCGCATGGGCAGAAAAGTTAGGCGCCGGTGTGGCTTTCTCGTTTACACTCTTCCGCGTCTTGATTTTTGTAATATTCGAAAGCTCCATACCCATCACATTCACCCGAGGTCCCGGGTTCTGGGTATAACTCCATTTCAGAGTTTTTCCACAGCGCTGGAGAATTTCCCCGAGTGGGCCCTTATCACAGGTCGAAAAAATGTGGCAGCCGATATCAAATTTCCACGGGCGCCCCTGTTCATCCTTTTTCTCGTAAGAGGCGCACCGCCCCCCGAGAATTTTGTCCCGCTCGAAAAGTTGGATATCTGCGTACGTAGAGGCCGCCAGTAAGGCGCCAATACCAGAGCCACCAATTCCACTACCAACAATAATAATTTTAGAAGTCATGCTATTACATTATACCAACAAATTAAAAGAATTATTATAGCAAGAAATTGAAAGAAAGTTATAAGAACTCTAAAAAATGTTACTCAAAAATTAGAGGAGATTAAAGATAAAAAAAATGAAAAAACCATGGTGGATTGAGATATGGAAAAATTAGGACCGGATATGACCATATGGGCAGAAAGCCTAATGGATGGTATAGATTTAGATAAATATGTTACTTGTTTTTATCTTTGTTGCCTCCCATTGGACTATGAAGGGATGCATGTCAACATCGCAAGGGTACTTGCTGAGGAGCAATCAATTGGCACTTGGACGCACGTGCCTGGAGAAACTCCCGAAGTCCGAAGAAGGTTTATCGGCAAGGTCCTGCAAGCTGTGGAGATTCCTCAATTTGAGGTACAGCGCCCATCAAGCAAGACACGAGAAGGAACTCTAAACTATTTTGGGCAGGGCTTAGTCCCCTACTTAATAACTGTTGCATATCCTACGGATCTATTCAACGATGACAATTTCGGGGGCACAATGACTTCTATCTATGGCAATATTTCAATGCTTGGACCTATCCGCCTCGTAAGCGTGAGGTTCGGAAAAGAATATTTGAGTCGATTCAAGGGTCCGACCTTCGGCACTGAGGGGATTTACAAGAAACTCAAAATTCCGCTGGCGCCTGATCCGAAAACGCGACCGGTCACCATCAACATGATCAAACCCAAGACCGGGTATACCAAGGAAGTCGGACAGAAACTTTTCTGGGAGGCCGCCATCGGCGGAGTTGATATCATCAAGGACGACGAGATGATCATGAACTGCTGCCAGATGGATAATGCCATCGAGGATCGCTTGCCCATGTACATGGAAATGCGTGACAAGAAGATGGAAGAAACAGGCGAGGAAACTATTTACACCGTTAACATTTCTGACCGTGCTGATAAAATGCTAGAATTATATGATAAAGTGGTCTCTTTGGGCGGTAATGGAGTAATGATCAATTACATCAACTGTGGGTGGTCCTGTATCAAACCTTTCACCGACAAGGGTAAACTGATTTGTTTAGGGCATACAGATGGCGCAGGCAGTTATTATGTTTCGCCGCTCTCAGGGATTTCCTCGGACATTGTGATGGGGATTTTCCCACGGATGCTGGGCATAGACATTCCGCTCGTACCAGCCCCCTATGGGAAGGCACCTTATCTTGTGGACCGTTATCTCGCACTTGTGCGGGCACTCATAATGCCCCTCGGCTATGGCGAAAACCAGCTCAAAGCGTGCCTCCCGTTCCCCTCGGGTGGCATTCAAACTCAGCATATACCGCAATTGGTGAAAGACCTCGGACCAAATATCGGCATCGGCACGGGCGGGGGCATTCATGCACACCCCATGGGACCAGCTGCAGGTGCGAGAGCGTTCAGGCAGGCATACGATGCGGTTATGGCAGGTGAGTTTGACTTAAAGAAATATGCCAAGGAAAACAACCTTGAAGAACTCGGCGTGTCGCTGGGCATGATGGAAATGGTGCACGAAGGTCTCAAAAAAATAATGAAAGAGAAAAGATAAATATCACTCTCTTTTTCCCTCTTTTTTTATTCGATATCTATTAGAAAATTGCCTCATTTAACTTATCTTTCGCCCACGCCGTTAAGGCATTCGGACATTAATACGTAAACGATATAAATGAGGTAGATACTAAATAGAAACTTGAGTGAAAGATGTTAAAATTAAAACCGCTAACTCATTAAATGGGCGGGATTTTATAATGAAAACAAGGCATGGTTTATTTTTTTTGCTAGTCGGTTTGATAATTCTTTTGATTGGGGTTTCCACGATACAACCAAACGTATTCTTGAATAATAATCATTCTGGATCTTTCAATGCAGCCCTATCTACCAACCCCGCAAATCCTGATCTATTAAATGTTGGGATTCCAATCACTGGACAGAGTTATACTGGCTCTACTTCGTATTATTATAAAACCAACGGTAGTGCACTTTCTTCTCGCTATTCTGTAATTTGGGTATATCCAGGGACTAGGAACTGTAACTTATATTTTTCTAATAACAATTTCACCACTTACATGAGGAATTCCACGAGAGCTGGTAATAGTGTGGTCGAATGGGTTGTCTTTCGCCCTAGTAGTTCTCAGTACTTATATGCGAGAGTAACGAATGCCGGCGGGCTGACCTCTACTGGCGCGAGTATTGAATGGGAAGATTCAGTGGAGTCTTTAACCACTACCACTTGGAAATCTAAATCCTTAAGTACAGCGAACGCGATAGAGGTTTATGGGCTCAGTTTGGTGACAACCTTTAATTATACGATTCATCTAGTCGTCCCGGGTGGAGCAAACTTTGATTTATATCTCTATTCATTAGCGCCAGGAGCAGCAGCCAATCTCACCGGGTTCTTACGAAGAAGTAATTCTTTAACCGTTGGTGCCCCTGAAACGATTGCGGGGTTCATTCCGAGTGCAAAGGGTCCATTTGCAGTTTTGGTTGTACGAGAGAGTGGTACTGGGGCTTATAATTTAACTTTAGAAGCGACCCGAATTGGTGGTGGTTCGCCTCAAACTGGACCCCTTAATTTATGGCTTTTCCCAGCAATTGAGATTCCCGTTTTCTTTGGAGTTGTGTTCGGGGTGGTGGGCATCTTCTATCTTCACAGATATTTGAAGAATCGTAAAAGATATTGGTAGGAAGATTAAGATGGCGTTGATCAACACTACAGATAAATTAAAAGGAGGACTTAAGAAAGCAGGTGCCTCTTTAACTGATGGCTATACGGTGCTAAAGGAAAAACTAATTAGGTATGCCGCAGTTCTAACCATCGGGCTCGGAGTTTTAGCTTATTTAATTTGCGTTGTGGTTGTCTTTAGCCTAGATCCCACCGCTTGGGGAACCCAGATATGGATTTTAATTTTTCCTGTCGTCGGTGCGATTTTATATCTGGTTTTCGTTCAAAAATCCCTACAAACGAATTTTATTAATAAAAAGACACATCTTTTTCTCATCATTAGCACGGGATTAGCGTGTGCTGCTTTATTTTTGCCGGGAATATTCCTCTTCATTTTATTTATAGAAAAGAGTATCCGTAACGATACCCCCTTCTGGGTCGTCCTGACAGAGTGACAAGCCGCAGCATCCCCTAAACCAAAACCTTCAACCTCTTCGAAACCACCATCGAGCACTCCAACTTCACAGAGAAGAGAAACACGCCAATTTAATTCCCAAAAATACTATAATTTAATTGCATAACTTTATTAGATATAATTTTTTTATGTAAATCAATAACAACAATGAAGGGGATAATATGAATCAGCACACGAAATATATCATTGCCGGAGGCATTTGTGCCGGAGAAGGGGGGCCCTTTTTAATGATAGGCGTAGAGTTTGGATGGATTCAAAAAATACTTGACTTACCTTTGCTTCCACCCGCAATGATATGGACATTTATCATCATTGGAACGGTGTCTTTAATCGTTGGAGGCACCCTCCTGCTCATAGGCTTGATGAAATACAGAAAGCAAAACCAAATGCTCTATGAAAAAATATAGTTCTCTTTTTCTCATACAAAATTATAAATAATCTTTAGTCGCATAGCACTAAATACAATTTTTGGAGTGGAATGAAAATAAGTAAAGTAGATCTTAGTGCAGCAAAGGTTGTGGCAATTATAGGAGCTCTAGTGGCAATTTGCGTAGGAATCCTCTATTTAATATCGTGGAATACGACGGCGTATCCAGCCCTTTATATTCTTGCAGGAATTACCAATCTTGCCGGCGGGATCATTGTTTTTCTGATAGTGGGGGTAATAAATCTCAAAGTTCCCATTCCCTATACGTGGTGGATACTTTTGGCTATTGGCGCCGCAATAGTGGTGACGGAACTACTCGTGCGGTTCCTTGTCGGTATTTTCCCTACCGCGATGTATCTAGGCGGAGTTCTGATAGGTCTTGCAGGTCTAGTGGAACTATTAATTGGTGGCGGAAAACTCAGTTGGTCAGCTTCAAAATTTGTTCTACTAGTCGGTGCGGCGGCATCCATTGCCATGAAAATAATTAGTTGGGATTGGGTGTGGTCGATTGTTGCAATTGCGCTTTGTGTCGTTTTGATCTTAATGCTCTTCGATGTCATTCCTAATAAGTGGTGGTATGTACTAGGCGTTGGAATTGCAGTCCTTCTTCTCCCTATAAGTTTCACGGCTGGCGCAGTTATCCTTGTTGGGTTCATCTTAGTGCTGATGGACAAATAATACCTTTTCTTTTTTTCTTTTTTTCTTCTTAAAGGACGATTTTTCAACTGATGTTGATGTGTCTTCGTTGATACAAGATAAGTAACCCAATCGCTACGCCGATTAGTGGTATTAGGATAATCAAGAGGATTAAGAGCATTGAAGTGCCGCAATTGTTGTTTTTAAAGGTATTACCAACACAGATATATTCGGAATCCTCTGTAATGCATTCTGAATTTCCATACAAAGTATTCCCTTGGACAAGATTATAATTAGAGCTTGCAAGGAAAATTCCAATAGCATTACCACTAGCGTAATTTCCGGATACCCGGTTATTATCGCTTAAAATTAATCGAATTCCATCATACTTGTTGTTATCGGCTGTATTGCCCACAATCTTGCTATTATTGCAGGAACGGAACGCAATTCCATAAGCATTATTACTGGCAATAGCTCCAGTTAGCGTGGTATTAATAGAGTACATGTAATAAATTCCAGTTTGAGCGTTATTATTTGCTATTATACCGTTTATTGTGGTATAATTGGTATACTCTAATTCAAATCCATAACTATTGCTGTTCACGGTGATATCTGTCAGATTAATGCTAAGGCTTTTCCATAAAGCAACACCAGTATAATAGTTATTGTTGGCGATGGTGCCGTTTAGCGTAATTAAAGCGCTGCCATTAATATAGATTGCAACTCCATGATTGTTACTGGCATTGATATTTTCAAGCCGAGCGTGAGTCACATTATACAAATAAACGGCGATATAAGGGGTGTAGGCATTAGTTACCGTACAATTTCGTAGAACGAAATATACATTGGTATTGCGAATGGAAATCCCGTGAGTTCCAGCTCCACTGGCATTGATGATTTTATTTTTGATAATATACGGAAGTTCAGCAGACCCATTGCCCGAGGATGCCGCCGCGCCTAATGCGAGGTTTCCATTAATAGAAAGTGTGAGTCCATTCAATATTTTCAATTCGGGGTGTGTATTACTAAGGAGAGTAGATTGCGGTTTTATTTGACAGGACCAAGGGAGGATTAGAAAGGAGATCAGAAGTATTAGAAGAAATACATTCCTCTTGTAATTCATAATGGTTCCTCTTCATTTTTTTTAAAGATAAGCTACTTACCTAGAAGTTTGTACATATAAAAATCCTATCAATAGCAATTTTCGTGAGGATTGAATAATTTATAAGGGATTGATGGGTTGTTATTCAATCGATTCAATAACTATTCCTTTGAGCATAAACGAAAGGCAAAGAAAGTATATTAACGACATTCGTGGTAGAACATGGAATTAGGGATAAATGACATTATTGGGTTGGTCTTTAGTGTTGTTGCAGTTGTCACAGTCTATTACGCCGCCATAATTGCGTTTCAGACTTATCGGAAAGATAAAGCCCGTCATTCCCTTTTGCTATTCTTGTTTTTTCTGGTGATAGCGATTTGGGGATCATTCCAAGAGCTCATCATAATTAGTGGGATATTTGGGTATAATCTCGAAGCGATTGGTCCATATACCAATTTCCTATTCATCGGTTCAATATTTGTATTGATTATATTTATTGATACTATTTCTCGCGAACGGATAGAGCCCCTGAAACTCCTCTTTCTTACCAATTTAGTGACTCTAGGCATTGTTTTTTTCATCTATGACGAGGCGGACCTGACTACTTTGATATTCTTTATTATCATGCTTTTCCAGAGCTTTTTATTTATATATATCAGTATAAAAATTTACAATAAATCGCCTCAATCGATGAAAAGAGCCGCATTAATTTTAATTATCGGGGGTATTTTTTTCACATTAGTCCCTGTTCTTATTGAAATTTTACCTAATTTGGGTATAGCATTAAATTTGCCCTTTGAAACCCAATTATCTGTTGGAATAGGCGCAGTAATTATCGCTTACATTTTTAAAAAACAGCCGAAGCTGGCGTACGTACTCCCATTCCGAGCCTCACGGTTGACAATCCTCGATAGCATTAGAGGGATTTGCATTTTCAATCATATTTGGGATAAATCGTCGAAGGTGGACGAGGATTTGTTTGGGGGGATGATGCAGGGGATCAGCGGCATCCTGAAGGAAACAGTCAATCGCGGGAATATACGCCAAATTGAATTGGAGCACGCGATTCTTCTCGTGTATCGGGAAGAGAAATACCCGGTGGCTTTTGTATTATTATCCAATGAATTCAATAAATCCCTGCGGCTTGCGTTGAGACAGTTTGCGGAGAAATTCTACCTGACTTTTGCGGATAAATTCGATGATCTTAGTAAAATATCCCAATTTAACTCCGCTTCTAAATTGGTGGAAGAGGTATTTCCGTTTATTCCAGAATATTAATTAATTGTAGGATTGATGGAAAAATGGGAGAGTATGACGTAATAATTGTAGGTGCCGGTCCAGGAGGCAGTACGGCAGCGAAATATGCAGCGGAAAAAGGCTTTAAAACCCTAATGTTTGAGCGTGGTAAAGTTCCAGGGCAGAAGAATTGTTCAGGAACCGCGTTATCACCGAAAGTCTTTCGCGACTTCAAGTACCTCAAACCGGATCTGGGTCTTGAATCTGCTCGGATTGCAAAAATGGCAACGGCGCATTTCGTTGATGAGAATTTGGAAGAGAAGGCGTTCTTTGGTTTTACCTCCTCGAATATAGCACAATATCCGGAGGCGCGAGACTTTCTTACCGTGAATGTCTACCGCGCGGAGTTGGATCCTTATTTAGCGGATTTAGCTGTGAAGGCGGGGGCCGAGCTGAAAACCGCGACCTTGATCAAAGACTTGTTACGTGATGAAAAGAATCGCATCGTTGGGGTAATCGATGAAAAGAATAATAAGTATTACAGTAGAATCGTGTTAGGCGCTGATGGGGTCATTTCCACGGTCGCCTCGAAAAGTGGGCTGCGCACCAAATGGGATCAAAATGACATAACTTTAGAGGTCACCTATGATTTTGAGGCGTCGAAAGACAAAATTAATAAGGCATTTGGTGGCAATGCGTTGCACTACTGGTTCTCGTCGGCATTCTCCGTGGCCTACTCCTTTTTTCACGGCACTGGGGTTCATGTGGGCTTGGGGCATTTTCTGAATGCCTGGGATAGGAACCCCCGCTACTATCTCGATAAATTCTTGGAAACCCCCGCGCTGAGACAACAGCTTAGCCTAGTCGACGGACGTCCCAGGGAATTCCAAGCGCATCTGTTAACCTACGTGAAGGACCCTGGGAAGACCTACTCAAACGCCGGTGTGCTCTTAATTGGAGATGCGGCAGGGTTTCCCTGTCCCCTTGAAGCAGAGGGGATCTACTATGCGATGCTATCAGGTCGCATCGCGGCAGAGGTGAGTGAGAACTATCTCTCTTCAGGACTGGACGCTCATATTTTGAAGGATTATGAGACGCAATGGAGGAATTCGCCAATCGGGGAAGAATTTGAACTGGGAACAGAAATTTTTCATTTTATTCGAGAGGTTCCATTCTCCATGGAGGAGGCAAAATGGATGGTGCCTTTTATAAATGACCTGTTCTACTCGCTTCTCAATGTTGGACAAAGCCATCCGCACAATCTAGCAAACTTTCTGCCGCAAATGTTGAAATACCGCAACCATTTCCCGAACATCCTTAAATACCTCCTGCCAGCGATAGAGCCTATCACGGAACAGATGATTGAGGAGAAAATTGACGCATTACTCCCCCGATTCCTGCCGGAGTCTCTTAGAAAGTTAGCCACCCGGTCGTATCAAGAGTGGAAAAAATTACGGGAAACCCTAGCGGAACAGCTCTATAAGGTTTTAAAGGCGGTGTAGCGCCCTCTATTCCTTTTTACCGGATCCTGCCAAAATTAGGAGCAGGAAACCAATTATTACCATAAAAAAGTAGAATTGAACCATCCCATAATCGAGAAATCCTAAGGTGACTTCGCCGCCTTCAGCAAGTTCGATTACATTTGCCCCGGTGGCTATTAGATTAATCACCGCGTATGTGAAATAAATTGTGACGAGGAGAACGACGCCCAGCAATATGATTTGAATGACATTGAGTCTCATTTTCGATCCGGCAATTCCATTTGTATGAATTACAATCGCTTCCAATTTATAAAAATTCTCTCCCCCCTCTGCATCCCAAAAATTAGACGGTCAATATCAGGATTTTAGACCTTCGGAATCGTGATGGTGAAAATTAAGTGAAATTTAGCGATGTTTGGCAGCGAATTATACGCTATAAGGTCATCCCTACTGAAGTTTGGAATTTGTTTTATTAAATTTTCTTGCTCTTTGGCAACCCATTCTTTTAAAATCCTGGCTTTCTTGATTTGTTTCGTGAAGAAACAATCGCCTAATAAGATATCTAACTCATCAGTGTTAGGATTAAATTCAAAAGTCAATGGCCAGAAAAGACAATCCAAGGGCTTTACTGGCTGAATTAAACAGGATTTGTCTTCTTTCAGAAAAATGCATTCGCCATTCTCTTTCTTATTGATAAGGTAGTAGGGAATCCCAGTTACAAATTTGCTGGATTGCCGTTTAACAAAAATTTCCGCGTCGTTTATCGTTAGATTTTGCGTCTGAAGGTATTCAAGTATTTTATTCCGTTCTGAATCTGTGGAAAATGCAAAAAAGGGTTTGGTACAACACATGGTCCCTTTGCAGTCCTTACAGAACTTGTAAAAATCAATTTCCATACTAACCACTATTATGCTTTATCTTTCGAGGGATACCGTTTTTATTTCTAACAAAAGAGCGAAAGAGCGAATTTATATTTTTCTAAAAGGGGTCTATTTAAACCATAGCTTTTTAAATTTTGAGTTGAATGATTGACCAATCAGTTTAGGCTTTTTTCCTTTATTTGGAAGATAAATCAATTATATCTAGCATCTCCAAGGTATCATCACCTTCTAATGCCGAGAAGGCGAATCGATCAAATTTTGACATTTGTTGTACCTCTTGAATAATGATTTTTTTCATATTCTCAATCCATTGTTTGTTTTTTAACAAAATAGACGTTAGGGGGCATTGATCCATGTAAATTATCAATTTATCCTCCGTTTCCAGGTAACTCCAAATTAGCGGCCAGCACCGGCAATGGAGCGGTTTCACATCGTGAATCAGGCAGATATGATGATCTTTCAAGAAGATGCACTTTCCTCGAATCTTCTTTATTCCGTAATATTGTAATTTTTCATTTTTATAAAGACGCATGTTTTCATCGAGGAAATATCGAAAGTTTTTGGGGAAATTCTTTATTTTTTCTCTAATTTTATCAATCTCATTTTTAGCACAGAAGGTAAAATAAGGATCCGCGCAACAATCCTCATCTGTACATTTTTTGCAGATCTCAAAGTAGTTAAAATTGTCCTGAAGCTCTGAATTATTAATCATAATTAATTTTGTGCCCGTTTATTTAGTATAAACTTAATATTAAGAGTATTAATTCTATTTTATTCTTAATATCCTTTGTAGTTCCGCGGCGTTATACGGTGCATAGGCATTTGCATCATTATTGAAATACGCATAAACTTGTTCACAGTCGAGTTTCTGCATGATTTCAGCATATTGCTCTAATTCTTCCTTTGAATACTCAGTGGCGTAACTTTCCCCATGAAATCTGAAGTAGGCGATTTTACTTGTAACGATTATGTCCTTGGGCATCCCTAATCCGGAAGTTATACAAAAAATGACCTGGTATCTCTTTAATAAATCATAAATTTCTTCATTCCACCACGATTCATCTCTGAATTCAATCACATTCTTCCTTGCTTTATCCAGTGTTTTGCAAAACTGTTCTAACTTCAAGAAATTCTTTTCGTTAAATTGCATGGATGGGGGTACTTGAAACAAGCAACACGCCGCTTTCTCCTGCAGTAAATCCGTCAATTTATAGAATTCCTGCACTTTTTCACCAACCTCGTGGAATTTCCGTATATGAGTAATTGTTCTTGGAACCTTCAAGGTGAATCGAAAGGTAGTGGGAGTAGTATTATACCACTTTAAGAGAGTCTTTTCTTGGGGCCATCGATAAAAGGAATAGTTTATTTCTACTGTAGAAAATTTACTGACATAAAATTCGAACCAATGCTTTTGAGAAAGCCCTGCTGGATAAAAACATTCTTTCCAGTGACTATAATTCCATCCAGAGGTTCCAATGAAATATCGTCTATCTTGAGTCAATAATCATCACTCCTCCATAGATTAAACACTTAATAATTTAAAAGCGATTTATTCTTAATAATTTAAAGGTCCAAACCATCCACTTAATTATTAGGTGATGGACTATGAAGATTGAATCCTATTCTTTTGGAAATATAGTAATTGATGGGAATACCTATACTAGTGATCTCATCATCTTTCCGGACCGAATCTGGGATAAGTGGTGGCGAAAGGAAGGGCATGCGATCCACGAGGAAGATCTCACCACCATCATGGAGAAGCCCCCTGAAATTTTGATTATTGGCAGCGGTGAATCCGGGTGGTTGAAAGTATCGAAGGAGATGAAAAAATACATCGAATCGAAGGGCATCAAATTGAGAATTGCCGCGACGAAAGACGCCTGTAAATTATATAACGACTTGTCAAAAAAGGGTAGAGTGGTTGCAGCCCTTCATTTGACCTGTTGAGATTTCTTTTAATAATAGAATACTCTAATGGAGAAGAATTATGAAATCAGTCGAAAGAGTGAAGGCAGCCCTAGAATTTACAGAACCAGACAGAATTCCGCTCATTGATTTTACCTCATTGAGTACAATCTTCTTTAAATCGGATGTATTTCCTTTACCCGCTTTCCCCTCGAAAAATTGGCGGCCAGGCTGGAATGAAGGCGAAGAGGGCTTGTTCCCGCATCTAATGGTTGACATGTTGGGGGGATATTATAAGTGGAAAAAGCCGGAGTGGGCGAAAGACCCAAAGTACAGGAATTGGATGAATCAGAAACATGAGGAAATAGACGATTGGGGTTGCCATTGGACGGTTATGGGTGATAGGAGCTCAATGGGACATCCTAGTAGCCCATCATTACCAGATTGGTCGAAGTTAGATGAATATATGGACAATTACTTTCCCGATCCCGATGATACGTCTCGATTTTCCATCTCAGTTTTAGGTGCTAGGACTCTTGGGAGGAGAAAGTACCGAATAATGGTTCCGAGTTTCGGTCCGGTCGTCATTGCCAGTAATATGCGTGGATTTAATAATTTCCTAATAGATCATAAAAAGAATCCCGATAAATTGAAGTATCTTTTGGAACAGATTACAGAGGTTTTCATTAAAATGACAAAGACTCTTATAAGGATGGGAGGCAAACCACACGGCTTCTGGCTTCTAGATGATTTAGGAACCCAATCTGGTCCTTTTATGTCTCCAGAATTATTTCGAGATATTTACAAATCGAGTTATGGGCATCTGATTGAGTCCATGCACGACCTCAAACTAGATTTTCATCATCACTGCTGTGGTAAAATTGAAAAATTAATTCCGGTCTTCCTCGACTTTGGATTGGATGCAATCGAGTTGGATTCACCCCGAATGACTGGCTATCCTGCGTTAAGACCCTTTCGCGGTAAGCTCATGTTCTGGTGCGATATGAATATTCAATCGATATATATTCGGGGGACACCAGAGGAGTGCCAACGGGAGGTGTGGCATATGATGAGAAACTTGGCTATGCCGCAGGGCGGCTTCGGGGCGTATATTTATCCGTCACCCCGCCACCTTCAAGTGCCGCAAGAAAATGTGGACGCATTTAAACGCGGCATCAAACAATATGGAAATTATGCAAAAATTCCACCTCAATTTTGGGAAATTCCCATTATAGATGATTGGAAAAGAAATGGAATAGATTTTGTTCCGCCCATCCCTATTTAACCCTATAGACCACACTACTATCCTAAACAATCAGCACTCTGAATAAGCTCTTCAAGTCTCGGTTTGTAGAGCTCAAGTAATTCTTGTAAAGGTAAAGTTTTTTTACTCTTGCATAATAGGTTATAGTAAAAAGTAGTCGTGGTGAAAATATGCTGATCTCGCCGTTTAAAGAAGCAATTGCCATTAAGGCAAAATACCTCCCACGGGATCGCGTGGCGATAGTTTATGGGACGAAAGAAGTCACATGGTATGAGCTCAATGAGCGAATTAACAGGCTGGCTAATGGATTGCGAGCCTTGGGCGTTAAAAAAGGAGATAAAGTTGCAATTCTATTCCATAATACGCCCGAATTCGTAGAGTCGAATGTGGCCATTCAAGCTTTGGGAGCAATTCCGGTTCCCGCTAATTACCGATATGTCGCTAGCGAGCTGGAGTACCTGCTCGATAATAGTGACGCAATGACGTTGATCTTCGAAGAAGAAGAGTTACCCGTAGTGGAGGAAGTGCGCAATAAGATGTCCAAGGTTCAGCATTACATCATGCAGGGGAATGGAACGCATAATGGCTACCTCGATTACGAAGAATTTATCAGAAGTAATTACAATATAGATGTTACAGTGCGAGAGCATTTATCAGAGGAGGATTTAGCCCTGCTCTGTTATACTGGGGGCACGACGGGGCGAGCGAAAGGCGTTATGCTCTCATATCGCAGTATTCAATTTAATCAAGAGGCGGTCTTCAATTTCCTCATGAAGCTTCTCCCGCCAGCTGAGGATATCACCTTGGATATTTTCGCCAAGAATGAGTTCGAGCGCAAGATCGAATCCGCAGCGGGGTTATTCGGGGGTTTCATCTTCGATTTCATGGAGGACCCCGCGCTCCGGAACAAGGTCTTTGTGTACGAAGCTCCCCTGAAGCATGGCCCAGGGCTCCCACCCATTTCATTGGCAACTAAGGAGGGAAAACTGAAACTTTTTTCCGGGAAGCCGAAGCACTGGGACGCAAAGCTTTACGGCCACATCGGCGATCATATTCGGGATTTTGTCAACTTAATGCCCCTTAAATTCACGATGAGAGGGCGAATGGATCTGTTACCAAAATTGGTATGGCGGTTCCTGTTGGGTGGCATTAAAATCGCAGGGAATTACGATGTCCGTGTAAATCTCATTCGAGCACTCATGAAAACACCGAAAGATCCATCAATGCGAGGCTTAACCATGTTAATTATTCCACCGCTCTTCCATCTCGCCAGCTACGCGCTATTTATGATGCAGTGGCTCTACACGGGTAGTCCCATCATCTTTCCTGCCTCGAAGAGCTTTGACGCCGTGGAAGTCCTTAATCTGGTCGAACACCAAAAAGTAGCATTCCTATTCCTCGTTCCCACCATGTGGAAACGGCTTCTCGAGGAACCCGATATTGACAAATACAATCTCAGCTCCTTGAAGCTTGCGGTCACTGGGGCAGCGCTGATGCAAGCCAAATACAAGAAACTTGTGCTCCAGCATTTTCCAAATGCTATGGTTCTCGATGCGTTTGGCCAGACTGAAATGGCGCCCGTAACATCGATTAAACTGAGTGCTGAAGAGGACAAGGTGGTCGATCGCTCCGTGGGCAAGATTCTCTCTGGAATCGAAGTTCGCATTGTCGATGAAGAAGGAAAGGACCTCCCAGAGGGGCAAATCGGCGAACTGTGGTATCGCGGTCCTACCATAATGAAGGGTTACTATAAGGATGAAGAGAAAACTAAGCTAGCGATTGATAAAGACGGGTGGTTCCATTCAGGCGATCTCGCTTACCGCGGGCCCGATAAGGAAATCTACACGGTGGAACGCAAGAAGGAATGTATCAACAGCGGTGGCGAAAAGATCTTTCCACTGGAGGTCGAAGAGGTCATCATGGATCACCCCAAGGTCGATAATGTCTGCGTGATTGGTGTACCAAATGAGGAATGGGGCGAAATCGTCCGAGCTATTGTCGTCCCCAAAAACAATGTGAAGGATCTTACCGAAGGCGAAATCATCGAATGGTGCAAGGGGAAAATGGCGGGCTATAAAAAACCTCGATCGGTAGTTTTTACGGACCAATTGCCCCTGTCGCCCGTGGGGAAAGTCATGCGCGCCAAAATCAGAGAAGACTTCGGGAAGCCTTGAAAAAAACGAATTGAAACTCGATTGCGAAAATTTAAAGATGCTATAAATATTCAATTTCACTTAATTTTTCAGGATGAATAGCAGTCAAATTGGTTTGTGCTTGAATCACTTTAGCTTGATCTAAAATACTTTTATCCGTTGTTATAAAATAATCGATCGGAATATTTTTAATATCTCTTAAATTAAGAGCGCTGGCTATTTGTAAATTATCAAGAGCTTTCAATGGGAAGAAAGGAGAAATCCTAATTGCTTTGGAAAAGTCAATATGGACTTTATAGAGGAGATTTCCTATTGGAAAACCTTCATCGACAGAATTAAAATAAAATTTTATTGGGAGTTTATCTAAAAAATAGGATATAATGAGTAATTTCTTTGCAGGTAAAGATAGTGAATCCCAATCGGGAATTTGTTTTACATCAAATTCGATTTCCTCAAATTGTTTTGAGATTATAGAGGATAGCTCTAGGATTGTAATAGCTGAACCGACTCGTTCTAAAATCTTTGCATTCATAAGTTTTGTTGAAATGGTGTTAAAAACATCGTCTTTTTTTAAAAATGCGATGATTATATTTGTATCTAAGTAAAGGATTTTCATCATTCACGGCCTTCGCTAACTAATTCAGTGGCAGATTTCTTTGATTTCAAATTGATGTTAAAATCTTTAATTTTTGACATCTCTTGTAATATTGGTCTAATTTGTTCTTCAATTATTAAAGATTCGTTTAAAAGGAATGTTTCATTTACTAGTTTTTCCTCTAGTATCTCTCGAATAGCCGTACTTCGATTGGCATATCGTCCGATTTTAACTAAATAATCAATTTTTTCAATTAATTCTTTTTTTAATTTTACTGGTAAGGTTGCCATTTTCATCAAGGTATACATTTCTTATACGTATATAAATCTTTATATTTTGTAGAGAGATTTTTTCTAAAGACATCAGATATTTCTATAGTTCTTTAAGGATCTTACAGAGGGGAAATCATCGAATGGTGCAAGGGAAAATTGGCGGGCTATAAAAAGCCTCGATCGGTAGTTTTTACGAACCAATTGCCCCTGTCGCCGGTGGGGAAAGTCCTTCGTGCCAAAATTAGAGAAGACTTTGAGAAGCCGTAAAAAAAAGAATTTTTTCTTTTTTTCCTTTAAGCGGGCATTTTTGATTGAAATTGATATGTTCCCGAAGTCAGTGTATAAGAGGCGCTAAATTGATCGAAGCTCAGGAATTGAAGTTCGTCTGAATCTTGAATTGGTTGGCCACTCTCAGTGATATTCGCGGGATTCTCAGCAGGAATATGGATTGTGGCGGTGGTATTAGGAGGAATGGTAACCTCGAGATTGAATTTATCGCCCTCCAACTTCCAGCTAACCTCTATTTTACCGTAAATCGAATTGTAATGCCCTTTCGCCCACGTTATAGTCCCGCCGGGCTGTGGTTTAATAAGGATATGTTTGTAGCCGGGCTGGTTTTCGTCCAAATTGATGCCGAGGATGACTTTGTAGATCCATTCACCGACTGCGCCGATCGAGTAATGATTAAAGGAGTTCATGAGCCAGTTCTGGAACCCGCGTCCCTTAACGTACCCATCCCAGCGTTCCCACATTGTGGTGGCGCCCTGGTTGATCATATAAAACCAGGACGGAAAGCGTTGGCTGAGGAGCAACTGGTAGGCAATCCTATTATACCCCGCTTTGGTCAGTTCTAGCATCATCGGCAGGGTAGAGCAAAACCCAGTCGAGATGCGCCAATCATATTTTTCGAGCCCCTTGACCAGGTGGCTTATCGCTTGAGGGCGTAACTCATCGGGTAAAAGATTAAAAAATAACGCGAGCGCATACCCGGCTTGCGTATCACCTTTAATGGTGCCATCTTCAGTGACAAAGGCTTCCGTAAATTTCGCTTTGATGCCTTTAGCCAAATCTGCATAGGATTTTGATTCCTCGGTGAGTCCCAAGACCTCAGCCATTTTGGATACGAGCTCTGTGGAATGGGCGAAGTACGCAGTCGCAAAGACATCTTTGGGTATCGTGCCGCCTTTGTTCGGATAATCCTTGACCTTCCTGATTGTATCGCCATTCAGCCAATCGTTATAAAAGATTTGCCCCCATCCCTTTTTCCAAAGAAGGTTAGGATTTTTCTTATGCACGAATTCTATCAGTTTCTTGGCACTCGCGTAGTGTTGTTCAAGAATGCGTTTATCCCCGTAGTTCAAATAGACGCACCAAGGCACAATGACCCCAGCATCGGTCCAAGCGGGAGCTCCGTTCATTGGTCCTAATATTTTCCCCCGTTTGCGCGTATTGGGGGCAATATCCGGGAACTTCCCATTTGCCATTTGAGCATCGCGGATATCGGTAACCCATTTCGTATAGAACGCCGCCATGTCCATATTGAAGATTGACGTTTGACAGAAAACCTGGGCATCAGCCATCCACCCCAAGCGCTCATCGCGTTGCGGACAATCCGTCGGGACGCTAATCATGTTATCTCGCTGGGTCCAGAGAATATTAGACCAGAGCTTATTGAGAGTGGCGTCCGAGCATTCAAATTCACCCACGAGCGGCGCATCAGAGGCGATGGCGCAGCCAATGATCATATCCAGGGGCGGTTTAATCCCAGGTTTCAATCCTTTCACGCTGGTATACTGAAACCCATGGTAGGTGAAGCAGGGATGATATTCGCGGTCCTCAACGCCTTTGAGAATATATTTATCCCGTGCCCAAGCAGTCTTCAGGTTGGTAGTATAGAGAGTGCCGTCGTCCTTTAGCATTTCTGCATGCCGGAGTGAGATAGTCGCATTGGGCTCGCAAATTGCGCCGTTCAGTCTTACTTTGCACCACCCGGCAATATTCTGTCCGAGATTGAAAACAAGTAACCCGGGTTTCGGCTCAGTGACAGCAATCGGCTTGACCTCCTTCACATTCCGAATTGGTTCGTTCATCTGCGCAACTAACTTCCTCTTAATTGTGTTGTCAACCGTCACAGGAGTCCAATGTGTATCATCAAAACCGGGAGTATTCCACCCAACTTGTTCTTGGCGGATATCGTGAGTCTCGCCTTTGAAATGATCGGCTTGCCGGATCGGCCCATTTTCGAAGAGTTTCCACGTCGCATCGGTCACGATTTCTTGGGTATTCCCCTCGACGCTCTCAAGAACCAATTGCAAGAGCAAGCTGCGATTAATCCCATAAACACTGTGATTATAGAGGAAGGTGAGCCCGATATGCCCAGCATACCACCCATCAGCGAGGACTACCCCAATTACATTGTCGCCATTTTGCAGGAACTCGGTGATATCATATGTTTGATATTGTACCCGAACATCATAATCGGTCCATTCCGGCGCTAGAAAGCGCTCGCCCACCCTTTTTCCGTTTATGTATAGTTGGTATTCCCCTAAAGCAGTAACATATACCAATGCCCGCTTAATCTGAGTGTTTACTGAAAAGGATTTCCGTAATAATGGTGAGGGAATCTTCTTTTTAGGGAATTGACGCCAGAACCACGCAAACCTTTTTTGCGGCGCTCCAATCCACTGGGCTTTCCAATCTTTGGGCTCTAATAAGCCCATACTCCAAGATACTGGCTCGCTCCAGGCGGATGGGGAATCATCCTTGTCCCAAACCCGCACCTTCCAATAGCAAAACATACAGGATTTGAGGGGTTTGCCTTGGTACGCGATCTGATTTGATTGGTCGGATTCGATTTTTCCGGTATCCCAGAGATCGCCCGCATCCTGTTGTAGGAGAGCGTCAGTGCTCGCCACTAATATCTGATACGCCATCTGCTTCTGATTGCGTTCATCAGATTCCAAAATCCAGCTGAGGCGCGGATTCACGATATCTATTCCTAATGGATTGATTAAATATTCACATCGGAGCTTGTTTAGCTTTAAGTTCCCCATTCAATCACCAGACAATTTGATCGCTTTTAACTTTATTTTAAGTTGTCTATCGCAATTGGTCCTTTTTAGGATGATAAATTTTTGCCAAATAATTTGGATTGCACTGCTTTTTCGCTTTTTAAAGGAAAAACGCTTCCCAAAACGGATTATCGCTTAAAATCCCGACCATTATGAATTGCACCCAAATCAAAACGCCTCCGTAACCTGCAAACAAGGAAAGCACAAAACAGACCAAGAGCCAAATATGAGTGATCGCAGATAAATGGTGAATTGCTATCTTTTCCTGTAGAATCAATAAATAGAATATTCCTGCTAGGATCCCACAAATAAGACAGGGTATCAAAAGGGGCAAAAGAGTGGGTAGATAGATTCCTGTCCTTTGGAATGGGGCTAACCCCCACCACACAATTGTGAGAATAATTGTTACCCAGCCTGCGACTTTATTAACGGGGTCCGCCACCTTAAACCAGTCGTCCCATATTGGATATCGCGTCATAGTGATCACTTAAAATATATATGCTAATTAGGAACTTATTTAGTATTCATATTAAAAAAAGGTATTATTCCTAATTATACGGGTGAAAATTATGAATTTGGATCGTGGAAATGGTGTTGAGAGTGTAAAAATTACAATTTTAAGTGACAATACCACCGATATAACGCTGCAGGCGGACCCTCAGTTCGGCGGGCGAGTGGTGCAGCCCAGAAGGAGAACATTAGCAGCTTTAGCAGAACATGGACTAGCTATGATGATAGAAATAGATGGCAAATCGATCCTATATGATTTCGGTGGATTTGGACTTGCTCTTTTGAAGAACCTCGAGGTTTTGAATATCAATCCCACGATTTTTCAAAAGGCTGTTTTGTCGCATGGGCATTTTGATCATTTTGGCGCACTTATGAAAATCCTCCCGATGATGGGACCAGGCAAAGAGATAGTAATCTCGCCCGAGATTTTTAAACAGAAAATAGTTTATGTAGGGGAATTGGGAGAGACGATAGATATCAATCAATTGAAAGCAAACTACAAGATGCTAAAAAAAGAGGGAAAAGTTCAGGAAATGCCTGTAATAAAAAAGAAGATGCTTGATACTCTAATTAAGGATAATTCACAGAATCTAATTGAAACCAGAACACCGCTTGAATTAATGCCCGGTGTATGGACCTCAGGTGAGATTGAAGTCCTCGACAAAAGTGAATTAACAGAAAACCTCTTTCTTTTATCCGAGAACGCAAATTTTGAAGAAGAAACATTTCGCGATGAAATCGCCATTTACATTAAGGTGAAAAATAAGGGATTAGTGGTGCTGACAGGCTGCGGGCACACAGGCATAATCAATATCATTAAACATGGGCAAAAATTATGTGGAGTAAGTAAAATTTACGCTATAATAGGTGGCTTACACCTCAATTGGTGCTCTGAAGAACATATAAATCGAGTATTATCGTACTTTCGAGAATTAAATCCGACACTTATATCCGGATTGCATTGTACTGGCTTCACTTTCAACGCTAAATTATTCTCAGTATTACCAAATAGCGCCAGCTTGGCTGTGGTTGGAACTACTTTTTCGCTTTAAACTTAAAATTGGAAACTCATTCCGGAAGCGCATCTGTGTGCTTTTTCGGGATATAGGTCAAGGATCGCTTTTTTAAATTTGGTGCAGTGGCAAGGGGCAATAAAAGCCAAATTTTTCAGTAGATCCAAATCATTGAAGTCGTGAAAGCCTCCTAGAGCGCCGATAAGAGGTTTCTGATGGCTGGTTGCTTTCTGAAGAATCCGGTCTAGTCCTGGGTGGGCGCATCCCGTAATCAGAAGAAGCCCTTGCGTCGTTTCGATTAAACAAAACTGCTCCGAGTGGGTGTTTTCAATACTGTCTACCCAGGAAGCATCCCCAATCTGTTCAAAGCCACTTGTTTCATGGTAGTTACAAGTGCCCATCAGTGCGACCTTCAACTCAAACGGGAAAAAAGATGGCACATGGACGGTGGCTTTCGAGCAGCGCTGGAGCAGGTAGCGTAACCCACCCAGATGGTCCGGATGCGGATGTGAGAGAACAATATCATCAATATCTTTTGGGAAGATCTGAAATTTTTCCATATTCGTTAAAAAACTGGGCCCATTGCCGGTATCGAAGAGGATTTTCTTTTTAGCGGTTTCGATAAGGCAGGAGAATCCCCAGCCTTTTTTAAACCCGTCCAATGCCTCATTATCAAAGAGAATTCTAATGTCCATTAGATAGCACAGCCAAATCTTATCGTTTCTTCTATGTATAATAAGATTATTTCAATTATGATATCTCATTATCGATAAATTTATATTTGTGAATTCTGGGATTTACCAAAGTAAATTTCAAATAATAGATTTTCCTTAGTTAAAATGCATAACATAACAGATTCCCATCTGGTATCAGATAAAGAATAGGGTGATGAACAGGATGATGAGATTATTAGCGAATTTAACGGAATTAAAAGATGGGCAGAGGGGAATTGTCGTTAATATCAAGGCACAGCCATGCAGAGCGGGAGTGGCAAGAAGGAGAAGGGAAAGTGTAAACAATACAGGCATTAGTGATCTCGATTCAGTGGCACTTAAAAGCAGAGGACAAGATGATGAATTAGGGAACAATGCTGAAAATGAATCATCATGCGTACAGAGGCTTATGGATCTTGGTTTGACACCGGGCACGAAAGTAGTTGTTGTGAAATCAGCTCCTTTTAAGGGGCCTTTAGAGATCTTAGTCAGAGGCTCAAGAATTGTGCTCGGAAGAGAAATAGCTTCACGAATCACTCTAGAAGTGATATAATGAATAGTGATATGGAAAAACAGGGGAATCGCCAATTATCTCTTGAACCCGGCAAAATTGAATTAGATTTATCAGAGAGAAAAGGGCAACTGAGGATTGCCTTGGGTGGAAATGCGAATGTAGGCAAATCTGTTATATTCAATCAATTGACTGGGCTTCATCAACACATTGGAAACTGGCCGGGAAAAACCGTTGAAAGAGCTGAAGGAACGCTCCACTTCAAAGGTTACACCATCGATATTATCGATTTGCCTGGAATATACTCGCTCTCTACTTATTCCATAGAAGAACTCGTCTCGAGAGAGTATATAATTGATGAGAAACCGGATCTAGTAATAAACGTTGTAGATGCTTCTCTCCTAGAGAGAAACCTGTTTTTCACCTTGCAATTGATTGAGCTCGGAACGCCCCTACTCATCGCTTTAAATCAGATAGACCTAGCAAAGCGGAAAGGCATTGCAATAGCCATAGATGAGCTTGAAAAAGTTCTGGGAGTTGCTGTGATTCCTACCGTTGCAGTCAAGGGAATTGGTATCTTTGATCTTTTAGATAAAGCCATAGAGATCATCGAGAAGGAAAAAAAGAGAAAGCAACAGGTTGCGCCAGAGAAGACAGAAGAAGGGCAAGAGGAGACTTCTAAAGAGGGGCATTACTGTTTTAGCTCGCTGAAATATGGAAGCGAAATTGAGGGAAGAATAGGAAAGTTAGCAGACCTGATCAACAAAAATAAATTCAGATATCCAGCCAGATATATGGCAATAAAGCTTCTTGAAGAAGATAAAGAGATTATTGAAGAAACAAATAAAATTGATCCAAAAATTTCTGCGGAAGCAAAAATATTAGCAAATGATATTGAGAAGATCCACAGTCACTCATGTTCTACCGTAATAACTTCGGAACGTTATGAAAAAGCAGGGTGGATCACCAGGAGTGTTCTGGAGATAAAATCTCCAATCAAGCCCTTGATTGAAGAGCGTTTACATGATATAACTACTCATAAAATTTTAGGTTACCCTATCATGATTATCATTCTGCTCTCAATGTTTCTTTTAGTATTTGCTTTTGGAGGATGGCTGAATTCGTTACTAACTAATTTTTTCGATGGGGTGCAAACCATCTTCGAAGGCGTATTTGGGGTCGGGACCGTCTCGGCACTTGTTTGGAGTATCTTAGAAGGCCTTATTGCCGGGATCACCATTGTTTTACCCTACATTATACCATTCTACCTAATTCTCTATGTCCTTGAGAACTCCGGCTACCTCAGCAGAATCGCCTTCCTCATGGATAACCTGATGCATAAGATAGGGTTGCATGGGAAAGCATTCATCCCCATAATCTTAGGCTACGGATGTAATGTGCCCGCATGTCTCGGTTGTAGAATTATGGAAACAGAAAGAGAACGAACGCTTGCCGCATTCGTGACGACCTTAGTGCCCTGTGCCGCAAGGACGGTTATTATTCTCGGACTGGTGGGTACCTTTCTAGGAATCCAGTGGGCTCTGGGGCTCTATCTTTTCAACTTGATAATCATTTTCCTTCTTGGCAGGTTAGCATTTAAGGCCTTACCAGGTGAATCAACAGCACTTATAATGGAGATGGCTGATTACAAGCGACCTCACATGAAAACCGTTTTGAAAGAAACATGGTTTAGAGTACTAGAATTCATCAAGATAGCCTTTCCAATAATCATCGCCGGTAGTTTCATTATCAAACTAATGGATGTTTTCAATCTAATGCAGCCAATAGCCGATTTCTTTAGCCCAGTAACAGTTATTTGGCTTGGATTACCAGCAGTCACAGGAATTGCCTTGATCTTTGGCGTAGTAAGAAAGGAACTGACATTGATAATGCTCGCCGCACTCCTCGGAACAACAAATTTTCTGTTGGTTATGACACCCCTTCAGATGATTATATTTACTATCGTAGTACTGTTTTATATACCATGCGTGGCAACAATAGCAGCTTTAATTAAAGAATTCCGTTGGAAGAAAGCAATAGCTATTACCATATTTGAGATACTCTTCGCTCTTTTACTGGGAGGAATAGCGCTAAGGTTTTTAGCATTCTTTTTCTGAAAATGCCAAATTTTCTCTCTCGATTATCTTATTACCTTAAAATGAGGAAAAAACTATGATATCAATCCATTTATCCATGTGAGTGGTGTTCACAACTAGCACTTTGTAATTCAGGCAGCATATGATTTAAGAAATCCCTTACTATTTCCTTCACGCTTCCAAAAGCGCCAGTGAAAATTTTGACATTATTTTGTTTGAATAATTCAAACGGTCTTCCTCCAATACCCTCTACTAATAAAATTTCAACTTTATTCTTTAGAAGCACATCGACTAAGGAGCCACATGCGTGTTCCGTGAGGCTTGGAATAACTGAGAGCGCGACACCCAGCGAATCGATATCTTGATCTCGAATTACCCCTTTTTTCTGGGGGTTCATGTTGACTTCAACGATCATAAAGTAGGGAGCTTGACCAAAATGCCCTGAAATCTGCGAGTTCAACCCTTGATCTTCAAGGATGGGGATTCCAATTCTCATTTTCAACTACCTCAATTTAATTAATTTTGTTTAACAGATGAAAAGAAGATATAAAAAATTAGCTTAATTCTTTCTGAAATCTGAATAATATAAAAAAAGTGGAAGGGTTAAGGTTTAAATTCCTTCGGATTCTCTACGACCGTAGCAATGCCGACCCCGCCGCCACCACAAATTGTCTGTATTCCATATTTCTTCTTTAATTGCGTCAATGCCCAGACCATTTCTGTAAAATATGCCACGCCACTGCATCCTATTGGATGTCCTAAGCTTATACCGCCTCCAGTAGGGTTTTGCCGCGGATCGAGAATGTCATATTCGAAGTGTTTCGCAAATGCAAGGCAAGGCGAAGCGAAAGCTTCATTTGGTTCGATAATTTCCATCTCTTCCATCGTTAATCCTGCACGCTTCAACGCCTTCTCTTGAGCGGGAATTGGACCCTCTAACATAAGAAGGGGATCAGATCCTGCGACAGCCATTGATCGAATAACAGCCATCGGTTTCAATCCGAATTTTTCAGCGCGCTCGCGGGACATCAACATAACTGCGGCAGTTCCGTCAGCAATTCCAGAGGAATTTCCAGCGGTGACTACACCACCCTTTTTGAATCGAGGTTCTAGACTAGCTAACTTTTGGTTGGCTTCTTCCGGTTTATCGAGGTAAATTGCTCGTGGAGTCTCATCTTTAGTGCAGACTATTTTCTTCACATTGCCGTCTGCGTCCCTGACTTTTGAGTTGGTATTTGGATCATATTCCTCTACGGTGATAGGGCAGATACGTTTCTTATACCATGCCTCATCACGCATCGCTTTCACGGCTTTTTGGTGGCTCCAAGCGCTGAATTTATCTAAGTCCTCACGAGGTAACTTCCATTTGTCAGCGATCATTTCAGCTGCCATACCCATGGTGACTGTTCGCTTCATGAAAATTTTCGCAAAATCGGCCTTACGGCGTTGTTTCGGATCTCCGTGAATTGCCATGATCGAAGATCCCAGGGGATATTTGGACATAAACTCTGTCCCGCCAGCAACCATGATATCACCCATTCCAGTCATTATGGCTTGCGCCTGCGCATTGATTGCCTGTAGACCTGCGTTGCAATAGCGATCAACCGTCCAGCCCGCGATACAATCCGGGAGTTCCGCATTGATTATATTAATCCGCCCCAGATTTCCGCCTTGTTCTCCGAATTGGGCGCTGACCCCCCAAGCCACGTCCTCGATCATTTCAGGTTTGAACTCAGGTGCCTTTTGCTCGACACGTTTCACTAAGGTCAATAAAACTTGAGAAGAAAAGTTATGGGCAGTCATGTAGTAATATTGACCTTTCTTTGTTTCGGCTTTCCAGCCAGATCGCCCCATTGGAGCGCGAATTGCATCAACCACTACGGCTTCTTTCAGTTCTTTCATTTTCTCCACCTATTTTTCTTCATTCCACTCATCATTTAGTGATCCCTATTATGTCGCTCGGTATAAAATAAGACTTTTGGTGGATTTCCTTAATACAATACAAGGAAAAAGCATATAATGGATGAGAAGGATGTTCAATTTAATTAGGCAGAATAGGAATAGTGAGGATTATGGACATTTCAGAAATGAAGATTGGTATCCCAGCGCCCATTACTCCGCCAGCGGATAAGAACTTGAGTATTGCAAAGAGATTGAATGAATTGGGTTATGATTCGATGTGGTATCCCGATCATTTCATGGGATGGATTCCTAACTCGATTTGGACGCCCGATCTAATTCCTCTGGCGAAGCTCCAGCCCACCCCTCACACCTACCTCGAGACCTTTTCGCTTATCGGGGCGCATGCAGCCCTAACAGACCGGATAGAAATGGGTACTGCGGTGACCGAAACGGTAAGACGCCATCCCGTGTTAATGGCGCAGATCATGCTTACGCTCGATCATATTTCCAAAGGGCGAGTGATTTTCGGAATGGGGGCAGGCGAAGCCGAGAATATCACCCCTTATGGGTTAAGTTATGACAAACCGGTCTCCAGATTGGAGGAGAATTTACGAATAATCAAATTATTTCTGGAAAAACCGTATCAGAAAATCGATTATGAAGGGAAATTCTGGCATTTAAAGGATGCTGTGTTGGGGATTGAGCCCTATGTCAAGGGGCGAACGCCGCCTATTTGGCTCGGGGCGCATGGCACTCGAATGCTGGAATTGACCGGCGAATTGGCAGATGGCTGGCTTCCTATCAGCTTACCGTTGCCCGACTACAAAACCAAATTGAAGGTCATAACCAGTAGTGCCAAAAAAAGTGGGCGAAATCCAAATCAAATCACGCCCGCCATTTTCTTCTACAGTGTTTTAGCGAAAGATCACAATGAATGCCATAAGATTATGACGACCCCTTTGGGGCGGGCTTGGGTCCTCACGGCCTTTGATTCCATGTATACGGACGAAGGCTGTCAGCATCCATTATGCAAGATTTTGGAGAAAGAGAGCATTAATCCATTGACTGATTATATTCCCATAAAATTAGAACGGGAGGAAACAATAGAGGCAATGAATAGCATTCCCTTGAAGGTAATTGAAAAGTTCTACTTGCATGGCACCGAGGAGGACGCAATAAAGGCTTTAGAAGACTATTATCGAGTGGGATGCCGGCATTTTGTTTTCTGGAATTTCACAGGGATGTTTGACCTGAATAAATATACGGAATCCAACCAGATCCTCCTAAATATTCTTAAATATATTAAAGATTCTAGAAAAGAATAGAAGGAGTTGAAAGGATGCCTGTGAAAATTGATTTTAAGAAGAAGTTGAAGCAGTTGTACAACCCCAGTGCAGCTGAAGTGACCATAGTGGACGTTCCAGAAATGCAATTCTTGATGGTCGATGGACAGGGGGACCCAAATACGAGCCAGGAATTTAAAGATACATACCAAATCCTATATCCCGTAGCATACAAACTGAAATTCATGAGCAAGGCACAAGGCAAGGATTATGTGGTGTCACCGCCGGAAGCGTTATGGTGGGCTGACGACATGAACGATTTCCTACAGGGAAATAAGAACAAGTGGTATTGGACTTCAATGCTAATGATCCCAGATTTTGTATCGAAAGCCATGTTTGAGGAGGCAGTGCAATTTACTAAGGAGAAGAAGCCGGATTTACCACCCACCTTCTCAAAATTACGATTTGAGAAATATGCGGAGGGAAAAGCCGCTCAGATTCTCTACATCGGTCCCTTTACAGAGGAGCATCAGACCATCTTGAGGATACATAAGGTCATCGAAGAGCAAGGCGTGAAATTCGATGGGCATATCCAGAAACATCATGAAATTTACCTCAGCGATCCCCGGCGGGCCAGCCCGGATAAGTTGAAAACTGTAATTAGACAACCTTTCATTTAAATAAAATCAAATTTATGCGTTTTTATAATTCAATGAAATAAATGTAAGGACATTTATAGATAAGTTTATATTACGGCTGAAATATTTAATTAATGGTTGAAATCTAAAAGAAATGGAATAAAGTCTAAGAAAGTGGGTCAAAATTGACAATCGTAGAAGTGGATAAAAACTATAGAATTGTTATTTCAAAAGAAATTAGAAAGATTATTCCCATAAAACCCGGACAGAAAATCTATCTTTTAACGGTAGGTGAAGAAATCATATTAATACCTCTGCCTGAGGATGTCAACAAAGAGTTGGATAAATTAATAGGTGATATTCACTGGAATAGGCAAGTAAGAGAAGAAGCAGAAAAATTTCTCATATCAACAGTCTCGGAGAACAAATATGAATAAATATTTAATTGAAACTGATTTTTTATTCGGACTTACCCCTTCTGACCGTTATAATTCTCAGGTGGAGAAAGCTTTAAAATTGACCAAAGATAAACAGGTTGAATTGAGAGTGATTACTTCTGCGATTTTTGAGGTTCGCGCCGTTTTATATTCCAGAGGAAAGAATCCAGCCGAAATTAACCGAACTTTAACCTTAATGAAAAAGAAATTAGATGAAAATAATATTGATGAAGAATATATTAAATTTGATGATTTTATTTTTGCGGATTATCTCAAATCAAAACACTCCGAACTCACTTTTTTCGATGCGCTCCACGCCGCAATAAGCGAAAGAAGGAAAACACCGCTTTATGGCGCTGATGCAGTTTTAAAAAAATTAAAGTTCATTTCCAAAACATTGGATGAGGAATTAATTTAAATTAACATTTACTGAGAAATCAGTAACTCTCGAAAGAAACTAAGATTTTTTTTTCAACTTGGCTAAAAGTTCTTCATTTTTGATATCAAAAAGAGCTTTCAATTGGTCAGCGCTTAGTTTGCTTAATCGGGCATTGGCAAGGTCAATTTGGGCATCGATAAACTCGTTTAACAGCTCGCGACATCTTTTTGGGTTTTTCTTAAATTCCGATGCCCAATATTCGATAAAATCAAATTCTTTTTTCATATAGGTCCCAATCTATATGTTCTTATCATTTTTTTGAGGTTATCTATTTCCTTTTCATTTATTTCTTTTTGATAGACTTTTCTTAAGAATTTGGCATCATCTAGATCCTTTGGAGATTTTAGCAGTTCTTCCTTGAAGGCGATATTAGCTTCAACACTACTAAAATAAACATCAAGCTCTGTAAATTCAATTTTTTTTCGTGTGGCAATTTGGTAGTAGTCCAGTTCATCTTTAGCGAATTTCAATTCGATATTTGGGATTATTTTATTAGAATGCATATAGCGGACGGGAAGAAACGCTTTTAAATAATCGCCGTATATTTCGGAGGGATTAGAGGATTGCAAGCAGGAGTACTCATTTTTAACCAGATCATTGTGCATTTCTAGGAATTGGTCTGAATTGATTTGCTCAATAATAATGTCAATATCCTCGGTAGCCCGGCTCCTGCCGCTAACTATGGCAAAGAAACCAGATACCACTATATATTTTACGTACTTCTCAATTACATTACAAAATCTTAGACATAATTCCGCTAATTTGTTTCTATTTTTAACCACTCTGCTGACCTTTCAGAAAAAGTATTCAAAAGTATCTAGGTTTTTTGAATATAAATAGATAACAAGTTATTAGTAACGTGCTATTATCTCATTTTCAAGATATGTAAAGGAAAAAGCAGATGACGGATTGGCTTGGTTTATTTATTTTTCATGAGGAAAATCTCTTTATATTTTTATCGTTTCTTTCGAGCATTTGATTTAATCGTAGCTATGTTTTTGTCGGATGCTCTTTGCTCTTAGAACTCCTTTACTTTTCATTTACTCTCTGTTTTCTATAAATAGGAGTTTAACTTTACATTCCTTAGACTCTCAATAAAAAGGTGAGATGGATGAAGAAAAACGAAGAAAAGGTAACCACTACCAGAGTTGGGCAAATTCTTTTAGAAAGTTTAGGCGGTATCATTCTGATCCTTCTGCTTGTTCCCATTATTCTTGCGACAGGGGTGTTATTCACGGAGGTTTCTCCGGTCCTGCGAGAAGTTTTCATTATTATTCTCGGCTCGTTCATTGGGATGGAGGCAATGTGGTCCAGCAGTTATGTGTATTCCCTGTACCGAGCGAGAAACCCTCCGAAAGCGGCTAAGGAAATAAGCACCGAGAGGGATATGTCCTAATGGAAGTCTCACTGATAACGAATTTAACGTATGCCTCCTTCCTCATTTTCGTTATTTGTTCCGTCTGCTTTTCTTGGATCGCAGTTATTGGGCAATTCTCGCAGGATTATCGCAAAGTGGCGGTGTCCCTGCTATTGGGAATTGGCATTATGCTCGGCATACATTTCTTGATGAAGGAATTCTTGCAGCTCCCACTCCTCGTCCCGCCTATGGATACCCCCTATTTTAACGAGTTTATTTGTATAATCCAGTATATAATGAGTTTTGCGGTGATTCTATTATTCGGAATTATTGCAGGAAGGGCGCTCTTGCGGATTCTGGATAATCATTATGGGAAACTGCTGGTGAGCTCCTTCCTGTTTCTTTTTATCTTGCTGGGGCTGAATTATTGGACATCTCGAGAATTCGCCATCCCCTTAATTTATATCCCGGACGCTTGAAAGAAAAATCAGTAAATCCGTTCTTGGCGGTTACGCATGCCAGCTTTCCAGAGTTGTTCTTCCAGATCGGGACCCGTCCGGACCTTCGCTAATTTAATTGCCTCTTTCGGACAGTTCGAGGCACAAAGGCCGCAGCCGAGGCAAATATCTTCGCGAATGATTACTTTTGCGTCGGAAAGATCCTCCTTGGCTCCGTATTTAATGAAGGCGGCGTTGACCGGGCAGATCGTCACGCATTTCTTGCATTTGCTGCACAGGGTCTGGTCAATCCGCGGTAAGAAATTAGATTTCGCAACCGCGCCCTTGAGAAACTTAAGTTTATTATAGAGGCTGAGAAAGCCACAGCAATCCGGACAGCAGTTACATATAAACGAGTGCTTATCGGACTGATTATTTGCAATGTGGACCAATCCCGCCTTTTCCGCTTTCTCCAGGATTTGAATGGCTTCATCCAGCGTGATTTTCCGTCCGATTCCAACTCGATCTATGTACTCTGCTACTGAATTCAGATTAATGCAGACATCAATGGGACGATCACAAGCATCCCCGAGAATCCCGTGGTAGATGCGGCAAGGGCACGGCATTACGGCAATTGCCCAAGAATTCTCGAGAATCTTACGGACATCCTCAAATAATAGAATCTGAGATTTTCCCACCTCTACGTTCTGATCCAATTGAACCAGTTTTTCGCCTTTAATCGCAGGGACCACGCGTGATATCTCGTAATTGGACGCAAAATCCGAGAAGACTTCACTATCGAGTTTGTTAAAGATCTTAGCGCCTTCACGTTTCTCATCCGAATTCACAAAGATCGAGGCAAAATACCATTCAAACAGACCAGGGAACAGAAAAGGGATCGTATAATAAAGCTTGTTATTATCTTTCTTATTGATGAAACTGAAGAGTAAGCCTTTCTTCTCCAAGTGCGTTACCATTTCCTGTAGATTTTGTTCGGGGAGATTCACCTTTTTTGCTAGCTTCTCAAGTGAATAAGAATCCATCATAGGCGTTTTAAAGACCGAGAGAACCCTCGCTTCTTCTGATGTAAACCAGAATTTCAAGAGTGTGAGGCTGTCTTTTACCTTGGGCATGAATAACGTGTCCCGGATTTTTTTATAATACTGCTCCGTTTCTGTGGTCACACCAATTACTCCGTTAAGAAAATCTTCAATTCCGATTTAATTTACCCAAGTCCAAATATAAAGTGATTCACTGATCTTTGGGAAAAAACATGACCTTATTTCCATTGTAGCAATAGTAGCCATGCGTTTTTGAGAAAAGGGCGTTGTGGGTTTATATTTAGCTGCGGAACTACCAAAGTAAAGTTATATAAACACTATGAATATAATATACATACTGTATAGAAAGTTAGACGCCAATTCCGATAGAATTCCGATTAATGTCGGGACTCGGATTCGTGAATGGGCGTTTCCAACGATTGGGAGGTAAAAAATGATAAAGTCAGGAGACAGAAAATATGATGGTCTCCGATTCTACGATTGGATTCGGCGTGGCTTAGAAAGAAAAGATAAAGGAGAGTTAGATGAAGCTCTACACTGCTTTTGGAGGGCCGTAGACTTTAATCCCTTAAATTCTCTGGCTTGGTTCAATCTTGGCGTGTTGTATGGCGAACAAGGGGATATTGAAAAAGCACTGGAATGTAATTTTAAAGCCACCCAAGTCAATCCCTCGGATGCCACAGCTTGGATCAATCTGGCTTCAATCCTTCAGATGCACAATCCAGGAGAATGTAAGGATGCAGTCGACTGTTTATTAAAGGCAACGCAACTTAGTCCCTTAAATAATGTAGCTTGGTCTAATTTGGGATGCGCCTATAAAAAGACAGGCGATTTGCAAAAAGCCATAAACTGTTTAAATAAAGCAAAAGAACTGAATCCCCTAGATAGCCTAGTTTGGTCGAATTTAGGAATTGCATATAACAAGGCGGGAGATAATGATAATGCAATCAAGTGTTTAACCACCGCGAGGGCCCTAAATCCGGAAGATCCGCTCGTATGGTCCAATCTCGGGATTTTATACGATAAGCAGGGTGATGTAGAAAATGCGATCGATTGTTTAAGAAAAGCCGCGGAGCTTGGACCCTCCATTGCTTCAGTGTGGTTTAATCTTGGAACCGTCTATGAGAAAGCCGGCGACAAGACCTCCGCTTCCGATTGCATGAGGAAGGCCTTTTCATTGGACGAATATGATGATATGCGATTGGTCTCGGACTTGGTTTCACGAGAAGGGCAAGAAACCTAGTAACATATCTATCTTAAAACAAAAGAATTCGTTGTCAATTTATCCATTTTTCGTTAGGAATGATTTTCTGATTAATGCTATATGAGGAGATAGGATCCTCATGACTGCCTTACCTTAGGTCGTAAATATTATTTTTCTAAATCATTGTTCCTAGCTATCCATATTTTCCGAAACCCTTTGGGGTCTCGTAATTGCACAGCGTTCATTTCGGCGAGCTCGGACTTGACTAGGTTGTCTGCTTTCTGAAGACATTCCTTTGCCTTCTGAGAGTTCCCTAATTTGTCATAAACAGCGCCCATTTCAGACCAAACTTCATGTTCGTCTGGGGCAATTTTGGCGACTTCCTCGAGACACTCCAGGGCTTTCTGATAGTTCTTTAATTCGAGATAACAACGGCCCATTAAAAACAGATTCTCACCGTTTTCAGGGTTGATTTTGAAGGCTTTCTCGAAACAGTCCGCCGCTTTCTGATACTTTTTTAATTCCCCATAACAAACTCCCATGTAATGCCAAGCCTCCGCACCAAGATCAGGGTTGATTTTGATGGCTCTCTCGAAACATTCCGCCGCTTTCTGAGAATCGAATTCGTAATAACTAACTGCCAAGTTATACCAAGTCACAAGGTCTTCGGGGTCGATTTTAATGGCTTTCTCGTAACAGTCCGCCGCTTTCTGATAATCATACTTTTGATTAAAATAAAAACGTCCCATGTCAAACCAATCATTCGCCCACCTAAGATCGGGATCGATTTTAATGGCTTTCTCGAAACAGTCCTCCGCTTTCTGATAGTTCCCTAAATGGTCATAAGTACGACCCATTTCAACCCAAACCGCTCCACCAAAATCCGGGTAGATCTTAATGGCTTTCTCGAAACAGTCCGCCGCCTTCTGATAGTCCTCTAATTTGTTATAAGTATAACCCATATGCATCCAAGCATAGCCGTATTGGGGGCGGATTTTGACGGCTTTCTCGTAACAGATGAGGGCTTTCTGAAACGCTTCTTCTTTAAAAAATTTAGCTCCTTCATCAAACAACTCTTCAGCCATTTCTGCTTTCTTTTCATCCGACATCTCCCAACGGAAATCGTCGAGTTCTGGGCAATTCTTCACGGGGCTAACATCTAATTCTAGCAATCTATTATCATCGAGATATAAGGTTTTTAATTTCCGGCAATTGGCGAGCGGCGAAAGATCAATTTTTTCGATAAAGTTGTCGCCTAGACCTAAGAATTCTAAATTAGGACATGTGGCAAGGGGGCTAAGGTCTATCTCTTTCAATCTATTATGCGTGAAATCAACCGTTTCTAATTGTGCGCAAAAGCCAAGGCCAGATAAATTAATTTTCGAGAGCCAATTCGATCTGAAGCCAATTGTACGGAGATTTGGACAAGATGCAAGCGGGGAGAGGTCAATTTCTTCGAATCGACACTGTTCAAACCAAAACCATTCAAGTTGTTTGCATTTGCTTAGGGGAGAGAAATTTGCCAGGAATATCGGATTTTCCTCCATATTGATAGCCTTCAGGTTGGGGAAGTGTTGAAATTGTTGAAAATCTAAATCCCAGAGATTTTCTTGAGAAAAGTCGATTTCTTCTGTGTCTGAAGGAAATTCCTTCTCATTATCGATAAAATGGCCCTTCAGATATTCGAATAGACCTCTATAATTGCCCTTAAACTGCTCGTCAATCTGGTCGACATTATCATCAGTAAATGCCTCGTCATCAATAGTGTGATAATGGATGGCGATTTTACTCGCTTCTTTTTTATTCGCTGCTTTCTTACTCGCTTCTATCTTTTTACTCGGTTTTCCAGCCTTTTTACTCGGTTTTCTAGCCTTTTTGCTCGATTTTGCCGCTTTTTTACTCATTTTAAAACCCTTTCAAAGTAATGTGGTAAGGAATTTTTGAATTAGGGAATAAAAGGTTTTTGTAAATATTCTCTCTTAATATCGTTTGAAGACGGGTAAAATGAGGTGCGAGGGATGGTCCGCATCATGGAAAATTTGCTGCTGGGCAATGGAGTACGCCTTCGGACCTTTCTCGCCAGCAAGATTGGAGTTGACATCGAAGCGCGGGAAATTGCTGGAACTGACCTCCAAGCGAAGTTGATGGCTCTTTGGAATGTAAATAGCGATAGATCCGACAAGAATTTCATATTTATAGATTTTATTAGGTTCTATTAACGTGGGATTGCGCGAGCCATCGCGAAATCGTGTGCGGATGGCGCTATCGACGATGAGCGTTGCTTTCCTAGTATTATGGACATCGACGAGCTTCACCGTGAAGTCGGTGTCTTTTGCGGAGGAGGCGGCATACAGAACAGCCTTCACTTCCCCGATCAGTTCCAGTCCTTCTTGCAGTTTTTCAGAAGTATAAACCAAGACATCGGGGCGTTCTTCAAGTTTGCTCTGATCAAGGAACCCGCTCTTCAGCATCAAAAATCGCCCGCCTTTAGTAACCACCGGATTCGATGGATCAAAATTATATTCATCGGGCGGCTCGCCTTGGGGCGTCTTATCAGAAAGTGCACCATCACCAGATCGGCTATTGGCTTTCCCAGCGGAACGGAGGTATAAGGTCATTTCCGGCACTTTCGGAGGCCACTGCGAAAAATTGCGCCACAGTCCCTTATTCATGACATAGAGTCGAATGGGGGGCACCTTTGAAAGGTCATGTCCATCCTTCTTGAGCCAGTGATCGTACCACCAGAAGGGGGCAAATTGCTGGTACAATTGCATCAGTTTTTTGCCATTCGGGAGGTTGGGAGGCATTCCACTGAACAGCATATCCATACCCGCGTGGGTACCCGGTCCAATGACCAGTTTGAAATTCTTTTGGAAATATTCGGGCGTCTTTTCTTGAATTATTTTCACATCGCGCAATATCTGCTCTAGAAACAGATCATTCCAAGCAGCGATCATAAGCATCGGTGTGTTGATACGGGCTTCCTCAAAGCCAAATGCATAAGGGAGATACTCATAATTTATGTTGAGGCGTCTGGTGAGGACGACTTCCTTAATAAATTTAGTAAATGAACCATTATCTTTTTCATTAAAGTTAAGATTCAAATCATAAGTTTGATTTAAGGTTTTGATTAATTCATTTGAATCCGTAATTTTGGAGAGATCTGCTAGATTCATCAAGGCTCTACTATTGTCAATAGGATCATTGTATAAAGTCAAGAGTGGGTTGAAATAGAGGTCATCACTGATGCCTTCTGCACCTTTTAACATAGAGGTCAGGGCGGGATTCACATTCTGTGTAATTCCCAATATTAGCTTGAGGATAGAAACCAAATCGCCAAGGGGCGTTAATCCGCCTGGATGGTAGAGGATGCTGGTGAAGGCACATTGGGCGGGGCTTAAGCAGGTGACGAGCCCCCCATTATCCCAGGAGACCCCGAGCTGGGTCACGCCCAGAAAACTGAGGCCCCACATGCCAAGTTTCCCATTATACCAGAAGCGTTCTGAAATCCATTTCAGCGTAGTTAAGCCGTCCGGCCTAACAAAATATGTGAAATCCATCGTACCGTAAGGAATCGCAGAGGCACATCCCCGGATGTCCTGTAATACTGTTACATAGCCTTTCGAGGCAAATAAATAGCCGAGTATGCTGAGCATGTTCTTCCAATAGGGTAAGCGGACTAGAATGGTAGGTGCTTTACTCTTTTTCTTGAAGACCTCTACGGGGAGGTAAACATCCGTCGGGCAAGTGACGCCATCATGCATCGGGAGCAGATATTCCTTCAGCCGAACCGCTTTCGTTTCGAACGCGCCAATTCCAAATAGGCGCAGAATGCCTCGCCCCAACGAATTCAGGAGCCCACCAAATGGTGCTTGAATATAATTCATAAAGGGCACCAGTTGGATAATTAACGAATCGACCGCTCGATTGATTTTCTCATTGTCGAGGGCCTTGGGTGTTTCGATGGTAAATTCCACATCAGTAGGATTGAACACGTACTTTCCTTTTGGCTTCATAAAAATCACAATTAAAAAAAGTAGGAATTAAATAGTTCTCTTAATATCGTTTGAAGACGGGTAAAATGAGGCACGAGGGATGCTCCGCATCATGGAAAATTTTCTGATGGGCAATCTGATAGCCCTGCTCAGTTTGGTCGCCGCCTAAATTAGAATTCACGTCATACTTCGGGTAATTGCTGGAGGAGATTTCCAATCGGATCCGATGGCCTTTGGGGAAGTAAATGGCAGTTGTGCCTAGGTTTATGGTATATTGATAGACTTCCTGGGGTTCAAGTAGGCTGGGATTTTCTAAATCGCCCTCCCGATAGCGGGCGCGCACGCCATCATCAAGAACATTGATCGCTTTTCCATTGGAAAGGACATCGACCAGCTTCGCCGTAAAATCGGTATCCTTGGCAGAAGATGCCGCATAAAATTCCAGTTTGATTTCACCAATGACTTCAATGCCTTCCGTTAGTCTCTCAGTGGTGTAGACTAGCACATCGGGTCGCTCTTCGACCTTCAATTGGTTATGTTTACCGCTTATCAAAAAGAGATTTCGGCCACCTTTCATGGGCACGGGGTTGGCGGGGTTGAAATCGTATTCATCAGGCGGTTCCGTTTTGGGGTCGGTCTGAGACAGCAAGCCATCACCAAAGCGAGAATTAGCTTTGCCTGCCGATCGGAGGTACATCTTTAGGTCCGTGGATTTCGGTGGCCACGAACTGAATCGCCGCCAGATTTTGGTATTGAGAATATAGACGGTTAAGGGTGGAATTTTAGAGATGTCCGTCCCACCCTCTTTCAAAAAGAATCGGAACCACCACATGGGCATAAAAGACCGAGCAATGTCAATAATATCTTGCATATGAATCATTTTCCCGGCTTTCCCTTTGTCATTGAATGCGATATCCATCCCCCCGTGCGCCCAAGGTCCGATTACCGCTTTAAAATTCGTTTTGAAATAGTCCGGAGCCGTCTTCTGGATTAATTTGAGGTCGCGCATAAACTCCTCCTCGAACATGTCGTAATGACCGGCAACATACAACATCGGAACCGTCGGTTTAAAGTTGAACCCAATGGCATGCGGGAAAAAGACAGACTGGGGATTAACCTTTCTTGTATAGGCAACATCTTTTAATAACTTTTCAAATTCGCCCGTATCTTCCTCATTGCCTTTTAGTTGTAAGTCCAACTTCTCATTCATAGCGGAGATAATCTTGAACGGGTCTCCAAGTTTCGCTAATTCAGTGAAACTGGCAATGTAACTTGGTTCTCCGATTTTTTCATTGTATAAATTCAATAACGGGTATTTCGCCATCCGATCCGGGATTTTTTGGGGGTCCTGGAACATCATGGAGATGCCCGGTACTTCACTCATGTCCCGGTATTTTGAAACCCCATAGAAAACGCCATACACGGAAGATCCCATTCCGATAGGAACGAGCCCATAAGGATGGTAGAGAATGTTGTGATATGAAGCCATTCCAGGATTCAGGCAAGTTAATAATCCCTCGTGATTTTTTGCAACGGCTATTTGAGTTATTCCGAAGTATGACATGCCCCACATTCCTATTTTGCCATTGTACCAGAATCTTTTCGAGATCCAGCGGAGCGTATCTAAGCCATCGACTCCTTCAAGTAATAGAAATGAATTGGTCCCATACTTTCTCGAATGGGCGCAGCCTCGGGTATCTTGAAGAATTGTGATGTATCCCATGGACGCAAACAGATAGCCCAAAATGCTAAGCATATCCTTCCAATAAGGGAGCCGGATTAAAATTGTGGGTCCCTTAAAGCGTTCTTTAAAGATCGGTTTAGGCAGATAGACATCCGTGGCTAATTTTGCCCCATCAGAGGTGGGAAGTAAATATTCTTTTAGCCGAACTACCTCGTATTCTACCGGTTCTAACCCTAAGAATTGCCCTATTCTATTTCCAAAGGTCTTGAACAGTTTGAAGAGAGGCCCCATCGTGTAGTCCATAAACTTCAGCATAAGGGGGAAACCAGTCTTCATTGATTTACCCAAGAATTTACTTTTACCAAAGGGTATTAAATCGAAAATTAATTCTACTTCAGCAGGATCGAATTTATTCTCAGATTGTTTCACCATTTCCGACCACGCCCACTCGAATCTTCTTATTATTATTTCTCATAAAAATTTGGACGTTACAAAAAATTTGGTCATAACTAATAAAAAAAGATTTGGTCATTAACGAATTCGATGAAATGAGTTGAATAAAAACGATTATTTCAACGATTTTTCTAATTCCATTTTGATTTTAAGTTTTTCTTTTTCGGCATTACTAATTCGTTCCATCAGTTGGGATATAGCAGCATATTGTTCAGTGGTTTTTATTTTTAGTTTCTTGGTATCTTCAACCAGAAAGTTTATTTCGCTGAGAATCCTTTCTTTCTGGATTTCGGCTTCTTTCCGCAGTTTGGCTATCGATTTTCCTATTTCCTTAGTATTCGCATCTAAGGCTTTCTCGAGAATTTCTAAGTTCTTTTCTTGCCCTTTAATTTCACGCTCTAGGAGCTTTTTCTCGCCTTTTTCCTTAATCTCCTGCAAACTTTCTTTCTTCAATTGAATATAGCTTTCAAGTTGTTTGCGCATCTCCGCTTCATAAGGTAGCTGCTTTTGTTTGGATAATAGTTCTTCTTCATCCTTTTTCAACTTTTCATCAAGTTTAGGTAGTTCAGGTTTCTTCAACTCGATAGATTCCAATTTCGTTTTCAACTCTTGTTCTAACGCACTCAATTCTGTTCTCTGCTTTTCTAGCGCCTGCTTATCGAGTTCTATCTTATCAGTATCCATCACCGCTTCAATCCGGTAAATAAAGTTTTTAATCGCACCAATACGAGGTTCCTCAGGTCCTTTACGAAAGAAAACCGCTAAATTGCTTTGTTCGCCGATCTTAAAAACAAGGATGATATAGGTTTTTGTCTCATAAATAAGTCGGGTATAGGGTTCGTTTTCAATTTTACAGATTTCAAATAATTTCGCAATGTGTTTAATGCTCTCAGCCAGGTTTTCACCAATTTGTGGAATATTTACTTGTTGGAATGTAGTCTGGAATATTGTACCATCATCGTAGAACATCACAATATGAAAGATTTCTGGAATTTCCGCTTTTATTCGTTCTATATTTTTAAGTGCCATATTAATCACAACATCTCTTTCAAAAATCTTTTAAAACTTTTTAAAATGAATTCGATTGTATTGGTCCAATTTCGGTTGTAAAATGGAGGTGAGATCCGTCTGGAAAATTCACGGAATATTAATTTTCTATCAGTTCTATACTTTTGATCTTTCAACTTTCGGAAGGCTTTGCTTAAAATTAAAGTACTGTCTCTTTTAAAAGATTTACGCAAATATTGTACAAAAATCGTTAGGAATATCAGCAGAATTATGAAACACACAATTAAGAATCCCATGATTGTATTATTAAAGAAAATAAAATAAATCGAAACGGCTGTTAAATGGATCAATGCTACTTTAAACCCTATTTTGAAAAATGCAGCATTGGTGAATGGACGTCCGTGTTGTTCAGCAATATTTCTTATCATAATAGTATCTCCTAAAGGAGTTAAGTTATCTCCAAGAGCAGTTCCGAAAGCTAAACTGAAATAGGCCGCATTGTAACCGGGCGATGTTATATTAACAATGGGGATTAACACCTTTACTACGGGAATATCATCAATCGTACTGCTTAAAAATGCACTAAGCCATAAAATGGAAAGTACCTGAATTAATGAGTTCTCGCCCATGAGATCTTTGAATCCTTCGCCAATTGCCTGAATAACTCCAACATGCTCTATCGCCCCCGTGATTAGGAAAATCCCCAACAAATATAACAAAAGCTCTAAATCGATTTTTTTGATGATCTCCTTGCCATTCAATTTATTGATCACCACCAAAGAAACAGCTCCAGTTAAAGCAATTATATCTGGAGAAAGAATTGTCGAGGGGATCACTATAAAGCCGATTATTACAGAAATAAAAATGATAATTGATCTATAAAAAAGTCTTTTATCTGGAACATAATTCCATTCATTGAAATCCATTAAAATTGTGACTAATTTTTTCTTGGGTGCTTTTAATTTTTTCCGATAAAATAAATTGAAATAAAACAGGGTGATTAGGAATAGAATTAGGCAAAATAGTCCGACATTCAGAAAGAAATCGGCAAAACTAATCTCCGCAAAGGTAGTAATTAGGATTGTAGGTACAGAAGAAATTGAGAAGATTATTTCCCCAATAGGAATCATAACAGCTTGGCAGAGCAAATATGGAATAGGATCTATGCCTAGGATACGGAAGATTACAATGGTCAATGGAATCAAAATAACAATCGCAAGAATACCACCTAAAACCGAGGTTGCGAGCAGAGTAATAGAACAAATTGCGATTAATAGCAGGAAAGGCTTTCCTTTAGTCATTTTGACCACTTTGATCGCGATGAATTGAAAAACTCCTGCAGAAGTACAGACCTGAACGATAAATAGCATTCCTATAATCAAAACAAGTGCATGCAGATTATCATATTTCGGTCCAGCTCCAAAAAGCATGTCAATAAAATCAAGAGGATCATCGCTATGAATGAAAATAAGAGTGAAGTAAGTGATTAGCGACCCTATTAAAGCCGCTATTGCCTTATTTACTTTATCCGTAATAATACAGATGAGTACGCCTATGAAACAAGATACAATGATAATTATACTAATTAAATCTGGTAGATTAATTTCCATTTTGCATCAAATTTGTTCTCAATTTTTTTTATTATTTTAGGGATTTTAAAGATATTTTTTAGAATGAACTCATCCTTTAGTCAATTTATTAATTTTTGCTTCTAACTCGGAAATAAGACTATCTTTTTCCGATATTTTTGCTTTGATCTTTTTAATATCTTCAAAGAGGACGTTTATTTCGAGCAAAACCCGCTCTTTCTCAATTTCAATTTCTTTTTTCATATCTAGATTCATTTTTTCGGCATCTTTTTTATGGGCGCTATCTTCGGGTCCGGCTTCACTTTGCTTTGAAGCTATTTCCTTTTCAAGCTTCTTCATCTTTTCATCTAATTTCGGCAATTCCAATTTATGAAGTTCAAGAGAGTCCAGCTTCATTTTTAATTCTTGTTCAAATTCAGTCATTTCCTTCGTCAGTGTTCCCAATTCCTGTTTATCTAATTCAACCTTGTCTATATCCATCAATTTTTCAATTTCATAAATATATTTTTTAATCACACCCATTTCTAGTTCGCTTTCTCCTTTTCGAAAGAAGAGCGCCAAATTGCTTTGTTCACCAAGTTTTAAGATAATGATAACTAAGTTTTCGGTTTCATAAATTAATTTTGTATATTCTCCAGTCGTCTCAAGTTTGCACAGTTCGATTAATGTCTTAATACGCTTTAGTGTTTGAGTTAAATTCTCTCCGATTTGCGGAATATTTAGTGGTTGCTCAAAGGTTGTTTTAAAAACCGTGCCATTGTCGTAAAACATAGTTATGTGCAGTAAATCGGGAAATATATCTTTAAGACGTTCTATATTTCTTAATGCCATTTATATCACATCATTTCTTTCAAAAATCTTTTAGCATCATTTAAAATCTTTTTTTTCCAATCTTTTTTTTGATTAGGAGTGATAATTTTCTTTAAAAACTCTCGAAATATTAATTTTTTATTTCTTCTATATTTTACATCCTTCAATTTTCGTAGTGCGTTGCTAAATAACAAGGTTTCATCTACAGAGGAAGATTTAGTTAAATATCGTAAGAAAATGATAAGAAATATGAAGAGAAAGGCAAGAAAGATAATAAATAATCCAAAGGCGATATAGAAGAAGAAGGTAAAATAGATTGACAGTGTTATTAAATGAATAAGAGCTACTTTGAAGGCTATCCTGAAAAATTGTGCATTACTAAATGTGACTCCATTCTGCTCAGATACATTTCGTGTCATTATAGTATCACCGAGAGGCGTTAGATTGTCGCCTAAGCTCATCCCGAACGCGAGACTATAATAAGAAGATTTAACTATCGAAGCAGGGTATCCCCGGGTCATAACATCGACAATTGGGATCAGTACTTTAGTAATTGGTATATTATCTACTGCACTGCTTAAGAGAGCGGAAATCCATAAGGTTGCGAGAAGTAAAGTAAATGTATTCCCTCCAGCTAATCCAGCAAAGGCTTGCCCAACTGCATCAATGACTTTAACATATTCCATCCCCCCTGTTATTAGAAAGATACCTAGTAAATATAATAAGAGCTCGAGGTCCAATTTTTGGACAATCTCCTTCCCGTTTAATCTATTAATAACCACTAAAGTAATCCCTCCTGTTAAAGCAATTATATCAGGAGGAATTAAGGCAGACGGTATTATAATAAAGCCAATTAACACTGCCACGAAAATAATGATTGATTTGTAAAAAAGCCTCTTATCAGGAACATAATTCCAAGCATTAAAATCCATCAAGACTTCAATTAACCTAGATTTAGGGGAATTTAATTTATTTCGATGATAAATACTAAAATAGATCAGCGTAATTATGAAAAGCAGAAGGCAAAAGAGCCCAACATTTAAAAAATAGTCCACAAATCCAATTTGGGCATAACTTGTAATCAGTATCGATGGTACAGAGGAAATCGAAAATACAATTTCACCGATAGGAATAGTAATGGCTTGGCATATGATATAGGGTCTTGGATCTATATTTAAGATGCGTGATGCTGTAATCGTTAGAGGAATCAATACAATAACCGCAAGGATATTGCCTAGGATTGCAGCCACTAACATTGTTATAGCACATAGGGAAAATATTAATCGAATTGGCTTTCCTTTAGTCATTTTAATTAGTTTAAACGCTATGAATTGGAAGACACCCGCTGAACTACAGATTTGAACAATAAAAAGCATTCCAATGATTAGGACAAGTGCATGAAGGCTGACAAAACCAGGAGATATTCCGAAAAGAATGTCGATAAAATCTGAAGGTGCTGCATTATTCAAAAAAACAAGAGCAAAAAAGACAATCAAGGCCCCTACAAGCGAGATTATTGCACGATTTATTTTATCAGTTAAAATAACAAGGATTACACCGATAAAACAGGCAGTTATTATGATTTGGCTGAGGATAAGAGCAAGGTCAGTTGTCATTTGTCACCAAATTTTCAGTACTTTCTTGTTAAAACAGTTCTTCTAAAAATCTTTTGATATTGCGAAGAATAGTCTGCATAATCAGTTTTCGGTCCTTAATTAAATTGGGTCGGATGAATTTTCGGGTAAATTCCTGGAAAATTAATTTCTTTTTTCGCCTATACCGAGGATTTTTGACTTTCCTCAAAGCACGACTGAATATCAGTTTCTCTTCTTTTTTGAAGGAAGTTGTCATATAACGGAACAGTAATGAAAACAGGATAATAACGAGGGTGAGAAAGATGGTGAAAAATCCAATAATATAATCATAGAGCATTAGAAAATAAATTGTAACTGCAGTTAATTGCAATAGCATTGCTACAAAGGCCAGTCTCCGGAATTGTTTTACTTTAATGGGGCGTTCATTCTGCTCCGCAATTTTCAAAGCGGATACTTGTTCTCCCTTCAGCAATAAGGTGTTTCCCAGATTCACTCCAAAAGCCAAGCCATAAAAGGCGGAGTGAGGGGCCATCTGTTCCATGCTGCTTATAGTATTTACAACCGGAATTAGTGCAGTGGTTATTGGTAAATTATCGATGGAAGTACATAGAAATGCTGAGAGCCATACTATTAGAATTACCGCTAGATATTCATTGTAAGCACTGAATGCCTCGATAGCATTCCCAAAGATACCAATAACGTTAGTATATTCCATGGCACCTACCATAATAAAAAGACCAAATAAATAAAGCATTAATTCGAAATCTATCTTTTGAATAATGGTTTTACCGTCGAGTCTGCTTATGACAGCAAGTACCATAGCGCCTGTTAGCGCAATGATGCCCGGCGAAATAAGATCGGGCGGAATCAAGATAAAACCAATCAAAACTGCGAGAAAGATGAAAATCGATTTATAGAAAAGATTTTTGTTTGACACATAATTCCAGACATTGAATTCTAATAAATTCGCAATGGTTTTTTCTTTAGGGGGCATCAATTTATGGCGATAGTAAATTTGGAAAAATAATAAGGTGATAACAAAAAGAACGAGGGCATATAATCCAATATTTATGAAAAATTCGTTGAAGGAAATGCCCGCGGAAGTACTGATCAAGATACTTGGGATTGAAGAAATAGAAAAGATTAGAGCACCCACATTGACTAAAACCGCCTCACTTATGATATAAGGGGAAGGATCGATACGTAAAATCCGGAATACCACGATGGTTAAAGGTATTAAAATAATTACGGCGACTATATTGTTTAAGAGAGCGGACAAGAATAAAGCTAAAGAGGAAAACACTAAAAACAACCTATATGGTTTTCCTTTGGTTATCTGAATTAATTTAAATGCGAAATATTGAAAAACTCCTGCCAGATGGCAGATTTGAACAATAAATACCATTCCTAATATCAAAATAATGGCCTGTAGGTTGAAATAATCAGGGGCCTTTCCTAAAATCAATTCAATAAGATGATCTTTTGTATAAGTGTCGTTTTCAATGACTATAAGACTAAAAAAGGTGAGTAACGCCCCGCCTAAGGCTAAAATTGCTCGATTGACTTTATTGAGAAAAATTAAGATGAGCATTCCTATGAAATAGACAGTAATTATTATGGCGCTTATCATAGTCTCATCAAATTTAGGGATTAATATAAAATTCTTTGTTTTTTTGGGAAGTCTAATCCATTAATCTGTTATTTTGATCAAGAGAATTATATTTTTTATAGTTTTACTATTAAAAGAGTAAGCTATAGTGCTTGTCCCCGAATTAACTTTGATGATGATGGTGCTCTTTCGTTTCAATATTTACGGGACGTAGGGACCCAAAAGCCCAAGCAGTTACTTCATTGAGAGAGGGGTGGATAACTTGGGAGCGATAGATGGGCATAAAGGATCCCGATTCAGGGCATGATTTGGAATAGCCGAGGTGTGGTTCTTCTTCTTCCGGGCCAGCAATATCGCAGACAAAGCCAGCGTTCATGAGATACACAAAGGGTTGGATTAAAATATCTGCATGGGGACCGATAATATGGGCGCCGAGGATCCTATGCGATTGATCCACCACTATTTTGACGAGGCCGTCATCAATATCGCCTTCATTAAAGCCCATTGAAAACCCTTTTGCCACAGAAGAATATCGGTTGAGCGCAATATAAATTTTGAAGCCTTGATCTAGGGCCTCTTTCTCTGTTAATCCTACATGCCCAATGGATGGATAAGTGTAGATAGCCCACGGAACCGCGGAATAATCCGCCATCGTCCGCTCGTTTTCTTTGGAAAAAAGATTCTGTGCACAGATTGCGGCTTCGTAGTTGGCCTTATGGCGAAATTGAAACAGCCCATTCGCATCCCCAACACACCATATATTCGCTTTCGTTGTTTCTAGAAACGCATTGGTTTTAATCCAGCCGCGCTTATCGACTTCAACCCCCGTCTTTTCCACCTTCAATAAGTCGCTATTCGAGCGACGACCAGTCGCTACTAAAATCTCCTCGGCGCTAACCTCCGATTGCTTTCCAGTCGTCACATCCTCAACTGTTATGACTTTCAGATTCTTCTTTTTTTCACACGCTACCGCTTTTTTATTGACCAATACACTCATAACTTGTTGGAAATTCTGTTCTAAGAGGCGCGAGATTTCGGGTTCTTCTGTAGAAACTAACCGTGGCAACATTTCAATAACCGTGACTTTGGTACCAATAGCAGAAAATAGATGCGCAAATTCTGCAGCAATAATGCCGCCCCCAATAATAGCGAGACCTTTCCAAGGTTTTTTAGGGAATTTCTCCCCAAAGAAAGTTTCACTGGTAATATAGCCGGTTTCCTCTAATCCCTTTATAGGGGGTATGACTGAGCGCGCACCGGAAGCAATAACGAATTTCTCCCCCTCGATCGACTCGATTTTATCCCCGACTTGAACTTGCATTTGATATTCACTTATAAATTCTCCCGATCCCTTATAGAAGGTGAGTCCTGGAGCATTTTTGAGACTCTCTTCCATTTCCTTGCTTTCATTGATTTGAGACCACATTCGTTCAGCCATCAAATTCCAATCAATTTTTCCCACCGTGAGATGGGCTCCAACCTTCTTCGCATGTTGAGCTTCTCTTATAATATCTGCGGGATAGATTAATACTTTTGAAGGAATACAGCCTCGAGTTAAACAAGTGCCACCAATTTTACCAGATTCCACTAAAGCACATTTTAAATTGCGTTTCAGTCCAGCATCTAATAGATTTAAGCCGACGCCGCTTCCAAGCACCACTAGATCGTATTTTGTCATAAAAGACCACGTCTTCTTATCTGCGCTTTTATACTTCTCGAAGATATTTTTATAATTTCAATCAAAAATTGCTACTAAAAATAGTAGTGTTACAATTTCAAAAGGACTGATTTTGGAGAGGAGTAAAAAGAGTTAGGGGATTAATTGCCATTTTTCAAATCTATCGACGAGTTTGGTGATGTATGCCTTAATAGTATCAAAGGCTTCCTGATAGACGCCCAACTCATCGCCCCAGGGGTCCGGAATATTTTTTTTCTCACCAGCCGCTAATTCAGAGATCGTGAAACTCTTGAACCGATATTGCTTTGGAAGCAATCGAACGTGGGTCCCTTCCATCCCAATGATGATATCTGCTTGCTCTAATAGTTCAGGATACTGCCTAATATTTCGAGGATAGAACTTCAAAATACGCTCCGGCGGCACTCCCGCATTAATCAGTAAATCTTTAGTGATATCCATGATGCGATCGTTAAAATAGGTTGTGGCGGCCGAAATTACTTTGATTCGTGTTTTTCCGAACCGTTTTTCGAGTTCCAATTCCAACAACATTTCTGCGATGGGACTCCGGACGATGTTCCCTGCACACAGAAACAGGACTACGATTGTCTCTTTTTTCCTCAACGTTGAAATTAGTTCGTCCAAAGTATATCCCTAAAAAATTATTTCAGCGAACCAACCACGATCGTCCTTATCATAGATTTTCATTCCGAACTTCTCATGCAACTTCCTAGAGATTTCATTCTCGAATTTGAAGTGAGACCGAATGCACCTATACCCTTCGGATTTTACTTGCTGAAAGAGCCGCTCAAATAGCGCAGAACCAGTTCCTTTACTTCGGCATTTTTTGCACAAACACGCTTGGTAAAGCCAAAATTCACCTTTCACAGCTGTATTAGGAAAGCCCACAATAAAGCCTAGGATCTTTGAATTTTCCTCATAAACGAAAAAAGTATTTCTGAAGCAACGAGCCATAAATTCATAGGTGCCGACCACGCTCGGTCTTAGAAGTGGCGCACACTTTTGAGCGAGTTCTGTAATCGCCACCTTATCGCTAACTTCTACATTTCGGATTGACATATCTTATTATTTGATCATCTTTCCTATATATTTGTTCTGAAGATAAAGGCGTTTTATTTTTCCGAAATAAAAACCGGTAAGATCAGATGCGAAGGGTGGTCAGGATCATGGTATATTTTTTGGTGAGCCGTTATATATCCTTCCTTTTCCCCAGCAAGATTGGAATTAATGCCATACCGTGGAAAATTGCTTGAAGTCATTTGTACTCGAATTCGATGCCCCTTGGGGAAATAAATAGCAGTAGGGCCCACCGTAACCGCATACTCGTAAATTGTATTAGGTTCTAGTAATTTGGGATTTTCAAGCCCCTCGCGATATCGAGCCCGGATTCCTCCATCCACGACATTGAGAGCCTTACCTCTTTTATCAACGTCCACTAATTTTACCATGAAATCAGTATCTTTTACGGAGGAAGAAGCATAAAAAATGATTTTAACCCACCCGATTATTTCCAATCCCTCCTTTAATTTGTCAGAGGTGTATACAAGGATATCTTTCCGGCATTCGACATCTGCTTGGCACACTTGACCGGATTGGAATAATACGGTGTTACCGCCTCTCATAGGGACTGGATCTCTCGGATTAAAATCGTATTCATCGAACGTCGAGTCTTCAGATTTACTTTCCGATAAGCTCCCATTGCCAAATCGCGTGTTAGCATGACCGCTTGAATGGAGATATAAGTGCATTTCGTGGGTAGGCGGGGGCCAAGTTTTGAAATATCGCCACTTTTGCTTGTTCTGAATATACAACCAGACCGTGGGATATTTAGACAGATCACTCTTATTTGACTTTAAAACATAGTCAAAAAACCAAAAGGGCGCGTAATGAGGAAGTATTTCTAAAAATTCTCGGATTTTGGGAAGCGAAGTCGGGGGGAAATTCGTTTGCAATAAATCCATCCCGGCGTGTCCTCCAGGACCAATTACTAAAATTAATTTCTTCTGGCAAAATTCCGGATTTTTTTCCTGCAATAATTCTATTTCCCGCATGTTGAACTCATTATACGGGTCGTACCAGGAATCGACCCAATAACTGGGAGTATCCACTTTCTTTGGATCAAAGCCAAACGTATAAGGCAAATGCTTATACCGTAAATCCAACAGGCGATCCACGAATACTTTCCGCGTTAATACATTCAGTTTATGATTTTCATTTTTTTCAGTTGCATTCAAATTTACTTCGTAATTTTCATTCAAATGCTTAATCGCTTCTTGAATATCGGTTATTTCTGAAAATTTCTTTAAACTTGATAGGTAGTTTTTATTGTCTATCGGATCATTGAATAGATTTTTTAAAGGATTTTCAACTATCTCCAGGAAATCACGATAACCGGACGCGCCTTCCCTACTTAATCCTTTTATATCCAACATTTCTTGCGTTATTAAGCCAAATAAAATCCAAGCCGAAATTTCCCAATCACGCACATTTAGCCCTCCCGAATGATACATCATGTTGGTAAATGAGCACACGGCGGGGTTCATACAACTTAATAAACCATCATTGTCCCACGAAATGGCAAGTTGGGTCAAGCCTAAAAATGAGGCGCCCCACGTCCCAATTTTGCCATTGTACCAAAAGCGCTTTTTTATCCAATGCAAGGTATCAAGGCCATCAGATCTTATGGTATATGTAAATGCAAAGGTGCCATAATTAAAAGAAGCCCCACAACCCCGGATATCTTGCAGGATTGTCACATAACCTTTAGCAGAAAATAAATACCCAAATAGGGCCCATAAATTCTTCCAATAGGGGAGACCAACTAATACGGTTGGAGCCTTTGCTCGTTCTTGGAATACGCCCTTCGGCAAATAAATATCGGTGGCTAATTTAGCACCATCCTTCATAGTTACTAAATGTTCTTTTAACCGAATAACCTCATGTTCTACGCGCCCGTAGCCCAGACGACTAAGAAAAGAGCCTTCAGAATATCTAAAAACTTTTAGCAAACAAATACAGAAATAATCCATAAAATGGACGAGAAAACGAAGTATCCAGCTAAGAATTCCCATCTTCTCCCAGAGTTTAGCATTTAACAGAGCGTGAGGCAAATTGTTAAAGAATCTAACATCTGAATTTTTAAAATAATAATGATTTTTTCTAGGTTCGTTCAAAAAGATCGCCTTATTTAAAATAAAACTTGCTGCATTATTAACAAAATATAGAAATTAATTCCATTTTTTGAACATTTAAATTTTAAATTGAAAAGTTATTCCAAAAAAGATTTATAATTCAAAAGAGGAATAAGATTTAAAATTGAATTAAAAAATAGAAGAACGAAATAAAAACCTTAAAACGGAATAAAGGAGATTTGAAAATGGCATTTAATCCTTGGTGGATAGTTGTAATCGTAATAGCTTCAATCTTAATACTCCTTGTGTTCTTTTGGTGGCAATCCAGTAAGACAATTAAGACGATTGAGCATAAAACGTTCCCAGCACCACTCCAAACTGTCATGGGTCCAAAAGTCGTAACAGAGCTTCCCAGTGCCCCATTGAGAGGTATTGAGAAATCCCGTGGTAAGGGGATTGAAGAAGGAAATGTCCCGCTCACGTTAAAAACGGTTGTTTCATTTTACGAAACGATCTATATTGGCGAGACCTATTCCTTGAAGACCTTCATTTTCAATACCGCTAAGAATGCTGAAAACGCCGATTCCGTGATAAAAGACCTTTTGACGAAGGATCAATCGAAAGGGGAACAAAAAAAATACGAGACCGAGTCGTTATATGCAAAGGATCAAGAGCCGGTCAAGATAAAGGTGGATGTGGCGGCCCCTAACTTTATTATCGCCCCTGCTTCCCGGATTATTGAAGTCCCAGCAGGAGCCTCGGCAGTGTCTACTCATCTACTTGCCCTTAACAATTCAAATCCGCCCTCAGCTGTCATAGGACTTGTCCAAACCATTCTTATAAGCTACGACCAAATCTTAGATGCAAATAATGTTACCCATTTAGGAGCGATTGAGTACCAAGTGAAAATCGGGCGGGGTTATATTCCGCCAGAAATCAATACGGAATTAAGGGCTCAAACAAAAATTAGATACATCTCAACGGTGGCAGGTGCCGGAGTCGCTATGATAACTATTATTAGCACGATAATTGCCACGCTAATGCAGCTTGGAATATTAGCCTAAATCCTTTTTTTTATCCCTTTTTTTAGATACCTTGAGAAATCAGGAGGTAACTTTTCTTGGAAATGAGCGGACTACTGAATGACATCGCCCTATATCTTGAAAACACCGCGCACCTTCAAAAGGGCGAATTCCGACTTGGAATGCTGGACCTTGAATCCTTGACTGAAATTGCCCCGTTGAATCAAAGGTTTGAAGCCTTTGTCATATGCTGTAGAGAATGTGGGAAAACCACAGCATTTCTCTCGTTAAAAAGCATCGAACAATTTTTAGATATCCAAAAAAAATCCGTGGTGCAGTGCAGGCACTGCCATCTTGAGACGCAGATCCCTGAAACACGAAAAATTCGTGAATTTCAAGGGAAAACTTATGATTTTTTACAATTACAAGATTGGACTGTCACAAAGATTTTAATTAGAAAAGGGATCTTACTCCATTTCTCTGTATCAGAAGGTAATATCACGTTTCAACTCCCGGAAAATCCTGACCAAAAACCGATCCAAATTGAAGTCCCTCAAAATAAAAGAAAATTACTCCGGGGCCTTCAGATTGGTCAAAATTATCGCTTTAAAGCTAAAGTATATACATCAACAATACTCAATCTCCGGAAGACATTCCTTAAGCAATCGTCTAAAAAACCTGAATCAGAACAAAATCAGAGATACGAGCTTCTGTCCTTAACCAATATAAAATCCTAAATGGATAATTCGCTATTCCTTATTTTTTCAGCGATTTGCTCCAACTCTTCTTCTGAAAGTTTAAAACGGTCAAATTTTAAGTTGATCGGAAACTCTTCAGTGACGGGGATGATGTGGAAATGCAGATGAGGAATGATTTGTCCTGCGGCAACATAATTATTATTGCCAATTCGGAGTCCGACGGCATTCATCGCTATTTTCACTTGCTTGGCAATTTTTTTTGTAATTTTAATCAAATGCGCCAGTTCATCATCACTAATATCGAGAATCGTCTCATAATGGGCTTTCGGAATGATCAGCGTATGACCAATCCTAATAGGATGGATGTCCAAAAAGCTCATTACCCATTCGTCTTGGTAAATGATTTGGGCATCTTGTGTCCCGGCGACTATCTTACAAAAAACGCATTCGTCCATAAAAGATTCATCCTAATTGCTATAAAAATTGATAGTATCGTTAGTTCTAATATTTTCTGATTGTCTCTATTCAGATTTTTTTTCAAATACTGATTCTTATTAAAAATATTTTAATAACAAGTTTTTTACAGATTTTTTTGGGTGAATTGATTCAGCCAAATATTTTACTTTAAAAATTGAAGGAGAAAGGCTCAATTGAATTCCTACCGTCTCCAGAAAATTAATGACAATAGAAAAGAAGAAATTGATAAAATTATTGAAATAGATAAGAATGAAGATGGAACATTAATTTCCCTCTTACAAAGGATTCAAGATTGTTATCAATATTTACCGCCAGATGTTTTATATTATATTTCAGAGAAATTAAATGTTCCTCCTGCAGAAGTGTATAGTATCGCGACTTTTTACATGCAATTTAAACTTATTCCGCAAGGGCAATATGTAATTACATGTTGCGAAGGGACTGCCTGCCATATTAAGGAAAGTCAATTTATTGTAGCCTATTTAGAAAATTCATTAGGCATTAAATCAGGGGAAACCACAGAAGATAGAATGTTTAGTCTGGAATCCGTCAATTGTTTAGGATGTTGTGCTATTTCTCCTGTATGTATAATAAATCATCGTATTTACGGAAAATTAAATTTAAAAAAAATAAGTAAGATATTAATTCAATTAAAGGAAAAAGCTAAAATTTAAGGATGTTAAAATGAATTTTTCTAATAATATTCGAGAGATATTAATTTGCAGGGGTACTGGCTGTAATTCTTTAAATGCTGGAGCAATTCAAGAGGCATTAGAAGAATTAATAAAAAAATATAATTTATCTAAATCTGTTAAAATAAAAGCAACAGGCTGTCATGGTTTTTGTCAAGTAGGACCGACTCTTTTTATTAAACCTGAAAATATCCTTTATATTAACTTAAAAATTGATGATTTAAAAGAAATAGTTGATCAGCATTTAATTAAAAATAAAATCGTTAGGCATTTATTATATAAAGACCCCGAAACAGGGAATTCTATTGAAAATATGGAAGATATTCCGTTCTATTATAATCAAACCCCTATTATTACTAAAAATTGCGGTAAAATAAATCCGGAAGATATTGAAGAATATATTGCCTTAGATGGCTATAAATCGCTTAAAAAGGTATTAGCAGATTTTAGCCCGATTGAAGTAATTGAAGAAATAAAGAAATCAAGATTACGAGGACGAGGTGGGGCAGGCTTTTTAACAGGCCAAAAGTGGAATCTGTGTTACAATGCATCAGGCAGGCCTAAGTACTTAATTTGCAACGGAGATGAGGGTGATCCAGGTGCATTTATGGATAGAAGTATCTTAGAGAGTGATCCCCATAGTGTTATTGAGGGTATGATAATAGCCGCATATGCGATTGGTGCGAATTTTGGATATGCGTATATTAGAGCAGAATATCCATTGGCTGTTGAAAGATTTGGGTTTGCTTTAAATCAGGCAAGAGAAAAAGGATATCTTGGAAAAAATATCCTCAATTCGGGCATGAATTTCGATATTAAATTGAAGAAAGGTGCAGGAGCTTTCGTATGTGGTGAGGAAACTGCTTTAATGGCATCTATCATGGGTAAGCGCGGTATGCCGCGTCCCCGACCACCCTATCCAGCGATATCAGGATTATGGAATAAGCCCACCAATATCAATAATGTAAAGACTTATGCTGCAATTCCAAGAATAATTGAGAACGGTGCCGAATGGTTTTCTTCAATAGGAACAGAAGACGCCTCTGGCACGATTGTATTTGCTTTAACAGGGAAAATAAATAATTCTGGGTTAGTGGAAATACCCATGGGAACAACTTTGAGAAAATTAATTTTTGATATTGGAGGCGGTATTCAAAATGGGAAAAAATTTAAAGCAGTGCAGATTGGTGGACCTTCTGGCGGCTGCCTTCCGGCGGATTATTTAGATATCCCCATGGATTATGCAAATTTAACGGCCTTAGGCGCTATTATGGGATCTGGGGGAATTATTATTGTGGATGAGGATACCTGCATGGTAGATTTTGCGTCCTTTTTTATGTCTTTTATACAAAAAGAATCGTGTGGAAAATGCGTTCCATGCCGAGTAGGGACCAGGCAAATATTAGATACTTTAACGAAAATCAAGGAAGGCAAGGCAGATTTAAAAGATTTAGATAATTTAGAAAGGCTTGCTAGGATTGTTCAAAAGACAAGTTTATGCGCCTTAGGGCAAACTGCTCCAAATCCCGTTCTAACTACTTTAAAATATTTCAAAAACGAGTACATCGCGCATGTAGTCCATAAAAGTTGTCCTGCGCTCGTTTGTAAGGACTTAATTGAATATTCAATTTCGGAGGATTCGTGCATTGGATGTGGCTTATGTCTAAAGAATTGTCCTACTTGTGCAATAGAAGGGGAACCCAAACAGCCGCATACCATCAACCCGAAATTATGCCAAAAATGCGGTTTATGTTACAATTTATGTTCGTCAAATGCTATCGTTAAAAAAGCCAATCAAATTCCTTTGGAGCTGATATAATACCCACACTAACAATCAATGATAAAATCGTCGAATTCCAGGAAGGACAAACAATTCTAGAAATAGCTAGAGCTAATGGAATCTATATTCCGACGCTATGCTATCTTGAGAACTTAGCGCCTTATGGTGGGTGCCGATTATGTATAGTCAAAGTTAAGGGGATGAAAAATTATCCACCGGCCTGTTCGACACCCGCTGAAAAAGATATGATTATAACCACAAAAGATGAAGAACTTCAGGAGTTACGTAGTGAAGTAATGAAGTTAATGTTGAGTGAGCACCCCTATTCTTGTCTAATTTGTAATAATAAGGATCAATGTGAATATTTAAGACTTACAAAAGTAAAAAGTGGAAGAAAGTTCGGGTGCTTTTCGTGTCCGAATAAAGAAAAATGTGAAATAAGAGAAATTGTTAATTACCTAGGAATTAAGGAGATTCCGTACGAGTTAATTTACAAAAATCGCCCTCTTCTTAGAGAAGATCCCTTTATAGAGCGAGAT
>Ga0315277_10000401_pt1 | contig 69476 bp, 39 predicted proteins | sample YL17G05_15_MG_FD_203695 | JGI IMG/M metagenome (GOLD analysis project Ga0315277, IMG submission 203695) | Sediment microbial communities from Yellowstone Lake, YNP, Wyoming, USA - YL17G05_15 | ecosystem: Environmental > Aquatic > Freshwater > Lake > Sediment | place: USA: Wyoming | collected...
GTATAGACTGTGGTCCAGCCCCCCGAATTGACCGACTGCTGCAACTCGTACTGATCGGCAAGTTCTTGGTGCAACCACTGCACTGTGTAGTCTCCATCACCGTCATTGTTCTCAATGGGATATAGAGTCGGAATCTGTGGGATCGGCGGGTAGCGCTTGAAGACAAGGGGCAGGAATATTTGTCGTGCAGAGGTGTAATGCCGGATTGCCCCATCTCCCCCTACAGCCCAACAATCGTCCGCTGCGGAGCAGAATACAGACTGCAGCCTGACCCCGCCCAGCACGTTCGACCAAGCCGAGCCGTTATAGTGTATGATGCTACCATCCCCGACGGCCCAACAATCATCTGAGGCAGCACAGAACACAGAGTACAGATGGTCAGAGTTGGGACTCGCTACGGTCGTCCACTGAGCCCCATCATAATGCCGCAGCACACAGCGGTACCCTACGGTCCAGCAATCATCAGTCGCCAGGCAGAACAGACCCTCTAGCTGGTTCGTGGTCGGTCGAGACGCAGTCCAGTCAGTCCCATCGTAGTGCGAGACGTAGCCCAGGTCCGATATCGCCCAACAGTCATTGACTGCTGAACACGAAACAGACGTGAGGCGGCTCCAACTTGAGCCCGGACTATAGACGGATGTCCAAGAGGCACCGTCGTAGTGAAAGATTCTGTTCCAAACCCCCACCGTCCAGCAATCGTCAACGGTGTTGCAGAAGACGGAAAGAAGATCGTCCGTAGAGGGGAGTACAGCCGAGATAGACCAAATGCTACCGTCATAGTGGGCGACCTTCCCATCCTCCCCTACGGCCCAGCAGTCATCGTCCACCGGACAGAAAACGGACCGCAAGTGGAAATCAATGGATGACCCCACTGCTGTCCAGGTTGTGCCATCATAGTGGATAATGGTGCCCCCGCTTCCAACAGCCCAACAATCGTCGGCTGTTGTACAGTAGACCCCGTATAATTGTTCAGTGGTCGGACTGGACACTGGTAACCAGGCATTGCTTTGAGCTGCCGTGGGGGATCTCCCTGCGAGGGGAAGCGCTAAAGTGACAGCCAAGGCAAAACAAGGGATGAAGGTGACAAACTTTCTGATTCTCATGCTTCTCGCTCCTTTTTGCACATCATGGAAATCTTCTGGATGGTAGACGGGTTCTATACCCGCCAATCGTTACCTCCTCCGTGCTCTTGCTGCCTCGGCCAGTGCCTCAGGGGCGGGACTCAATTGAATAGCAGTCCAGTGTTTCTCATAGACGACAACAGGCTCCTGTACGCCCTTGATCTTGGCTGGACCCAGACAGGAACAATCAGTCTGATCACGTAACCGGTCGAAGGTGGCCTGCGAGAGCCACACCTGTCCTGGGGATGCCTGCTCCTGCAACCGTTCGGCAAGATTGACTGGTATGCCAAGAACCGTTCGATCCTGGCGCTCATGCGAACCAAGGCTGACGGTGGCGATTGGGCCGCTGGCAATGCCGATCCGGGCGGGAAAGGCCAACCCACCCTGCACCAACTGGCGGCGGTTGAAGTCAGCAGTGGCTCGTTGGATCGCGCAACCGGCCTGAACTGCATCGTCGGCATTGTGGAAAATGCTAAGAAAACCATCACCCAGATACTTGTCCACGTCTCCGTGGTAACGATAAACGACCTGGGTCATTGCATCGAGATAGGCATTGAGATCAGAAATGACCTGGTCCAGCGGATGACTATCAGTGATGCCGGTGAAGTTGACAATATCAAGCCGCAGAATTGAGGCTTCGCGCGTTTCGGCCGGCAAGGCACATTTGCCACATTGAGCACCTGCGACCACCTCGGTCCAGGTAGCGCGAGAGAGGAAGGGGCGGACAATGGTTAGTAAGTACTTGCTATGCTCGTAGGCCGCCAAGACGATCTGGCAGAGATAGGCCAGGTCCTGGACCAGTTGATCGAGTGCATCACTCGGGTATGTTCTTGTCAGATCCAACCGGTCAGTTCCCCTCACACCAATTGATTTCGCGGAGAGTTCATTGGCCTGGAGGGCGGAGAACTGGAAGCAGGACAGCCAGTCCTCGGGGGCAAGGTCTGACAGGACAACCCCGTCGTTATGCTTGTCGAGAGCAAAATTTGGTGTGGTTCCACTGCCGCGCATCGAATTCCTCCTTTCGCAAGTTGATCCACCGATTCTTCGGTCTTTGCACTATCTTGATGTCCTCAATGAATAAGAGCCAATGGTAAGTGAAAAGTTACATCGCCCCGACGAAACCTGGAAAAGTGGACGATGAATCAAAAAGTGTGGTATAATAGCATTGCAGTATTGCATGTCTTCGGCGCAAGGGGGGGGCTGCCAATGAGGGATGACGCCGACCACACCACGGATACGGCCTTGTGTTTGGACTCCCGACGCATCGTGCGGGACTTGATCAGAAAGTACGGATGGGCCCTGTTATCAGAAGACGAGTTAGTCGAACAGGTGCTGGGCCCGGCCGAAGCAGGGATTCCACCGGCCGAGGCCAAGAGGCTGGCCAAGCACCACTATGCGATCGCCATGTACGAAGCCTGCCGGCAGGCTGAAGACCAGGGCCGCCGCGAGCAAGGGTATGGCGAATTATCTCGCTATCTCTTTCGGGCTGCCTACAACCGGTGGCCGGAACTGGCGGAGGATGCAGCGCAGCGGGCGCTGCTCCTCGTGTACGAGCAGATCGAATGTTGCCGAAGCCCGGGCACTTTCCTAGCCTTCGCGCTCTACAAGCTAAGGCAAGCCTTCAAACAGGAACAGCAGGCAAGGGGCAAAGAAGAGGTTGAGATTGAGCCTGAGCCAGGTCCAGGCAGTGCTGAGGGGGATGGAATAGAAGCCTGGATGTGCCTCGAAGATCAGGAAGGCCGGCGGCAATTGCTAGAGGCCATCCAACGCTTACCGAGCGACCTCCAGCGAAAGGTCATTCTCTTCAGGTTCTTCGAAGGGCTGAGCGACGCGGAGATTGGCGAGCGCCTGGGAATCACAGCAAACTACGTGCGCGTACTGCGTAATCGTGGCATCAAACGCCTACGGGAGGACAAACGTTTGACCGCTTACTTCAAAGGAAAGAACAGCGACGAAGGTCGAGGCAAGCTGTAATATTGGACGTTCGGCTGCCTCTTTATACTACGATAAAGGAAATCATATGCAAACGATAGACTGCCGCGTAGCCATTGAGCGATTATTGGCTTGCTGGGAGAAACCGGAACTGCACCGCACCGAAGCAGATGCAGCACTCAACCACATAGAAAACTGTCCCCATTGTGGAAACAGAATGAGGTACCTCGTGCGGGCATTGACCGCCGACGAGGAGGAGGACTTGATGACCTGCCAGGAATGCCAGGACCTCTTGCCAGAATACCTGCAAGCGGAAGCCGAGGGACAAGCAGATGAAGCACAGTGGCGCTCCATGGCCCTTCACCTGGAGACCTGCCCTCACTGCTCGGCGGAATACGCAACGCTCTCCGAATTGCTCGAACTGGCTCACGGGGAACGAGGAGAGGAGCCGTCCCGCTATCCCGTTCCAGATCTGTCATTTCTCCGCCGCGCGAAAGACAGACTACCTCAGCCGGTCAGTATAACCTGGCGCTTGAATGAACTAGGCCACTTGATCATCGAGGTCACGGCCGAGGTGTTGCGTGCGTTTCAGATGCCGGCCTATCAGCCAGCCTATGCTACGGCTGGGCTCAGGGCCAAGCCGCCCAGGACCCTGTGCCAGATCTCTCTGAAGGAGGCCGTCGAAGACACGGAGGTCACGATCACGGCCGAGGAGACGCGGGACGACCCAACCCACTGTACGGTTACTGTTAGAGTAAACATCCCCAGCCGGGGGGGCTGGCCGAACCTGGCCGGTACGGAGGTGATACTCAAGCGAGACGAACTGCAACTGGATACGCAGACAACTGACGCCTATGGTGAGGCCGTCTTTGAGGGGATCGCTACCGACGACCTGTCCCATCTCGTCTTCGAGGTCGTCCCGCACCGCTGATCTGAGCCAAGCACATTGCGCTCGCATCCGAGCGTATCGCGCTCACATCATCCTCGCAACGTCCCCGATTCGCGACCCCCAACGAGAACGAACGGAGCCCAATAGTACGGGTCCGCAAAGATCCTTTCTTCGTCCTCTTCGGCCAAGGATGTCCCAACGCAATCGTTCGGCAAGTGCGTCAAAATAGCCAGCGCCTCCTGGCGGGTCAGATTCTTCAGGTGGAGCTGGGCCCGTTTCAGAGCCTGAGCCAGGCTCATGCCAGCCTGGATTTCTCGATAGAACCTTTCCATCAGAATCAGCGTCGAGCGCTCATCCACACGCCACAGGGTAGAGACCAATGCTGGTGCGCCGGCATGCATGAAGGCCCGCATGAGGCCGATCAGTTCGTCGCCACGCCGCACCCGGCTCAGGCCACTCTCGCAGGCACTCAGGATCACCAGGTCACAGCACAAGTGCAGGTGTTCGAGCACGTCCAGCGCGGTCAACGCCTCGTCCGGGGCCAGATGCAGGGCCGAGGCCAGGGGGGCCTGGGGATCGAATGTGCCGTGGCAGGAGAAGTGGAGCAGCCGATAGTTTCCAGCCTGGCTGTAGAGGGTTGCCTTCTTGGGCGATGGTCCAACCAGCGCCGTGCCGCCGGTCAGTTGGGCGACGCCGTACGCTTCCTCCTCGGCAAAGCACAGTCGCACTCCCTGCTGGTCGTTGTAGCCAATTGCCAGGCAGGTGGTTGACGCCTGATCGGTTCTCTCACTCACGCGGTGAAAGAGGATCGTAGCACTGGGCCCATAGATCAACGCGGGAGCCTCCTCGCGTAAGAGGGTCCCACCATCAGGTGCGACGAGTGCCTGGAAGGGAATGTAGTGGAGCGGGCCGTGAGGCACCAGGTACAGTCGCTGCCGGCCCTGCAAGAGTTCTGCGACGGGGGCGATGAGCCGGTCGTACAGCGTGCGCCGAATCTGGGGCTCCAGAAAGTGCCGTTCCACCACGCTGTCAAGCCGTCGGGGGAGCAGGTCGTTGGGCGAGAGGCACGCATCGTGCACCTGGACCACGTCGCGAGTCACGGCAAAGAGCAAGGTGCGGGCGGGGGGAAAGCGATGTCGCTGCACATCCTGAGAGGCAGCAGATCGGCCATCCCGCGCTTCTATTAGCCCGGTGGTGAAGTATTCGAGCAGCAGCGCGTCGTCCGGCAAGGCGGCCTGCACTTCGGCCAACGTCATCGTCGTAGCGCCCTTCTCGCCGGGCAGGTCGGGCAGGCCGGCGGCCAGGATGTCGAGGAGTGCGCGGGCGCGGGCGCGTTCCACGGTATCGAAGGCACGTTCGCGATCGCCGGTCTCGAGGCAGAGTAGTACTGCGTTCGCGTAGGTGTCTACCACTGTGGCGAAAAAGCCGACGCGGGCCTCCGCGGCGGAAACGCCGGCACGCAGGCCCTCAATGAGGTCAATCGCCTGACGATAGTAGTCAAGCGCCTGTGCGTACTCTCGCATCTCCTGGTGGAGAAAGGCCAGGTTGGCCAGTGCTTCCGCCTCTTCGTAACGGTCATCGAACTCACGGATAACGGTCAGGGCTTGTTGATACGCCTCCAGGGCCTGCGCCCAGTTGCCGCACTTTTGATAGACTTCGCCCAGGTTGCCGTAGGAGAGACCCATGCCAAAACGTTCATCCAGCGAGGAACAGATAGCCAGATCTTGTTGGTAACACGAAATCGCTTCGTTCCACTGGCCGAGATTCCGATGAATGAGGCCCATCGTATTCCAGACAGAGCCCTTGAGCAAGGCGACATCCCGCGGTGGATCTGTCGTCGTCTCGAGCGAGTCCAGTGCCAGTCGGCAATACGCCATCGCCTGCTGGAGTGCCTGGGGTCCAAAATCGCCTCGAGTGAACCCATTATTGTAGGCGATGGCGATCTGTTTCCAGGCTTTGACCTGGTCAACCGGCTGGGCCAACTCGGCAAAGATAGGCAGGCTACGCTCGTAGGCACCGATCGCCTCGGCCCAACGTCCCTGGTAGTCATAGGTTCGACCCAGGGCCAACAACACCCGGCCGCGCAGCGGCCGGTCAAGGTCGGTCTTTAGCAAACGCTCGAAGATGCGCTCAGCCTTGGCCCAGTCGCGGCGTCGTTCGTTGATCAGGATGCCGCGGAGATAGATGCACCAGGGGACGTAGGCCGGTTGTTGGCGTGAGAGTGACTCGAGTTGTGCCAATACCGCTTCACATTCGTCCAGGTTTCTCAGTGCTAGAGCCGCGAAGAAGGCTCCAATCAGGTCCTGCCCATTTGATTCGTTCAGCATTGCCAGACCTTTCAAAAGGAGGGAAAGATGACAACCCCGACAGACACACACTTCTGGAATCGCATCGGTCGGCATTGGCTGGCCACCATGTTGCTGGTGAGCCTTACCTTTGCGATAGGAGCCACGGAATATTCTAATGCCAAGCCTGGTTCCACGCCAGCGGGACTCTTCATCAAAGCGCGTAGCACTGATGAACTGGAGGGAATGGTGTTTGCCAATATCGGGATGGAACCCGGTCACAATAAAGGTTCCTACCTTGTCCTGCACATCGTCCCCGATTCAGATGGTAAGGCAATCTCCGTCAGTGCTGGCGGTGTTGGCGAACTGGGGGGAACAGCGTTTGCCAATATCGGGATAGGGCCCGGCCATAACAAAGGTTCCTACACCCTGACCTATTCTGACACAGTGCGGAGCTACATAACCACAGTGTCGGGTTTCACCTCAACCATGGATGACTATGGGTCTATAAGTATCACCACGACGCTCGGCCTTGATTCGGGGCTGGTTGACTTTTATCGTGCCTACGTGCCCGCCTCGACGGGTTTAACCATCGGTTCCGTGGATGGCAATCTGTGTCTGACACTGGTAAGCACGGACACGTTCCCCTCCGAAGCCTACGTCGTGGTCGTCCCCAGCTATGCCCCGCCTGGCCCGCCACCCCTGGGACATCGCCTGGTGGGCAGCGCTTACAGTATGCGTGCCTCCGGCGCTATGCTGGTCGCCGATAGACCAATGAGCCTGCGCCTGTACTACAACCCGACCACCCTGGCTGGCGCCGACCCGCACACGCTGGCCATCTTGGCCTGGGATGCCTACCACGAGCGCTGGGACAACCTGGGGGGAACCCTGTTCTCCACGCAGCAGTACGTGTCGGTGGCGACGCGCCGCTTCACTACCTACGCCCTGATGGCTACCACGACCTGGCGCGACGAATTCGACGAGCTCAGCGGCGTGGACTTTGCCCAGTCCAGCAACGTGACCTGGGGAGGGACGCTGGAGAACCGGACGTTGGTCCTGGTGAGCACAAGAACCGACGGCAGTGCTATCTCCGTGCCTATCACTCCCACGACCGGCTTTGCCGCCTGGGACAGCCTGGCCTTCAGTCGCACCATAGATCCGCCCACCACGACGCTGACTGTAGACGTGCTGAGCCTGGACGGCAGCACAGTGCTGACCGACGTGGCTAGCGGGACCAGCCTGGCCGATCTGGTGGACCCGGCCCAATACCCCAGCCTCAGGCTGTGGGTGAACATGTCCTCGACGGTGAGGGGGAAGACGCCAGCCCTGGAGCGGTGGCAACTGGCGTGGCAGGTTGAAGAGTACAAGGTCTACTTGCCGATTGTGTTGAAACTGGACTGATATCAGATCACTGCTGCCGATGGGCAAAGGGGTACCGGGCATCATCTTGTCGGGGCGGGCAATAGTGGCACCATTGATAGACACGAGACGTACCGAGCAGCATTGGTTCATGGCAGTGTTCCTGGGCACCTTCATCTTGTTGGCCTGGGTGCCCTGGCATGCCAGGGCCAGGCTCGAATCCGGGCCATGTGTACCATTCATCCACGTGGTGCCCAGCCAGGATGGCACAGAACTGTTCGCCAGCGTGAGCGGCCTCGATATATCCTGTGGGAGCATATGTGTCAACATGGGCACATGGGCTACTCCTATCCCACGCTGCTGCAGTACGACCGACTGCGTAATCATAGTCTCAGGCCTGACACCGAATATGGATGATTGTGGCTCCATAGAAATCACCTCAACGCTCGGCCTGGATTACGGGGCAGTTGAGTTTTGTCGTGCTTACGTGCCTGCCTCGACCAGCCGGACCATCAATTCCCTGGATGGCAACCTGCAACTGACGTTGGTGAGTACGGACACGTTCCCCTCTGAAGCCTACATCGTGGTCGTCCTCAGTTATGCGCCGCCCGGCCCACCCCCCCTGGGGCATCGCCTGCTGGGCAGCGTCTACAGTGTGCGCGCCTCCGGCGCGGTGCTGGTCGCCGACAGACCGATGAGCCTGCGCCTGTACTACAACGAGACCGCCCTGGCCGGCGCCGACCCTCACGCGCTGGCCATCTTCGCCTGGGATGCCTACCACGAGCGCTGGGACAACCTGGGGGGAACCCTCTTCTCCACGCAGCAGTACGTGTCGGTGGCGACGCGCCGTTTCACCACCTATGCCCTGATGGCGGCCCCCACTTGGCGCGATGGATTCGACGACCTCAGCGGCATGGACTTGGCCCAGTTCAACAACGTAACCTGGGGGGGGACGCCTGAGAACCGGACGTTGGTCCTGACAAGCACGGCGACCAGCGGCGATGCTGTCTCCAAGCCCATCACACCCACGACCGGCTTTGCCACTTGGGGCAACCTGACCTTCACCAGCACTGTAGAGCCACCCACCACAACGCTGACCGTGGATGTGCTGAGCCCGGATGGGACTGAGTTGTTGACCGATGTAGCCAGCGGGGTCAACCTGGCCAGCATTGATCCTACGCAATATCGCGCCCTCAAGCTGCGGGCCAACTTCTCCTCGACGGTGGCGGGGGGGACGCCGGCCCTGGATGTATGGCGGCTCACGTGGCAGGTTGAAGAATCCCACGTCTATTTGCCGATAGTATTGAGATGAGACCGAATGCCAGTAGGAGGTGGGGAATGTGGTCTTTTTGCCAATCGTCCTCAAACGGAGAGCGCGAGGCGGGAGAACTGCTCAGGATCCTCTTGTGTGTGGCAAGGATCCTGGCTCTATCGCTATGCGTCGGCCTGTTAGCAGGCGGTTCCAACCGCGCTCACTCCAGCCAGATGAGCGTGACTCGGGGTGTCGCCACGGCAGCCAATGAGTCAGTGCTGGATGCTCCTCCCAGGTTCAATCATCATAACCCTGACGCCTCGCCAGTCGGAATCGGTGGGTGTGCGCCGGCACCGACTGTGCCTATCACCTGGTCGTCGCCGGTCAACGTCTCGAACAACGCAGGCGTTTCCCTCTCGCCGGCGGTGGCGGTGGATACGACGGGAACGCTCCACGCCGTCTGGTATGACAACAGCATTTCCGGCAATCTGGACATCTTTTACGCCCGCAAAGAACCGAACCAGAGTTGGTCGGCGCCGGTTCGCATCGCCAACACCCCTGGCAACTCCTATTGGCCTGCCATCGCCATAGACCCTGCGGGCAACGTCCACGTCGCCTGGGAAGATGGTGGCACCGGTCGAGACATTCTCTATGCCATGAAGCCGGCCGGCAGTGCTGCCTGGACAGCGCCGGTGACCGTAACGGCCGCCTTGTCGGGCACTGCTCGCTTCGTCGCCCTGGCGACGGACAGTGCAGGGAACGTCCATGCCGTCTGGAACGACGACACCCCCGGCAATGCCGAGATTTACTATTCCATGCGGCCCCAGGGGGCCATCACCTGGACGGCGCCGGCCCTCGTCGCCAGCACGCCCGGTACCTCCTGGGCTCCGGCCATCGCTGCCGACGCGACGGGCACGCTCCACGCAGCCTGGCACGATTTCACGCCGGGGGTCACCGAGATCTATTACGCCACGAAGCCAGGACCGGCCGGGCTGTGGAGTGACCCGATAGACGTCTCCCGAACCACGGGCGTGTCCTATTCCCCGGCCCTGGCTGTGGACAGCAGTGGCACGGTGCACCTGGTCTGGCAGGATGCCATCGTCACCGGTGCCACCGTCCCATTCGAGATTCTGTATGCCCAGAAGCGACCCGGCGAGGGCTGGACCACCTACGTGAACCTGTCTCGGGGAAGCGGCAGCGCAGAGATGCCGGCGCTGGCCGTGGGGCCGGGGGACGCCCTGCACGTGGCCTGGGACACCACGACCGATCCCCGGTTGCTCTACGTGCGCCGGCCGGCACCGGAGATGGGCTGGACAGCGCCGGTGACCGTAACGGCTATCTCACCGGGCACCCAGTACCCGGCCCCAACACTGGCCGCCGACATGTTCGACGCCGTCCACGTGCTCTGGAGTGACTCGGGCCCCCTTGGGCGAGACATTTTTCACAGCATGGCCGCACCCCCACCCATCCCGGAAGATCACGTACTGGTCCTCGACGAAGAGGGCCTGGCGGTCGCTGGGGCTTGTATATACCAGAATGGGGTGCCGACCATCGCTACGGATGATGCTGGCATCTCTGTCCCGCCAACCCTGACGGTGGGAGATACGCTGGTCGCTCTGCAGCCCGTGACCCAGTCCCTGACCATCCGTGAGGGGCATGCCACGCCCGACAGTGATGGCGCCAAATGGGCTTATCGTACCTGCCTCACCGACATGACCATCACCCCTGAGGGAATACAGAGGACCCACGTGGTCACTCAAACAGGGCAGCAGCGTCTGGTCATCAAAAAGTCCAGTTCCCTCGTCCTCTTCAACCTCGTGGTCTCCATTGAGTGGGACGCCACTGTGACCTATACCCAGGGGATCTCCCGTGCCGTCCAGTACGCTTCCGACTACCTGTACGATGTGACCGACGGGCAGATGGCTTTCGGCCAGGTGACCATCTACGACAACGGCAACCACTGGGCCGACGCCGACGTCCAGATCTCGACCCAGAACATCGTCCGCCCCCACGCCTACGTCGGTGGCATCACCTCGAACGACAAGTCCCACGTCATCCGCATCGGGCGATTCTGGGATGGCAACTCCGGTAGCCAGGGGACGTGGGACGAGCCCGATGGCTACCGCACCCTCGGCCACGAGTTCGGCCACTATGCCCTCCACCTGTACGACGAGTACTTTGCCTACCTCTTCGATGCCAACGGCAATCTGACGGGCGAGGTACCCGCCTACTGCACCGGCCCGGAGAACCGCAACCTGGCCAGCGCCGCCACCAACGCCAGCGTGATGGACTATCAGTACACCACCAGCGAGTTGAGCGCCCGCGGTGTGCCTGGCATGTGGTCCGCTCTATGTGAGCAGACCGCCCAGTGGCAACTGACGGAACTGCAACACGGACACGGCGAGTCGCCCTGGGAGACTCTGGCCCGCGTGTACACCGACACGCTCAATCCTCCTCGCTGGCACTTGACCACTCCCCTCGAGCGGGGGGGTATGATGACAGGACCGACCGACTCGCTCACCAACGTGCTGACCCTACCCACCGTAACGATCAGCAACACAGGATCATCGGGGCCGCCCCGGCAGTTGACCGTCTACGATCCCGCAGGGAAGCCCTATTGGGGGGCCATCGTGGCGCTCTACAAGCGAAGCGGGCGTGTCATTGGCCAGGGTTTCACCGACGGCAACGGCCGGCTGGACATCTACGGTGCCGATGAGGGGGATATTCTGCGGGCGGCCTCCATGGACGGAGGGCTGGCCGGGAGCGTCACCGTGACGACAGGGACGAGCCTCAGCCTGACCATGTGGCCCGTCGGCGGGCTGGCAGCTCAGGCCGCGGGAGGGATTCCCCACATGCGGGTGTTCGCCGAGCCGAGCCTGGACCCCAGCCAGGTTGACCTGCTGGTTTTGCTTCAGGGCTTCGGCCCCGGCGCCGACCCCAGCGTGATCGTCAGCGAGCCGGGCAGTGAGGTGGGCTACGATCTCGCGTTGAGTTACAGTCCAGGCACCGACACGTACGAAGGGGAGATCCGCTTCAGCGCCACCGAGCGGGGGACGGGGCGCATCCGGGCGGTGGGAGCAGCGGGAGGAGGGCTGGTGCGGTTGCAGTCCACCTATCGCCTGCAGCGCGTGCTCAACGACCGGTCCAGCGATGTTTACTCTGACGACGGTAACCTGAGCCTGCACCTGGAGCGGGACAGCCTGCCGGGGGACGAGGCTTACCTGGTGGTGATGCCGCCGGGGGCACTGCCCGGGCCGTTGCCCGGGGGACTGGTGCTGGTGGGGGATCCCTACGACGTGACCGGATCGGGGGCCCTGGTGACGCTGGAGAAGCCGGCCGTGCTGAAGCTGCGCTACGACGGGGCGCTGGTCACCTCGGCGTCGGCGCCAGCGGGGCTGGGGATCTACCGCTGGGACCCGGACGGTAAGGGGTGGCAGGCGGTGACTGGGAGCGTGGACGAGGGGCAAAGGGTGATGGTGGCCCCGGTGACGGTCCTGGGCACCTACGCCCTATTGGGGCCTGATTCGATTGTCCCTCCCCCAGGCCAGAAAACCTTCCTGCCCATCATTCTTAACGGGGCGCCCTGAGGTCAAGCCACGCCAGACGGGCGTCTGTGAGCAGAGGGGGACGCTGGCGCTGCCTGACTCAGTTCCTTACGGCAAGCGGCAAATTGCCACTGCGGTGGAAAGTCTAGAAAGGTGCTTCAACGTTCTGAGCTGATAGCTCAGGAGAAAGATAACTCATGAAAGAGGGATACGGAATCGTCGCTGTCGTGCTGGGTTTAGTCCTGGCTCTGGCCGGGAGTCAGGTTGGAGCCACAGGCCCAGCCGGTAACCTTGACCTGGCACCGCATCCTGCCGGGCAATCTATTCTCCATGACACCGCTTCATTTCTGGTGCGGGAAGGAGTTTCTGGGTTCATCAGAGTAGTTGACGAGGGCGACAACCCAGTCGCCGGCGCTACTGTCTATGCCGATGGTCAGCCTATCGGCGTCACCGACCAGGATGGGCTTCTCGACCCCGGTTCGCTTGAGATTGGCACCGCCTTGGTCGCTCTGGCACAACAGGCGGAACGACCTGCCAGCCGCGACGCCCACGACGGCTGGGTGTACCGGACTTTTCTGAGCAGCCTGACCCTGGATACCGAGGGCGATCCCCAGCCCTTTATTGTCAGCGGACCAGGCGAACAGCGCCTGATCATCCGGCGGAACAGCCCGCTGATCCTCTTCAATCTGCTGGTCTCTGTCGAGTGGGACGCCGCTGTGACTTACACTGAAGAAATCTCCCGCGCCATCCAATCTGCCTCGGACTATCTTTACGATATCACCGATGCCCAGATGACCTTTGGCCAGGTGGCCATCTACGACGGCGCTGAGCACTGGGACGACGCCGACATCCGCATCTCCGTCAGAAACATCGTCCGACCCCACGCCCACGTAGGCGGTATCAACTCCGCCGATCCTGCCCACGCCATCAAACTTGGTCGGGCTTGGGACGGCAACAGTGGCAACCAGGGGCCATGGGACCAACAGGACGGCTATCGGACCTTGATTCACCAGTTCGGCCACTATGCTCTCTACCTCTACGACGAGTACTTTGCCTACACCTTCGATCCGAACGGCAACCTGACGGGCGAGGTGCCCGCCTACTGCACCGGCCCGGAGAACCGTAATCCGGCTACCGACGCCACCAACGCCAGTGTGATGGACTACCAGTACACCACCAGCGAGTTGAGCGCCCGTGACGTTCCTGGCCTCTGGTCTACTCTGTGTGAAGAGACCGTCCAGTGGCAAATGAATGGCGAATCGGCCTGGGAGACCATAGCCCGGATATACAGTGACACAGTCAGTCCCCCTCGCTGGCAGTTCACCACCCCCATCGAGCGGGGCAGTGTCCTGACCGGGCCGACGAGCCTGCCGCCGGACATCCTGGCCCTGCCGCAAGTCGAGGTTCATCAGACAGACCCATCGCCGCCCGTTCGGCAGTTGACTGTCTACGGCCCCAACGGTGAGGCCTACGGGGGCGCTAACGTGTCCCTTCATGAGCAGGACGGGCAGATCATCGAGCAAGGCTTCACCAATTACGACGGACAGTTGGATATCTATGGAGCCGCCGAGGGAGACACGCTACAGGCCATCTCCCTCGATGGGGGCCTGAGGGGGAGCGTCACTGTGGGGACAGGAACGAGCCTCACGCTGATCTTGGAGCCGCAATACAAGATCTATTTGCCAGTGACCGTGAAGTGAAACGATCAGCGGACAGCCGTAAGCAATGAATAGGGAGTTTCAGGTTTCGAGTTTTGGGGTCGGTTGTTCCTCAAATACTTCTCCCGCTCTATCAACAGGGGAACCACTTTAGTATTCCCGCTAGAGGACAGGAGGGATATCATGGGCTGGCCGAAATTCGCATCAACCACATGGCGAGGTGCCCTCGTCCTGCTGTTGACCTTCAACGCCTTCTCAATAGCCACCGCCAGCGGCAAGGCAGGGCCAATTGTGACCGATGGCCGTTGGGAAGACACTTTCGGTGATGCCACGGGGCTGGAGGACCTGAACCAGACGATAGTGGACCCTGGCGCGGTACGCCTGAATGGGGAGGTCCGCCAGGTCTGGGAGATCAGCAGCCAGGTCAGTTTCCAGGCCGGTGAACTCGACCAGGTTGACGCGGGGGCAACCCCAGGCGCGCTACAACTGGCACCGGCTGTGATCGTCAACTCAAATGTGTCGGTGAGCGGCACGTCGTACCATCACTACTTCGAGCCTCCTGCCCTGGTCAGCGACGGCGACCAGACGCTCCATCTGGCCTGGGTTCATTCGGAACAAGGTGACATCCTGTACCGGTGCAGTACCGACGTTGGACAGAGCTGGACAGTGACCGAATCGCTCACCACTGACGAGCCCGTGGCGCTCCAGCGTGCCCCGGAGCTGGTTGTCGCCTCGATGGGCGAGGTCTACGCTGTCTGGCGTGATGAACGGCTCGATCCGAATGGCGACATATACCTGGCCTCCCGCGCCGGCTGCAGTGGCAGTTGGAGCACCCGCATGCCGATAGCGGTGGCGGCCGCCACAGGACCAGCCCAGGACGACCCCGCCCTGGCCATTGACAGCGGGAACAACCTGTATCTGGCGTGGGAGGAGGATGGCAACATATACTTTTCCCGCAGCGATGACGGTGGCCAGTCCTGGAGCGCCAGACGCAAATTAAGTGACGAGAGCGGCGCTGTGGCCAGTTCACCTGACATCCTGGTAAATCCGGCCGGTGGGAGAGTCCTGGTCGCCTGGGCTTACGACTCTGATAGTGCCGAGAGCAACATTTTCTTTGCGACCAGCAACGACGGTGGGCAGACTTGGTCCACCAATCTTCCCGTGTCGCCAGATCCAACCGAGAGCCAGTATTATCCGGCTGTGGCCCAGGCGCCGGACGGAACGTTGTACGTGGCTTGGGCTGGGGGAGGGATCTATATCTCACGCAGCCTTGATGGAGGGCAGGTATGGAGTCCGGCAGTGCCCGTTCACGACGAGCAGCTCGGTATCCACTGGTCCGGCACCAGCCTGACTGTGGACAACCAGGGTACCCTGTATCTCACGTGGCACGACAAACGGCATTCTGTAATCGGTCCGGTGACCTACGGCGCGTACTATGACATTTTCATGGCCTACAGCCGGGATGGCGGCCAGAGCTGGAGTGCGAATGTCCAGTTGAACGACGATCCAGCTCTGCCAGGCACAACGCCGGATCTCATTGATCATATGTACCCGGCAGTAACGACCAATCGGGCCGGTCAATTCCTGGCCGCCTGGTGGGATGAACGCGGAATGTGTGTGCGCGATGGGGGCACCATCCGGTGCCGCTCTCCTCACAAGGAGATCTACTTTGCCAGCACGCCAGGCCACATCTTTGCAGCGCGTGGCACCTTCATCTCCGCGGTTCACGACGCGAACGGGCAGGCAACGTGGGACACGATTGCGTGGACTGCCAGCGTACCGGTGAGTACTACCCTGACCCTCCATACCCGCAGCGGGGACAACATAGGCGACTGGAGCGACTGGTCTCCGGCCTATCCTACCTCGGGCCAGTCCATCGCCAGGCCCCGGGCGCGCTATATTCAGGTGCAGGCTATCCTGACCACGACCAATCCGTTGACGACCCCTATCCTCTACGACGTCACCCTCCGCTACCGGCCTTTCACGTGGGAACAAACGACCCAAGCCGATTTTGCCGGTAGTGTTGTACTGCAGAACGTGGATGTAACGACGGTCCCTGGCTCGGTCCAATTGTGGCCCGATGTAGTCTTTGCCCCGGAGCAACGGGTGAACGATCAGAGCGGTAGCGTTAGGCAGGACGGTCAGCAACCGGCCTTGGCCGTCTCTGGGAATACAGTCTACCTGGCCTGGCAGGACGTACGCAACGACACCCAAGGGGATATCTATTTCGCCCGTAGTACAGACGACGGCCGGACCTGGAGGCCCAATATCCAGATCAACGACGACTCGCCTGGGGCGAAGCAGAGCGCTCCGTACCTGGCCAGCGGGGGCAGCAACGCCCATCTGGTCTGGCACGATGAGCGAAATGGAGGCGAAGGAGACGTCTATTTCGCGCGCAGTATGGACGGCGGCCAATCGTGGGGTCCCGATCTGCGGGTCAACAGCAACCCCACTGCCGTCGCAGGCGATCCTTCCATCGCCATTGGGGCTGGCCCAAGGCTGCACGTCACGTGGGCCACCAGCAAGACGCTCATCTATGCCAACAACAGCTCCAATGCCGGGCAAAGCTGGGGGGGGAACATCGCGGTGGGTGGGGCAGACCTGGGTGTCTCCTCATTTGGCGGCTACCCGGCGCCCGGCGTCGCTACGAACGGGGGTGGTGAGGTCTATGTTGCCTGGTCGGACACGCGCAATGCCTTCTACGACGCCGGCTGCAACTGCCTGCGCAACCTGGATGTCTTTGCCGATCACAGCACGAACAACGGCAGCACTTGGGGGACAGATGTGCGGGTTAGTGACGACGAGAACCTGACCAGCCAGCGCAGGCCCTACCTGGCCTACCGAGGTGGCATGCTCTTTGCCGTGTGGGGCGATTATCGTAATGGGGACATCCGATCGATCAACCCTGACGTCTATTTTGCCCGCAGTGCGAACGGGGGCCAAACGTGGAGCACCAACGTCCAGGTCAACACGAACGAATTGACTTATGCCGCACCGGAGCCGCTCGTTGCCGTTGACAGCGCTGGAGTGGTTTATGCCACCTGGGCCGGCGATAGTTTTGACAGTGCGTGGGACATCTTTTTCACACGTAGCCTGGATGACGGCAGAACCTGGCAGGCCGAGCGGCTGGTCAACACCGATGCCGCAGGCGCAGAACAGGACTTGCCAGCCCTGGTTGCGACGACCCCAGGTCGAGTTTATCTTGCCTGGTACGATAGGCGAGCAGGCACGCAGGACCTGTATTTCACTGCCTCATTGTCGGGCACCACGTATACCAGTGGGACACTGGTCTCCTCTGTCCTGGATACTGGAGGCGCTGCTCGGTGGGGCAACATCACCTGGACAGCGACCAGGCCACCCAGCACCACCCTCACGTTTTATACCCGATCGGGGAATACCACGAACCCCCAGGATGGTACATGGAGCAACTGGTCGGCCGGCTACACTACCTCGCCGGCTCCTGTCAGCAGCCCTCCCGGCAGGTATCTCCAATATCGGGTTGGCCTGGCTACTACGGATCCTTACACGACCCCTGTTCTGCACGACGTTAGCATTGAGTATGGTCGCTACCCCTTGCAAGGCGATGCCGTTTCTGTTCCGGTTTCACCCCCGCTTGGCTTTGGCGAGTGGCAAACCGTCACATTCAACGCCTCCACGCCTCCCGGCACAACCCTGACCGTTGACGTGTTGGACAACAAGGGCAATATCCTGCTGGAAGATGTGGACAATGGGGCCAGCCTGACCGGGTATCCGCCCGCACAATACCCGAGCCTGCGCTTGCGAGCCAACCTGACGACGAGTGACCCGGCCTTCACACCTGCGCTGAACGATTGGGCTCTGACCTGGCGACCACCACCCACCGAGAACCACGTCCGAGTTGTCTATGAGAATGGAGAACCGGCCGGCAGCACGGATGTTTACTACAACGGGGCTTTGCTGGGCACGACAGACCATTTGGGCCTCCTGAATTTGCCCGAACCGCCGCGGGTTGGCGACACGCTAAGCGCGCTGCACCCGTTGGCTGAGACGCCGACCAGGCGGGACATCCATGAGGGGTGGGCCTATCGCACCTACATTACCAACGTTGAGATAGACGCGCAGGGTGCCCTCCAGACGTTCACTGCCAGCCAGCCGGGGGCACAGGTGCTGACCGTTCACCGCGAAAACGCTCTGGTTCTTTTTAACTTGGTCGTCTCCATCGAATGGGACGCCACCGTGATCTACATTCAGGAGGTCTCCCGTGCTGTCCAGTACGCCTCTGACTATCTCTACGACCTGACCGACGGGCAGATGGCTTTCGGACAGGTGGCCATCTACGACAACGGCAACTATTGGGCCGACGCCGACGTCCAGATCTCGACCCAAAACATCGTCCGCCCTCACGCCTACGTCGGCGGCATCACCTCGAACGACAAGTCCCACATCATCCGCATCGGGCGATTCTGGGATGGCACCTCCGGCGACCGGGGGACGTGGGATCGCCCCGACGGCTACCGCACCCTCGGCCACGAGTTCGGCCACTATGCGCTCCACCTGTACGACGAGTACTTTGCCTACCTCTTCGATGCGCACGGCAACCTGACCGGCGAGGTGCCTGCTTGCTGCACCGGCCCGGAGAACCGCAGCCCGGCCAGCGATACCACCAACGCCAGCGCGATGGACTATCAGTACACCACGAGCGAGTTGAGCGCCCGAGGTGTGCCCGGTATGTGGTCCGCTCTGTGCGAACAGACCGCCCAGTGGCAACTGACGGAACGGCAACACGGACACGGCGAGTCGCCCTGGGAGACCCTGGCCCGCGTGTACACGGACACTCTTGATGCCCCTCGCTGGCAGTTGACCACTCCCCTCGAGCGGGGGGGCGTCATGACCGGCCCCGTCGGCTTGCCCACCAACGTGCTGGCCCTACCCACCGTAACCATCAACAACACGGGTGCATCGGGGCCGCCCCGGCAGTTGACCGTCTACGATCCCGCAGGGAAGCCCTATTGGGGGGCCATCGTGGCGCTCTACAAGCGAAGCGGGCGGGTCGTCGGTCAGGGCTTCACCGATGGCGTCGGCTGCCTGGACGTCTATGGTGTTGAGGAAGGGGACATTGTGCGGACTGCCTCCATGGACGGAGGGCTGGCTGGGAGCGTCACCGTGACGACAGGGACGAGCCTCAGCCTGACCATGTGGCCCGTCGGCGGGCTGGCAGCCCAGGCCGCGGGAGGGATTCCCCACATGCGGGTGTTCGCCGAGCCGAGCCTGGACCCCAGCCAGGTGGACCTGTTAGTCTTGCTCCAGGGCTTCGGTCCTGGCGCCGACCCCAGCGTGATCGTCACCGAGCCGGGTAGCGAAGTGGCGCACGCTCCTACGCTGAGTTACAGCCCAGGCACCGGCACATACGAAGGGCAGATCAGTTTCAGCGCTACCGAGCGGGGGATGGGGCGCATCCGGGCCGTAGGAGCGGTGGGAGGAGGACTGGCGCGATTACAGTCCACCTATCGCCTGCAGCGGGTGCTCAACGATCAGTCCAGCGACGTGTACTCTGACGACGGTAACCTGAGCCTGCACCTGGAGCCGGGGAGCCTGCCGGGAGATGAAGCGTACCTGGTGGTGATGCCGCCGGGGGCGCTGCCGGGGCCGTTGCCGGAGGGGCAGGTGTTGGTGGGGGACCCCTACGATGTGACCGGGTCGGGGGCGCTGGTGACGCTGGAGAAGCCGGCCGTGCTGAGGCTGCGGTACGACAGGGCGCTGGTCATCTCGGCGTCGGCGCCGGCGGGGCTGGGGCTCTACCGCTGGGATCCGCTCGGCGAGACGTGGCAAGCAGTAGTGGGGGAATTGGATGAGGAGCAGAGGGTGATCGTCGCCCCGGTGACGGTCCTGGGCACCCACGCCCTGCTGGCGCCGCCCGGCCCGTGGATGCGAAATCTCGTCTTCCTGCCCCTCATCCTCAAGATGGTGCCGTAACGTTTTCGCTGGCATCGGAACTCGGCCGCTGGAGCCTCCAGCCGCAGGAGCCAGGTCCTGACGGTTACTTGTGTGGCATTTCCCGACATTGTGCCCAGCCAGAATGACACAGCACTATTCATCAGTATGGCTGAGCAAAGAGGAAGGAGAGAGACAAAATGAAAAGGCAATCGGCGCTTGCCATTTACCTGGGTCTACTGGCCGTCGTGATCTTGCTAGTGGCCTTATTGATCTCTTCCCCGGCACATGCTGACCGCCCCAGGCCAGATCAGATACCAACCCTCACGTCCACCGAGAGAACTGATGAGCTCCCAGCTACGCAGGCCGTGGACAAAGTACGACGCATCAGACTGGGGCCTCGAACGATCACCCTGCATCTTCTGACCGGGGATGTTGCCCAGCATCAACCTTTCTGGCAGACACCTCCCGGCCAGCCTCCAGTCCCAGACACCTCTGGGCCAATCTCCGATCCATTACTGGCCTGCCAGTCCAGCGCTCTTGGGTGGCGGACAGTGGTGACAGAGACATTCGAAGGGACGTGGCCGATATCACCATCCCTTTGGTTCTTGCACGATTTCAGCGACACTGACGGAGGTGAATATCTGTGGGGACGGCGCAATTGCCGCCCAGGGCAAGGGGACTTTAGTGCATGGAGCGTTGGGGGCGGCTCCAATGGCAGCTTTTTGCCGTGCGGCAGCAACTACCCCAATAGTGTGACGACCTCAATGACCTACGGTCCCTTCGACCTGAGTCAGGCCACCAGTGCACAACTCCAGTTTTACCTATGGCTAGATACAGAGCCGTATTTCTACGACTTCTTTGGTTATGCTGCTTCACGGAACGGCGAGAACTTTGAGGGCTATGCTAGATCTGGTGACATGGCTTACTGGTCTCCCATCACCCTTGACCTGACCGACGTACCCGAGTTGGGAGACCTGACCGGGGAACCTCAGGTATGGATTACGTTCCTGTTTGTCAGCGATTCCACCATCAACAGTCATGCAGGTGCTTTTGTTGACGATGTAACCATCTGGGCTTATGAAACCACTCCATCCCCCCCGCCGCCCACGTATACAGCGCCAATCACGTTGCACACCACCATTACAGACTTCAAGCGCGGCTGGAGTGATGGCGGCATAACTATCCACGATGCTACGGGAGGCGAATTGGCGTTGGCCTCTCAATTGGCCAATATCAGTACCTGGACCCGCCTACCTGATCTGCCCCTTCCGCTCAATTCCCTCTCATTGGTTGCCACGCCCGACTTTCTCTTCGTCGTCGGCGGCAATACGTTCAACAGTACCAAGCAGTCTCAGGTATGGTATGCCCGTATCGGCCCAGGCGGCCAGTTAGGCTCCTGGGTACCGACGTCCCCGATGCCGCAGGCATTGATGTCGCATACTACCCTATTGGAGAACAGACACCTGTTCGTCGTCGGTGGCCGTAACAACGATGGTGTACAGGCTTCGGTCTTCAGCGCTCCTCTCCAAGACGACGGCACTCTGGGCAATTGGAAGACGTTGCGTTCACTGCCCCAGCCCCGGCATGGACATGCTACCGTCGCAGCCAACGGCTATCTCTTCGTGCTGGGCGGCGCCAATGTCAGCGATGATCCTTCTGACACCATCTATAGGACAGCGGTCAATGCCGATGGCACATTGGGCGCCTGGACAACCTTGTCCCGAACCCTTCCTGTCCCCCTTGAGGGACACGCAGCCGCCGTCATTAACGACTATCTCTTCGTTGTGGGCGGTTGGGGAGGAAATCCTCCGGGGATGCGCGATGAGGTGTACAAAGCCGCCCTTGATATCGAGGGGGATTTAGGTCTCTGGGAGCCTGTCAAGCCGCTGCCACAACCCCTGTGGTTGCACGCCGCCACCGTCGCTGGCGGTGGTCTGCTGGTTAGCGGCGGTCTTAATCTGGACCATCCTTCTTCTGCCTTGCAGCGGACCACCTACTGGGGGATGCCGGATGCCAATGGTGACATTGACGCCTGGATGGAACTCCCTCCGCTGCCATATCCCGTTGTAGCTCACACTTCTGCCGCCACTGACGCATATCTTTACGTCGCCGGCGGGGCGCAGGACATCCAGCCAGTCCTGGGCAGTGTTTTGATGGCTTCTCTGTACTTCAGCCCTACAGCCGTCTACCAAGGCAACTTCTACCACCAGTTCGACCTGAGTAGTGATGCCTTCATCAAGACTCTCTACTGGCAGGAGACCGGTGACCAGGGCAATATCCGCGTGCGTTACCGGGTGGCCCCCCACGCCATGAGTGAATATGGCCCCTGGAGCCCATACTACACTACAAGTCCTATCGCAGTGGGCAGACAAGGTGGCTACCTTGAGTATCAGATCAAACTTGAAAGTGGTAATGGCGGCGGGAGGCAGGTGGAAGAGATCGCTCTCATGATAGGCCAAACGTTGAACAGTATCTACCTGCCCATTACCCTCAAGGGCACCCCATAACCTGTGGCTGACCAGCCAGATAATAGCCAAGAAAGAGCTAGGATGGGTGAGCGCCTGCCCTGCTCAATACCCAACTATCGTCAGGAGCGAGGAACTATGAGATTCTTAGGTATCATGCCAAAGTCGCTGGTCTTATTCTTGGCCATGTTGCTGTTGATCACACACCTTCTCCCCATTGGAGCCGAGTCGGACCCTGCCATCCACACGACTGAGGCCGATTTCAGCCAGGGAGACAACCAAGGCGGTTTTATCATCACCCATCATCAGGATGGTGAGCTCACCTTGGCTCCTCGTGCAGTGCGTATCACTTCCTGGGCAGAACTTGAGCTCACCCCTTTGCCACAGAGACTGGCCAGGCATGGGATGGTTGCAGCTCAAGGCCAGCTTTTTGTTTTAGGGGGTGTGAGCGATGATGGAACGGTGCAATCTACTGTTTATCGGGCGCACCTCGAGGCTGCTGGCAGCCTGGATGGATGGCAGCAAATTGCCTCCCTGCCTACACCGCTGGCGGACCACGTGGTCGTCGTCGCCAATGAGTATCTCTTCATCTTGGGTGGATGGGATGGGCAGCATAATACCTCGGCTGTATACAGTGCTTCTCTTGAAGAGGGTGGTCAGTTGGGTGACTGGGTTCCTCTCACGCCTCTGCCCATAGCCCTAGCGGAACACACCGCAGTTGTAATCAGCGGTCACCTCTTCGTTATAGGGGGCCAGGATGGTAATGGCGTGGCCCAAACTGCGGTTTATCGCGCGGCAATCAACGCCGATGGCAGTCTCGGTTCCTGGACAGAGATGCTTGCTCTGCCCCAACCGCTGCACTCACATGCTGCCGTCGTGGCCGGTTCCTGCCTTTTCCTCACCGGCGGGTATAATGGATCTACAGGGGTATCCATTGTGTACAAGACTACCATTACCATAAATAATTCTGTTGCGGAATGGGTAGAGCTTGGCAACACTCGCTTGCCGACGGGGCGTTCAGATCACTCTGCCGTCGCCAGCCATGACCAAATCTTTGTAATCGGGGGCATTGGAGAAACGGGTTATGACGAAGAGACAGTTCTTCAGGCTACTATAGAGGCCGGTTGTACATTAGGCCCCTGGCAAGAGCTTACCCAAACCCCGTTGCCTGATGGCGTCTTTGATCATGCCTCAACCGCGATCCAGGGGCATATCTTTGTCACCGGTGGGCATAACATCAATCTCTCCAAGTACGACGCCGTTTATCAGACAAAGGTCATACCCAATGGCACCTTGGGGGTCTGGTATGAACTGACAGCCTCTCCGTTGCCGATTCCCCTATCAGCCCATTCGGTTGCTTTCACTCAGGACCATCTCTTCGCTACCGGCGGCAGATCCGTCACCGGCGTTCTATCGAGCACGTATAGCGCCCGGGTTGTCAGCGACGGCGCACTATCAGGCTGGAGCGAAGCCCTGCCGTTGCCCCACCCGTTATACGAACACGCTTCTGTCATCGTCAACGGTCGGCTTCTGACCGTGGGGGGGCACGATGGCAACGTGGAACGAGACAGTCTATACGCGGCAGACATTCATCAGGACGGCACATTGGGAAACTGGGAGATGCTGAATTGTCCCCTGCCGCAACCGCTCTACGGACACGCTGCCGTAATGGCCAGTCCATATCTCTATGTTATGGGGGGGCGGCGTGGGTATAATGAGCAAGACACCGTCTACAAAATCGCATTGGAACCCGATTGTGCCCAACAGGTGTGGCAACAACAAGTCTCACTCCCTCAACCGATGTGGCACCATGCCGCTGCAGTTGTGGGCGACTATCTGTTCGTCAGTGGGGGTGTATCCCAGAACGGTGGCGTAGTGTTAGATATCATCTATCGAAGCACTATCGGCGCCGAAGGTGTTCTTGGTGCGTGGGTGGAGCTCACTGACACACCCTTGCCAGAACCGTTGCACAAACACGCCATGATGGCAGCCAATGGCTATCTGTACGTAGTCGGCGGGGAGACAGGGGCCTACGGTGAACGCTACCGGATCCATAGAACGTCGGTTAGTGCGGAGGGGACCCTAGAAGGATGGAAAGAATTGGATGCTACGCCCTTGCCCCGGGCATTGTACGGTCACGTCGCTGTAAACACAGATATGTACCTTTTCGTTCTAGGCGGCATTCATAATTATGAACCTCAAGCAGCTGTCTACTCTACTACCTTCCACCGGGCGGCTGTTCAGGCTGCCTTTACCCACCAGTTCGACCTGGGCAATGATCAGGACATCGGCATCCTCAACTGGCAGGACCGGGGCGACTCTGACGCCGTTCTCAGCGTTCGTTACCGTATCGCCCCTGACTCCACTGCCGAATACGGTCCCTGGTCCGAAGCGTACACCGCTTCGCCTTTGCCGATCTATGACCACGGCCGCTACCTGCAATATCAACTCCTGGTGGAAAACCCGAACGGCGGTGTCAAGGCAGTGGATGAGGTCAGCCTGACCTACGGCGACGTCGGTGATTACGTCAAGGCCGTTGACGAAAGCGGCGCGGGCATCCCCGATGCCGAGGTCTATCTGAATGGCCAACCCGTTGGCACTACTGGCGTCCGAGGTGTCCTGCCCCCTGAGGCGTTGCCGCAGGGCCTCCACCCTAGCGACCGGCTGGCCGTCTTGAGCCTCATCACCCAGACCAGCACTATTCGCCAGGCACACACCACTCCCGATAGCAATGGGGCGAACTGGGCCTACCGCACCTATCTCACCAACCTCGAGGTCATCACCACCGGCCATGTCCTGCCCTACACCGTGACCCACTCAGGAGGACAGGTCATCCGCCTGTCACGGGATCGCCCCCTGGTGCTTTACAGCCTGCTTGTGTCTATCGAGTGGGATGCGACTGTGACCTATACCCGGCAGATCTCTGGTGCTATCCGCCTCGCTTCCGACTACTTGTACGACCTCAGCGAAGGCCAGATGGCCTTGGGCTACGTAACCATCTACGATAATGCCACGTATTGGGGCGATGCTGACCTGCAGATCTCGACCAAGAACACCGTCCACCCCCATGCCTACGTCGGCGGCCTCACCGCCACCGACAAGTCCCACGTCATCCGCGTAGGCCGGTACTGGGACGGGCAAACCGGCAACCAGGGGCCATGGGACGAGCAAGACGGCTACCGCACGCTGATCCACGAGTTCGGCCACTATGCTCTCTACCTCTACGACGAGTACTTTGCCTACGTCTTTGACCAGGGCGGTAATCTGGCCAGGGAGGTACCCGCCTACTGCACTGGCCCGGAGAATCGGAACCCAGCGACCGACGCGACGAATGCCAGTGTGATGGACTATCAATACACGACCAGCGAGTTAGGCATGCGAGGCGTGCCAGGGCTGTGGTCGGATTTGTGCGAGCAGACCGCCCAATGGCAACTGAACGGTGAGTCTGACTGGGAGACGGTCGTCCGCCGGTATGCCGACCCGCTCGGGCCACCGCGCTGGCAGTTCACTACCCCTGCCGACCGGGGAAGTGTCGTGGCCGGGCCGACGGGGGTGCCCAGCGCTACACTGCCCTTCCCTCTGGTGGAGGTCCACAACAGCGGGCCTTCTGCTCCGACCAGAACACTGACCGTGTATGGTCCCCAGGGACCCTGCGAGGGAGCTTTGGTCGCCCTCTATACCAATCAGGGCGGCCATCCGGTGGCGATTGACCAGGGTTTCACCGACTGGCGGGGGGAGATTGACATTTACGGCGCCCAGGCTGGCGACACGCTGCGCGCGGCCTCGTTCGACGGTGCGCTGAGCGGCTCGGTCAGTGTGACGGACGCTGCGACGTATACCATCGTGATGGCTCCCGTGGCCAGCCTGCAGGCGTTGGCCATTCCTGGCCTCAATCCCTACCTGACCCTCCGCCCCAGCAGCGACGGGGACACCCTGTACCTGAGACTATGCGGGCTGGGTCCCGGTGGCACTTTGGTGGCGATCGTCACCCAATCCGGGGGCGGCGACTCACAGACCACGGCACTGGCTTACAGCGGTGCTGAAGAAGCATACGTCGGGTCGGTAACCTTTGCTCCTCACGTGCGACATGGAACGGGGACGGCTCAGGTGATTGGCGCAGGCGTAGGCAGCCAGGGGATCAGTCTCAACAGCACGTATGCCCTGCAGGCAATTCCCAGAGATCGCCTGGCCGACCTGTACTCGGCTGACGGCAACCTGCAAGTCCACCTGATCACCGGCACCTTGCCGTTCGACGCCTACGCTGTGCTGTCGCCCTTGAGTGCTGCTCCAATCCAACCGCCCGCAGGCCTGCAAATTGTCGGCAACGTATACGATGTCAAACTCTCCGGTTTACTGGACGTGGCTCCAGCCAGCCAGCCCTTTGCACTCAGTCTGCACTACGATCCAGAGATCTTGAAGGGGGATTTCATTGGGCCGGGCACGCTGCGGATCTATCGTTGGGAGCCGGACCCTGACCCGCACAATCCAACCGATCAAGCGCGCTGGGTGGCCCTGGGTGGCTCCCGGCTGGAGGGGGACAACTCAGTCTCCATTGCCACCGATCGCTTTGGCGTCTATGCGTTGATGGGCTTCAGGGTGGCTAAGTCGGTCTACCTGCCTCTGATCATGAAGTCCCAATGACAAGTGTTCTTGATCAAAACCTGACCACCTTTCGTCTTCCTGCCCATCATACTGGGAAGGGTGTGCCGATACTATCCTGTAACGTTTTCGCTGCCAGTGGCTCTTTTCTTACGACGGCTGCTATCTGCAGTTGAAATCCCACCACAACGACAGAAACTGCACCAGCCATAGACATCGCTCCGGCCTCGTCTAAGGTCCATCGAACCAGGTCTCTACGAGAGAGGGAGCCATCAGAAGTCGCCAGAGTCACGGAGGTGCGAAATGAAGGGGTCTACCCTACGGTCAGTGTTCCCTATAATCGCAACCATTGTACTCAGTATCGCATGTGGCGTCGAGCCAACAGTCATACCCACAGCTACACTGATTTCACCAGAGCAGGTCGTGGCAAGTGCAAGGCCGTATACAGTTTTTATCACGACACGGTTCCCTGGCGACAGTGAGGGGAGTGGCACAGGGATCATGTTTCGTGAAGATGGGTGGATTGTCACCAATGCCCACGTCGTCGAGGGCGCTGCCGTCATCAAAGTACGCGTCCCTGACCGGGGCGACTTGACGGCACAACTCATTGGAGCTAGCCCATGTGATGACTTGGCGGTGATCAAGGTCCCAGGGTCAGGCTTCGCCAAAGCCCAGTTCGGTGATAGCAATGATCTACAACTGGGCGAGGATGTCATAGTCACAGGTTATCCCCTGGGCCAACCTGACCTATCTGCCACGCGGGGGATCGTCAGCAAGTTACATGTAACATTGGACCAACTGCAGGACCTTGTCCAGACAGACGCTTCCGTCAACCCAGGCAACAGCGGCGGCCCCATGCTCAACAGGAAGGGTGAGGTCGTCGGAATCATCACACTCAAAGTAAAGTACGACCAAGCAGGGAACCCAATAGAGGGCACTGCTTTCGCCATCAGCAGCAATCTGGCAAATGAGCGCGTCCCAGAACTGGCTGCGGGTAACAACCGCGATTGGGTGGGGCTGAACGCAATCCCACTCAAAGACATTGATCCCGAGTTGCGGGGACTCATGATCATCGGCGTTTCCAACAACAGCCCGGCAGAGAGAGCTGGCTTGCAGCCGCTGGACGTGCTTCTGACGATGGGGGGCCTACGTATGGACTCAAAGGCTGACCTTTGCGATGTGGTCCGAGCGCTTGGCTCAGGTGGTACCCTATCATACGAGATCGTACGTGATGGCCAGATAATCAGCAGCGAGGCATCGCCAGCATCAGCCTCACAACCCCGTACGGCGCCGACGACAGGGCTGACCGCTGTCTTTGAGGATGATTTCAGTGATCCCACCAGCGGCTGGAGCGAGCACCTCTCCAACGCTTCAGAAAAGGGATATGAGAACGGCAAGTACAGCATTCTCATCAAAGGCACAGGGCTCATGAGCTGGTCTACCCCCGGCCTGAGCTTCGGCGATTTTGTCCTGGAGGTGGAAGCCACGCAGGTGGAAGGTCCTGATGACAACCAATACGGGGTGCTCTACCGCTACGTTGACACCGACAACTTTTATCTTTTCACCGTCAGTGGCGATGGTTACTACGCCGTGGCGAAATATCAAGACGATGAGCCTGAGATGTTGCTGGAGTGGACATCGTCTCCAATTATCAACCTTGGCCAGAGAACCAACAATCTAGCGGTCGTTGCTGCAGGTTCCCACTTCGGCTTCTACATCAACGGCGAACATGTGGCTGACGTCACTGACCAATCCTTCCCTGAGGGGGACATTGGCGTGATGGCCGGCAGCTTTGACGAACCAGGAGTCCTCATCCACTTTGATAACATAACCGTGCGGGCAGAACAGGGACAGGTGCCTGTGGCAACACAGACACCAGGGCTCACGGCTGTCTTTGAGGACGACTTTAGTGACGTAACTTGCCAGTGGTATGAAATATCCGATGCTAACGTTGAGATGGCATGCCAACAGAATCGGTATAGATTCAAAATCAGTGGGACGGGTGTTACCTACGTCTCCCTCCCCACTCGTCCCGAGCCTTATGCAGATTTTCTGCTCCAGGTGCAGATCGAGCAAGTAGAGGGATCTGACCGCAGTCTGCACGGCGTCGCCTTCCGCTACCAAGATAGCAAGCACTACTACCTCTTCGCCACCCGAGACGATGGTCACTACGCCATACTGAAGAATGAAGATGGCTTCGAATACCTGGTGGACTGGACGCCATCCGAGCACATTAACCCAGGATCAGAGGGGAATTTGCTGGCCGTTTTCGTAGAAGGTCCCCTGCTCAGTGTGTTCATCAACGGCGAATCTGTTGATGTAGTTCACGACGATTCCTATCCAACCGGTGGCATCGGTTTGGCTGTCGGTACTTTCCCAGATGAATCCGGCGCACCGGTGATCTACTTTGACAATGTCGAAGTCTGGGCAGTTGAAAGATAGAAGGGAGGTATTCAATGGTACGCCAATGTGAGAACTCGGTATGCCAGGTTGCGGGCGACTTAAGGATGGCTACGGATGGCCTGGCGGTGACTGAAGCCCGCCGAGTCTCCAGGCGCGTGAGGGCTCTAATCACCGCCATCTTGCTTTCAATTCTGGCCGTTTGGGGATCACTTTTGTGGCTGCATGCAGCCCATGCCGTTCCTCGTCCAGCCGACCAGATGCGGTGGGGCGGGGACTGCTCACTGGTGCAACCTGTTCCTGAGGTGGTAAAGACGATCCCTCTGGGGGAAGGTGCAAAGCCGATCGCTGTCGCCGTGAACCCGAACAACAACTATGCCTATGTGGTGAACATAGGCACCGGCACAGTCTCCGTCGTCAAGGAAACAGAGCTCCTGACGAACATTGACCTGAAAACCGTTGCGCAGGGAGCCGTGGCCTGTCCCGACCTGACTGCCTATGGGAGTTGTCTGAACAGTGTGGGGATAAGCAGAGTCACAGGCCACGTCTACGTGACCGAATGGTTCCACGATGTGGCCCAGATCATCAGCGGGACAGAGGTCATTGGTTGGGTGTATGCTGGAAAAGGACCAGTGGACGCGGTGCCACATCCCAACAATGATTCCATCTATGCGCTGGACAAGTGGACGCCCGGTGTAACGGTGATCCAGGGCGATCAAGACCGCGTTTTCATCCCCATGCCCGGCTGTTCACCTGAGGCCGGGGCGGTTGATCCCAGGACCGGCTACGTCTACATCGCCGGTGGCAGTTGCAATACGGTGACGGTCATCAGTAATCTCACCAGGATCGCCGACATACCCGTTGGCTCCTACCCGAACGCGGTCGCCTACAGCCCGAGCACCGGCTACATCTATGTGGTCAACAGTGGGAGCATTCCTGCCACCGTTTCCGTAATCAGCGGTACACAGGTCACAGGCACTATCCCGGTGGGCAACAGCAATAAGAATCTGGGCGTGGACGGTTTCTGGGGCATTGAACTTGATGGCTCCACGCACATCATAGGGGCACATCCCTGCGGCTACGTCTACGTAGCCAACTGGTTTTCCAACACCGTTTCCATTATCAGCGACACCCAATGGATCACTGACGTTGCGGTGGGCACCAACCCCAACGCGATCGGGGTTGACCCGGCTACCTGCTACGTCTACGTAGCCAACACCGGCAGCGACAGTGTCTCCGTCATCCAAGGGACCAGTGTGGTCACCACGGTCACAGTGGGCGATTACCCGTTTGATCTGGCCGTCAACCCGACCACCAGCCACGTCTACGTAGCCAACCGGGACGACGACAGCGTCTCCATCCTTGCTTTGCCCCTCAGCCGAGTGTACCTGCCTATAGTCACGAACAAATGGCCTGCTCCATCCATCGCGTTCACCCACGTGCCAACCTGGGGAGGTTTCGATAACCTCGAAGGTCAAGTGCAGTATGTTTCCCCATCTGAGTACCAGGTCGCCGTCTATATTCACGTGTCAGGTTGGTGGACCAAGCCCTACTGGAACAGCCCGTTGACGCCGATACGAGGCGATGGCAGTTGGACCTGCGACATTACGACCGGAGGCATTGACCAACAAACCACCCAGATCGCGGCTTTCCTCGTTCCGAACGGATATGATCCCCCCTTGATGGCCGGCGATCAGGCACTCCCGGCGGGGCTGTTCGAGAATGCGATTGCGCAGGTGACGGTGGAGCGGGAGGCCGTTTTCAGGACAATTGAGTTCTCGGGGTACACCTGGAAGGTCAAGGCCAGTGAAACCCCCGCTGGGCCGGGGCCGAACTACTTCTCAGATCGAGCCGAGGATGTGTGGGTGGATGAAAACGGGCGGTTACACATGCGCATCGTCCGGCGAGATGGAAGATGGTACTGTACAGAGGTGTTTACGGAAGCGCCGCTCGGATATGGAAAGTACGTGTTTCACGTAGCCAGCCGGGTGGATCAACTGGACCAGAACGTCGTGCTGGGATTGTTTACCTGGGACGATACCGCGCCTGAGCACAACTACCGCGAGATTGACATCGAGCTCGCCAGGTGGGGACAGGCGGCAAATGACGACGCGCAGTACGTTGTGCAGCCCTGGGACCACACCGGGAATATGTACCGGTTTAACGTGGAACTGGATGGAGACGACTCGACGCACGGCTTCGATTGGCGCGCGGATCGCGTATTTTTCCAGAGTATGCATGGTCACCAACCATTTCCCGGCCCTGGAGAAACCGAAATCGCGTCGTGGACGTATACGGGGGACAACATCCCGCCAGCGGGCGGAGGGAATGCACGGATCAACCTGTGGCTATTCTACGGCGATCCTCCCTCGAACGGCGAGCGTGCTGAGGTAATCATAGAAGCATTTGAGTTCATCCCTGCGCAGTAGTCAAGTCTGAGTGCATGCGCCATCTGACAACATGATTCCGCTCTCAACAAGTCATTAGCCGGATAGCATAACAGGTTGGCCACGGTGACCTGAAGGATGTGCCAGGAGGTGAACGATGAGGCAGAGGAATAGACGGACAGTTGCTATAGCTGCAGGGACAGCCCTCGTGGTGCTCTGTACTCTCATGACTATCTCAGGAGGGCTCACTTTTGACACTCTGGCGGCAAGTGGAACACTGACGCCAAAGGCGTATCTTCCCTATATCAGCAAACAACCTACACCCACAAGCACGCCATCAGGGCTCCCGACCGAGATACCAGTATCAACGGAACCAGCCGAAGAGGATGCACCGCAAATTGCTCGCCACGGCTACCAGGTATATGTCGCCTGGTACAGCGGCAACAATTCCTATGTAAAGACCTCCACTGCCGGTGGCTGGGCCTGGGGACTGCCGGTGACCATCGCCGGCAGGCATCCTGCTATCGCGGTGGATGTGAATGGCACCTTGCATGTCTGTTACGACTATTCTGGTACCGTCTACTGCATCCAGTCCACGGACGGCGGGCAGACGTTTACCTCTCCGCTCTCCCTTGGCGCCGGTTGTTCACCCGACATCACTGTGGACGCAAGTGGCAAGCCTTACGTTGTCTGGCAGGAGCAGTGCAGTGGTCCGGATGCATTTACGAATGTGATTCTGGGCCGCTTCACTGTCCAGGGGTATGGTCCCATCAACCTCACGGCAACGATCACAAAAACGGTTGTGGGCGCAACGGCCATAAACTTAGACTACTCCGAACCTCCCAAAGTGGCCGTTTCTCCCAGCGGCCGAAATGTGTACGTTATCTGGAAATGTCCTCCCTACTACGGGGACTACGTGCGCACCTACTTCGCCCGTTCCACGGATGGTGGTAATACCTTCGGGTCCCGCTTCAATCCCACCGGGTTCATCCGGCATGGCGAGTACTCACCGGACGTGGCGGCTTTCGGTGAGAATATCGTGTACATCACCTGGGTTCTTGACCAGTATCATGATTGTCGCGCCAACTTTGCCCGTTCGGGGAACAGTGGCAGGAGTTTCTCCTCCCGATTGGAACTGGGGAATTCGGGCAGTGACCACGATTCGACCATCGCTGCCGACGACCGTGGTCAGGTCTGCGTTGCCTGGCGCCAGGGCCCAGAGCAAGATACAAACCTGTATTTTCGCTGTTCCATCAATGGTGGTCAGAGCTTTCTACCTGCACGCTTGCTCGTTTCTGGGCCACCTGGCACATCGCAGTATGAAGCGGCACTGGTTCTTTGGAACAGCAACAGCTCAACTTACCTGGACGCGGTCTGGGAAGACACGCGCAATAGCAGTCAAGATATCTACTTTAGCAGCATACTGGTGAGATAATCACCACAAGACCGGGACAACCGACGGCAAAACGGGGCGCCCCTTGGCTGGGTCGCCCCGTTTCCGTGCATGCGCTGATTGCCTCGCCCGTGCCGCCTGTACCGCCTTGAAGGTGAGATCAGTTCGCGACCGTGCTATTTCCACATTGGCTCCCTCGTAATCGGAGGCACTCATCACTCTGGCCAGGGTAGCAGAAGCGCCCTGGCGGACAATGCTGAACCATCGCAGATCCCGTTTCGTGGAGGAGTAGATGCCCAAGAATCGCGCAATCAGCATCAGCATAGCGGTAGCCCTGGAACTGGGACTGCTCCTGGTCCAGTTGTGGGTGTTGAGTAGCAGATCCCCTGAGGTGTATGCCCAAGGGCCTGACGGCCATAGCGTTTACTACTTGGTCAGGCGTGCCTGGCCGGTCTGGCTTGGTGCGAAATCGTGGGTTGCGGAGTCGCAGGTCATCATCACTGCACCCGCCGCTGCGCGATTGTTAGTCCAGCCCAGCGGGGGATCGCAGTTGTCGTTCGTGAACAGTATGTAGAATCCCTTCATGCTCCTGTTGTTCCTGGTCACCTGCCATGATGTAAGAAAAATCGGTCAGCGTCCAGAACATTGCACCTGCCAGGTGGTCGGCTTCGGATGTGGAGAGGATGGCATTGCAATAGGCGGCTTGATCCCGCAGTTTATGTTTGTCAGTCAGGTGATCGGCCCAGGTGTGCAGCGCGAGCTCCTCGACCACGATAGGTTTACCACCGGATGGGCAAGGAGGAGTTGGTCTTGCGGCGGATATACGCGGCCAGTTGAGCGACGGAGTCGAAATTCTCCGGCACGATTTCTTCGTCCTCAACCGTAATGTACTGTCCGATCTGTTCTTCGATGGTCATCGAACTTACTCGTTGACCATCAGGGACTGTCCGACCTGCTACTGCGGTACGTTCGCCCCGCTCCATCTATAAACTCCACAAACAGCGGTCCGATGGTCTCATTGGCCAACCGGTTGGGATGGGAGTCCGGCTGGTCGGGATCGAGTTGATACCTGGCGCTCAACATGTTAGTCTCTGAATCGGCCAGGAGGTCGAAGAAATCGAAGACAAACAGATTTGGATGTCCTTTGAGGTATACATCCGACTTGAGCCAATCGGCGATGGATCGCGCACGGGCCGCCTCATCAGGGTTCGTCGCCAGAGGATGCAACGGAGGCGAAGTGACGAGGATGAAGATGCGATCTGGGTGTTGATCCACCACGTTGCGGATCTCGAGATACCAAGCCTGGAATTGCTCACGCATCGCATCGCTTTGGACTGCACTGTTGGGAAAACACGATTTGAAGACAATAACCTCGTGCTGCAATAAGCGGCTGAAAGCGTTCGAAGGTGGGTCAATCACCGGCTGCTTGAACAGCTCGACCAAACCGTCCACGTCCGTATTGCCCTGACCTTGATTGCCTGGGATACGATAATTGGCGTGTGCCGGCGTGCCATCAGGGCGCACCAGGCCCTCGTGATTGTAGCCGTGGTCCCAGAACTGATAACCCAGCTCAGCGAGCAGCGGGCGCACGTTGCCCTCGGCGATCAAGGCGCGACCGGTGGAATGATGCAGGAATATGACGTTGGTGTAGTCACCGTTGGACTCCACCGGCCCGCCGTAGACAGGCAATGGAATATAGGTGCGCAACCTGGCCAGTACTTTCCTCGACAGGGGTATGCCGATCACCAGACCTCCTATCACGACGACAATTACAACTGTAACAATGCCCAATATGATCAATGGTTTACGACGACCGGTCATTCAAGGCCTCCAAAAACACTGACAGCATAGAACAGAGAGCGACTTTCCCCCGGCAAGGACAACATGGCAAAGACATTGTAATCACTTCAGCACGATTGGCAAATAGATCTCATACGGGCAGGTGATACCCAACGTGATGGCTTTGGAGACCACCTGCGTATCCGCAGTACCGACGACCTGCAACGGATGACTGCCAAACGGCGGACTGCTCGGAATGGAGAAGGTCAGGGTTGAAGAACTGCCTGGCACGACTGGATTGGCACTCCATGCCGCGCCTACACCTGCGGGGAGCCCGACGACTGCAAGGCTCACCGGCTGGCTGAAGCCGCCGGTCCCTGTGACAGCCACAGCATAAGAGACCGTCTGATCAGGCTTCGCGATGCGGATTGTCGGAGAGACGTTCAGCGTGAAACTGGGCGCTAGCGAGCCAACGACCAGGAATAACCTGGCCGTATCGGAGGACGTCCCGGACGAGCCGGTAACAGTCACAGTGTAGATCCCAGCCACTGTAGAAGCGGTGGTGGTGATGGTTAGGTGACTAGTACCCGGCGGGGTAGCCGGGTTCGGAATAAACGAGGTAACCGTCCCCGCTGGTGCTCCCTGCAAGGTAAGCGTTACGGGGGCCGTGAAGCCCTCACTTGCAGTCAGCGATATCGTGTACGTGGCTGCCTCACCTGCGTAGACACCCACGGTACCAGGGCTAGCAGCCACAGAAATCCAAGCGGCCGAACCGTCCCAACAGTCGCCGTGCTTCCAGCAGTTGTAGTAGACGTTGAGCAAGGGGAGGAACTCACCTGTGGCTTTCTGGTTCCCGGCAGGACTGGGATGATTGTTAGTGCCCCAGGATGGATACTCCAGGACGTTGGGACTGGCATCGTCGTCACCATCGGTGATGTGCTCAATGGTGACGGGTACTGTGGTCGTGACCACACGATGGTGGTTGCCTATACTCCAACCCAAGTCGTTCGTGTCGGCGTCACCACCGTTGGTGGTGAGAACGTTGTAGAAGTCAAACACCACCACGTTGTGGTAAGGGTAGCCGGCCAGCCAACCGTCCACCAGCCAATTGTTAAAGGCACGGGCATTGGCCGCGTAGGTAGCGTCCAGCACAGGCGGAGCGGTGATCACGATGAAGAGCCTGTCCTGCCGCGTGCGCAAGTACTCCAGAATGTCGTTGTAGATGCCCTTGGCATTGCCGACGGTGTGATATGGCGATGCGGCGGACCGCCCACGCAGCGGGTTATCGCCCGTTGTCGGGGGATCGTCCGGTTGCCCCTTCAGGTCCGAATTGGGGAAGCAGGATTTGAACATAACGATTTCGTTTTCGCCGCCGGGGTCGGCCATCGCGCGGGTGTAATTGGCGTACCGGGCGGTCGTCGTGTACAGGGCGCTCAGGTAGGTGCTGCTGTTCGGACCACGAAACCACAGCCACCAGTGGCCGATGTCGGTATACGAACCGATGCTATCGGGGCCCCAGTCGTAGTAGACGTCACTGACGTAGTAGTTGTTGCCCCCCAGCGCAGCACCCAGGTTGCCGTGGCCGTCGTCGAGCCAGTTGTTGCCACACGAATGGTGGATGAAAACCAGCTTGACCACCTCATCGGGCGGGTTGGGGTTGAGGGCGCCCGCCTCGCCAGGGGACGCGGACGCAGCAGGCCGCATGCTCACTGTGCCTGTTCCGCTGAGCACAGGGACTTGCGCCATGCTTGCTCTAGATGAACCTATGGCAGCAAAGACGATCCCGAGCAACAATGCACTGAACAGTATAATCGCCAGGAGCCTCACCAGTTGCTGATAGGGTCCCACAGAGTTCTAGTCCTTCGCCACTACGGGCAGGTAGACGCGTGCCCACTTCTCGGGGGCAACGACAAACTGGCTGACAACGGCCGGCGTCCGGGTGATGATATCACCGGGATTGGCTGCGAGTTCAGTCTCGGTGTACAGGTCAATGCCGTAGTTTGTGACCGTCAGAACTTGCGTGCCCCGATTGATTTCAAACTCAGTCCAGCCATACGTGTGGACGTCCACATAACTACCTTGAAGCAGTGTAGCCTCAATTTCAGATCCATCCAACCCAATAGAATCGTATCCCAATGGAATCAGTAACTTCCCATCAACAAACTGCCTGACAAACTCGTCCTTGCCAACCCTAGGTAAGGCCTCATAGGTAGCGACCTCTCCTGGCGTAATCAGCCCATAGTATTCGGCAACACCAATGATGGCAGGTCCAAAAGGGGGATAGATGGCCACCGGTCCGACGATCACTTCAAAGGCTCCGGTGGGGACCTGAGGCCCCCACACCGATTCCTGGTAGGTCAGGTTGTTCACGATGGTGCCGTGCAGGGCAGCGGCAATGAAGACGACGTTGTCAATGCCGTTCTGGTCAATAAAGCGGAGCAAAGCGGTGCGCTCCGCCGCATAGCCCTCGTAGCGGTCTTCAGCGTGAAATATCCCAAGGTTCTGGATTGGCACAGGCACCAGGACGAACTTCCAGGTGATGCCATCAGCCTGTGCCTGCTGCAGGTCAGCCTTCAGATCGGCCAGTTGTTGCGTCCCGAGCAGGGTACGATTGGTGTCGGTCAAAGAGTTCGTCAGGAAAGCCAGAACCTGGAGCGGGTCGGTCGGATTGTCCAGCGGCAACGGTTCGTCCCGGAATGAACGCGCGTCCAGAACAAAAACGGCCGCGTCACTGCCGTACGTATTGAAGCGATAGAGTCTGCGCTTATTGGCTGTGCGCGGATCGCCTGTAGCTCCATACCACTCATCCCAGAGCGGGTTGTACTCTTGGAAAGCCTGCAACGCATTTCCATAGAGCTGCGTCTCGTTGATGAACGCACCAGTCTGGTCGAAACGCGGATCAGACGACGGAGCAGCCCCGCCTGCAAAACTGTCTCTGACGTTATTGTCGTCAATTGTCGCCAGGATCGCAGCCGAAGCACGCAGGTCAGCCCATGGATTCAGACCCAGGTGGGTTGAATAAACCTCATTGTGCTTCAGACGAAACTCCTCAAGCGTGGTGGCTGTTCCGGCAATGATCGTGTCGCCATGCTCGACGAAGAAATCCAGGTCGTGCTCATCTGCATTGGCGATGGATGGATATGGAGCCAGTTCGCCGCACCAGTCACCCGAGACGCCGAATCGCAAGCCGGCATGGGTATCCACTTCGGCAGCGGTACGAAACCGGCCTTCAGCGGAAACGCCAGCCGCGTCGGTCGCGCGATAGAAATACGTGGTCGCCGGAATCAGTCCCGATATTTCAACCTTGACCGGCTGCCAGGGATCGGTGACAGCAGCAGTCGCCGTGAGAACACTGGTACTGAAAGCCGGGTCGGTCGAGTACTCGAAGAGAACGTCGCCAACAATCGTGCCGCGAGTCCACAGCACCGCTGACGTTTGGGCGGTGTCCCCGGCGGCAATACCGTTGGGTAGTGTCCCTGCATCCTCGACGAATGTGAATGGGGTTTTGACGTGCGTGCTGTGTTCGATATTGAACGCACGGACTACCGCTGTATTGGGTTCAGGTGCTCCAGCGGCAATACAAACAATCCCCAGCAGTAGCGCGCTGAACCCCGTAACCGTTAAGACCCTGAGCAGTCCTCGACAGATTTTCATCCCCTCCTCCTTTCATCAGTCGGCCAAGCGCTCTGTGTGCACATAGCGGACAGAGACCCACTTTCGACATTGCCATAGCCCCGTCCCCAACACCACCCAGATCTAGAGGCCCCTGAGAATCAGCGGTAAGAAGATGCACTCACCGCCAAACTCGTCGGCGCCCATGTCTACGCCGCCAACGGGCCGGGGGTCGCCCTCAAAATCGGTGGCCGGCGCGCCATCATCTGTTCCAGCGTCAATCGCGGGCGAGTGACCTTTCAAGTGATAATCGCCTGTGGCCCGGTCCACGAACCGTGGGTCGGCCGAGATGTTGCCGCTGCCCGGAATGCCCTCTTGCACATCAGAGTAGGTGACGCTGCAAATGCCACCTGAACAACTCAGATCATCGCCACCATTGAAGGCCAGAATGCTGTTAAGGACAATGAGGCTTTCACCCGGCTGATCGGTGGTAAAGGCAATGCCTCCAGGCCCGTCACTGGCACTGTTGCCGGCAACGGTAACGTTGACCAACCTGCCAGAGGAATACCCGAAGTCTATACCGCCTGACCCTCCGGCTACCGCATGGTTGTCCACGACGAATGTATTGGTCATGACCAGTGTACTGGAGCGGACCCATACACCGGCCATCTGGGCGGCCGTGTTGCCGTCAATCCTGCTGTCGTAGACAGTGAGGATCGAGCCGCTGCCGAGCAAAATTCCGCCCCCCTTACTTGCTATGTTATTGGCGATGGTCGTGGCTATCAGCGTGGGCTGTAAAGCACCCCAGATAACCAGCCCACCCCCGTCTGCTCTGGCCGCATTGTCTGTGATCAAGCTAGCGGAAATAGTGGGCGAGGCATGGCCGATAAGGACCCCGCCGGCCCAGCCGGCCACCGACGTGTTACCGCTTACCACCGTATTTTCGATCAACGGCGCACCTGTTGCGATAGTGACACCTCCCCCCTCGTTCCGGGCGATGTTGCCAGTCACCGTGCAGTTACGGATGGTCGGCAGAGCCCCGGCTAGATAGATGCCGCCGCCATACTCTGCGGACCCACCTGTGATCGTCATCCCATCCAGCATAGCCTCACCACTGTTCCCTCCGAAGGTGACCACTGAACTGCCCCACCGAGTTGCGCTTCCTTTGCTCAGGACTGGGTTGTCACCGTATCTGGCCCACAGGGTGCCATCACTTGAGGTGGCCTGGCCAAAAGCCTGCCCGCCGTTTACCCCTCCCCGGTACCACATCATGTAATCTGCCATCCCTTCCCGTATCACCGCCGGGTAGACGCTCTTCCCCTGTTCCCAGGTTTCCAGCGTGCCGGTCAGGACCGGGTTATCTGGCGATTTCGTCCAGTAAAGACCATTAGTGGACCAGGCGTAGCCAATGCGTGGTCCTGGCATTGTCCAATTTTCGGCGGTATACCACATCTCGTATCCACCTGGACTGGCAATCACCTGGGGAGCGTAAACTTGAGCGTCATCCCATGCCCCCGGCGGCCCTGGTGCCAATACTGAGGCAGTCAGGTGTTTGGTCCAATTCAGCCCATCGGGCGAGGTCGCCAACCAGATCCTCCCTCCTCCTGAATACCACATTTTGTAGTCGCCAAGGCCATCCTGGACAACCGTGGGAAAGCCGAAGGATGTCTCATCGGAAGAGTCAGGGCGCAGAACCGGGTGGCTGGCGTGCTTCTGCCAGGTCAGGCCGTCGGGCGAAGTGGCGCAGCCGATGGCCCTCCTGCCAATCTCATCGAGGCCAACATACCACATCTGAAAGCCGTTGCCCGTCGCCAGGACAGCCGGGTCAGCAACACCAGCCTGGTCCCATGCGCCTGCCGGGCCGACTTCCAGCAAGGGGTCATGCGATGGCTTGAACCAGTTGATGCCGTCAGGTGAGTCGGCATAGCCAATGCGCTCTCCATCAAGCTCATTACCTGCTGAATACCACATCCTGTACGTCGAACCATCCTTGATGACGCTAGGGGAGCCCAACCAATCGCCATCCCAATCGCCTGGTATTGCCTTGTTGCCACTCACGACGATCGTCTCATAGCGGGCGATGTCTCGGGTCCAGACAGGGGCAGTCGCAGCGTAGCCACCTATCAACGTTACCTGGGCATTGATGAACAAATTCTCGACGTAGGTGCCCTGGGCTACCAGAATAATATCACCATCATCGGCGAAGACCAACGCCCGGTGGATGTTCTCGAACGGGCTATCTAATGTACCCGCACCACATACCACACAATTCCCATCTACATACCAGGTATGGGCCATCGTTTGTGCCTGGCCAGGCAGACCAGGCACGCGGGTCATGGCCAACACTCCTAGCCCCAGAGCCAATCCGAACCAAGATGATTTGACATTCATACCGGCATCCAGTTCAGCGAGCCTGTAACACGACAGGTAGATATACGTGGCATGTTTGTTCCATAATGGTCAGGGTGAAAGGCGCAGTCCTTATAGTCCCTCCCCCCATGGCCACTGTCAACAACATGTAGTCTCCTGGCAGGCTATCGAGTGATGGGGTCAGGGTAAGCACACTGCTGGCCGGCGGCAGCACAGAATCACAACTCCAGGCCACCTCTATCCCGGGCGGTAGTCCACTGACCCACAGGTTGACCGGCTGGTCGAAGCCATACAGGCCGGTGACCACCGCCGTATAGGTCACCGCATGGCCTGGTGCCACGGCTCGACTGACAGGCGCAATGCCCAGCGCGAGATCAGGCACGACGTAATTCTCCCATAGCCTGATCTCGTTCGACGCACTGGCAAATGAACTAGCGACCAGGTCCAGGTCACCATCGCGGTCAAAGTCCGCCACGCCCCCTGTCTGTGTCTCCTCTCCCAGCGCCCCGACATTGTGACGCACCCAGGCAGTCTCTGATATTACGGCCCCAAAGGCGACCCCACTGTTCTCCCAGGCCATCACCTGATGCGGTTCCTCCTTCCCACTCCCCGCGACTAGGTCGAGGTCACCATCCCGGTCAAAATCTCCCGGTTCTACCCAAAACACGGATGCTTCCAACCAGTTGTAGCGTTCTCCTTTGGCCACAGCCGAGGGTACCCACAACTCACCGCTGAGCGGCGTGCCATCGTTCTGCCAGCCCATGACTAAGAAGTCACCTTCAACGCGCTCCGAAGCCACGATGTCCAGATCTCCGTCGTTGTCCAGGTCGGCCAGCGCTATATGGGTGACCGTAGCACCCCAGAAGCCGTGATAAGCAATTCCTAACGTCTCAATCTCCGGATCCCGTCCTACGTTGAACTCAGTCCAGTGGTCTCCGCCGTCGTTCCGAAAGGCCCGGATCTGATAGACATCCGGCCATTGATCCGGGGGTAACGGATGCTCCACGCTCCCTATTGGAGGGGCATGATATGTCCCGATGACGATATCGTTGTCTCCATCGTTGTCCAGGTCACCCACGGCCAGGCCTAATACCGAGTAATAAGCCAGCCCTACGTCTGTCGCCTGCCAGGTATCGCTGAACGGCACTGCCGGCGCATACCACACCGTAACCCGGTTCTCCTCACCCGGCGTATCCCCCCAGGGCAATCCCCCCCCGGTAACAATGTCCAGGCGCCCGTCTCCATTTACGTCGGCCAACTCCAATGCACCTACTCTTTGACTCCCGACCTGTCGCCTCACCCAATCTCCCTCAAATGGATTCCCGTCGTTCTCCCAGATCACCGGCCCATAATCATAATAATACCCGGTGACCAGGTCCAGGTCCCCGTCGTTGTCCAGGTCACCACCCGCCAGCGCCAGCAATTCCCACCAATCCGTTGCCACTCCCACCCGATGCCCCGTCCACCCTGCATCAAACGGCGTCCCATCGTTATGCCAGGCCGTAATCCGGCCATCTAGTTCTCCGGTGGCCAGGTCTGGGTATCCATCGCTATCCAGATCGGCGACGATCAGGGCCGTAGTCCAGGTGTCATTGAATCCTACGGTGTGCTCGACGCCTTCAAATCCCACCGCCCAGGGAGCCAACTGGTTAGGCCATGCACCGATCCTCCCCTGACCACCGGTCACAACGTCCAGGTCGCCGTCGTGGTCCAGGTCGGCCGGCCACATGCTCACGAGGGGATCATTGTCTACCCCAATCAAGCTCATTGTCCAGGCCGCACCAAAGGGCTCCACACCGCTTTCCCAGGCGACAATTTGGGCGGGCGTGTCTCCCCCAACTCCTGCCAGTTCCATTGCTGCATCGTTGTCCAGATCTGCACTGGCGATGCTGCTCAAATCACCCTCAACGCTCCCCAGGACTACCCCGGCCCCCCACCCTCCGGCGAATGGCGTCGTGCCGGGGTTACGCCAGGCGTGCAGTGTGCCACCCTCGTCTCCAACGACCACGTCCAAGTGGTTGTCGCCGTCCAGGTCTGCCACGACGAGGCGCTGTCCTGCGGGCAAGGCCAGGCCATCCGCACCCGCAAGATCTACACTTTCCACCCAATCTGCGCTAAAGGCCGCTCCGGGGTTGCGCCACAAGCGTATCGTCGGATTGGCTCCATCGCCAACCACGATCAGGTCTGGCCGACCATCACGGTCCAGGTCCCCTGTCTCCACTGCGGCGATGGCCCCTCCCAGCGCGGGTAGTTCCTTGGCGGTACTCCACGTATCCGTCAGGTCGCCCTGGAGCGCCAACGGGTTACGCCACAGCCGCACGACGCCGTCCGCCCCGCCGGCCACGACGTCCACAGCCCCGTCCCGGTCCAGGTCGGTCACCGTCACCGTGCTCTGGTGCACGCCCGGTGGCATGGTCAACGTGGTTCCGGCAACCCATGCCTTGCCAAAGGCTGCTCCCGGGTTTCCCCACAGCCGCACCTCCGTACCCGCGGCGGTCACCAGGTCTGGGTGACCGTCCCGGTTCAGATCGCCAGTCGCCAGTCCCATGATCTCTCCCGCCGCTGTTCCCACGTTGCGGGTGATATTCCACGTCCCACCCAGTCCCACTGTGTTCCGCGCTATTTGCAGAGCCGGGCCATTACCGTAAGCCACGTCCACCCGCCCATCTCTGTCGAGATCCACAGGCAGGAGGATTTGTACATCATCCCCCAAGGCGACGATCTCTACCGGTGACCCGAAAGAGAAGTGGTTGACGGCCGTTGGTACAAGGCGACTGGACTGATCGGCTGGACTCTGTTTGACAACAATCGGCAGGTAGACCCTTGGACTAAGCACGCTAACCCCACAATCGCCGTGTTTCCAGCAGCTATAGTAGACGTTGAGCAGCGGAATGAACTCGCCCGTGCCTTTCCGATTGCCGGCGGTATTTGGATGGTCATTTGTACCCCAACTGGGATATTCGAGAACGTTGGGATTGACATCGTCGTCACCGTCGGTGGTATGCTCGATGGTAATGGGCGTTGTGCTCGTGACCACGCGATGATGGTTGCCCGTGCTCCAGCCAAGGTCGTTGGTGTCCGCATTGCCGCCGTTAGTGGTGAGAACATTGTAGAAGTCAAACACTACCACGTTGTGGTAAGTATAGTCGGCCAGCCAATCGTTCACCAACCAGTTATTAAAGGCACGGGCATTGGCCGCGTAGGTAGCATCCAGCACGGGAGGAGCGGTGATCACCACGAAGAGTTTATCCTGCCGCGTCTCAAAGTACTCCAGGAGATCGTTGTAGATGCCCTTGGCATTGCCGACGGTGTGAGCCGACGTCCCGGCAGACTGTCCACGCAGCGGGTTATTGCCCGCCGTCGGCGGATCGTTCGGATGCCCCTGCAGGTTGGAGTTGGGAAAGCAGGACTTGAACATGATGATTTCGTTCTCGCCGCCGGGGTCAGCCATCGGACGGGTGTAATCGGCGTACCGGGTGGTCGTGTGGTATAGAGCATCCAGGTAGGTACTGCTGTTCGGGCCGCGAAACCACAGCCACCAGTGCCCAATGTCCGTGTATGAACCGATGCTATCCGGTCCCCAGTTGTAGTAGGTATCACTGACATAGTAGTTGTTGGTCCCAAGGGCAGTGCCCAGGTTGCCGTTACCGTTGCCGAGCCAGTTTTCGCCACACGAATGGCGGATGAAGACTAACTTCACTACTTCGTCAGGCGGGTTGGGGTTGAGAGCGTTCGTTTCGCCTGGGGGCACAGGCGCAGCGGGCTGCACACTGGCAGCATCTTCCACGCCCGACAGGGTAGCCACTATCGGTGTGGGCCCGGATGACTTGACTGCGGCAACGAGGATCACTGGCAACAACGTGCCAAGTAGGACAATGAACAGACCTCTTAGCAGCCTTTGACAGGTCTTCATTTTTGGTCCCTTCCATGTTTCCCGTCAAGAACCAGGTCTTGCTCAATCACCAGGCGGAGAGCATTGACCACCGTCTTCACATCCTGAACCGTCATGCCAGGATACAATGGGAGCGTGACCTCGCGGAGCCCTACCGCTTCCGTCAGAGGTAGGATGCCAGCCTGCTTACCCAGTCGCTCCTGGTAATAGCTAAACTGATGGATGGGAGGATAATGAATACTGGTCTGGATACCCTGATCTCGCATCCCCTCGATGAAAGAGCGACGATCCATCTTGCTGTCCAGGAGGATCGGGAAGAGATGATAGGCGGACACGCCAGGAGGCTTGCTGAAAGGGACGAGCAGCCCAGGAACATTGGCCAACAATCGCCGGTACTCGGCAGTAAGTACACGCCGCTGTTCGTTGTTCCGCGCCAACTTTTCGAGCTGTACCAGGCCCAGGGCAGAGCGAAGCTCGTCAATGCGGTAGTTGTAACCCAGGTCCACGACGTCGTAGGAATGAGCATGGCCCTGATGCCGATCCCACGTGAGCGTGGTCATACCATGAGAACGCATGACCCTGATTTTCTCGGCCAGGTCGTCGCGGTCTGTGACGACCATGCCTCCTTCGCCGGTAGCCAGGTTCTTATTGGAGAAGAAACTGAAGCAGCCCACGTCGCCCAAGGTACCGGCCAGCTTGCCGTTGATGGAAGCGCCGGGCGCATGCGCGGCATCCTCGATGACGGCCAGGTCGTGCTGCCGGGCTATTTTCACGATCTCCTCCATAGCGCATGGGTATCCGCCGTAATGCATGACGGTGATGGCCCGCGAGCGCGGGGTGATGCGCCGCTCAATATCACGCGGAGAGATATGCAGGTCGTCCAGACTTGTAATGTCGGCAAAGACGGGGGTTGCACCAGTATACAAGACAGCATTAGCCGTGGCGACAAAGCTCAAGGATGGCAAGATGACCTCGGCGCCGGCGCCAATACCCAGGACGGCGTTGGCCAGATGCAAAGCGACTGTACAGTTCGTAACAGCGAAAGCATGCCTGACCCCCAGGTAATCTGCAAAGCGACGTTCAAAATCCTGGGTCACCTGGCCCATGGTGAGCCATTTTGAGCGCAACACACCGGTGACGGCCTCAATCTCCCGCTCATCAAAATCAAGGTCAGCCAGAGGGACAAGCCATTTCATGTTCTTGCTCCAATAGAAACCTGGATCGCATAGACTCAAAATCCCGCACGGCCTGTTCGTAATCATCCGGCCGGCCGATATCGAGCCAGTAACCCTCGTACGGATAACCCACGACAAGTTCCCCGTTGTCCAGCAAACGCTGTATCAGGTCAGGAAAATCAAAATACTCTCCAAAGGGAATGTAACGCAGAACACGCGGGTCAAAAACGTATATCCCCATACTGACGTCATAATTGTACATTGGCTTTTCAATATATCCCTTGATCCTGTTATCACCATCGAGCTGTATCACACCTAAATCTATCTTTACCTCTCGCCTGTGCATAGCCACTGTGACCGCAGATCCCACTCTTCTATGATACTGTACAAGCTCAGTATAGTCCAGTGTCGTCAAGACATCGCCATTCATCACCAGAAAGGCTTCATCGAGATCAGGAATGAAGACCAACGGACCGGCTGTTCCCAGTGGCTTATCTTCGACCACATAGTCAATTTCCACGCCATACTGACTGCCATCCTGGAAAAAGGCCTGCAAGAAAGCGGCAAGATAGCCCACGGCCAGCGTGATATGGTTGAACCCGTGATACCGGAGCTGATGAATGACCACCTGTAGAATCGGCATGTCGCCAATGGGGACCAGCGGCTTGGGGAACACGCTCGTGTAGGGTGCCAGGCGAGTGCCTTTACCCCCCGCCAGAATAATAGCTCTCATCATCTCTTGTCCCAATTCATATCCAGTATCTGAGAATTCCGGCCCAGCAAGCCCATCTAGACTTGATACTCCCCTGGACGATAGCGATCCAGGTGCCCGGAAATCCAATCAATGGTCTTCAATAACCCCTCATCCAGCGAGGTACGGGGTGACCAGTTTAGCAACTCCCTGGCCTTGTGGTTATCGGCCCACAGCCTGTGCACTTCACTTCGCCCTGGCCGGAGACGCTGCTCGTCGGTTATGATCTTTGCATCCCGCCCGACGAGATGGACAATCTTCTGGGCCAGATCACCAATACTGATCTCTTGATCAGAACCGACGTTGATCGTCTGTCCGACGGCTCTATCAGCCTCGGCGACCTTCAGAAAACCGTCAACGATGTCCTCCACATAGGTGAAATCGCGACGGGGCGAAAGAGCGCCCAGGTAGACCAGATCCAGAACGAGAGCCTGAGTGATGATGGTGGGGATGACAGCCCGGGCTGACTGGCGGGGTCCGTAGGTATTGAAAGGGCGGATGGTCGCCACGGGCAGATCGTATGAACAGTAGAAACTCTCGGCCAACTTGTCGGCGCCGATCTTGCTAGCCGAGTAGGGCGATTGGCCCTGCAAGGGGTGGTCCTCGGAGATGGGGACCGCCTGCGCCGTGCCGTATACCTCGCTAGTCGAGGTATGGACGACACGCTCGACACCCAGCTCACGTGCCGCCATCAGAACGTTGAGCGTCCCCAGAACGTTGGTCTCGACCACCTCGCGGGGATGCAGATAGGAATAAGGGATGGCAATGAGAGCACCCAGGTGAAAAACGTGGGTAACGCCCCGACAGGCATGCATGACCGTATGGGGGTCGCGTAGATCACCCGTGACAATCTCCACTGCCGCCCGCTCAGCCGGGGACAGCAGGGAGAGCAGGCCAATATCACCGCGTGAGTTGTACCGTACGAAGGCGCGTACCTGCGCCCCCCACTCCACAAGCGCCTCGACCAAATGGCTGCCGATAAAGCCCCCAGCCCCGGTCACTAACACTGGCCGATTCTTCCAGTCCATACCCATCCTTCCGAATTATAAAATATACCAGAGCAAGGCTAACTGCACGAGTCCGTCTCGTGGATGAGTTGCAGGACGTCGGGAATCACCTTTACCTGAGCGGACGTGTGATGACAGGCATCCGCAATGGTCTGGCACTCTCCTTGGGCGAGATTATTGGCGACGACGACCACGTCAACACCATATTGGGCCACCAGGGTGGGGATCGCGCGACGGGTGCCGAGTACCTCCACGCCGTGGATGCGCATCCCGCGCCTGGTCAAGTCATCATCCACAAAACCGACGATGTGATACCGCTGACCCTCACGGCGATTTTGAACCTGCCAGGCGAAGAATTGTCCGACCTCCCCGGTACCGACGATGAGCAGGCGTTTTTGTCCGTTGCGTCTGTTCTTGCCCCACAGGTTGCGCCAGCGCCAAAGTATTCCCGTGACGAGACGGCTGCGGTAACGAGCCACCGTGAAGGCAACGCAGGCAAAGCAACCACCGAGCAGGATCACCTCATGTGAAAAGGAAAATCTCGGGAGCAGCCATGCGTTTATCAGCACGAGGAGGACGGTGCTGCAAATCGTTGACAGCAGGATATCGCACGCTTCCTGGACACTGGCACAGGACCACATGCTGCGTTGTAGACCCCACATCTGGTTCATGAAGGTGAACGTCAAGGCTATTCCAACGATGAACGCTACATTGAGAGGCCAACTTACACGTGGGGAACGGCTGGCATGCCACCACAGAAAGCTGGCCATTGAAACAGCCTCCAGCCCCAGGATCAGGTCCAGGGTGAACCAGGAGAGACGTCTGCGGACAAAGCACTGTACCGGCCCAAAGAAAAGTTCTTCGATGTCTGGAGCCACACGGGCAAAGCGCGGCAAGAGCACCAGGACGGTATGGAAGAGAATGTCCAGGTCTACCAGGAAGGAGCGGTGAGCAACGTATTCCAGGTCCAGCCGGAGTTTATCCGGCATGATCACATTGACGTAAGTATCCTCCAGCGCGTCCTGACTCAACAGCATCTCTTCATCGCGGTAGAGGATAGATGCTATACTGGTAACGCCCGGCGTCACAGACAACACGCGGTGCTGCTCTGGCGTATAGAGCGCCACGTAGCTGGGGTCTTCGGGCCGGGGACCCACAAAGCTCATCTCGCCTTTCAGGACATTGATGAATTGCGGCAGTTCATTGAGCTTGGTGTCCCGCAGAATGTGGCCGAAGCGGGTGACACGTGGATCGTCGCGAGCAGTCACCCGAGGGCCCGTGTCGGCCGGACCATTCTTCATGGTGCGGAATTTGTACATCCAGAAGGGCTTACCGTCCTTACCAACTCTCTTTCCACGATAGAAAACCGGTCCGGCCGAATCCAGCTTGATCGCTAACACGATGAGAACAAACCACGGGCTGAGCAAAAGCAAGCCGATGAAGGAACCAAGTACGTCGAAGGCTCGTTTGGCTACAGGCCCCACCGCCCGAGAGATGCGCTCGGCGCGCCCAAGTCCAGGCCTTCTGGTTCCGGGACCAGCGCGTAACGCACCAGCTACTCCAACCTCTCGCCCTACCATCTTGCTCCTCGGCCGACCTCACGCCTATGAATATGTGAGGCTCTATCCAACGATCATGCCACCACCTGGAAAAAGCTTGGGTTCCCCCGCCCCGGTCAACTGTGTCACACACTTCCGCAAGATGATCTATGAGGAGAACCTGCTGAGTGGTTTTGCTTAACCAGGCTATACACCTATTTTAGTACACTTGTGTTCACGTGGCGTCAAAGAAATGTGAGAGATTTACTGAAATCCAGGTTCCTGTCGGGATTGCGAACAGCAATTTTGGTCGTGCACGTCTGCCCTCTGTATGCCAATCAAGGCTTGACGATGGCTCGACGTAGTCTTTATGATTAGCGGCAGGTACAAGTCCACGTGGGGCCAGAAGGCATTGTTGGAGAGTTCTGACCAGTCCCCCGTGCTTTTCTGTGACTTGAGAGCCAGGTAGAGCGTACCACCAGTATACTCGATGGGTGTGGTCAGCCATTCAATACTACCGGGCTCAGAGGCAGTAAAGGGCACAGTAACGATGGAAGCATTGCTCCAGTTAGCCGGGGTGAGCAGTGTATTGCTGCTCCGCAAGATGTAGGTTACCGCCATGACCGGGGCAGTCCAGCGCAGGGTGACGGTCAGGCTGGGCATGTCACCGACGGCAGCGACCACGTGCAGGTCAGTCACTCTCACTGAAAAAGGAGACTCGTAAGCGCCGATGTCATAGCCCGTGCCGCGTGGCCTGTGGACGCCATCGAAATCGTCTGGGACCTCGATCAGCGGAATACCCGAATCAATCGCTGGAGAGTCGGGCAAGAGCTTGAACCAGTCAGGATCAAGAAGGCCAGGATCAGTCGAGCCTGATCTTGCCAGTCGAGGGTCTCCAATCATATCGCCAGCACCGGATGCAGAAGCCGGTGGCACCTTTGACCATAGGTTATACGAGAAACTAAGGTCGGGATCAGAAGCAACGCGGGCAACTGCACCTTCCCCAGCAAAGATGTTGTTGTGTATTCGGCTATTCTCGTGACCACCCGCAACTATCTGCAATCCTAAGACTGTATTATCAACGAACGTGTTGTTTGCTATCAGAAAATTCTTCAGCCCGCTCCCAGCCTGCTGGCTGAAGAAATAAAACCCTCGGTTCCCTCTCAGCACTAGATTGTTGACTATTGAAACGTGGTGGGAGACTGGCCAGGGCTTTTCGTCGCAAAAAGCGATACCAACCCCTGGCCCGCCCCTGTATAAATAGACAGAGTCAGGCGTGTTGTAGGACATATTACGCTGCACTAGAGTATACGGCGCATTATTCACGTAATAGTGCTCAAGTTGGTTGTTCCAAACGACATTGTCCTCGAGGGTCGTGCTATATGCCTCATAGGCCGTAATACCGATCCCCCATGTCTCATGCACGATGTTTCTGCGCACGATAGTATTTTGAGGGCAGCGGCCCACACTTATGGCGCCGCTCCACGTGCCGCCGTCAGTAATCCCTTCATGCATCAAAGAAGTCATCCAAATCTCGTTGTTCTCAACGATGTTATGTGTGTTACTAATGCCATTTGAGCAGTACCTGGCGGCTCCGACATAAATCCCCTCTTTCAGGCAATGATGAATCTTCATATTTCGGACTATGTTGTAACTCCCGCGTAATAGCACGGCTGTGCCATGGACGCTCTTGATCTCTATTCCACTCAGGGTGATATAGTTGCCTCTCAGAACGATAATACATCCATCAGGGTTGACTGGCAGGGTGTTTTGCGCATCAATGACGGGCTGCTCCCCAGGGTAGGCTGCTATGGTGACTTGCTCATCTGCTGTACCGGAAGCGGTAACATCCACCTGCTCGTAATAGATTCCTCCCCTTATATAGAGTGTGTCTCCAGGACCAAGGGGACTAGCCCCTTTGGCAATGGTACGGAACGGCTGTGCTTCTGTGCCTGGATTGTTGTCATTTCCGTTTGTCGCCACATAGTAAACATGTCCCTGCCCCTGCTGATAGGCAACTGGGCTGGTAATGGTCTCAGTATCCAATCTGCCACTCAATGGCCCCGTTATGGTCGGTGTGTTGGCAAACAGTCGCACTGGCGTTGTTAATTCAGGCGGCATGGAGCTCGCTATCGCGGCCGCCCAACTCGCTATCAGCGCTACAAGCAGTACTGCATATTGCCTCATGTCCCCCCTTTTGGGTTGAGTGGATGCCGAGAGTCGTGTCACACTAGGGTGATGCGGCGAAATTCAAAGTGACAGTTTGGAAACAACATTCTGATCTCGTGTGGACGAATGCCTCTGGATCGTTTCACATTCCCTTGGGCTTCCTGATTGCCAACGCAAGATAAGGGACAAAAGTGATCCCTGTGCTATACTTGATTATCTTGAACAAGACCCTCAACAATCGCTTGGTCGTTGATGATCTAGCGGCGGTTGACAACGCGTACCAGAGGTCTATTCTGTCGTGAAATCCCAATCGGCAGGGTTCCAGGAGAAGTGGACTGGGATGAGAATTCCTGCGCAAAATTCCCATGATTTCTGTTTCAGTTCCCCCACGTACTCCTCTCCGCAGAAGCATCTCCCAAGATTCGTTCACGCCAATTCGTCTAGAAAACTTGCGCGAAACCACAAGTGCGAGGTGGTCGGGAAGATAGTTGAGCAACGGTAGCCCAGTCGTATGGGTCTCAAGGAAAAAGTATCTATTGGGGGTTTCATCTAGAAAAAGGACACCACCTGGTTTGAGCACTGACCAGATTAAGGGTATTACGGTTTGTCGCTCCTCAGGGAGCAGGTGCTCATAAACCGCACTCAGGACGACAAAATCAACACCTCCAATTTCCTCTGGAAGTTGATCCCCACCAGGCGATACGAGAAACATCAAATCCGAAAACCCATAGTGTTGGGCTCTGGCTCTTGCGACTGGAATGAAATCCTCCACCAGGTCAGTACCAATTATCCGAGTTTCAGGAAACAACCTAGCTAAGACCAAGGTTGACGCGCCACAGCCACAGCCAAAATCTAGAATGGTTTTTTTGACAAAGTCACTTTCATCCATGTATCCCAGAATATCCGTCTTCAAATTCAGTTGAACGTAGGAAGGACTTTCGTCTCGCATGATTTCATCACACAAATGGATCGGTCCCTTTACCTCCAATATCAGCTGTATTAACTCAACAGGATAAGAGGTTTCCCAAGATTCGGCAGGAATAGACCTTGACTTGTTTAGAAGACTAACCGAGATGCGCCTCTTACCATCAGCTGATTCATCAATATGCACTTCAGCATCAGGGTGTCTTAATGTAATTGACATTTACCACTCCTGAGCTTGATTTCCGGTAACGTCAGGCGAACGCACTTGCAGGCTATGCTTAGGGAGACAACACTTCCACTCGTCCATCCCAATGTACCCATAAACAAAGCCGATCTGATGAAGAAGCAGATCGACATCTGGTCATCAGTTCTTCCGGTCCTACGATCTTACCCGTTAACGATTCATTCTGGTACATCAATTGCAGTGCAGAGGTAATTGCGGTATCAGCCCATAGTCCATCGCCAATCGTATCAATGCCCAGAAATCCATAGAAGCCATACCGGCGAGAGGCCGGCTCTTGGGGCACATTGGCCACGTACACCGTTCGCACATCACCCATTACTGATTTGTCTGGTAAGCTAGACAGAATTCGCCAGGCTGTTTCTCCACACTGGACGACCCGCTGATTTCTGACCCAAGTGGCAGCGCAGAAGAGCCCCAAGAGTACGATGAGAATAGCCGCATATAGAGCACAGCCTTTCTGCGTTCGTGTCCCTTCCTGCCACCGATCCAATCCATAACTCAGTAGCAACACTCCAAAGGCCACGGACAGGTACAAGTATGTCTCAGAAGGATGCGAACTGAATAACAAGACTGGCAAGAGTGGCGCTGCTATCCCGCATATCAGAAATGCAACGGAACCCCAATCCACTCCGGGCATGGTGGCTGGATTAGATCTTATCCATCGCCAGACCATAAGCGCGAGGCCCGACAGAACCACCAGAGCCAATATGCCCATTGTGATAACTATAGGTGCGTTGAGATCAATCTCAGACGGCAAGGGCGTGTGCAGCCATTCATTTGCCAGAACCGAATCTAACGGCGACAGTAGCGCGAAGCCATACATCCCGATGTTCTTCACTATGACGCCGAGCGGAGGCACACTCCTCGTGGCTTGTCCCCAACTATGCGGCACAAATAAAGCCCGCAATAGAAAATAAGAGCCAAGTAACGTGCCAGACACGGTGACAAACAAAGCGAGGAACCTCCACCCTACCTGTCGTTCTCGATGGATCAGCACAGGCAAAGCCAAATAGCCCAGCATCAATCCGAAAACGACAATCTCGGAATCATACGTCAACAGACTCAACCAGCCGATCACCAATCCGCCTACCAGAAGTCTCGTAAAGCGTCTGGCATGCACGGAAGCGATAAACATTATCAAAGCCAGGAGGAATCCACTGTGAGCCATCGTATTGGTCCATACAGCGCCGTTAATGGACTGATTGACCAGCGGATGCAATCCGAACAAAAGAGCACCCACACTGCTGACACGCATAGACCTGAACAAAGACCAACCCAATCCGTACACCAGGATCACATTCAGTAGATGAAAGATCAGGTTCCTGACCCGGAAAAATAGTGGGTTGTCATGGCTTACCCAATGGGTCAGCAAAGTTATCCCGCGGTTCAGGGGACGGTAGTTTGTAGAGTAGAAATGAGGAGTGGTCACAATCCGCCAGGGCTCACGGGCGTCTTCAAACGCTGCACGGTGTATCTCGTTAAAGGCATCATACGAGCAAAAGTATGCACCAGAGACCTTGGAATAGACGATGCTAACACCCAAGACAATAGCAATGATTATTATTAGATGTTGCCATGGTCGAGCAGAACCGATCAACGTGCGTTTTCCATTCATGTCTGGCCTCGCGGTCTTGTCATATCACCTGTTAGATTGGAAACCCGAGGACGCGACCCCAGCCGTGTTCCTAGACGATGGAGTTGACGGTATCCAAACTGATAAAGCCCAAGCATGGACCCAAGACCATAGCTGATATGGAGGACAATAAAAACCACAGGGAGAAGCATGACATAACGCCCTGGCTTCTTGCGCCACGCGATGAGACTGAAGAGGAGCAATACCGAAAAATACAGTAGCAGGATGGACAAGAACGCCACTAACGCGGGGGAGCAAAACGGCGATAGTACGAGTGGCACCAGGAGGCTGGTCACAAAGGCCAGAGGTACCAGATAATGCCACTTGATGATCTGCCGGTTCTCCAGAAAAGTCTGCACCACCCCGGCTCCATTCGCGAAATGCTGATGCCACAGTTCCCGCAGAGATTGGCGCGGGTAATAATAGGCTTCTATATCCGGTGAAAGGTAAAGCCCATAGCCCAGGGCACGCACACGGGCGTTAAAATCGTTGTCCTCGGTGCGCAAAGAATCCTCGCGTAGCGGACCGACTCTATCAACGACATGCTTCCAGTAACAACCATTCCACACAGTATCAACCCAACCACTGGCCGAAGCCTGGCGATGTCTGGCGACTCCCACCCCCAGCTTGCTTTCGTGCGCTGCTACAATACTCTGACTCATCACTGTGCCCGAAGCCAGGGGGCGTTGGATGGCTCCTACTCCGCCTGCCCTGGTTTCTAGCAGCGCCTGCACGCTCTGGCGGACTACGCTCGGCGTATACCGGGCGTGTCCGTCCAGGCGAATGACCACATCACTCTTGATCTGAGCAAAAGCCTGGTTAAGGGCGGCTGCCGGAATACGACGAGGGTTGCTGAGCACCCTGATCCGCGGATCGCGCTCGCCAAGACGCTGCAATTCCTCAAGAGTCCCGTCATTTGACATGCCGTCAACAAACCAGATCTCGGTGAGAGCCGGGTAATCCTGGGCCAGGAGCATATCCGCAACCGATGTGATGTAAGCTATTTCATTATACACAGGGATCACAGCCGATACAGTGGGTTGGGCGGGCAGCGCCCCGTCCGGGTAGTCTTCGAGCGCCGAACGATAGTGAGTCTCTCTCCTGGACAAGACCTCCGTCTTGATAATCTGCACCATACGGTCCCGCTGGACCTCCAGCGTGTTATCGTGCATCAGGGCTAGACCATTCCGGCGCAGTCTTTCCTGCAATTCGGGTGAGCGCACAAGCTGTTCGATGGCCTCGGCCAAAGCCTGAATGTTAGCTGGCGGCACCAACATAGCAGTTTCGAGGTGAGTGAGAAACGCTGGGATGCCGCCCACCGCTGAAGCCACTGTGGGCAAGCCGATACACAGTGCTTCGTTGATGACCTGCGGAAAACCTTCGCTGAGAGAAGGCACAACCAACGCCGTGGCCCTCCGGTACAGGGCGAATAGCTCTGGACCATAGGCCACATAGCCATGGAAGGTGACCATATCTTCCAGACCTAGCACCGTAGTCTGGGCTTTCAGTGTGTTATACAGTGGGCCTGACCCAACAACATCCAGAAAACACTGGACGCCACGCAATTTGAGTTGGGCCAACGCGGCCAACAGGTAATGATGTCCTTTCTCGGGAGTGAGCCGCCCTACGCATAACAGACGACCTGCTTCACGGTCGACCGACACGATGGTGGAACACGCGGACATTTGCGCCTCACTGACCAGGCATGGAAAGTGGACATGTACCCGGTTGGTAACTGCGCGATATGCTTCTACCATCTCTTGACCGACGGCAAAGACCGTCCTACCGCGTGCCAGACGTTTGAAATGCCACTCCAGCCACCTGACCACAGCCACAGCCACAACTCGCTTGAGGCCTCTGTTGACAAAATGCATTTGCTGGGCCAGGTTTTGGCGGACAACCATAAAGACCGGCCGCCCCAGGGCAATGCACTGTCTTGCAATGAGTTGTCCAACGGGGTTTGGTCCACAAATCCATACCACGTCCCAGGTGTCGGCGTTGGCCTGGACGATCCGTTGTACTTCCTTGTACAGGCGCGGACCAACTTTCCAGAGATCATAGATGCTTTCATAGTAAGGTAGTGGGCACACTTTAAGGACTGGATGATCCAGGACATAGGGTTTGCGCGCAAGGTCGGAAGCTAACCGCCCCAGAAACACCACCTCATCAAAAGCACTGATAAAACTCGCTGGAAACAGGAGGTAGGCTTCGTCCGTCGAGTAGACCTGACCGTCAAACCAGTATATTTGATCTACAAAGATCGCCAGCTTCATAGGTACCTTGCCAGTTAGAAATCAATCAACCTTGCGTTGAATCAATCTACATTCCATGTGTAAGGGTTTCTGCCCGTAAACCCTCTTACATACGCGTGGCGGCCATTCTGGACAGATTCCCAAACCTTCGCTTTTAACCGTTCATCCAGGTTGTCCAGATTATCAACCAAGTCTGAAAACTCAAAAACACTTCCATCCTTTATCTGCTGCTTACTCCGTTCAATGAAATCGTCAAACCTGGCATAGACTCTGGCCGGCACACCTGCCACGCAGGCGTTCGGTGGAATGTCTTTATTGACAACCGATCCAGCAGTTACCAATACGTTGGGCCCAATCGTAACGCCCGGCAAAATCGTGGACCTGTCTCCGACAAAACAGTTATCTCTGATTTCGACCTTTCCCAACCGGGCATAGCCGCCCGTGAATTTAAAAGTTGCAGCATCGTGAGCCCATATCCGAACTTGCTCGGCAATAGAACAATTGTCGCCAATACGAATCAGATAAGGGTAACTGGCGTCTATGACGGCTGTCTCGGCTATGGTCACATTCTTGCCCAGGACTAGTCCTCTGGCCACCAGAACTCTGATGCGGGTACGGTATTTGTAGTCGTTCACTGCATGGTAGAGCTTGCTTGCTAATCGGTATAGGACCGCTATCATGATCCTCACCTCATTCTGATGTCCTGAATAACAACTTATCCTTCGCTCTTTATTAAGAAGAGAGCACTGGAGCAGATATTTAGTTTATTGACCACCTTTGTCGGTGCTATCGGCCACTCTGATGGACCGTAAAGCAACAAAGGCTTTACTTTCATTATCGAGAAACCATTAGCTTGGAGTAATCGTTGCCATTGTTCAATTCTAAAAGAGTTGTAACAACACATAAAAGATGTATTACATCCGTGACCCTTCGGTAAAAAAAACCATAAAAGCCAATCGAATAGACCTCTTCTCTCCCTTCTGTCGGGAGAGGAAGACAAGAATAACTCCTTGAAGACCCATTTGATCTTGTTGTAATATTGTGCCGGGATTGAGAGCAATAACCACAGGTTAGTAGGAATGGAAAAAGCATAGATACAATTCCCGTTTCCAATTCGTTTCAATTCTTTGAAGGCAGCGCCTATACCTTCAATATGTTCCAGAACATGATTAGAGAATATCAAATCGAAATACCCGTCTCTAAATGGTGCATTGGTTATACTGCATTTGCAGAAATTAGGCCTGTTCACTTTCCCTATGTCATCACTTAGATATAAATCTGAGGCTACAACATTCCCAATTTGTTCCAGGTAGGGTATCTGGAATCCATCACCACTGCCAATCTCCAATATGTTCATATTCCCGGTCTTGGAACTGCCACCTTCCTCTAACAAATCAGAGATTTCTTGAATAATTAGTTCTATTTCTAGCTCTCGCTTGCGTTTTCTGTGTTCTTTTTCGCCTAATCTTGTTTTAGGAAACATTGTCTCAAGGCTCTTCCTGGCTCGACCGGGCTAACAGGATTTTGCTCCCAGCGGCAGATGCACACGCACTTCGGAGCATCCTTTACTTCAACAGTTGCCACAGACGTGCCGCAATCGCTTGGGGAGCGAAAGAGCTGTCTATATGCTCTATCGCTCTAGCGCCCATTTCTTGCCGCAGTTCCTTGTCTTGAGCCAGAACTCGGATTTTTTCGGCCAAGGCTTCCGCCCGATGATCTGTTATGAAGCCGTTTATACCCAGCTTGATCAAGTCACTTACACCATTGACCCGGGTGCAGACGCATGGGACGCCAGCCGCCATCGCTTCCAGCACTACGTTAGGCATTCCCTCATAGTCCGACGACAGCACAAAGACATCAGCCGCGCATACGAGTTCCCGAGCATCAGGAACGGCCCCAATAAACCGGATCACACCCGGTTCCAGACCAGAAAGGGCTGCCTGCCGCTGTAAGCTCTTTAGGCATCCATCGTCTCTACCCGCTACGACGGCCCGAACCGGCATCGTTTGATGGACGAGAACAACCGCTTCGATAAACCTGGCAAAGTTCTTCTGCGGCGTCAACCGGCCAACTCCCAGAATCAAGACTTCGTCATCTCGGATGCTTAACCGTTGTCGCCATGTCCTACGGCAAAATTCCCTATTCTCGACCGCTTGCACACTGTTCGGCATGTAGACCACACGCTTGCGGTCACCGACGCGGCGGCGCACAACAGCGGCCGTCTCTTGGGAATTGCATACCGCCACTGCAATGCCAGCCAGGTTCGCCCAAGACCGTAGCCATCGGAAACGATTGGGCAGTTCAAAATCATAATCGTTCCTGAACGATCCGACACATGGAATGCCAAGTCCCCACAGGGCTAGGCTGTAGGCATTGGTGTGAGAGGCCCAGGAAAAGAAGCGCCGGACTCGGTTAGCTTGGCAAGACTGCCGAAACTGCCACATTCGCAGGAAGGGGCCGCCGTGCAGCAATATGACGGGTATTCCCAACGCACGCATTGGATCATCCCAAAACCCTACAGGACCCCGCGATACATAGACAATGGGCGACCAACGTTCCCGATCACAGTGTTGGACGAACGCGTATAGCTGTTTTTCACTCCCACCTTGTGCCAGTTGGCCAATCACAATGGCAACCTTGGTCGTGTGGTTAAGTTGACTACTCATAGCCTCGTCATCGCAACATCCTGAATTCGATTTCTCGTCGTGCAATCCACTCTGTCAGCTTGCAAGCGAGAAGGAATCAGCAGGAGCACCAACAGCAAGAAATAGGCTGGAGCAAATTCCATTCCACCGCCCTTGATCCACGAAAGCATAGTGCCTACAAACACACATGGCGTAAGGGCAAAGTACGAAACGCAATAGCTTGAACTCGCTTTGTTGTATTGGCGGTACTGCCGGACAAATAGCCAGACAGCGCTGACCAAAACGCTCAGGTAGAGCAGCATCCCAGGAGTCCCCGTCTCGATCCAGATTTGCAATATCGGATTGTGGCTGACCATCTCTACACTGCCCCGGAAGTACGACGACGCCGAACCTACATAGGAAGCCAGAACGCGACTGGCATTGCCAATTCCCAGGCCGCCCCAGGGATGATCGCGGATGATCCACCAGCTAGCCTGCCAGATCGTCCAGCGTCCCCCCAACGGTCCGGCTCCAGCTTCCAAGACCTCGGCTCTAAAGAGACGATCAATGATGATCGAAAAGACGAACGGAGCGGTGATTACTGCTGCCGTCAAAATGAGGAGACCCAGTTTTCCCCAGGGTCGGGTAGGTTTCCAAAACCAGAACGCCAAGAGGGTGGCGAGCAACGAGATGGCACTCCCTCGTGACCCGCTAAGGCCAACCAGCAGAAACGCCAGCAACAGGAACACAATACTCTGTGCCATTCGCAGGGCCTTCTGCCGCTCGGATGCCTGCATCACCTGCCAAAGAACACCCGGCATTGTCACCAGGACCATGACTCCAAACTCATTCTGGTTCATTCCTAATACTCGGAGCCTGCTTCCAGGCACATATCCCTGAAATAAAAGCACTCCTACACCGGCCAGTACCAACACCCATCCATTGACGGCCAAAACGCGCATCAGTCCATCGAGAGTTTCTTTAGTGTTAATCTCGTTGACGACTAATAGCAAGAACAACAACAGCCTGAACACATACTGAGCGAGTCGCTCCAGTCCGTAGTCCAGGTTAGGTGCCCAAGTGAGTGTGACCCCGCCCCATATAAGGAAGCCCAGCATCAGCAGAGTGGTGCTCGTCCAAGCAATCCGACGTCGTTGGGTGATGACGTCGAGCAGCCAGGAGACCAGGGCGATGAGTGTTACCGAAGGATTCAGAATCGCCTGCATTCTATCAAGGAGCTGGGCAAGCGGAGTTTGGCCTCGCGCAGAAGGAAGGAAAATCACCAAGATCGCAGCATACAATGCCAAAACGGGGTTACACAGCAGCGTAATGCCGACTACCAATGCAACGACAGCCCCTCCAACGATCAGAGGAGACAAAGGAGAAACGTAGAGGAGGGGAGAGGCTCCTGCGATAAGAGACACCATGATGGCCAGCGCAATCAACCCCACCTGCCACCTGTTTGACATTTGAAGAAATGGCTGCAACCTCATGTCACTTGCGCTACCTTGCTTCAGACTATTGTGTGATGCAAACTTGACTCAATCTGTCACTTGCCAGCGTGTCCAACAGCCAAACCACAGAACCCATTAGAACCGGGCTTTCCCATGGTCAAGCAAAAATCACTTTGGAGAAAGTATGCTGCAACCTTATTGCCGAGCAGTAATCTTCCAATAGACTGCAAACTGTTGAATGATGCCCACCGAATCTTAGGGTTGCAGAATCCAACATCGGATAAAAGCCTAGCCCAATGATCTGGTGACTGATGTTTATGCCATTCTATGGTGGGGCCAAAAGGGTTCTTGAGACGACATAGCGCAAAGAAATTGTATCTGGAACAATCAGCGATAATAAGCTTTGCCCCAGGGCTTGCCAGAGTGCTCAGTTTTTCAAAGACTCTTTTGTAGGTTTCTACTGCATGACGATCATGCTGAAGAGCCATGCATGCAGCCTCATCCAGGTGATTGATGGAATTATGGAGCAAAACAATGTCAAAAGTTTCGTTTCCAGGATCAAAATCCTGAAGTTTGATCGGATAAATACTGACTTGATTTAGGCCCAGCAGAGTCGAAAATCTTTGAAATTGATCCACCATGCCTGGACTGGACCCTGCCGCCATTGGTTCTAAGCATACAACCCGACTTGCCCCGCAACAGCCAGCATAGAAACTGAACAGGCCGGCACCGCCGCCGATGTCCAACATGGTCTTTTCAGCCAGTGTTGTGTCTTGAAACAAGTAGTGCACATAATATCTTAGGTTCCCAGGAGATGAATATAGGCCCTTGCGGCAAGCAATGGTAAGGAATTGTTCGACACGCTGGGTTCTGTTCATTATGAGAATTCCTCATGCACGCGCTGCCAGCCAATGCGCACTAGCGGTACAGGTACTTTCGGATAGGTTCCTGGATCAAACTGAACAGAAGCTGTCGGTCTTCCCGGTTTAGGTTCACAAAATATGCTAGAATCCCGTACCCCAGCGATACGGCTATGGCCATTCCACCCAAGCCCAACCAGTTCTGCGGCCACCATATTTGAGTCAGGCCATAGCTACCCAGGCCAACCACCAGTGTGTCCACTGCGCTGGTAACCAGGGAGGGGTAGAAAGCCCACCAACGTAGATTCATCACGTGTGCACTATAACCGCTGATGAAAAACAGGTTCCTGGCCGTCCAAACGGTTGTGGTGGCGATGGCTACCCCAACAGCCCCCCATACTCCCCAGCGAGCCAAAGTTATCGCCAGGCCCAGGTTGGCAACTCCTAGTATCACGGTAAAAATGCCCTGTAGACGGACTTTATTGTAGCTGGTGAACACATAACGCAATGGCAATGTTGCCATGTTGATGCTCAAGTGTCCTACCAGGATTATGAGCAGGATATCAAGACTCTGAAAATCCGGACCCAGCCAAATGCGCAACAAGGGGCGGGAAAATCCGCACAGCAACCCAACAGGCAACGCCACGGCAATCCCCATCAGTTTAACTGCCTGGGAGACCAGTTTGCGCATCCCTTCAAAGTCCTGAAGCGCATAGCGTGCTAGGATTGCCGGATTGAGAACTACAGATGCGGCGTTCCCCAACGTTTCGAGCAGGGTTGGAAACAGTAGGATAGTCCCATACCGTCCAGTCGTCTCGGCGCCGAAAAAAGTATTCACCACTATCAAACCAATATTCAAGCACAGAAGCAGTCCGACTTGGTTGACTACCGTCCAGCCACCCATATTGGCCAGTTCGCCCAATCGAGCCCGGTCGAATTTCGAAGGCCTGAAGTGTAATTGGGGTGCCAATCTGCGCCACAAAAGCCAATATCCGGCGAGTGAAACGATGGCAGCCGCCAGTATCCCGAATCCTACATACCATAATCGCCCCGAGAGGAGCTTGAACAAGAGCACCACAGTGCCTACCTGAGCTGCAAGCCTCATCCCTAATACCAGGTTGCTCAGGTCGAAGCGATGGTAAGCAAATGCTGACACCGTAAAACTGCTACCAATGATAGTCAAGAGAAATGCCAGTGCTGAAAGACCAAATAGCAGGCGAGCCTCATTCTCTAATCCTGGCGGGACCTGAAATAGAGTCGGAAATAACCAGGCTCCTGCCAATCCAAGGGGAAGCAGAACAATGGCGATGGTTATTAGCCCACACAAGGCTGTGTTGAATGTCCGATTGGCAGCCGCCTCGTCCCCCCGGTTCAAATCTATTGTCAAGAACCGGCTGATGGCAGTATCCAGACCGCCCGTGAAGAGCATCATGTATGAGGTGACGGAGTTAACCAGCGGTACCAGACCGTAGACAGCAATCCCAAGATGCGCAATGAGAAAAGGAGTGAACCACATATAGGCGACTACGTTTGCCAAAGTGTATGCCAAGTTCGAAGCAACGTTGATCACAAAACGCCGGCGGGCATTGTCTGGAGCCAGCGCAGAGATCAGCTCGGGTTTCGCTTGTGTATCCTCTAAGAATGCGCTCGACGAGGTCATTTCTTCCAATCACCATCTGTCAACTACGCCACTGCACCCACAGGGGCTTCTTGGCCTTTCCATCGTTCGAGTAATAGTCATAGTAATACTCAGACGACCCAGCATGCACCTTATTCAGGGCCACCCCCAGCACTCTGGCCCCCACGTTGCGCAGCATCTCCACCGCCCGCACCACAGCCTCCCGCCGCGTGGAACGGCTGTCAATGACCAACACAGCGCCATCCACCTGCGAAGCCAGCACCATCGCATCCGCGCACGCCAGGACCGGTGGGGCATCGAACAGGACGACGTCAGCGAAGGCCTGTAACTGCCCGATCAACTGGGCCATGCGCTGCGATCCCAACAATTCCGATGGATTGGGGGGCAGGGGGCCGCCAGGGAGAACATAGAGGCCAGGGACATCGGTATCCACAATACTCCCTTCCAGGCCCACATCATCTAGGAACAGAGAGGTGAGCCCCGTCAGGTTCGGCACATCAAAGGCACGATGCAAGCCAGAGCGCCGAAAATCGGTATCCACCAGGAGCACCTTGCGGCCACCTTGCGCCATGGCGGTGCCGAGGTTGGTGACGACGCTGGTCTTTCCCTCCCCAGGCCCTGCACTCGTTACTAACAGCGTGCGGACCGGGCAATCCACGTCGGCAAATTGGATATTCGTGCGCAGGATGCGGAAAGCCTCCAGGGCCGGCCATTCCTCCCCCCGTAGACGAACACACCCATCCTTTTGCCAGGACCTGACGAAGGGGATCGCCCCCAGGTTGGGCAAAGCGAGCGCATCGCGCACGTCTTCGGTGCTCTCTAGAGTATCATTCAGATACTCAAGCAGAAAGGCAAGCGCACACGCGATCATGCCGCCACTTGCGGCTGCGATGGCCGTGTTCAACACCTTGCGGGGGCGGACAGTCCCACTGGGGGGTTGGGCCGGTTCCACGACGACCACGTCCAACAACCGCGACCTCATGGAGCGTACATTGAGATACGCAGACAGGAGATTGGCATAGGTCCCTCGCTGTTGAGATTGCTGAGACTGCAGGGTCGCCAACTCCTCTTGCGTCAACAAGCCAGGAGAAGCACGCCACCGCTCTATCTCGGTCTCGGATTGCTCAATGGCCCGCTCCAACGCACTCATTTGTTCGACGATGGCCCGCTCGCGGTCTTCGAGTTCCTGGAACTGTTGTTCTGTGGACCGTTGAAGAAGAAACGTAAGCGCAATCTCGTTGGCGATGTCCGCTGCGCGTTGCGCGCTATTGTCCTCCACTGTCAGCTCAAGCAACTGGGTGTTGAGGATGGCCGTCACCTCGATGCGTTCTGCCAGTTGGCGTGGAGAATAGGGTAAACCCAACCTGGCGATGACCGCTTCCAATACAGGGCGCGTGCGCAACAATTCCCGATAGGTTTCGATCACCTGCTGACCGCCAAGCAAAGAAGAGTAATCTACGATGCCAGTACTCGTTGATTGGTTTGCCATGAGCAAGGCTCTGGCTTGATAGACCGGCGGCATCAGGCTGCTCACCGTGAAGCTGGCAATCCCCGCGCACAGCGTACAGAGTACGATCAACCACCACCACTTCCACAAGGTCTGAAAGTATCGTTTGAGTTCCATCCCTTGGTCCCTCAATGTCTGATTATGGCTGTCCTACAAGTTTGACCGACCTATGGAGCGATAACTACCTGACCTTCTTCGAGTCCCTTCAGTATTTCCACTCGACCCTGGCCCTCAACGCCTAGCTCAACGTCTACGCGGCGCTGGCGTCCGTCGTCCTGCACGGTGACAAACGTACGGCCCTGGAAGGTACGAATCGCATCTGGTGGAAGCCAGAGCGTATCATCCGCCTCTTCCAGAACGATGGTCACGCGGACCAGGTCGCCCAACTTCAGTCCAGTAACATCCCCCTCCAGGTTGATACGTGTGGAACTGTCAACACCAGCCGGGCTCTCACTGCTGCCGCCGGTACCGTAGGGATAGGGCAGACGGCGGATGGTGCCGCTCCAGGCACGCTCCGGGTCAGTGCTAAGGGCGACAGTGACCTTTTGTCCCTCGGTCAGGTCTTTCAATTGGTCATTGGAGAGATCGGCGCTCACTTCGAGGGCCGTCGGATCGGCAATGACTATAACTGTCCTGAACGGTTCGACGGAACGGCCGGGGTAGAGCGAGAGGGAGATGATCTCGCCATCCACTGGGGCAACGATTTGAGAGCGCTCTTTCAGCCAATCCAGCGTTTGCTGTGCCCGCCGCACCTCGACGGCCAACACCGGATCCACCCCTTTCTTCAGTTGTGCCAACTCCGCATCGGCCTGACTCACGCCAATTTCCGCAATCTTGAGATCGTGCCGGTAAACTCCCTCGTCGGCGACAGCCTGGTCGTATTCGGCCTGGGCGATTTCCAGGTTCCACTGGGCTTGCTGGAGAGCGAGGGCAAAGGCATCGCGCACTGCCTGGGGTTCCCATGGGCGAGCCAATGCCTCCTGGTATTCGGTTTGCGCGCGCGCCGCACTGTCTTCTGCCTGTTCCAGGCCAACACGCGCGCGGACAGTGTCAGCAGTATAAGTGGCCTGGAGCATCCTGGTGCGGGCCAGTTGCTCCTTTGCCAGCGCCAGTGCAAGTTCGGCCCGAGCAATGGCATAGGCATTGTCTTCCTCGGCGCGGGTCAGTCTGGCCTGAGCAACTGCCAGGTCCGACTCGGCCGAGGCAATCTGATTCTGCAGGACATCCACCTCCAATTCGGCCAGTAAATCGCCCGCTTTGACCTGGTCGCCTGGCTGGACGAGAACTCGCTTCACGTAGCCGCTGGTCTTGAAATAGAGCGGTACTTCTTCGACCGGTGAAATCCGTCCGCTGAACTCCAGTGTCCTGGTGACATTGCCCCGCTGAACGACGTAAGTGGGACCGATCATGCCAAGAGTTGAAACAGAGGTAGGGGCTACAGGAGGGACGGCAGTACGACGACAGCCCGTGACCAGAAAGACCAAGGCAAGAAGCACCTGTGCACAAAGAGAGCGCCGCAGCATGGCTTCTCTAACCCCTTTCCTTGAATTGTACCTATGCCTTATTCCGACTTGATGGGTTCAATTCAGAACTTGGAATTTCAGACGAACCTTCACGCTCGGAACAGGGACCACCGAAAATAGCCAGGGCTCACGGGGAGATACCCCGTGAGCCTGATTGTCTGCCACCCAAGGTCCAGTCGTGTGAATCAGGTTAGAGAGCCTTGGACAGAAAAGCGACGATGTTTACAGAGTATGGCCTGATAGGCTACACAGGTGCCCCACCACCCAGTTACCCTAAGCCGGGTGTCCCGCCGAGCAGGGCCGAAAGAAAAGTTTCGGGGTGGTCCACAATTCCTAACAAGCAAGCATCCACCTATGTAGCAGTATAGCATGGAAACGTCAATTTACTGTTAAGAATATCCTAAAAGAGGTCTAGCGGGATACTTACAAATGCACCCCCCCATTCAAAAAGCTGACCGGCCTTGTCGCTCCAGAGCGGCGATCTCCAAAAACACACCAGGCTCACAGGACAAGATTCCTGTGAGCCTGGTGATCTGCGATGGAATACTCAAGCGGTGAATTTGACGGTGGGGCCCTTAGGAAGAGATGGTTGTATCTACCAACACAGTTAAGTATCCTGGTGTCCGCGCGGACTCGATCGCGATTTCTTGACGCCGTTGTCAATTGGCAACTGCCGGGAAGTAATAACGGTAGCCCTTTCCTGGAGATACTGGTGGCCCAAGAAAGTACTCATACGCGCCGATGTCATAGCCCGTGCCGCGTGGCCTGTGGACGCCATCGAAATCGTCTGGGACCTCGATCAGCGGAATACCCGAATCAATCGCTGGAGAGTAGGGCAAGAGCTTGAACCAGTCAGGGTCAAGCAAGCCGGGGCCAGTTGAGCCCGATCTTGCCAGTCGAGGGTCTCCAATCATATCGCCAGCACCGGATGCAGAAGCCGGTGGCACCTTTGACCACAGGTTATGCGAGAAGCTGAGGTTGGGATCAGAAATAACACGGGCGACTGCACCTTCCCCAGCAAAGATGTTGTTGTGTATTCGGCTATTCTCGTGACCACCCGCAACTATCTGCAATCCCACGACCAGACTATCAACGAACGTGTTGTTTGCTATCAGAAAATTCTTCAGCCCGCTCCCAGCCTGCTGGCTGAAGAAATAAAACCCTCGGCTCCCTCTCAGCACTAGATTGTTGACTATTGAAACGTGGTGGGAGACTGGCCAGGGCTTTTCGTCGCAAAAGGCGATACCAACCCCTGGCCTGCCCCTGTATAAATAAATGGAGTCAGGCGTGTTGTAGGACATATTACGCTGTACCAGGGTATACGGCGCATTGTTCACGTAATAGTGCTCAAGTTGGTTGTTCCAAACGACATTGTCCTCGAGGGTCGTGCTATATGCCTCATAGGCCGTAATACCGATCCCCCATGTCTCATGTACGATGTTTCTGCGCACGATAGTGTATTGAGGGCAGCGGCCCACACTTATGGCGCCGCCCCACGTGCCGCCGTCAGTAATCCCTTCATGCATCAAAGAAGTCATCCAAATCTCGTTGTTCTCAACGATGTTATGTGTGTTACTAATGCCATTTGAGCAGTATCTGGCGGCTCCGACATAGATTCCCTCTTTCAGGCAATGATGAATCTTCATATTTCGGACTGTGTTGTAACTCCCGCGTAATAGCACGGCCGTGCCATGGACGCTCTTGATCTCTATTCCACTCAGGGTGATATGGTTGCCTCTCAGAACGATAATACACCCATCAGGGTTGACTGGCAGGGTGTTTTGCGCATCAATGACGGGCTGCTCCCCGGGGTAGGCTGCTATGGTGATTTGGTTATCTGCTGTACCGGAAGCGGACACATCCACCTGCTCGTAATAGATTCCTCCTCTTACATAGAGCGTGTCTCCAGGACCAAGGGAACTAGCCCCTTTGGCAATGGTACGGAACGGCTGTGCTTCTGTGCCTGGATTGCTGTCGCTCCCATTTGTCGCTACATAATAGAAAGTTCCAGCCTGGAGATCTTCCTGGCCACTGGTCTGTCCTGTTAACCCTATAGAGGCTGACACGCAAGGAGTTGGAAAGCTGCTTGCCAACAGGATGACGAGTATGGTTAAGCTGACGGTCTGGTACCGCATCTCAATTACCTCCTGGCAGGTTAAGGTTTGCTAACCATTTTAGCAATTTCTTAATGGTTTCTTCACGCAGGCGATTGTACCATGTACGCTGGCGCGTCTCAATAGGCCAAAGGTACTTTAAGTACCCAAGTACCATGCGCCGGTACCTGCACGCCGGTATCTCGATCACCACTCACAAAAAGACAAGGCAGGGCTGCGTGGCCCTGCCTTGTCCGTCCGTTTGCCCGGTCTACTTGCTTTTGACTTTGATGACTATGGGGCTACTCCCCCCGGCACGACGTAGCAGACTCTGAGCCAGGGATGTTTGTCGTACCTGGCATAGTCGCTGCTGAAGTACGAATCGGGGGCCCGGCCGGGCGAGATCATCATCAGGCCGTAGTTGGGCTGCGTGCCGTCAGCCCAGGCGGATACCAAGCCCGTCATCTCGGCGGTCATCCAGCCACCACGGGACACAAAGCTGCCCCATAGGTGGGGGTCGTATCTGTTGGCAAAGGTCCTCCAGTTCCAACTCGAGTCCTTCTCGCTCCAGGACCGCGTGACCCGGTAGACGTTGACCGGCTTCCTGGAGCCTGGGCCGCCCTGCAGGATACCGAAGGTAGCAGACTGGACGACCGCGCCGTCTGGCAGGAAACCGAGGTCGAAGCGCAACAGCGACCGCTTTTCACCTCGGCCGTAGCGGCCGGTGTACAGCATGGTACCGTTATGACTGCGCGTGGACGTTTCCCAGATGTAGGCGTCCTCGACCCCGCTGAAGGGAGCAGGTGCACCTCGCCGGACGGTCACACAGACCGGCTCGGCCACGTCGCAGGCATTGCCCACATCGTCACCGTCGCTGTCCTCCTGACCGGGGTTAGGGGTGGTAGGACAATTGTCCTGGCTGTCCGGCACACCGTCGCCATCACGGTCTACAGGCTCCTCCGGCACGGCGTAGCAGACTCTGAACCAGGGATGTCTGTCGTACCTGGCATAGTCGCTACTGAAGTACAAATCGGGGGCCCGGCTGGGCGAGATCATCATCAGGCCGTAGTTGGGCTGCGTGCCGTCAGCCCAGGCGGACACCAACCCTGTCACCTCGGCGGTCATCCAGCCACCACGGGACACAAAGCTGCCCCATAGGTGGGGGTCGTATCTGTTGGCAAAGGTCCTCCAGTTCCAACTCGAGTCCTTCTCGCTCCAGGACCGCGTGACCC